>Ga0207873_1000629_pt1 | contig 37760 bp, 34 predicted proteins | sample BGWIniCompost_FD_187373 | JGI IMG/M metagenome (GOLD analysis project Ga0207873, IMG submission 187373) | Cellulose adapted compost microbial communities from Newby Island Compost Facility, Milpitas, CA, USA - BGW Initial Compost (SPAdes)... ... | reverse complement strand
GTCGGGGTCCCGGCCGGGGTCGAAGACGGTGCCCGACCCGGCGCAGGCGATCGGGTCGCTGCCGTCACCGGGGTCGAACGTCAGCCGGGGCCGGGCGGACAGGGTGACGCAGACGATGCCGACCACGTCGTCGCACTCCCGCCTGCCGTCGATCTCGGTCCAGTTGCTGACGGCGAGGAAGGTCGGCTGGTCGACGATGGCCGACCGCCCCGGCGGCGGGGACACGACCAGCTCCGGCGCCGGCAGCTCCACCTCGACCTCGGCCCACAGGTCCTGCGCCACCTCGACCGGCGACGGCGGCGAGGTCGGGGCGGGGAACAGGTCGAAGGCGAAGCCGAGGAACAGGAGCTCGAAGTGGGGGACGAAGTAGCCGAACTCCTCCCACTCGTCGAACCGGCCGTTGCCGCCCGTGGTCCCGCAGTCCTCGAAGTACCAGAACGGGTACTCCGGCGGGACCGGCACGTCGGGCCAGCGGGCGAGCCCCACCGCCGGGTCGAGCAACTGGTAGGTGCAGATCCACGACGTGGCGGTCTCGGTGCCGCCGGCGTCGCCCGGCGTGCCGCCGTACGGGCCCCGGTTGTCGACCCGGCACTTGCCGCTGCGGTCCCGCTGCGCGCAACCACCCCCGGCCTGGGCGTCGGCGGGTGCCGGCGAACCGGGGAGCCCGCCGGCGAGCACGGCGAGGACGACGGCTGCCGCGACGACCGCACGGATCCTGGTCACCTCACGGCACCTCCTGTCGACAGCCCGTCACCGCCTCGACCGTGAGCTGCCGCAGCCGCCACCGGCCGTCCACCCGCACGGCCGTGCCCTCGCCGGGCATCTCGATCCCCGGCTGCATCTCGACGAGCTGGTCGGCGGCGTCCAGCACCGCGTAGCTGTGGTCGTTGCAGGTCGGGAAGCGCACCTCGTCGTCGCCGAGGCGCTCGATCTCGCCGTCGAGGCGGGTGGCGAACGCCGGCCGGCCGTCGGTGGCGGGCAGGGTGCGCTCGCCGGCCTCGGCGTGGCCGGTCCACGTGGCGAGCGCCGCGGCGACCTCCTCGCTGTCGGGCTCGTAGAGGTCGGCCAGCTCCCGCACGAGCGGGTGGTCGGGGTCGGCGGCCACCGCAGGGTCGGCGACGATCTCGCCGACGACGCGGTCCCGCTCGGCGAGCAGGTGCTCGATCTCGGCCCGCAGCTCGTCGTCGTCGGCGTCGTCGGGGAGGCCCGGCCGGGCCTCGAGGCCGATCTCGTCGGCGTCGCCCTCGGTCGCGTCGGCGTCACCGCCGCAGCCGGCGGCCGCCGCCGTCGCGAGCACGGCGGCGAGCAGGAGGGCGGTGGCGCGCCCGTGGGCTCGGGGACGGACGGTGGAGCTGCGCACGCCTGCGGGATGTGACCGCGGGCCGGGTCGAGCGCGACCCCTTCTGCGTCCGTGCACGCGACCTCCACCCAACGACCGCACGCCCTCCTCGTTCCGCTCGGGACACGGCGGGCGCGGCCCGGGGCTCTCCGACCGGGGCCTCGGCCGCCGTCCCGGGACGGTACGACGGCGGGCGCGAACGGTCCGCTACCGGCGCGCTAACCAGCGATGCCACGTCACGCAGCGCGACGAGCGCGGTCTGTGGTGCGACCCTGCGTCGCCGCCGCGGGCCGCCGATACCGCGCGCACAACCGCCAGGACCCGCCGTAGTGTCCCGGGCGGTGCACCCCGTCGACGGTGGCTTCCGCTTCGCCCCTCCGACCGCCCGGCGGAGCCTCGTCTCCCGCCGCCGCCTCCTCGCGCTGCTGGAGGAACGCTTCACCCGTCGCGTGGTGGTCGTCGTGGCCCCGGCGGGCTTCGGCAAGACGACCCTGCTGGCCCAGGCGGTCGCCGCCGCCGAGCCCGTCCCCGACCGGGACGACGTCTGGCTCACCTGCACGCCCGACGACGAGGCCGCCTCGTCGCTCACCGACGGGCTGTGCCGGGCCGCCGGCGTCGACCCCCAGCCGTCACCCGAGGCGGCGGTCGACGCGGTGGCCGCCGCCCTGTGGCACCGCGCCCCCGCCCAGGTGGCCATCGTCCTCGACGACGTCCACCTCGTCGCGCCCGGCTCGTCCGGCGCCGACGCCCTCGCCCGGCTGGTCGCCGCCCTGCCCCGCAACGGCCACCTCGTGCTCGCCGGGCGCACCCCGCCGCCGGTGCCGCTCGCCCGGCTCGACGTCCAGGGCGAGGTCGTGCGGGTCGGGGAGGCGGACATGGCCTTCTCGCCCGAGGAGCTGGCCGACTTCGCCCGCCGCCGGGGCGTGCCCCTCGACCAGGTCGCGAGCTCCGGCGGCTGGCCGGCACTGGCCGAGCTGTCGGCGTCGGGGGCGCCCGGCACCGACGCCGAGTACCTGTGGGAGGAGGTGCTCGGCCGCCTGACCGAGGACCAGCGCCGCGACCTCGCCCTCGTGGCCCACGCCGACATCACCGACCCCGAGGTCGCCGCGGCGGTGCTCGGCCACGAGGTCGACCTGGACGCCCTCACCCGCGAGCTGCCCCTCGCCGAGACCACGGGGGAGGGCGGCCACCTCGTCCACCCGCTGTGGCTGCCGCACCTCGCCACCGTCGTGACCCCCGACGAGCTGGCCGCGGCCCGGCGCCGGGCCGGTCTCGCCATCGCCGAGCGCGGGGACCTGTGGGCGGCGGTCGGCCACCTGGCGTCGGCCGGGGCCTGGGACGACATGGCCCGGGTCGTCGTCCAGGCGCTGGGGGTGACGAGCCCGCCGGTGCCGGGGGACGTGGCGGCCACCTGGCTGCGGCGGCTGCCGCCCGACGTGGCCGACGGCGCGCTCGCCCTGCTGCTCGAGGCCGTGGCCCGGGGGCCGGACGATCCCAGGGGCGCCATGCGGCTGCTCGAGGACGCCGCCGCCGGGTTCCGGCGGGCGGGCGACACCGCCGGCGAGCTGGCGGCCATCGCCCAGCTGGCCCAGCTGGCCTGGTGGCGCGACGACGTCCAGCCGCTGGTCGGCATCGCGGCGCGGTTCGTCGAGATGGAGGCGCAGGGCGACGAGCGGGCGGTGCCGCTGGCCTGCCTCGCCCGGGCCCTCGTGGCCGACCTGGCCAACCGGCCCGCCGACATCCTGGCCGAGCTCGACCGCATCCCCGAGCGGTCGCTGAACGAGACCTGGACGGGCCTCCAGCGCTGGATGCGGGCCGCCGCCCTCAGCCACCTGGGCCGTCCGCAGGAGGCCGTGCGCCTGGCCGAGGAGTCGCTGCGGGCCGTCGGGCCGCTCTACGAGCCGCTGGTCGAGGCGACCCGGTACGGGGCCCTGTGGATGACCGGTGCCGTCGACGAGTGCCTCGCCGGCATGCCCGACCTGGTCGAGCGGACGGCGGCCGGCGGCGTGTCCGAGTACACGGCGGTGGTCTGCGCCACCTACGCCCAGATGGCCGCGGCCGCCGACCGCGTCGAGGAGGCCGAGCGCTACCTCCGGCGGGCCCGCGACCTGGCCGCCGTGCCCCGCTCGCCCCTCGTCGACGTCGGCCTGGTGCAGGCCGAGGCGGCGCTGCGGGTCGCGGTCGGCGACGAGCGCGGGGCCCGGGACGTGCTCGAGGGCTACCTCGCCCGGGCGGCGATCGGCGTCGGCATCGGCGCGGCGCCGCAGCAGCGGGCGCTCGCCCTGTGGTACGTGCTCGTGCCCGAGACGCGCCCCTACTGGGAGGGCGCCGACCTGGGCCCCTACTTCAGCGAGGCCCGGACGCTGGCCCGGGCCGTGGTGGCCCGGCGGGCCGGCGACGACGGCCCCCGGCGGGCGGCGGCGGGCGTGGCGCCCGGCGTGGTCCGCGCCTTCCTGCCCGCGCCCTGGGCCACCGAGCTGGCCCTGGCCCACGTCGCCGCCGGCGACGGGGCGGGGTGGGCGCTGCTGGAGGCGCTGTGGCCGCGGGCGCAGGCCCACGTCCGGCGGGTGGCCGGCGAGGGCGACCTCGCCCGGCCGGCCCGGGCCGTGCTGGCGCGGCTGCCGGTGCCGCCGGAGGGCCGGCTGGAGCTGCGGCTCCTCGGTCCCGTCGAGCTGCGCCGCGACGGCGTCCCGGTCGACGCGCCCCAGTGGCGCCGGCGGCGGGTCCGCGACCTGCTGGCCCACCTGGCGCTGCGGCCCCACGACTCGCGCGAGCAGGTGGCCGCCGACCTCTGGCCCGACCTCGACGCTGCGGGCCAGGCCCGCAACCTGCGGGTGACGCTCACCCACCTGCTGCGGGCCCTCGAGCCGGGGCGCCGGAGCGGCGACGCGGCGTTCCTCGTGCAGTCCCGGGGCGACGGGCTGTCGCTGCACCGGGGCGAGTGGTTCGAGGCCGACGTCTGGCGGTTCGACGAGCTGGCCGACGCCGCGCTGGAGGCCGACCGCCGGGGCGAGCCGTCGGCCGCGCTGGCCCGGATGCTCGACGCCCTCGACCTGTGGCGGGGCGAGCCGACCGAGCTGGCGGCCGCCGACTGGGCGCTGGCCGAGGTCGAGGCCCGCCGGGCCCGGGTCGCGAGCCTGGCCGAGCGGGCGGGGGTGCTGCTGCTCGCCCGGGGCCACGCGGAGCGCGCCGCCCGCCTGGGGGAGCTGGCGCTGGCCGTCGACCCCTGGGCCGACGGGGCCCACGAGCTGGTCGTGCGGGCGCACGCCGCCACCGGGCGGCGCCGCGCGGCGCGGGCCGCCGCCACCGCCTACGGCGACGCCCTCCGCGAGCTCGGCCTGGGCGACGACGAGATCCGGCGCCGCCTGCGCCGGGTCGAGCAGGTGATCGTGCCCAAGGCGTCCTGATCGGCCAGGGCGGCCCGGTCAGGTCGCGGCGAGCAGCGCCACCAGCCAGGCCACCGCGAGCGGTGGGGCGAAGGGGACCGGCCCCAGGGCGCCGGCCGTCCCGCCCCCGTCCGGGCCACCGGCGCCGGCCCGCCGGGCCCGGGCCCGGCGGGCCAGCGCCACGAGCCCGGCGCCGACGAGCGCCCCCCAGGCCAGCAGCACGAGCGCCGGCAGGCCCCCGAGCATCGCCGGGGCCGTGCCGGCCGCGAGCCGCACGTCGCCGAACCCCAGCGCCCGGGCCAGCCACAGGGCGGCGAGCCCGGCCACGAGGACGAGCGTGAGCAGCGCCGCGGTCGCCGCACCGGCCGGGTCACCGCCGGCAGCCCGGGCCACGAGCGTCGCCGCGGCGGCGGCGCCGGTCGGCCACGCCACCGCCGTCGGCACCCGGTGCTCGACCGCGTCGACGGTGGCGGCCGCGGCCATCCCCGCCGCCACCAGCGCGGCGCCCCCCGGCAGGGGCGTGCCCACGACGGTCAGGGCGACGGTCGCGGCGCCGGCGGCCGCCGCGGCGGCGGGCGCCGCCCGGCGGGCGGCGGCCGACCTCCCCCCGGCCCGCACGCCGGCGCCGGCCAGCGCGGCGGCGCCGGTGGCGAGGAGCGCGATGGCGACGGGGGACACGGCGGGGGCGACCTCGGGCGGGCGGGAGCCGCCCGGCGCGGGCGGCTCGGGTCATCGTAGGGGCCGGCCGATCCCCGCCGGGGCCGGCCCGCAGCGTCCCCCGCGGCGCCCCGGTGTGCCTTGCGCCACGCCCCTGACCAGGGCGGGGGACCTCCCCGGGGACCTCGCGCCCGCACGGTCGCGCCCGACGACGGCTCGACCGGGGAGGTGCGAGGTGGCAGACGTGTTCGACCTGCTGGAGCACGAGTGGGCGCGGCTGCGCGGCGACCGCACCGCGCGACGGCGCCTGCGTGACGTGTGCGCGGCCGCCGGCGGCGCCCGATCGCTGGCCGACGTCGAGCGCTACGTCCGGAGCGCCGGGCCCCAGGACGCCGACCGCGTGCTCCTGGCGCTCGTCCGCCGCGCCGTGGCCGGGGACGGGCTCGCCGCCCGGGTGCTGCTGCAGCTGCTGCTCCCCGGCACCCGCGCCCTGGCCCGCCGGTGGTGGGCGCTGGGCGACGCCGACGAGCGGGCCGCCGCCGCCGTGGCCGCGGTCTACCACCGCATCCGCCGCTACCCGCTCGCCCGCCGGCCCGGCCGGGTGGCGGCCAACATCCTGCTCGACGCCGCCACCGAGCTGCGCCGGGCCGTCCCCAAGCTCGTGGCGCTGCCGGCGGCGGACCCCGCGGCCGAGGTGCGGGCCGTGCCCGCCCGCCCCGACGACGGCCCCGACCACCCGGCGCTCGAGCTCACCGAGCTGCTGCGGGACGCGGTGGCCGCCGGGGTCGTCGGCCGGGAGGACGCCGAGCTGATCGCCCGGTCGCGGATCGGCGGCCAGCGGGTGGCCGACATCGCGGCCCACCGGGGCCTGCGCCCCCGCACCCTGTGGGCCCGCCGCCAGCGGGCCGAGTCGGCGCTGGTGGCGCTGGCCGCGAGCTGACCGGCGGGGGGTGCGGTCCCGGCGGGCTCAGGCGGCGAGGGCGTCGGCGAGCGCCGGGTCGCCCGCCGCCACCGCTTCGGCGACGGCCTCGGCGACCGCCGGGTCGGCCGCGCCCGACGCGACCCCGACGAGGGCGGCGACGGCGAGCAGCCACCGCCGGCGGTCGGCGCCGAACGAGCCCTGGGGGTCGGCGGCCAGCGCGGCCAGGCGGCGGGCCCGCAGGCTCATGAGCACCCGCCGCACCCGCCGGTCGAGCTCGCCCCGCCGTCCGGGGGCCGACAGGGCGACCGAGCGCGTGTGGTGCTCGGCGTTGGCCCAGCGGCGCTTGTAGGGGAAGTCGCCGGCCCGCAGGTCGACCTCGACCGCGCCGGCCCGGTGCGCGTGCACGAGCATGTGGTGCATCTCGGCCTGCCCGGGCCCGAACGGGGCCATGTCGGGGTCGAAGGCGGCGTTGTCGCTGACCTGGCGGTCGCCGACCTCCAGCGTCGTCGACACCGCGACCGGGCGCCCACCGGCCCGCAGGGTGGCGACCCGCGCCATCCCGTCGGCGGCGAGCGCCCGCAGCGACTCCCGGGTGAAGGCCTCGCGCCCCGGGCCGCGGAAGATGGGCGGGCCGCCGTCCGGGCCCCAGCGGCGGGCCAGCATGTCCCGCATCGTGTCGAGCACCCCGTCGAGGTCGGGGTCGTCGGGCACGTAGACGACCTCGCCGTGGGCCTCGGCCAGCCGGCGCATGCGCCGGGGCACGCCGTGCTTGCGCCCCAGGCGGCGGAGGGCGGCCTCGGGGTCGTCCCAGCGGTCGAAGCGGACGACCGCCGCCGTCGCCCGCCGGCCCATGGGGGCGCGGGCGATGCCCTCGGTCGCCTCCAGGGCGGCGAGCATCGCCCCGTCCTCGCGGAGGCGCCGCACGTTGACCACGGTCCGCCGGCGGACGAGGCCGGCGAGGTGGTCGGCGATGGCCCGGGCGGTGCGGGCCGGCTCCGGTCCCAGAAGGGGCTCGCCGTAGTCGCCGTGCTCGGTGCCCGCCGACACCAGCAGCGTGGCCGCCAGCCGGCCGGTGCCGAGCCGGGTCCGGGCGAAGGGCGCCAGCCCGACGAGGTCGTCCCCGTCCCACACGGTCACGACGTGGACGCCGCCCGGCCGCTCGAAGTGCCGGTACCAGGTCAGGACGAAGCCGGGCGCGGCGTGGGCCGTGGCGTGCGGCGAGCGGCGCAGCAGCGCCGTCCACGGCTCGACCAGCGCCTCGAGGCCGGCGAGGTCGGTGACGACCTCGACCCGGAGCGGCCGCTCGTCCCGCGCCGGTGCCGGGGCGCGCCCGGCCACCGCCGGCGCGGCGGTCCGGGCGCGCGCGTCGATCTGCTCGGAGCTGCCCATCCCCTCGTCTCCAGGCTCGGGCGCCCCCCTGCGGGGCGCGGACGTCCGATCTCGCCCGTGACCCTAGGGGACGGGCGCGCCCGGCGGGGGGTCGGGGTCAGGCGTCCAGGCGGACCCGGATGCGCACGGTCGTGCCCGACGGCCCGGTGTCCAACTCGACGGTGCCGCCCTGGGCCTCGGTGAGGGTCTTCACCACCGGCAGGCCGAGGCCGGTGCTGCGGCGGCCGGACGCCCGGGTGGTGACGAACGGCTCGAAGGCGCGGTCGCGCACGGCCGGGTCGATGCCCGGGCCGTCGTCGGCGACGGCGAGCACCAGCCAGCCGCCGTCCGTGGCCCCGTCGGCGTCCTCGACCGTGGCCGTCACCCGCACCCGGGTGCCGGGCGGCGTGTGTGTCCGGGCGTTCACGACGAGGTTGAGCAGCGACTGCGCCAGGCGGCCCTCGTCGGCCCGGACGACGACGGGCGGCGGGTCGGCGATCTCGACGTCCTCGAGCCCCAGGCCCGCGACCCGCCGGCGCAGCTCGTCGAGGACGTCGGGGGCGAACACCGGGCCGACCACGACGTCGGCGCCGCTCGCGCCGCGGGCGATGGCGCCGAGGTCGTCGACGATGCGGGCGATGCGGTCGAGCTCGGCCCGGGTGGTCGCGGCGACCTCCGCGGCCGCGGCCGGGTCCTCCCCGGCCATGGCCTCGAACAGCTCGAGGTGCCCCCGGGTCACGGCCAGCGGCGTCCGCAGCTCGTGCGACACCGCGGCCACGAGCCGCCGGCGCTCCTCGTCGTCGGCGTCGATGCGGTCGAGCATGCGGTTGATCTCCCGGGCGAGCGCGCTGAGCTCGTCGTCGCCGCCGGTCTCCGGGGCCCGGGCCCCGCGGTCGCCGGCGCCCGTGCGGCGGGCCGTGTCGGCCAGCGTCGCCACGGGGCGCAGGGCCCGGCGGGTGCCGAGCGTCAGCGCCACCCCGCCGAGGACGAGGCCGACGGCGCCGGTCGCCGCCACCCGGACCAGCGAGGTCAGGGCGTCCTCCCGCACCTCGTCGAGGGGGGAGGCGACCGTCGCCACCCCGACCTCCCGGCCGCCGGCCCGCAGCGCCATCGACAGCACCCGGACGGGGCCCTCGTCGGTGTCGACCGTGCGGAGCCGCCCGGGGTCGGCGGGGGGCAGCGCGTCCCGTTCCCGCAGGGCGACCAGCTCCTCGGGGCCCTCGCGCGTCGTGAACGTGTCCCCGGCCACCGTGATGGCCGTCATGTGGCGGTCGCTGCCCGGGTGGATCGCGAGGTACTGCTGGGCGGCGCGCCGCAGGTCGTCGTCGGTCAGGCCGTCGGCCTCGGCGGGGGCGAGGAGCGGGGGGAACGACGCCTCCAGCTCCTCGCGCTCCTGGCGCAGCAGCCGGTCGACGTCCCGCAGCCCGGAGACGCGGACGATCTGGTAGGTGAGCAGCGCCACGACGGTCACGGTCAGCGCCAGCGCGGCGACGCCGATGGCGGCGATGCGGGTGGGGAGCCGCATCAGGGCACGAACCTGTAGCCGGCGCCGCGCACGGTCTCGATGCGGTCGGCACCGAGCTTGCGGCGCAGGTGGCGGACGTAGACCTCGACGACGTTGCTGCCGCCCTCGAAGTCGTAGCCCCAGACCTGGTCGAGCAGCTGCGCCTTGGAGAGGACCTGCCCCGCGTGGCGCACGAGGACCTCGGCGAGGGCGAACTCCCGGCTGGACAGGTCGACGGTGCGCCCGTCCACCGTGGCCCGGCGGGCGAGGAGGTCGAGGACGACGCCGCCCGCCTGCAGCCGGGTCGAGCTGGGCTGGTCGCCGGCCCGGAGCCGGGCCCGCACCCGGGCGAGCAGCTCGCTGAAGCTGAACGGCTTGACCACGTAGTCGTCGGCGCCGGCGTCGAGGTTGGCGACCTTGTCGGCCACGCTGTCCTTGGCGGTCAGGACGATGACCGGCAGCGACGGCCGCAGCGCGCGCAGCCGGGCCAGCACCTCCTCGCCGGGCAGCCCGGGCAGGCCGAGGTCGAGGACGACGAGCCGCACGTCGTCGCGCTGGGCCAGCGCCAGGCCCGTCGGGCCGTCGGGCGTGTCGAGCACCGTGTAGCCGGCGGCCTCGAAGCCGCGTCGGAGGAAGGCGGCGATGCCCGGCTCGTCCTCGACAACCAGGATCGTCACGTCCGTCCTCCTCGGCCCGTCGGCGGCGACAGAGTGTGTCCCACGCAGGGTGCCCCTTCCTGACGTGGGGCTGAAGATCCCGTCAGGTTCCTGGCCGAGGGATCATCCCCCCGTCAGGCCCTCCTCATCCTCGGGCCGCACCCTGGGGGCAGAGCCCCGAACGGGAGAGGAGCCCCCATGCCAGCACGACGCACCATCGTCCTCGGTGCCCTCACCGCCGCCGTGGTCGTGGCCGGCGGCGCCGTCGCCGTCACCGCGCTCGACGACCCCGACGGGTCGGCCGCGCCGGTCGACATCAGCGACCGGTCCGCCGCGGACGTCGGCGAGCCCGCCCGGGAGGGCGCCAACCGCCAGGTCCCGGGCCTGGAGGAGCTGTCGGGCACCGTGACCGCCGACGACGACCACGGCCGCCACGACGACGTCGCCGACGACCTCGAGATCGACGGCGTCGACCTCGACTTCGGCCCCGACGACTGGGTGGCCACCGCCGAGGCCCCCGACGACTTCGACGGCGACGGCACGGTCGAGTCGCTGCGCGACGAGCTCGCCGGCCTGGTCGGCCGCGAGGTGACGCTGCTCGTGCGGTTCGACGACGACGGCGACGACGCCGACGTCTACGTCGTCGACGGCCGCACCTACCGCGACGTGTCGGCGCCGGCGCCGTGGCTGCCGCCCGGCTCGGCGGGTGACGAGGACCTGCAGGCCGCCGCGGCCGCCGCCGTCGGCGAGGGGGCCGAGGTCATCGAGCTCGATCCCGAGGACGACGGCGACGTCGCCTGGGAGGCGAAGGTCCGGGCGGCGGACGGCACCGTGCGCGAGGTGCTGCTCGACGCCGAGGGCAACGTCCTCGACGTGCACGTCGACGACTGACGCCACGGCCGCCGCGGGCGAACCCCGGTCGCCGGTGCGGGGGGACGGCGACCGGGGTCGTCCGCGAGGATGGGGCGGTGGAGCCGACCGCCGAGCTCGAGGCGTTGCCCGGCACCCGGGCGGCGCTGCACCGCCTGGCGGCCCACGTGCTGGGGCGGCGCCGGTCCGACGTGACCGGCCGGTTCGGCCTGCGGCCCGCCCCCGGCGGCCTCGCCACCCCGGCCTTCGGCGACGCCGGCGAGGTGGTCAGGGTGTGCGGGACCGTGCTCGTCGTCGAGCGGGCGGGCCGGCTGCACGCCGAGCCGGTGACGACGCTGGGCCGGGCCGCCGAGGCGGTGGGGGTCGACCTCGCGGTCCCGTTCGCCGTCGGCCGGGACACGCCGCCGGTCGGGGACCCCGACGAGCCGCTCGACCTCCGGCCCACCGCCGTCGAGGCGCTGGCGGCGTGGTGGGCGTTCGGCGACACCCTGCTGGCCGAGCTGGTCGCGGGCGCCGTCGGCGGGCGGGCCGCCGGCGGCGGGGCGGCGCCCCCCGGGCGGGTCGTCGCGGCCACCGTGCCGCAGCTGTGGCCCGAGCACTTCGACCACGCCGGCACGCTGACGGTGACGGCCGTCGCCGGCGACCCGGTCGAGGTCGAGGTCGGGGCGTCGCCGGGCGACGTCCACGAGGCGGAGCCGTACCTCTACGTGGGACCGCACGGCCCCGAGCGCCCCGGCGACGCCGCCTACTGGAACGCGCCGTTCGGCGCCCTGCTGCGCCGGTCCGACCTCCTCGCGGCCCCGCCGGGGGAGCGGCGCGCCCGGGCGCTCGCCTTCCTGGGGCGGGGTCTGGCGCTCGCCGCCGGCGCCGTCGCCTGACCCGGGGACCGGTCGCGCGCCCGGGCGCCCGGGCCGGGCGGTCAGCGGCGCAGCCCGGGGTGGCGCCGGGCGACCGCCGGCACGAGCAGCGAGCGGGGCGCCAGCCGGCCGCCGACGGCGACCAGGCGGTTGGCCACGCCGGGGACGACCGTCGCCCGGCCCTGCTCGAGCGCCTCGATGCCCGCCTCGGCCACCCGCTCGACCGGCACCCACAGCGGCCAGGGGAGCGCGGCCTCCGCCTCGGCGGGATCGAACCCGGCCCGCTCGGCGAACTCCGTGCGGACCGGCCCGGGGCACAGGGCGGTGACCGTCACCCCTGTGCCCCGCAGCTCGCCCCGCAGGGCCTGGCTGTAGGAGAGGACGAACGCCTTGGCCGCGGCGTAGCCCGCCTGGCCCGGCAGCGGCTGGAACGCCGCGGTCGAGGCCACGTTGAGCACGGCGCCCGCTCGGCGCTCGACCATGCCGGGCAGCACGAGGCTGCAGAGGTGGGCGACGGCCTCGACGTCGGTGCGCAGCATGGCGACCTCGGCGTCGGGGTCCGACGCGTGCACGGGGCCGACCGTGCTGACGCCGGCGGCGTTGACCAGCACGTGCGGCACGAGGCCGGCGGCCCGCACCGCCTCGACGACCCCGGTGCGGGCGGCGGCGTCGGCGAGGTCGGCGGGGACGACCTCGACCCGCACCCCGTGGGCGTCGGTGAGCTCCCGGGCCAGCTCGCGCAGGCGCTCCTCCCGCCGGGCCACGAGCGTCAGCCCGTGGCCGCGCCCGGCGAGCCCGCGGGCGATCTCCCGCCCGATGCCGGAGCTGGCACCCGTGACGACGGCGGTGCGGTCGGCAGCGGGGGCCGGGATGGCCATGGGCGCAGCGTAGGCGCGCCCGGCCGGTGGCGCCGCGGGTCAGAGCGCGATGAGGACGGCGGCGACGGCGCCGATCAGCAGCCCCGACCGCTGCATCGCCGACAGCCGCTCGCCGAGGACGAACCGGGCGAGGAGCACGGTGCCGGCCGGGTACAGCGCGGTGAGGACCGACACGACCGACAGCAGCCCGTGGCCGAGCGCCTCGAGGTAGAGCACGTTGGCGCCGGCGTCGAGCACGCCGCAGCCGACGGCCGGGCGGACGGCGCCCCGGGGCGGCGAGGCGGACACGACCCGGGCCGCGCCGAGGGCGACGAACAGGCTGACCGACGCCGTCCGGGCGCCGACGAGCGGCCAGACGCCGACGCCGTCGCCCGCCCGGTCGAGGGCGACGAAGAACAGGCCGAAGGCCACGCCCGAGGACAGGGCGAGGGCCAGGGCCCGCCAGCGGAGGGGGCTGGCGCCGAGCTGCTGCGGCTCCCGCGAGATGAGCACGACGGCGCCGAGCGCCAGCACGATGCCGACCAGCGCGGCGCTGGCCGGCCGCTCACCGGTGGCCAGGCCGACGACGACGGGCACGCCGGCCGAGAGCAGCGCGGCGACCGGCGCGACGACGCTCATCGCCCCCACGGCCAGCCCCCGGTAGAAGAGGGCGACGCCGCCGCCCCCGAGCACGCCGGCGAGGGCGCCGACGGCCAGCGCCCGGGAGGTCGGCTCGCCGCCGGCGAGGGGCGCGAGCCCGACGAGCAGCACGAGGCCGACGACGTGCGACCACAGCACGACCGCGGAGGCGGCGACCCGGCGCGCGGCGACACCGCCGAGGAAGTCGCCGATGCCGTACGCGGCGGCGGCGCCGAGGGCGAGGAGTGCGGCCATGGTTCCCCTTGTGCGGTGGTCGGGCGCGGGCGGGGTGGGCGCCCGCGCGGGTGGTCGTGGTCGGCATCGCCGGGCCCGCCCGGCTCCGGTGGATCGGTGAAGTGACCGACCCGGTGCAGCATAGTGACCGGTCACTGGAGAGAACCAACTGGTTGCTACAGTGAGCCGGTGCCCTCCGCGGAAGCCGTCGCCACGGCGGTCGCTCGCAACATCCGGCGCCTCCGCACCGCGCGGGGGTGGAGCCTCGACCAGCTCGCCGCCCGCAGCGGCGTGAGCAAGGGCATGCTCGTCCACCTCGAGCAGGCCCGCACCAACCCCAGCCTCGGCACGCTGTGCAAGGTCGCCGAGACCCTCGGCGTGTCGCTCGCCGCCCTGGTCGAGCTGCACGAGGCGCCGGTCGTGCGGGTGGTGCAGCCCGCGGAGGTCGTGCGGCTCTGGCAGAGCGAGGCCGGCAGCTTCGGCGACCTGCTCGTCGGCTCGGACGAGCGCGACCACCTGGAGCTGTGGCACTGGACCCTGGCCCCCGGCGACGCGCACGCCGCCGAGGCCCACGCCGGCGGTACCCGCGAGCTGGTGCACGTCGTCGCCGGCGACCTCACGCTCGAGGTCGACGGCGCGGCCCACGTCGTGCCGGGGGGCGGCGCCGTCCTGTTCCACGCCGACCGGCCCCACACCTACGCCAACGTCGGCCGCGAGCCGGTCCGGCTGGTCATGGTGGTGGTCCAGCCCGAGGCCGACCTCGAGGAGTGGGTGGCCGGCACGGGCACCGCCCCGCCGGTCGAGGTGCCCCCGGGGACGCCGCCCTGACCGCGGGGCGCGCCCGGTTCGCCACCTTGACCGTCGAGTCAATACAGTTCGGCCATGGACCTCAACGGGATCTCTGCCATCGTCACCGGCGGTGCGTCCGGGCTGGGCGCCGCCACCGTGAAGGCGCTCGCCGGCCGGGGCGCCAAGGTCGTCATCGCCGACCTCGAGCGCCAGAAGGAGAAGGGCGAGGCCCTCGCGCAGGAGGTCGGCGGCATCTTCTGTCCCACCGACGTCACCGACACCGACCAGGTGATCGCCGCCGTCGAGGCCGCCAAGGAGATGGGGCCCCTGCGCGCGCTGGTGACGGCGGCCGGGTTCGGTTGGGCCACCCGCACGATCGGCAAGGACGGCCAGTACAGCTCGGCCCACGACCTCGGCATCTTCCAGAAGGTCATCGAGGTCAACCTCGTCGGCACCTTCAACTGCATCCGGCTCGCCGCCACCGCCATGTCGCAGACCGAGCCGCTGGCCGACGGCGAGCGCGGCGCCATCGTCACCGTCGCCTCGGTCGCCGCCTTCGACGGCCAGATCGGCCAGGCCTCGTACTCCGCCTCCAAGGGCGGCGTCGTCGGCATGACCCTCCCGGTCGCCCGCGACCTGGCCGCCGTCGGCGTGCGGGTGAACTGCATCGCCCCGGGCCTGATCGACACCCCGATCTACGGCGAGGGCGAGGCCGCCGAGGCCTTCAAGGAGAAGCTGAAGAAGGACGTGCTGTTCCCCAAGCGGCTGGGCGTCCCCGAGGAGTTCGCCTCGCTGGCCGTCGAGCTGCTGAGCAACAGCTACATGAACGCGGAGGTCATCCGGCTCGACGGCGGCGTGCGCATGCAGCCGAAGTGACCGCTCCGGCGGCCCGGGCCGTGCGCGGCCCGGGCTCGCCGCCACCCGCGGTCTAAGCTGCCGGCGAGTGTCTGGGATGGGGGTAGCGGGGACCAGGTCGGCGCACCCCGCGCCGGCCACGACCACCGACGGTGGGGCCGCGCGCACCGCCGCGGCCCGCAGCGCCCACGTGCCCCCGGTGGCCACCTACGTCGCCGCCGACTGCGTCGCCATCGGCGTGTCCCTCGTCATCGCCCACCTGCTGCGCTTCGGCGTGTCGGCGGCGCTGCTCCCCGGCCCCAACGTCCCCTACGTCCTCGTCGGGCTGCTGGCGGTGCCGGTCTGGCTCGGCGTCCTCGCGGTCGCCGGCTGCTACGACCGGCGGATCCTGGGGGTCGGCTCCGACGAGTACCGGCGGGTCCTCAACGGCGGGGTCCACTTCCTCGCGGTCGTGGCCATCTCGCACTTCCTCGGGCAGCTCGTGATCGCCCGGGGCTACGTCGGTGTGCTCATCCCCGTCGCGGTCGTGCTCACGCTCCTCACCCGCGGCGCGCTGCGGCTGTGGCTCCGGCGCCAGCGGCGGCGGGGGCGCTACGTGCGCCGGCTGCTGCTGGTGGGCACGCCGTCGTCGGTCGTCGAGGTCGGCCAGCACCTCGTGCGGTCCGAGTGGACGGGCTTCCACGTGGCCGGCCTGTGCCTCGACGGCGACGTGCCGCCCGGCGACCACCCGACGCTGGCGATCGGCTCCCGCTCCGTGCCGGTCGTGGGCACGGTGGCCGACCTGCCGGCCGCCGTCGACCGGAGCCGGGCCGACGCGGTGGCGGTCACCACCGAGTCCGAGCCCGGCGAGCTGCGCGAGGTCGTCGCCAGCCTCGGCGACCGCGACGTCGAGGTCCTCGTCGCCCCCGCCATCGCGGATGTCGCCGGCCCCCGGACGGTCACCCGCGAGGTCGCCGGCGTCTCGCTGCTGCACGTCGAGGAGCCCACCTTCAGCGGCCCCCAGCGGGTGGCCAAGGAGGTGTTCGACCGGGCGGTCGCGGCCCTCGCCCTCGTCGTGCTCGCGCCGGTGTTCGCGGTCGTCGCGCTGGCGGTCAAGCTCGACAGCCCCGGCCCGGTCTTCTACCGGCAGGCCCGCGTCGGGCGCGACGGGCGGCGGTTCGAGATCGTCAAGTTCCGCACGATGGTGGTCGGCGCCGACCGGCTGCGGGCCGAGCTCGAGCACCGCAACGAGGCCGACGGCCTGCTGTTCAAGCTGCGCACCGACCCCCGTGTCACCCGCACCGGTCGCGTCCTGCGGCGCTGGTCCATCGACGAGCTGCCCCAGATCCTCAACGTGCTGCGGGGCGAGATGTCGCTCGTGGGGCCCCGGCCGCCGCTGCCCAGCGAGGTCGAGCAGTACGACCGCCACGTCACCCGCCGCCTGCTGGTCAAGCCCGGCATCACCGGCCTGTGGCAGGTGAGCGGCCGGTCGGACCTGCCGTGGGACGAGACCGTCCGGCTCGACCTGTACTACGTCGACCACTGGTCGCCGACCATGGACCTCACGATCATCGCCCGCACGTTCTCGGCCGTCGTCCGCGGTGCCGGCGCCTATTGACGGCCCCCGCGCCGCGCCGCGGTTCCGGCCGCCCCCACCCCCTGGCCTAGATTGACGCCCTCCATGTCCCTCGCTGTCCGCAGTCGCCCCCTCCTCGCGACGCGCCGGGCCCGCACCGTCGCGTTCGGCGTCGTCACCGTGGCCGTCGCCCTGGCCGGCGCCGTCGCCACGACGGCCGAGCCCACCGGCTACGCCCGGGCCGACGCCTTCTGGAGCGCAGCGCTCGTCGGGGTGGTGGCGTTCTTCGGCGCCACCGCCCGCCGGTGGACGTGGTTCCTGCCGGCCGGCGCCGCGGTCGTCGCCGGCGACGACCTGGCCCTGGCGTGCGCCGCGGTGGCGACGGTCGTCTCGTTCGTCTCGGTCCTGCGCGACACCCGCAGCCGTGCCCGGGGCGCGCTCGTCGCCGGGCTCGGCGTCATCGGGCTGCTGCGGGCCGAGCCGATCGGCTTCCACGGCCTCACCGCCCTGCTCACCGCGGCCGCGGTGCTGCCGGTCGTCGTGTCGGGCCACGCGCACGCCGGGCGGCGGGTCAAGGCCCGGGTGCGGCGGGTGGCGCTCGTCCTCGGCGGGATCGTCGGGCTCATGCTGGTCGGTGCGGCCATCGGCGTGATGACGGTCCTCGACGACCTCACCGACGGGATGCGGGCGGTCGACGACGGGCTCGAGGCGGCCCGCGACGCCGACGACGAGCAGGCGGCGGCCAAGCTCGACGAGGCCGCCCGGGCGCTGGCCATGGCCGACGACACGCTGTCGAGCTGGTTCGTCTCGCCGGCGAAGACGCTGCCGATCGTCGGGCCCAACATCGACGCCGTCAGCTCGCTCGCCGCCCGGGCCAGCGACGTGGCGGGGGTGTCGTCGCTGGCCGCCACGACGGCCGACGTCGACGCCCTGCGGTTCGTCGACGGCCGGCTCGACCCGCAGGCCGTCCGGGACATGCAGGGCCCGCTGACCGAGGTGCGCGACGCGGTCGTCAACCTGCGGGACGAGATCGACGAGGCCCGGTCGCCGTGGCTGGTCGACGCCGTCTCGTCCCGCATCGACGAGCTCGAGCGGCAGGTCGACGAGGCCGTGCCCGACGCCCAGTACGCGGTGCACGCCGTCAACATCGCCCCCGACCTGCTCGGCGCGGACGGCCCCAAGCGCTACCTCGTCCTGTTCACCACCCCGGTCGAGGCCCGGGGCCGCGTCGGCTTCCCGGGCAACTACGCCGAGCTGGTGCTCGACGACGGGAAGCTGTCGATGCCCGTGTTCGGGCGGGTCTCCGAGCTCGAGCAGTTCGACAGCGGCGCGCCGCGCCAGATCACGTCGTCGCCGGAGTTCGTGGCCCGCTACGGGCGCTTCGACGTCGCCGACACGTGGCGCAACATCACGATGACGCCCGACTTCGTCACGCTCGCCCACGTGGCGGCCGAGCTGTACCCGCAGTCCGGCGGGCAGCCGGTCGACGGCGTGCTGACCGTCGACCCGACCGGGCTGGCGGCCATCATGCGCTACACGGGCGACGTCCACGTCGAGGGGCTGCCCACGCCCCTCACCTCCGAGAACGTCGAGCAGTACCTGCTCTTCGACCAGTACGTCCAGTTCGCCGACGACAACGAGCAGCGGGTCGACCTGCTGGAGGACGTGGCCCGCACGACCTTCGAGCGCCTGACCAACGCCGACCTGCCCGGCCCCCGGAAGCTGAGCGAGCACCTCGACCCGGTGGTCGACGGCGGGCACATCCAGTTCACGACCTTCGACGAGACCAGCGCCCTCGTGCTGACCGGCTTCGGCGTCACCGGCTACATCCCCCCGCCGGACAACTCCGACTCGATCCTCCTCACGACGACCAACGCCGGCGCCAGCAAGATCGACGTCTTCCTGCGCCGCAGCGAGGCCTACGAGGTGCACTGGAACCCGGAGACCGGCGAGGTCCGGGCCACGCTGCGGGTGACGCTGGAGAACACGGCGCCGGCCGAGGGGCTGCCCGACTACGTGATCGGCAACTCGGTCGGGCTGCCGAACGGCTTCAACCGGTCGTACGTCTCGATGTACAGCCCGTTCGACCTCGAGGCGGCCCGGATCGACGGCCAGCCGGCGATGGTGCAGGCCGAGCGCGAGATGCAGCGCAACGTCTACTCGACCTTCGTCGACATCCCGCCCGGCGGGTCGGTGCAGATCGAGCTCGACCTCGTCGGCACCATCACCGGCCGCCGGTACCGGCTCGACCTGCCGGCGCAGCCCTTCGTCGACCCCGACGACGTGGCGGTGGCGGTGACGGTCGAGGGCGGCGCCACCGCTGCCAGCCGGGAGGCGCAGGTCGACGGCAACGTCGCGACCTGGATCTCGACGCTCGACCTGCCCCGGACGCTCACCGTCACCGCGCCCCGCGGCTGAGCCCTGTCGACCGCCGGGGCGGGCGGTGCGCGAGCTGTTGACCCGGCGTCAACAGCTCCGGCTGTGGTAGACCCTGGCCGGTCGTGAGAGGCAGGGCGCCGACGGGGGACGGCGCCGAGGGGGGAGCGCATGCGCAAGCGACTGCTGGCCGTCGCGGCCGCCGCGCTGGCCGCCGCCGTCGTGGCGGCCGCGCCGGCGGGCGCCCAGGCCTACCCGCCGCCGGTCCGGTCGATCAGCGTCGACGACCCCACCCCCGCGCCCGGCCAGGCGATCACGGTCACGCTGCGGACCTGCACGCCGCGGACGGTCGCCCTGATCGGCATCGACCTCTGGCTGGTGGCGGCACCCGTCGTCGGCCCGGACGGCGTCGCCCGGGCCACCGTCACCGTGCCGCCCTCGCTCCGGCCCGGGCGCCACGCCGTGTCCGGCCTCTGCGTCGCGGACGGCCGCCTGCTGTTCCTCACCACCACCATCACGGTCGAGCGGGCCGCGGGCCCGCCGCCCGGCGCCCCCTCCGGCGGTCCCGGTGCCACCGCCCCCGGCGGCGGCCCGGGCGGCGGACCCCCGGTGCCGCCCGCCGGGGGGGCGGGCGCCGCCCCGGTCCCGGGACCCGGGTCGGGGACCCTGACCAGCGGCACCGGTGGAGGCGGCGCTGCGGTCTCGCCGCTGGTGGCGCTGGCGGGCGGGGCGCCGCCCGCCGACGCACCGGCGCTGTTCGAGGAGGCCGCCCGCGCCCACGGCGTCACCGGCGACGGCGCCGCCGCCGGCGGCGAGGAGGCCGCGGGGGCGGGGGAGGCCGCGGCCGGCGGACCGGACGGGCCGGCCGCCCACGACGGCGGGCGGGCCTGGTGGTCGACGCTCGTGCGGGTGGTGCCGGGGATGGCCGGGCTGGGCGGGGTGCCCGTCGCCCTGGCCGTCGGCCACCGGCCGCGACGGCGCCCGGCGCGGCCGGCGCGCCCGGTCCGCGTGCCGGCCTAGCGGGCGCTGCGGGCCCGCCGGCCGACCCACTGCGGGTGGTCGGCGGCGGCGAGCAGCGCCTCGTCGCCGGCGGAGTCGCCGTAGGCCCACAGCTCGACGTCGGTGGCCGGCCCGAACCGGTCCCGCACCCAGGCCCGCAGGCGGGCCACCTTCTCGGGGCCCCGGTTGTTGAGGTCGCCGACGACCTCGCCCGTGAGCAGGCCCGACGCGTCGGCCGCCAGCTCGACGCCCAGCGCGGCGTCCAGCCCGAGCCGCTCGGCCAGCGGCCGCAGGTACGCGCCCAGCGACGCCGACACGATGACGACGGCGTGGCCGGCACGCTGGTGCCAGCGCACCCGGGCGACCATCTCGGGTCGCAGGAGGGGCGGCAACGTCGCGGCGTAGGCCCGGCCCCAGCGCTCGAGGTCGGCCGCGGCCACCCCCTGGAACAGGTGGCCGATGGCCGCCACCTTCAGCGCGTCCCGGTCGCGGGTGCGGGCCGCCGCCCGGGCCACGGCGACGGCGACGCGGGTCGACCCCCGCACCCGGCGGAGGAACGGCACCAGCGTGTCCCGGCGGGCGAGCGTGCCGTCGAAGTCGAAGGCGGCGACGCCGGGGCGCCCGGCCGGCCCGGGCCCGGGCGCCGGGTCGGCGGCGCCCGCGCCCGACGGTGCCGCGAGGTCGGGGCGGTCGCCGGCGGTCACCGGTCGCCTCCGAAGGCGGCCGCCAGGGCGGCGTCGACGTCGGGGTGGCGGAAGCTGAAGCCCGCCGCCTCGAGGGCGGCCGGGTGGGCCCGCTGGCTGACGAACAGCAGCAGGTCGGCCATCTCCCGCCCCAGCAGCAGCCGGGGGAGGGCGGCCGGCACCGGGACGGCGGCGGGGCGCCGCAGGGCCCGGCCGATGGCGGCGGCCATCTCGGCGTTGGTCACGGGCCGGGGTGCGGTGAGGTTGACGGGCCCGGCCAGGTCGGTCTCGAGCGCGAAGCGGTAGGCCCGCACCGCGTCCTCGAGCGACACCCAGCTCATCCACTGGCGCCCGGAGCCCAGCCGGCCCCCGACGAAGAAGCGGAAGGGGAGCGCCATGCGGGGCAGCAGCCCGCCGTGGCCGGCCAGCACCGGCGCGGTGCGCAGGAAGACCGTGCGCACGCCGGCCTCGACGGCCGGGCGGGCGGCCTCCTCCCAGGCGACGACCACCCGGGCGACGAAGTCGTCGCCCGGCGGGCTCTCCTCGGTCAGCACGGCGTCGCCCCCGTCGCCGTAGTAGCCGATGCCCGACGCGCAGACGAGCACCCGGGGCGGCTCGGGCATGGCCGCCAGCGTGCGGGCCACCAGCGCGGTGCCGGTCGTCCGGCTCTCGAGGATCTCCTGCTTGCGGCGGGCCGACCAGCGCTTGTCGCCGATCCCCGCGCCGGCCAGGTGGACGACGGCGTCGACCCCCGCCAGCGCCCCGGGGTCGAGCCGGCCGGCGGCCGGGTCCCAGCGGATGGCGGCGGGGTCCTCGGTCGGCCGCCGCACGAGGGGGCGCACGGTGTGGCCGTCGGCGGCGAGGGACCGCCCGATGGCCGTGCCGAGGAGCCCGCTGGCGCCCGTGATCGCTACCTGCACCCCACGTCCTTCCTGTGCCCGATGCGCTCCGGTACCGTACGCGCCGCGGGCGGCCGGACACGGAATGCAACCAAGGGGGACGTCGCCGTGGCGGCACTGTTCAAGGAGTTCCGGGAGTTCATCGCCCGCGGCAACGTGGTCGACCTGGCGGTCGCGGTCGTCATCGGCGCCGCGTTCACCGCCGTCGTCACGGCCGTGGTCGAGGGTCTCATCACACCGCTCGTCGGCATGATCGGGGGGACCGACTTCCGCCGGATGACCTTCACCATCAACGACAGCACGTTCAGCTACGGCATCGTCATCAACGCCGTCATCTACTTCCTGCTGGTGTCGGCGGTCGTCTTCCTCTTCGTCGTCAAGCCCATCAACATCCTGCAGGAGCGGCGCCGGCGGGGCGCCGAGCCGGTGGACGAGGCGACGCTGTCCGACGAGGCCGTGCTGCTCGCCGAGATCCGCGACCTGCTGCGGGCCCAGGCGGGCGGGACCGGCGAGGTGCCGCCGGCGCGCTCGCCGCAGATCTGAGGGCCCGGTGCGGCGCCGGCCGGCGGCGGCCGCACCCCGCCGCCGTCAGTCGCCGTCGCCGTCGTCGTGGAGCTGCTGGGCCAGGTAGGTGTTCGCGCCGAGCCGCTCCACGAGGTCGAGCTGGGTCTCGAGCCAGTCGACGTGCTCCTCCTCGTCGGTGAGGATGTCGGCGAGCAGCTCGCGCGTGCCGTTGTCGCCCAGCTCGACGGCCAGGGCGATGCCCCGGTTGAGCCGCTCGACGGCCTCGTGCTCGAGGTCGAGGTCGAGCCGCAGGGTCTCGACCGGGTCCTCGCCGAGGCGCACGGGGCCCAGCCGCTGCAGGTTGGGGTGCCCCTCGAGGTAGAGGATCCGGTCGATGACCTCGTCGGCGTGCTTCATCTCGTCGATGGACTCCTCGCGGGCACGCTCGGCGAGGCGCTCGAAGCCCCAGTTGCCCAGGATCCGGTAGTGGCCGAAGTACTGGTTGATCGCGGTCAGCTCGGCCGTGAGGACGTCGTTGAGCAGCTCGATGATCTCGGGGCGACCCTGGGGCATGGCTGTACCTCCGGCTGCGGCACCCGAACCGGGTGGGGGTCCCCGGAGCGGTCAGGCCGCGGTGTCGACGGGCTCGCGCTCCCCGAGCGTGGCGAGGAGCACCCCGATCGTAGGTCGGCACGACCCGCAGCGGGTGCCGGCCCCGCAGTGGGCGCCGACGTCCTCGACGTCGAGCGCCCCCGCCTCGACGGCCTCGCGGACGGCGCGGTCGTTCACCCGGTGGCAGTGGCAGACGATCACGCGTCGCCCCCCACGGCGCCTCGGGGTGCGACCCCTGCGAGCCTGCCGAGAACGGTGCCAGCCATGCGGAGGTAAGATTGCCTTACATCGGCCGGCCGGTCAACCGCTCGGGTGGCGCGCGGCACACCGCCGGTGGAGCGGGGCGATAGCGTGCGCGCCGATGCACGTCGTCATCGTCGGCTGCGGTCGCGTCGGGTCGGGCCTCGCCGGCATCCTCGACCAGCGCGGCCACTCGGTCGCCGTCGTCGACAAGGACCCGACGGCCTTCCGTCGACTCGACCCCGGCTTCGGCGGGCGCACCGTCGTCGGGGTGGGCTTCGACCGCGACCGCCTCGAGGCCGCCGGCGTGCGCGAGGCGGCCGCCGTCGCCGCGGTCACCAGCGGCGACAACTCCAACATCGTCACCGCCCGGGTGGCGCGGGAGACCTTCGGCGTCGAGCGGGTGGTGGCCCGCATCTACGACCCGCGCCGGGCCGCCATCTACGAGCGGCTGGGCATCCCGACGATCGCCACGGTCCAGTGGACGATCGACCGGGTGCTCCGCAAGCTGATCCCCGACGCCGTCGGCGACGACTGGGTCGACCCGAGCGCCCGGGTGGCCGTCGTCGAGCGGCCGGTGCCGGCCCGCCGCGCCGGGACGGCGCTCGCCGAGCTCGAGCTGCCGGGCGTCGCCCGCGTGGTCGCGGTCAGCCGCATGGGGACGGCCCGGGTCGCCGAGCCCGGGCTGGTCGTCCAGGACGGCGACGTCCTCTACCTGGCGGTCGACCTCGCCCGTGTGGGCGAGGTCGACCGCCACCTCGGCGTGGCATGAAGGTCGTCATCGCCGGGGGCGGGGCGGTCGGCACGTTCATCGCCGGCGAGCTGCAGCAGGCCGGCCACGAGGTCCACCTCGTCGAGCAGGACCCCGCCCGGGTCGCCCGCATGCGGGAGGTCGGCGAGCCGCCCGGGGTCAGCTGGCACGAGGCCGACGCCTGCGAGGTCGAGCGCCTCCGGGCCGTCGGGCTGTCCGACGCCGACGTCGTCGCCGCCGTGACCGGCGACGACGAGGACAACCTCGTCATCAGCCTGCTGGCCAAGCAGGAGTTCGCCGTGCCCCGGGTCGTGGCCCGGGTGAACAACCCGAAGAACCAGTGGCTGTTCGACGAGAGCTGGGGCGTCGACGTCGCCGTGTCCACCCCCCACCTGCTCACCGCGCTCGTCGAGGAGGCGGTCAGCGTCGGCACGCTCGTCCGCCTGCTGTCGTTCGAGGGCGGGCGGGCGACGCTCATCGAGGTCACCCTCGCCCCCGACAGCCCGGCGGCCGGCCACGAGATCGTCGAGCTCGACTTCCCCCGCGACTCGACCGTCGTGGCCGTGCTGCGCGGCGACCGCGTCGTCGTCCCCCGCGGCGACACCTCGCTGCAGGTCGGCGACGAGGTCCTCGTGCTCGTCACCGCGGAGAGCATCGACGAGGTGCGCGCCATCCTCACCGGCAGCTGACCGCGGCCCGGCCGGCCCCCGGGGGCCGGGGGACCGGCTCAGCCCCGGCGCCGGTGGAGGCGGCCGGCGAGGTAGAGGCCCGGGCCCCGGCCGCCGTCGCCCGGCACGAGGACGGCGACCTCGCGCAGCCCCGTCGCCGGGTCGCGCCCGGCGACGACCAGCCGGCCGTCGTCGAACGACTCGACCGGCCGCATGGACAGCACGGCGTCCCGGACGCCGAGCGCCGTCAGCACGCCCGACGGCTCGGTGGCCAGGTCGAGGCCGCGGTCGGTGGGGCGGACGACCACCCGGTGGTGGAGCCGCTCGTAGGTGCCCGCCCACCGGGCCAGCGCGCCCGGGTCGGCCACGGGCCGGGCGGCCGCCCCCGCGGCACGGTCCCGCGCGCCGCCGGCCACCGCCACGAGGTCGCGCCGGCCGCCGGCCACCGGGTCGGTGGGGTTGAGGGCCACCTCCAGGCGGTCGGCGGCGACCAGCTCGAGCATGGCCTGGGCCAGCACGGCGCCGGCCGGGCTGTTGGTCAGCACGCACACCGCGAAGTCCCGCTCCGGCACGACCCGCAGCACGGCCCGCTGGCCGAAGGTGTCGGCGTCCTGGCCGAGGCAGGTCAGCTCGCCCCACCGCCGCACGGTCCAGCCCAGCGCCTGGGCCTCGTTGGGGATGGGCGAGTCGATCTGCGGCCGCTGCATCTCCTCGACCGCCTCGGGCGCCAGCAGCACGGTGCCGTCGGGCCCGGCGCCGCCCTCCAGGTGCATGCGGGCGAAGGCCAGCAGCTCGCCCGGCGGCGCGATCACGCCGCCCATCGGGCCGTTCGAGCGGGTGAGCGACCACCGGGACTGGCGGACCGGCTCGCCCCCCGGCTCCTGCACGTGGCCGACGGCGACGGCGTGGAGCAGCGCGTGCTGGGGCAGCGTGACGGTGGCCCGGCACCCGAGCGGCCGGGTCAGCCGGCGGCGGAGGACCCGGTCGAAGTGCTCGCCGGTCGCCACCTCGAGCAGCCGGCCGAGGACCCCGTAGCCGGTGTTGCAGAAGCTGTAGGCGGCGGCGGTCGGGTGGATCTGCCCGAGCCCCGCGAGCGTGGACACGTAGGCGGCGAGGGCGTCCTCGTTCCACCCGGTGTCGACGAGGTGGTCGCCCTCCAGGCCGCTGGTGTGGGCCAGGAGGTGGCGGGGCGTGATCTCGATGGTGGCCGCCGGGTCGGCCACGGTGAACTCCTGGAGCTGCGACCGCACCGAGTCGTCGAGCGAGACGACCCCGGCCGCGACCGCCTGCATGACGAGCGTCGTCGTGTAGATCTTCGTGATCGACCCGATCTGGAACAGCGTGTCGGGGGTGACCGGGGCGCGGGTCGCCACGTTGGCCACGCCGGTGGTGACGACGACCGTCTCCCCGCGCTCGAGGACCCCGCAGGCGGCACCGGGCACCCGCAGCTCGGCGGCCAGCTCTGCGAGCCGGCTCTGCAGCCGGCGTCGGTACGAGGCGAGATCGGTCATGCGTCCGCGCACCGTAGCCGGGCCCGGCGGGCCGGGCGCCGGGGCCGCCGACCGGGGCCGCGGCCGGGGCCCCGGGCTCGGGGCGGTCCGACCGGGGTCGGTAGCCTGACCTCCTCGTATGAGCACCCGCCGCCTGATCGTCGCCGCCCTCCTGTGTGGCCTGGCCATCCTCGTGGCCTTCAGCGTGCAGCTCGTGCTCGCCCGCTGAGGCCGCCGCGGGCGGGCCTGCACCCCCCGCCGCCGCCGGGCCACGGCCGGTAGAGTCGGCAGCGACACCGGCCCGCCCGAGTTCTCCCTGGAGGTGGTCCCCACGGCCGAGCACTACGACGTCGTCGTCATCGGCGGCGGCCCCGGCGGCTACGCGTCCGCGCTCTACGGCGCCAGCGCCGGGCTCAAGATCGCACTCGTCGAGAAGCGCTGGCTCGGCGGCACCTGCCTCAACGTGGGGTGCATCCCCGCCAAGGAGCTGCTCGAGTCCGCGCACGTCTACCGCACCGTGGCCACGGCCGGCGACTTCGGCGTCCGCGCCGGCACGCCCGAGATCGACTGGGCGGCCACCCAGAAGCGCAAGCAGGCCGTCGTCGACGAGCTCGTCGCCGGCGTCGCCACGTTGCTGAAGGGGCGCAAGGTCACCGTCTACGACGGCCACGGGCGGCTCCACGCCGGGCGCACCGTCACCGTCGACCCCAACGACGGCGGCGAGCGGATCACCCTCACCGCCGACGCGGTCATCATCGCCGCCGGCTCGGAGACCCGGACCCTTCCGGGCTTCGAGGTCGACGGGCGCATCGTCATGACCTCCGACGAGGTGCTGTCGATGCCCGAGGTGCCGGGCTCCGCGGTCGTCATCGGTGGCGGCGCCATCGGCTGCGAGTTCGCCTCGATGATGAGCGACCTCGGCACCCAGGTGACGATCCTCGAGGCCCTGCCCAAGATCCTCCCCGGCGTCGACAAGGACGCGTCCCAGGTCGTCGAGCGGTCGTTCAAGAAGCGCGGCATCGAGGTCCGCACCGGCGTGCGGGTGACCGGCCACGAGCCGGGCGACGGCGGCACCGTCGTCCACGTCGAGGACGGCGACCCGGTCAAGGCCGATGTCGTCGTCGTCTCCGTCGGCCGCAAGCCGGCCACCTCCGACCTGGGGCTGGACGGCACCGCGGTCGAGGTCGACGAGCGGGGGTTCATCGTCGTCGACGAGGCCTGCCGCACCGGCGAGGACGGCGTGTGGGCGGTCGGCGACTGCATCGACACCCCGGCGCTCGCCCACGTCGGCTTCGCCGAGGGCATGGTGGCCATCCGCGGCATCCTCGGCGAGGACCCGCAGCCCATCGACTACGGCAGGGTGCCGTGGGGCATCTACTGCCGGCCCGAGGTGGCCTTCGCCGGGCACTCCGAGGAGTCGGCACGGGAGGCCGGCTACGACGTCGTCGTCGCCAAGCACCGCTTCAGCGCCAACAGCCGGGCGAAGATCATCGGCGAGCAGGAGGGGCTGGTGAAGGTCATCGCCGAGCGGACGCCGGACGGCCGCGCCGGCACCATCCTCGGCGTGCACATGGTCGGTCCCTGGGTGACCGAGCAGCTGGGCCAGGGCTACCTCGCCGTCAACTGGGAGGCCACCGTCGACGAGGTGGCGGCGTTCATCCAGCCCCACCCGACGCTGTCCGAGCTGTTCGGCGACACCGTGCAGGACCTGACCGGGCGCCGGCTGCACTGATGGCCCCCTTCGACACCCCGCATCCCGCACCCCGCACCGGGCCCGCCCCCGGTGCGGCCCGCTGACACGGAGGGCGAGTCCCGATGGTCGACATCCAGATGCCCCAGCTCGGCGAGACCGTCACCGAGGGCACCATCACCCGTTGGTTCAAGCAGGTCGGCGACCAGGTCGCCGAGGACGAGCCGCTCTTCGAGGTCTCGACCGACAAGGTCGACTCCGAGGTGCCCTCGCCGGTGAGCGGCACGCTCACCGAGATCCTCGTCCAGGAGGGCGAGACGGTCGAGGTCGGCGCCGTGCTCGCCCGGGTGGGGGACGCGCCCGCCGGCGACGGCGGGGGCGCGGCCACCGAGGCGGCGGCGCCGGCCGAGGCGCCCGAGCCCGCCGAGCCCGCGCCGGAGCCTGCGCCGGCCAACGGCGCCGAGGCCCCCGCCCCCGCGGCCGAGCAGCAGCCCGAGCCCGCCCCGCCGCCGGCACCGGCCCCGGCCGCCGCGGCCCAGGCGGAGCCGGCACCGGCCCCGGCCGCCACCCAGCAGCCGCCGGCCCCGGCCGCCCCGCCCGCGCCGGCCGAGCAGCCGGCGCCCGCCGGCGGGCCGGCGAGCGCCGACGGCGAGCGGCGGCTGCTGTCGCCGGTCGTCCGGCGCCTGATCCGGGAGAACGGCCTCGACCCGTCGCAGATCACGGGCACGGGCCCCGGCGGCCGCATCACCCGCGACGACGTGCTGGCCGTGCTCGATCGCGGGGCCGCCGCCAAGTCGCCCGCCGCGGCCCCGGCCGCGCCCGCCGCCCCGCAGGCGCCGCCGGCCCCGGCCGCACCCGCCGCGCCGCAGCCCGCGCCGGCCCCGGCGCCCCAGCCGCTGGCCCGGGCGGGGGAGCGGGACACGGTCATCCCGCACAGCAACATCCGCCGGCGCACCGCCGAGCACATGATCCGCTCGAAGCAGACCTCGGCCCACGTCTACGCGTCGATCGAGGTCGACTACGAGGCGGTCGAGCAGGTGCGGCGGTCCGAGGGCGCCCGGTTCAAGGCCGACGAGGGCTTCAGCCTCACCTACCTGCCCTTCATCAGCCGGGCCGTCGTCGACGCCATCCGCGAGTTCCCCGAGGTCAACGCGACCTTCGGCGAGAACGAGCTGATCGTGCACAACTACGTCAACCTCGGCATCGCGGTCGACCTCGACTTCAAGGGCCTCATGGTCCCGGTCGTCCGCGACGCCGACGGCAAGCGGCTGCGGGCGATCGCCCGGGAGATCTCCGACCTGGCCCGCCGCGCCCGGTCGAAGCAGCTCGGCCCCGACGACATCGCGGGCGGCACCTTCACCATCACCAACCCGGGGCCGTTCGGCACGACGATGACGATGCCGATCATCAACCAGCCCCAGGTGGCGATCCTGTCCACGGACGCGGTGAAGCGCCGGCCGGTCGTCGTCGAGCTGCCGGACGGCACCGAGGGCATCGGCATCCACGCCACCGGCAACCTGACCCTCACGTGGGACCACCGGGCCTTCGACGGCGCCTACGCCGCCGCCTTCCTGCGGAAGGTGAAGGAGGTCCTCGAGACCCGCGACTGGGCCGCCGAGCTGGCGTGACCGGGCCCGCCGCCGGGGTGCCCGGCGCGGCCGGGGCACCCCGGTCCGCTCCGGCGGGCCGGCCAGTAGCCTCGACGCCATGACGCTCCGGGTGCGCTGGCTGGGTCGGGTCCCCTACCGCGAGGCCTGGGCCCTGCAACGGGCGCTGCACGCCACCTCGCCGGACGACCACCTGCTCCTCCTGGAGCACCCGCACGTCTACACCCTCGGCGTGCGGGCCGACCTGCGCCACGTGCTCGTGCGCCCGGAGGACGTCGGCGCCGAGCTGGTGCGCACCGACCGGGGCGGCGACGTCACCTACCACGGGCCCGGCCAGCTCGTCGGCTACCCGATCGTGTCGCTGCCGCCGAAGCACGGCGTGCGCCACGGCAAGGCCGACACCGTCGCCTACGTGCGGTCGGTCGAGCAGCTGGTCATCGACGCGCTGGCCGACGTCGGGCTGCCGAACGCCGGCCGGCTGCCGGGCTACCCCGGCGTGTGGGTCGACCCCGAGGGCGACGACCCCCGCAAGATCGCCGCCATCGGCGTGCGCCTCTCCCGGGGCCGGTCGATGCACGGCTTCGCCCTCAACGTGGCGCCCGACATGCGCTACTGGGGCTACATCGTCCCCTGCGGCATCCCCGACAAGCGGGTGACCTCGCTGGCCGAGGAGGGCGTCGACGTGCCCATGCGGGAGGTCGTCGACGCCGTCGCCGCCCGGGCCGCGGCGCTGTGGGGCCGGGACGGGGTCGACCGCCAGGACGTCGCCTGGCACCACCGCCCCGAGGACCTGTCCGCGTTCAGCCGCGGCGAGGGCCCGGGGCGGGTGATCAGCGCCTCCGGCCGGGTGGCCGGCACGCGGTCCGGCGGCGGGGACGGTGCCGGCGGGCCCGACGACGGCGTGCCCGTGCGGCTGCGGGGCCGGTTGGCGGCGGCCGGTGTCACCGAGGGCCTGCACATCGCCGAGCGCAAGCCCGAGTGGCTGCGCCCGACCTTCCGCACGGAGCCGTCGTACCTGCGCCTCAAGCGCACGATGCGCGACCTCGACCTGGTGACGGTGTGCGAGGAGGCCGGCTGCCCCAACATCTTCGAGTGCTGGGCCGACGGCACGGCGACGTTCATGATCAACGGCGAGCGCTGCACGCGGGCGTGCGGGTTCTGCCTGGTCGACACCCGGCACCCCGAGCCGCTCGACCCCGGCGAGCCCGAGCGGGTCGCCGAGGCCGTCGAGCGCATGGGCCTCGGCTTCGCCGTCGTCACCGCCGTGGCCCGGGACGACCTGCCCGACGGCGGCGCCGGCGCCTTCGCCGCCACCATCGCCGCCATCCGCCGGCGCACGCCGGGCGTCGAGGTCGAGGTGCTGATCCCCGACTGCAAGGGCGACGAGGAGGCGCTGGGCACGATCTTCGACGCCCGGCCCGACGTGCTGAACCACAACGTCGAGACCGTGCCCCGCCTGCAGCGGGCGGTGCGCCCGTCGGCCGGCTACGCCCGGAGCCTGGCCGTGCTGGCCCGGGCCAAGGAGGCCGGCCTCACGACGAAGTCCGGCCTCATCGTCGGCATGGGCGAGACCGACGACGAGGTCCTCTCGACGCTGGCCGACCTGCGCGCCGTCGGCGTCGACATCGTCACGATCGGCCAGTACCTGCGGCCGACGACCCACCACCTGCCGGTGGCCCGGTGGGTCGACCCGGCCACCTTCGCCCGCTACAAGGAGGCGGGCGAGGCCATGGGCATCCCGCACGTCGAGTCCAGCCCGCTCACCCGGTCGAGCTACCACGCCCGGGAGGCGGCCGGTGCCGCGGGCGCGGCCACCGCCGGCGCCGCCACGGGCTGACCGCCGGGCGGTCCTAGGCTGGCCGCCGTGCTGACCGAGCGTGCCGCCCGCGTCCGGGACCGCATGGTCGACCTCGGCGTCGACGTCCTGCTGCTGTCGGTCGGGCCCGAGCTGCCGTGGCTGACCGGCTACGAGGCGATGCCGCTGGAGCGGCTCACCATGCTCGTCCTGCCCCGCGACGGCGACGCCACGCTCGTCGTCCCCCGGCTCGAGGCGCCGCGGGTGACCGAGCGCCCCGAGGTCTTCGACCTGCTGCCCTGGGACGAGACGGACGACCCCGTCCGCCTGGTGGCCGAGCGGGTCGGCCGGGCGGCGACCGTGGCGATCGGCGACCGCACCTGGGCGCGCTTCGTCCTCGACCTGCAGGCGGCCTGCCCCCGGGCCCGGTTCGTGCGGGCCGACCGGGTGACGGGACCGCTGCGGGCGGTGAAGGACGAGGCCGAGGTGGCGGCGCTGCGCCGGGCGGCCGCGGCCGTCGACCGCATCGCGGCCGCGCTGCAGGCCGGCGAGATCCCGCTCGTCGGCCGGACCGAGGCCGAGGTGGCGGCCGACCTCGGGCGGCGGATCGTCGAGGAGGGCCACCGCCGGGTCAACTTCGCCATCGTCGCCGCCGGCGAGAACGCCGCCAGCCCCCACCACGAGCCGGGCGGCCGGGTCATCCGCCCCGGGGACGTCGTGCTGTGCGACTTCGGGGGCACGATGGACGACGAGCTGGGCATCGGCTACTGCAGCGACATCACCCGCTGCGTGCACGTCGGCGAGCCGCCGGCCGAGGTCCGCGACGCCTACGCGGTGCTGCACGAGGCCCAGCGGGCGGCGGTCGCCGCCGCCACCGTCGGCACGCCGTGCGAGCAGGTCGACGCCGTGGCGCGCCGCATCATCGCCGAGGCCGGCCACGGCGACCGGTTCGTCCACCGGACCGGGCACGGCATCGGCGTCGAGGAGCACGAGGACCCCTACATCGTCGCCGGCAACGCCACGCCGCTGGCGCCGGGCCACGCCTTCTCCGTCGAGCCGGGCATCTACGTGCCGGGGCGGTTCGGGCTGCGGCTCGAGGACATCGTCGTGGCCACCCCGGACGGCCCCGAGCCGCTCAACCGGGTCGACCACGGACTCGCCGTCGTCGACGGCTGACCGTCGCCGGCCGGGCCCGGGCGCGGATTGCCCCGGTCGGCGGGCCGGGACCTACCCTCGCCGCCGTGATCCGCCTCGACGCCGCGACCGTGCTGCTGCAGTGGGCCGTCGGCGGCCTGCTGTTCCTGTGGGTCACGACCCGGGGCCGCGAGGTGGGCATCGGCTACGGCTGGCTGCTGCGCGGCACCTACATGCTCATGGCGGCCGCGGCGCTGGCCGTCGGGGTGTGGCTCGACCCGGTGCCCGTGCGGGAGGCCTCGGCGGCCGGGGTGGTGGCCGCGTCCGGCGTCGCGCTCGGCGTGTCGATCGTGCGGCGCAAGGCCGGCGTGGCGGGGGAGCGGGCCCGGCGAGAGCGGCGGGCGGCACGGGTCGCCGCCATGACCGGCATCGACCGGCGACCGGACGGTCCCGACCCCGAGGTCCCCGAGTTCCCGCCGGCCCTCGACCTCGTCGCCCCGCTCGTCGGCGTGCCGGGTCTGGTGGCGGCCGGCATCGACGCCGGCGACCCGGCCCTCCTGTCGGTCGTGCGGGTGCTGGTCGGGGCGGCGTTCCTCGGCTCGGTGTCCGACGGGATGCTGCTCGGCCACTGGTACCTGGTGCAGCCGGGCCTCGCCCGCCGCCCGCTCATCGAGATGGTGCGCTGGACCGGCATCATCTGGCCCTTCGAGGTCGCGGCCCTGCTGTGGCCGACCGGCATGGTGTCGGTGCTGGACGGCTCGATCGACGACGGCTACGGCGGGATGCTCGGGTGGTTCTGGGTGGCGTGCGCCGTGACCACCATCGGGCTGGTCGTGGTCACCCGGGCGGCGCTGCGGGAGCGCTACTACTCGGCGGTCATGGCCGCGACCGGCCTGCTCTACCTGGCGATCCTCACCGCCTTCGGCACCGACCTGGTCGCCCGGGCGGTGCTGGCCGGCTGACAGGCCGGGGCGCCCGGCCGGTCCCCCACGGGCGGGGCGCGGGCTCACCCGTCGTCGGCTGCGCCGCCGGCGGTGCCGGCGCCGCCCGCGGCGCCGGGGCTCCCGGCGTGGCGGCGGCCGATCCGCACGAGCACGGCGGCGCCGACGCCGATGAGCGTGGCGGGGAGCAGCCAGCGGGCCTCCTCGATCAGCTCGCCACCGGCCAGCACGACGACGCCCGCGGCGACGGTGGCGCAGCCGAGGACGAACGACACGGGGTCGAAGCGGCGCCTAGCCACGGTCCACCTCGATCTTGCCCAGCCCCACCTGCAGGTCGAGCTCGAGCTTCGGGCCGGCGCCGGGGGCGTCGAGCGTGAACCGCTGGTCGACGAAGGCCCCGTTCTCGACCCGGTTGTCGATCCGGGTGCCGCGCTCGGCGAGGACCGCGCCCACCCGGGTCCGGGCCCGGACCTCGACGTCCGCGTCGCGGGGGACGACGACCCGCAGGTGGCCGGCCCCGACCGCGGCCTGGAGCTCCCGCACCCGCGTGCGGGACAGCGGCGCGTCCCGCAGGTCGATCTCGAGCCGGCCGGCCAGCAGCTCGTGCCGCTCGTCGAACTGGTCCGCGGCCTCGACCACGACCCGGCGCTCGCCGGTGCCGGCGTCCAGCGGGACGCCGAGGACCTCGCCGGCGACGAGCACGAGGGCGAGGACGACCGCCACCGGCAGCAGCGGCCAGGCCCCGCCGTACCAGGCGCCGACGACGAGGGCGGCGCCGATGCCGACGAGACCCCAGCCGAGCGCGGCCTCACGGGAGACGTCGGCCAGGCCGAGCCCGTCGATCAGCCAGAGCACGCCGGTGCCGACGAGCAGCAGCGCGCCGGCGACGGCGGCCGTGCCCGACCAGCGCCTCGCCGGCCGGGCCGGGGCCACGGCGGTCTCCGGGGCTCCGGTGGACCACCGGGGCGAGGCCGGGGGAGAAGTCTCACCTGGTGGTCCACCGTCGGTCCGGATCGCCCCTCGGGACGACCCATACCCAACTGTAGTGCCTTCATCACGCTCTGCGTCGGAAAGTTTCGAAGATGTCACAGACGCCTGCTCAGCGGCTCCCTCGGGCGGCGGCACCGGCGACGGCGGGTCGTCCCGGCGGGCCCGCAGGACCATCCAGGTGCCGACGCCGACGAGCAGCACGCCGGCGGGCAGCGGGTCGAACCACCACCGGTGAGTGCCGAGCAGCGCCAGGGCGACGACGACCGCCAGCGCGCCGACCAGCAGGGTCGACGGCAGGTCGCGGTCGGGGGCGCGCCGGCGGGGCACGTCCGGTGCACGCTCGGGCAGGACGGCGGCCGCCACGACGTAGGCCACCACCGGTGCCGGCGTGAGCAGCGTCAGCAGGAGGGCGGCGAGGCGCACCAGCGTCACGTCGAGGCCGAGGTGGTCGGCCAGGCCGGCGCACACCCCGGCGATCAGCCGGTCCTCGGGCTCGCGCACCAGGCGCCGCCCGTCCTCGCCGCGGGTCTCGGGGCGCGGGGGAGCGGAGGAGGGTTGGTCCATGGCGCCATCGTGCGGGCCGCCCGGGGGACCGGCAATCAGGGATGTCCCTGACCCGGTCCCGGAGGCGCGACCGAGCCCGGAGTCGTCATCATGGTCGCGGACCATGGCCGCCCGACCGCCGAGCCCCCCGTCGCGCCTGCCGGGCCTCCCGCCCGACCTCGTGCGCCTGCCGCACGAGGGCCTCGTCGCGGGCGTGTGCGCCGGTGTCGCCCGCTGGCTGGGGGTCGACCCCGTCGTCATCCGGCTGGCGACCGTGGTCCTGGCGCTGGCCAACGGCGTGGGGGCGCTGGCCTACCTGGTGGCGTGGGCCGTGCTGCCCACCGGGGGCCCGGCGGGCGAGCCGGCCGTCGGTGGGCGGGCGGCCGCCCCGGTCGAGGACGCCCGCCGCAGCGGCGAGCTGGCGCTCGCCGTCGGCGCCATCACGATCGGCCTGGTCATGCTCGTGAGCTGGTCGGTGCCGTTCTTCCCGGACCGGCTCGTCTGGCCCGCGGTCGTCGTCGCCACCGGCGCCGGCCTCGTGCTGACCCGGGCCGGCGACAGCGAGCGGGCCCGGTGGCTCGAGCTGGCCGGCCGGCTGCCCGGCAACCCGGTCGAGGCCCTGCGCGGCGGCGGCTGGCTCTGGGTGCGGGTGATCGCCGGCGGGGCGCTGCTCGTCACCGGCCTCGGCCTCTTCCTCGCCGCCAACCAGGCCGTCGCCGGCGTCGTCGGCCAGGTCGGCGTCGCCGTGCTCGCCACCGCTCTCGGGGCGGGGCTCCTGTTCGGGCCGTGGATCGTGCGCCTCGCCGCCGAGCTGCGGGCCGAGCGGCGCGAGCGGATCCGCACCGAGGAGCGGGCGGAGATGGCCGCGCACCTGCACGACTCCGTGCTGCAGACGCTGGCGCTCATCCAGCGGGAGCCCGGCGTGCCCGCGCCGGCCCGCAGCCTCGCCCGCCGCCAGGAGCGCGAGCTGCGCGCCTGGCTCTACCGGGACGCGCGACCCGGCGGCGACGACGAGCCCGCCACGCTGTCGGCCGCGCTGGACCGGCTCGTCGACGAGGTCGAGGTCGACCACCGGGGGGTCGAGGTCGACGTCGTGCGGGTCGGCGACTGCCCCCTCGACGACGGCGTCGCCGCCCTGGTGCGGGCCGTGCGGGAGGCCGTGGTCAACGCCGCCAAGCACAGCGGCGCGCCCGAGGTGTCGGTCTACGTCGAGGTCGGCGAGGACGCCGTCGAGGCGTTCGTGCGCGACCGGGGCCGGGGCTTCGACCCCGCCACGGTCGACGGCGACCGGCGGGGCATCGCCGAGTCGATCGTCAACCGGATGGCCCGCCACGGCGGCGCCGCCGAGGTGCAGAGCGCGCCCGGCGAGGGCACCGAGGTGAGCCTGCGGGTGGCCCGGGGCCGGGCGGAGGCGTCGTGACGGCGGCGAGCGGCGGGGCCGGGACCGCCACCGGGCCCGTCCGGGTCTTCCTCGTCGACGACCACCGGCTGTTCCTGGCCGGCGTGCGGGCCGAGCTGTCCGGGCGCGAGGACGTCGACATCGAGATCGTCGGCGACGCGGTCGACGTGGAGTCGGCCGTCGAGGGCATCCGGGCCACCCGCCCCGACGTCGTGCTGCTCGACGTGCACCTGCCCGGGGGCGGCGGCCAGGCGGTCATCGAGGCCGTGCGGCCCGGGCTGCCCGAGGTGCTGTTCCTGGCGCTGTCGGTCAGCGACGCCGCCGAGGACGTCATCGCGGTCATCCGGGCCGGCGCCCGGGGCTACGTCACCAAGACGATCTCGCCCGACGAGCTGGCCGCGGCCATCGTGCGGGTGCGGGACGGCGACGCGGTGTTCTCGCCCCGCCTCGCGGGCTTCGTCCTCGACGCCTTCGCGGCCGCGCTGCCGCCCGGTGCCGCCGTCGACCCCGAGCTCGACCAGCTCACGCCCCGGGAGCGGGAGGTCCTCCGCCTGCTGGCCCGGGGCTACACCTACAAGGAGATCGCCCGCCGCCTCGGCGTGTCGGTGAAGACGGTCGAGACCCACGTGTCGTCGGTGCTGCGCAAGCTGCAGCTCTCCAGCCGACACGAGCTCACCCGGTGGGCCACCGACCGCCGGCTCGTCTGAACCGGGAACCGCCTCGGACCGCGCCGCGGACCGGCCGTAGGGTCGGGGCATGAGCGCTGCGTCCCCGACCACGCACACCCCGAGCCCCGACGAGGTCCGGTGGTTCGCCCGCCGGGTCGCGGACCAGATGTCGGGCGCGGTCACCGCCGCCATGATCCACCTCGGCGACCGCCTCGGCCTCTACGCCGCGCTGCACGAGATCGGTGAGCCGTGCACCGCGGCGGCGTTGGCCGCGCGGTGCGGGCTGGTCGAGCGGTGGGTCCGGGAGTGGGCGGCGAACCAGGCGGCGGCCGGGCTGCTCGTGCTCGAGGCCGGGCCGGGAGACGAACCCGGCGACGAGCGGTTCGCCCTGGCCCCGGCGGCCGTGCCGGTCCTGGTCGACCGCGACGACGAGTCCCACCTCGCCGGTCTCTTCCACCAGCTGCCCCAGACCATGGCCCGCCTCGTCGACCTGCCCAAGAGCTTCCGCACCGGTCTCGGTCGCGACTACGACGACCTCGGGCCCGAGGCCGCCGAGGGCATCGAGCGCAACTTCGAGCCCTGGCTGCGCCGGCACCTGGTCGACGACGTGCTGCCGCTGGTGGACGGCGTCACCGAGCGGCTGGCCGCCGGGGCCGCGGCGGCGGACGTCGGCTGCGGCACCGGCGGCGCGGTGCTGTGCCTCGCCCGGGCGTTCCCGGCCGCCCGGGTCACCGGCTACGACATCTCCCGGCACGCCCTCGACCGGGCCCGGCGCCGCCTGGCCGACAGCGGGCTGACCAACGCGACGTTCCACGACCCCCGCACCCGCCCCCTGCCCGAGGACGGCTCGCTCGCGCTGGTCACCACCATCGGGTGCCTCCACGACATGACCGATCCGGCCTCGGTCGTGCGATCGATCCGGCGGGCGCTCGCCGACGACGGCGCCTGGCTGATCGTCGACATCGAGGCGCACGAGACGCTGGCCGCCAACATCGAGCGCAACCCGATGGCGGCGATGATGTACGGCACCAGCGTGCTGACGTGCCTGCCCTCCGGCCTGTCGGAACCGGGCGGTGCGGGGCTGGGCACCCTCGGGCTGACGCCGCGGCGGGCCGAGGAGATGGCCCGGGCGGCGGGCTTCACCCGCTTCCGGCGGCTGGACGTCGACCACCCGGTCGACGCGTTCTACGAGGTCCGGCCCTAGCGGCCCCGACCCTGGGTCCTGCCCTCACGGTCCTCGCGGCGGCCTCACCCCGACAGGTCGGCGCGGGCGCACCGGGGCG
>Ga0207873_1000626_pt1 | contig 37937 bp, 19 predicted proteins | sample BGWIniCompost_FD_187373 | JGI IMG/M metagenome (GOLD analysis project Ga0207873, IMG submission 187373) | Cellulose adapted compost microbial communities from Newby Island Compost Facility, Milpitas, CA, USA - BGW Initial Compost (SPAdes)... ... | reverse complement strand
ACGTCCACAGGCCGGTGGCGTCGGGAGTGACCTCGGCGCCCCACCGGTCGGTGCCCGGCGCCAGCTCACGCATCGGCGTGAACGGCCCCGGCCGCCCCTGAGGGTTCCTCAGCACCACATTGGCGGCCACGGCCTCGTGCCCCTCGCGGAACACCGTCGCCGTGACCTGGAAGGTCTCGCCCACGACGGCCTTCGCCGGCCGCCTGCCGCACTCGACGGAGGGCCGGACGTCCCGCACCGGGACACGCCCGATGCTCCGGGTCGTCTTCATCGTCTGGCACCTCCGCCGTGCTCGAACGCCGGGCCCGTGCCCGGTCGTGGGGACCGAACGGCGGCGGGAAGGTCCTGGCCTTCCCGCCGTGAAGCACTGCCGGGGAAGGTCCTGGCCTTCCCGTGCTGGAACGCTGCCGGAAGGTTCATGGCCTTCCCGCCGTGGAGTGCGGTGCGACCGGCGGGCCCCGTCTGACCGTGGCGGCCGGACGCGGCCTGTCGGCCGGTTCCTGCGGATGCGTGAGGTGGCCTGCGCGCAGGTACCGTTCGGCGGCGTCCGCCGCCTCGCGGGCGCAGCGCTTGCCCATCAGCACGCAGAGGGTGTAGCCGGAGTCCTCGAACGTGGCCCGTACCGTGCGGTCCGCCGGGGCGGCCAGCATCACGCGCTCCCATGCCCGGTAGCGACGCAACTGCCGGGCGACTTCGGCTTTGGCGGGTAGCAGCATGGCGCCGTCACCTTTCCGTGGCTCGATGGGGGCACGTTCTCCCGGGGGCGGGCGGCGGCCGTGCGCACGGCGGCACGGACCGTAACGGCGATCGAGGTCTTCACACATGGTGCACGCACGGTGACTCCGCGTCTTGTTGGATTTTCAACCAATACCCCCCTGGTTGTGCTCAGTTGTCACCTCAGGCGCCTCAGGCGTGCGCTCGTGTTGCACGAATGGGTCAACGCGCTCACGCTGAGGGTGACTCAGAAGCGACAGCCGCTCACGTTCCGTGATCAGGGTGGGCCTCGTCCCGCAGGGGCGAGGAGGAACGCGAGTCTCGCGGTGAGGAGCCGACGACCATGAAGACCGCAGTGCCCTGCTACTACCACCTGGACGTGGAAGTCAGCCCGGAGAGGGTGGGACAGGTCAGCCGCATCCTGGCCGCCCACCTGAGGTACTGGGACCTCGAGAACCTGAGGGAGCGCGTCTGCGGCGGCACCGAGATGCTGCTGCGGGCGATCGACGACCACGCCAGCGACAAGAACGTCTCGATCGAGATGTGGTGGAACGGTCAGCACCTCATCACGGCCGTCGGGGACAACGACCGCGCCCTGCGACCCGACCAGGAGCTGCGCGGCTGCCTGGAGCACATCGCCGCCAGCAGCGACGGCTGGGGCTGCTGCGCCACCGAGACCGGCGGCAAGGTCACCTGGTTCTCGCAGCGCGCCCGCGCCGGCGAGCGGGTCCCGCTGGTGCCCACCGCGCCCGACCCGCGCGAGCGTGAGGGCCTGGACCTGCCCCGCGAGGTGAGCGTCGCCCACGCCACCGGCCGGGTCCGCACGGGCGAGGGCGTCCTGGAGGAGGCCCGGTGACCCGGCGGAGGAACCGCACAGGGGCGCCCGCCTGGAGCGGGCGCCCCTACCCGCTCGGGGCCACCCCCGACGGCGAGGGCACCAACTTCGCGCTGTTCAGTGAGGTCGCCGAGCAGGTCGAACTGATCCTCGTCGACGACGAGGGCCGACATACCGGCGTCGCGCTGACCGAGGTCGACGGCTTCGTCTGGCACGGCTATGTGCCCGGCGTCGGACCCGGCCAGCGCTACGGCTACCGGGTGCACGGCCCCTGGGATCCCGGTGCGGGCCACCGCTGCAACCCGGCCAAGCTGCTGCTCGACCCCTACGCCACCGCCGTGGACGGGCAGATCGACAACCACCCCTCGCTGTACGAGCGCAACCCCGGCGGGCCCGACCCGGCGGACAGCGCCGGCCACACCATGCTGGGCGTGGTCACCGATCCCGCCTTCGACTGGGGCGACGACCGGCACCCCTGCCGCCCGTACGCCGACACCGTGATCTACGAGGCCCATGTCAAGGGCCTCACCCGCACCCACCCCGAGGTGCCCCCCGAACTGCGCGGCACCTACGCCGGGCTCGCCCACCCCGCCGTGGTGGAGCATCTGACCTCCCTCGGTGTCACCGCGGTGGAGCTGATGCCCGTGCACCAGTTCGTCCACGACGGCGTGCTGCAGGGCCGGGGCCTGTCCAACTACTGGGGCTACAACACCATCGGATTCTTCGCCCCGCACAACGCCTACGCCGCCCGCGGCTCCCGCGGCCAGCAGGTCGCCGAGTTCAAGGAGATGGTGCGCACCCTGCACGCCGCGGGCCTCGAGGTGATCCTCGACGTCGTCTACAACCACACCGCCGAGGGGAACGAGAAGGGCCCCACCCTCTCCTTCCGGGGCATCGACAACAGCTCCTACTACCGGCTCGTGGACGGCGACTGGGCGCACTACTACGACACCACCGGCACCGGCAACAGCCTGCTGATGCGCCACCCCTACGTGCTGCAGCTGATCATGGACTCGCTGCGGTACTGGGTGACCGAGATGCACGTCGACGGCTTCCGCTTCGACCTCGCGGCCACCCTCGCCCGGCAGTTCCACGAGGTGGACCGGCTCTCCGCCTTCTTCGACCTGATCCAGCAGGACCCGGTGATCAGCCGCGTCAAGCTCATCGCCGAGCCCTGGGACGTGGGCGAGGGCGGCTACCAGGTGGGCAACTTCCCGCCGCTGTGGTCGGAGTGGAACGGCAAGTACCGCGACGCCGTACGGGACTTCTGGCGCGGCGAGGAGCACACCCTCGGCGAGTTCGCCTCCCGCCTGACCGGCTCCGCCGACCTGTACGCCCACAGCAGACGCCGGCCCCGGGCCAGCGTCAACTTCGTCACCGCGCACGACGGCTTCACGCTGCGCGACCTCGTCTCCTACAACGACAAGCACAACGAGGCCAACGGCGAGGGCAACCGGGACGGCGAGAGCGACAACCGCTCCTGGAACTGCGGGGCGGAGGGCGGGACCGCGGACCCGGGCGTGCGGGAGCTGCGCGCCCGGCAGCAGCGCAACTTCCTCGCCACCCTGCTGCTGTCGCAGGGCATCCCGATGCTCTCCCACGGCGACGAGCTGGGACGCACCCAGCGCGGCAACAACAACGCCTACTGCCAGGACAACGAGATCTCCTGGATCGACTGGCGGCTCGGCCGCGAACAGCGCGAGCTGCTGGACTTCACCCGCCGGCTCATCGCCCTGCGCAGCGCCCACCCCGTGCTGCGCCGCCGCCGCTTCTTCCGCGGCGAGACCCTGCGCCGGACCGGCCGGGCGCTGCCCGACCTGGTGTGGCTGCTGCCGGACGGGGAGGAGATGACCGACGACGACTGGGAACGCTCCGACGCCCACTCGATCGCCGTCTTCCTCAACGGCGACGCCATCGCCGAACCCGACGCGCGCGGCAGGCCCGTGGTGGACGACTCGTTCCTGCTGCTGCTCAACAGCCACTGGGAGCCGGTGGACTTCCGCCTGCCCGACGCCCGCTACGGCGAGCGCTGGACGGCCCTGATCGACACGGCCGACCCCGAGGGCACGCCGGACGAGGCGGAGCACAAGGCCGGCACCACCGTCAGCGCCGCCCCGCGCAGCCTGATCGTGCTGACCCGCCCGCCGCACACGCGCACCACCGCCCGCTGAGGGCCACCCGGCACGACCCGCCGCGCGACGCCGGCGGAGGGCACGCGGTGGGCCGTCGCCGCGGACGGCCCGCCGTCAGCGGCTGCGGCGGGTCGTCACGGTGAACTGGGCGCCCTCGTTGTCGCGCAGGACCGCCTCCTCCTCCGACAGGGACAGCACGCTGCCGCCGTGCATCTCGGCGGCCCGGACGCAGGCGGCGACGTCCTTCACCGCGAAGTGCACCTGCCAGTGCGGGCGGATCGTCGGGTCGGGCGCCGACTCCAGGGCACCCGACTCGATGCGGGCCACCACGTCACCGGCGCTGCGCAGCACCACCTCGTCGCCCACGTACTCCACCTCGCAGCAGCCCGGCTTGTCCGAGGCCCAGTCGAAGACCTCCCCGTAGAAGATCGCCGCGTCGAAGGCGTCGCGCGTGTGCAGCTTGACGAAGGCCGGCTGGGCGCGGCGCCAGGCCGGCCAGTCCGTGAACAGCTCGCCCTCCCAGATCCCGAACGTCGCCCCGTCCCGGTCCGCCAGCAGCGCCGCCCGCCCCGGCGCCAGCGAGATCGGCCCCACGGCCGTGGTGCCGCCCCGCTCCTGCACCCGGGAGACCGCCTCGTCGGCGCTGCGCACCGCGAAGTAGGGCGTCCAGGCCACCGCCATCTGCCACATCCCGGCGACCGCGGCGATGCCCGCCACGGGTGTGCCGTCCGCCAGGGCGATGCGGAAGCGGTCCCCGAGCCGGACCGGCCGCCAGGTCCAGCCCAGCACGGCGCTGTAGAACTCCTCGGTGGTCTTCAGATCACGGCTGGTCAGGCTCACCCAGCAGGGCGCCCCGAACACGGATTCGGTCGAGAAGACGTCCTTCGTGCCGGCGGGGGAGGGCATCTCGTGGTTCATGGCGTCGCGTCCTGATCTCGTCGGCCGGGTGGCACCGGAATGACATCAGTGTCCGGCCCGGACCGCTCCGGGCGCCTGCCGAGTACCCCGGCGACGATGCCGAAACGGTGATCCGGAACCGATCCGGAACGCCTCCCTCCGCCCGGTGGCGGGCTGCGCGGCGAGTGCGGCGACGGATGCGCCGGACACTGAGTGAAGGCACTCAAGCACTGTGCGGAGCCGATGCGGCAGCGGCACACCGGATCGGGAGGCGACCATGCCCACGGACGGGGGCCGCCCAGCGCGTCCCGGCGCCCGCCCGACTGCTGAGCGCCGCGCTCCGGCGTCTCCCCGCCGGCTCTCCTCGGTGCGCCGCGCGCAGCGCACCGAGGCTCAGCCGCCCTCGGCGGCCAGCTCCTCGCGCAGCTGGGCGAAGCAGCTGCTCAGCAGCCGCGAGACATGCATCTGGGAGATCCCGAGCTGCTCGGCGATGGTGCTCTGGGTCATGCCCCGGAAGAAGCGCAGATAGAGGATCACCCGCTCGCGCTCCGGGAGCGCCTGGAGGCAGGGCCGGGCCGCCACCCGGTCGACGACCGTGTCGTACGCCGGGTCGGGGCCGCCGAGCGCGTCCGCCAGGGCGTAGCCGTCGGTGCCCGGCATCTCCGCCTCCAGCGACAGCGCCGAGAAGCACTCCAGGGCCTCCGAGCCGGCCCGCACCTCCTCCTCCGTCAGTCTCGCGTGCTCCGCGATCTCGGCGGTCGTCGGGGTGTGGCCCGGTGACGTCTGCGACAGCTCCTTGATCGCGCTGCGCACCCGGTTGCGCAGGTCCTGCACCCGCCGCGGCACGTGCAGGGTCCACATGTGGTCGCGGAAGTGGCGCTTGATCTCGCCGGTGACGGTCGGCACGGCGTACGCCTCGAAGGCGTGGCCGCGCGCAGGGTCGTAGTGGTCCACCGCCTTGACCAGCCCCAGGGCCGCCACCTGGTAGAGGTCCTCCAGGGTCTCGCCGCGCCCGCGGAACCGGACCGCGATGCGCTCGGCCATGGGCAGCCAGGCCCGTACCAGTTCGTTGCGCAGCGCCGTGCGCTCGGGGCCCTCGGGGAGCCGGGCGAGACGGGCGAAGTCCTCGGTGGTGTCCGGGGCGTCGTCGTGGGGGTGCGGCCTGGTGGTGGTGCTTCCGGCGATACGCATGATGCGCACCTCCCTGAGCAGGTGCCGGTGGGACAGACACCGCGGGAAGGCCGGACGCTTCACGACACAAAGCAGCCCGGGCCGGCCGACCGTTTCCCACGGACGTGCCTCCTGTCCGAAGCACTGAACCACCTTTTCCCGCCCCTCGCCATTCCGAAACAGATCAGGAATTCAACGAGGCCGGAATTCCGGCGGTGCCGCGACGCATTGAAATCGGAGCAATTCGATGAGTGAAATGCGGGGGAGGCGGCGGGCGGGCGGCGGCCGTGCCCGGGTGCCGAACCCCGGCCTTCCCCCAGGGCCCGCGCGTGATCGTGACCGGTCCATACCTGTGATCACGGTGCGGACGTGATGTACGGCACGCCGCGCGGGCGGGGTGGCCGACCGCTTCGGCGGATAGTGCCAGCGCAGCGCTTGATCAGCGATCAGCTGCGGCGAAACCGCCTGCCCACGGCCCATTCCGCCCATTTGACAGTGCGCCGAGCCCACAGATAGGAAGCAGCCACAGAATGTCGAGAGGTGCACTGTGTACGAGCCGAACGTGGTCGGGGACTGGCAGGAGTACGAGGAGCATGCCGGTCTGCGGGTCCGCGTCCACCGACTTGAGGCGGGCGAGCCGCCGCGCGGACGCGACGACGCCGCCGAAGGGCTCACCTACTTCAGTGTCCGGGTGACCGTGGAGAACCGCGGGAGCCGGCCTTTCGGTATTCACCTCGAGGACGGTCAGATCGATGTCCGGGTTGGCCCGGACGGGGAGAGCGCCTTCATCGACTGGCGCAACTCGCAATTCATCGAGGGATTCGACGTCTATCCGCTGCGCCGGGCGACGGCCGTCGTTTTCGCCGCGGGCCCCGAGGCGTCGCTGAGCCATGTGGACGTCCAGGTCCAGCTGCGCGTCGACGAGGAGTGGACCGGACGCCGGCTGTGGGCGGGCGGCATCGGACTGCGGGAGCTGTCCGCCGGAACCCCGGCGGGCGCCTGCCGGGAGAGTCTCGCCCATCAGGTCAGCGTCTTCCTGCGCGAGCAGGCCGAGGAGGGCACCGCCTGACGGCGGCCCCGTGCGCATCGGCCGCCTCCGCGGCCTTCCCACACCGGCCGGCCCTGCGGGTCAGTGCGGGATCGCGTCGATGATCTCGCGGGCGCCCTGACGCAGCAGCGCCACCGCCACCGAGGTGCCGAGCGTGGCCGGGTCGAGCCGCCCCGCCCACTCGTGCGCGTTCAGCCGCGTCTTGCCGTCCGGGGTGAACACGCAGGCACGCAGCGAGAGTTCGCCGCTGCGGTCCACCCGGGCGTAGCCGGCGATCGGGCTGTTGCAGTGGCCCTGGAGCACATGCAGGAGCATGCGCTCGGCGGTGGCCTCACGGTGGGTGGCGGGGTGACCGAGGGCGCTGACCGCGTCGATGAGATCCGTGTCGTCCTCCCGGCACTGCAGCGCGAGCACGCCGGCGCCGATCGGCGGCATCATCGCCTCGGCGGAGAGCACCTCGCTGATCACGTCCGACCGGCCGATGCGTTCCAGGCCCGACTTGGCCAGCAGCAGCGCGTCCGCCTCGCCGGCCGCCAGCTTGGCCAGCCGCCGGTTGGCGTTGCCGCGGAACGGAACGCAGGTCAGATGCGGGTGGGTGGCGGCCAGTTGGGCGGTCCGGCGCACCGAGGAGGTGCCGATGCGGGTGCCGGGCGGCAGCTCGTCCAACGTCAGCCCGCCCGGGTGGACCAGCGCGTCACGGATGTCGTCCCTTTCGAGGAACGCGGCGAACACCGTGCCCGCCGGCAGCGGACGGTCGGCGGGCACGTCCTTGAGGCAGTGCACGGCGAGATCCGCCTCGCCGGCCAGCAGCGCGGCGTCCACCTCCTTGGTGAACGCCCCCTTGCCCTCCACCTTCGACAGGTCGCCCAGCCATGCGTCGCCGGTGGTGCGCACGGGCACGACCTCGGTGCGCACTCCGGGGTGTGCGGCGGTCAACTCGGCACGGACCCGGTCCACTTGGGCGAGTGCCATGGGCGAGTCGCGGGACACGATGCGGATCAGCTCGGGGGCGGACATGGCGACACGATAGACCCTCCGGGCCCGGCCCTCGTGCCGGAACGGGCGCGGAGGACCCCGGGTGTTCAGGCGTTCGGATCGAAGGGGACGTCCGAGGGCCTGGCCTTGGCCAGGTGCGATTCGAAACTGCCGTCCTTCAGGCCGAAGTGGGCGCTGCCGAAGTCGTGCGCGACGAGCTTCTCCCGTATCCCCGGCGGATAGCCGTTCCAGCCGATCAGGGCCGGGTACTGCCAGGTGCCCTTGTGGTTCTCCGGCGGGTCGTCGTGCGCCTTCGCGATGCGGAAGCAGTGCGTGCTGATGCCGTCCTTGTGATAGACGACCTTCGGGTGCGTGCCCTCGAAGCGGACCGAGGAGCGGGGGTGAATGGTGAACGAGCCGTGGTTCGACGTCGCCACGTACTGCACCGTGTCGTTCCGCACCCACACCACCACGTGCTCCCAGTCGTGGCGGTGGCCGCCCAGGCCGATGCCGGGCAGGGCCTGGTCCTTCTCGAAGTAGAGCGCGTAGACCACGGCGCACCAGCCGTTGTTGCACTTGGCGCGGGCGTAGCCGTTGGTGTTGTCCAGGTCGGCGGCGTCCCGGCAGTTGCCGTTCAGGGCTCCGGTCGGCTTCAGGCCGGGGTTGACGTCGCCGCCGGGGCCGATGGCGGGGGTGGGATAGCAGCCGTCGGTGTCGTAGTCGAAGGCGGGCTGGTAGGTGCGCTCCAGGGCGTCGGCGTTCCCGGGCAGCGCCGGCGGCGGGGCGGCGAAGGCGGTGGCGGGGAAGGCGATGACCAGGGCGGCGGCTCCGGCGAGGCCGGTGAGCCACCGTCTGCGGTGTCTGCGGAGCGTGCTCGACTGCACTGCGTTCTCCTCGGGTGCGGGCGCAGCCCAACGTCTGTGGGGGGCTGAGGAGTTCAGCATCATTCCGGGTAGACGCGTCCATGCCAAGAGGTCGGCTGCGGAGTGCCCGTCGTCCGTGCGGGGGAGCCGGCTGCGGCGGTCCGGGGGCCCCGCGCGCGGGCACGGCCGGCGCGCGGTTCAGGCCAGGTCGTCGGGCAGGTCGGCCGCCGACTCCTCCGGCGTCAGATCCGGTCGCAGGCGCAGCCAGGACGGCTGACGCAGCAACCCCTCACGGGTGCGGGTGCTGTAGCGGACCTCGCCCACCAGCCGGGGGACCACCCAGTGCGCGCCCGCCACCGGGGGCACCGGGTCGAAGGGGCACACGTCACTCGCCGCGGCCCGCAGCAGCGCGGCGAGCTCGGTGCGCTCGGCCTCGCTCCAGCCCGTGCCGACGCCGCCGACGTAGCGCAGCCGGCCGTCCGCCGCCCGCTGGCCGACCAGCACCGCGCCCGGCAGTCCCGTCAGCCTGCCCCTGCCGGGCAGCCAGCCGCCGATCACCACGTCCTCGCTGCGCATATGGCGGATCTTGATCCAGGCCCGGGACCGGACCCCCGGCTCGTACACCGAGTCCAGCCGCTTGCAGACCAGGCCCTCCAGACCGTGCTCCCGGGTGGCGCGCAGGGCCTCGGCCCCGTGCCCCACGATCGCGGCCGGAGTGGACCAGGAGGGCCCCTCGAGACCGAGCGCCTCCAGCTCCTCGCGGCGCCGGACGTAGGGCAGACGGAGCAGGGAGCGCCCGCGCAGATGCATCACGTCGAAGAGGACGAGGTGGACCGGCACCTTCGCCGCCCGGCGGGCCGCCCTGGCGGGGGCGTGCGCGAGACCCATCCGGGACTGCAGCAACTGGAAGCTGGCGCGGCCGTGTTCGTCCAGGGCCAGCACCTCGCCGTCCAGCACCGCCGGGGTGCTTCCGAGCGCGCGGGCCAGCGGGGCCAGTTCGGAGTAGGCGCCGGTGATGTCCTGGCCGGACCGGGCACGCAGCACGATGGTGCCGTCGCCGGGGAGGTAGACCACCGCGCGCTGGCCGTCCTGCTTGGTCTCGTAGGCCCAGCGGTGGTCCATGGACGGGGGCGGCAGGGTGCCGGGGGTGGCGAGCATGGGCGGGATCAGGGGCAGGGTCACGGGGTGAGGTGTGTACGCGGGCCGGCTGCGCTATGCGGTTCCGGCCGGGGGATCCCCTGAACGGCGTCGCGGGGTTCCTCCCGCCGCCTCCGGGAAGCGGCCCGGCAGCACCTCCATCGGGGGACCGCGCGCCCGGCTCCTTCCGCGCGCAGCCGCCGCGTTGCATCACCCTTCACGGCTTCGGGGCGCCCCCGTCCCGCGGCCCGACCGGAACTTACCGTCGGGTAGTGTCCGGGTGCAGGTCTTCGGAGGAGGAACCGTGTCACGGTCCGATCGCTCGCCCCTGCTGTTCGCCGGCCCGCTCGCCGTCGCCGGCACCGCCCACGTCGTCAGCCCGCGCCCGTTCGACAGCATCGTGCCCCGTTCCCTGCCGGGATCGCCCCGCACCTGGACCCGGGCCGGCGGTGCCGCGGAGCCGGCGCACGCCGCGGGAGCGGCCCTGCCCCGCACCCGCAGGGCCGCCGCCCTCGCCGCCGCGGCCCACTTCGTCGGCGTGTTCCCCGCCCATGTGAAGATGGCCGTCGACCGGCGGCACCGCCCCGCCCCCTACCGGGCCGCCGCCCTCGGGCGGCTGCCGCTGCAGCTGTGGGCGCGCGGCGTGGCCAGGGACGCCGGGAACGCCGGGAACACCGGGAACGCGGGGGGCCGGTCATGAGCGCCGCACCGGGCAGGGGCGACGTCGTCGAGGACTTCGAGCTGCCGGACGAGACGGGGACCGTCCGCCGCCTGTCGGACCTGCTCGCCGAAGGGCCGGTCGTACTGTTCTTCTACCCGGCCGCGCTCAGCCCCGGCTGCACCGCACAGGCCTGCCACTTCAGGGACCTGGCCGCCGAGTTCGCCGCCGTCGGGGCACGGCCCGTCGGCATCAGCGGGGACGCCGTCGAACGGCAGGCCGAGTTCGCGGGGCGGCACGGGCTCGGCATGCCCCTGCTGTCCGACCCCGACGGCACGGTCCGTGAGCGGTTCGGGGTCAAACGGGGGACGGCCCTGGCGCCGACCAAGCGGGTCACCTTCGTCATCGGCCGGGACCGCACCGTCCTCGGGGTCGTCCGCAGCGAGCTGCGGATGAACGTGCACGCCGACCGGGCGCTCGCCGCACTGCGCGGGCACCGCGCCTGACCCGGGCCGCGAGCCGCGGTTGATAAGGGGACAGGATGGGCTGATCCTGGACGAATGGAGGAGGCCTCCGCTGCGGTGGTCGTCGATGCCCGCGGCATCGTGACGGGGTGGAGTGAGGGTGCCCGCCGGCTGACCGGACATCCGGCCGGGGAAGCCGTGGGGCGGGCCGTGAGGGAGCTGCTCGCCGGGGAGGCACCCGCCGGAACCCCGCCCGTGCCGACGGGCGGCGTCGTGCTGCGCCATCGCGACGGGCACCCGGTGCGGGCCCGGGCGACGGTCATCCCGCTCAGCGGTCCGGACGGCGAGCCCGCCGGGTACGTCCTGCACGCCGAGCCGGCGGGCGCGGCCGAGACCTCCCTGGCCGGACGCGCCTTCCAGCAGGCGTCCATGGCGATGACCGTCTTCGACACCGAGCAGCGGTATCTGCGGCTCAACGACGCCTCCTGCCGGGTCGTGGGGGCGAGCGAGGAGGAGATGATCGGGCGGCCCTACCGCGACACGGGGGACGCGGCCGGTCCTCAGCAGGGGCTCCAGTGGCATCTGCGGCGGGTCGTGGAGACCGGCGAGCCCGTGCACTACGAGACCCTCGGCCGGGCCCCCTCCGGCAAGCGGTTCCACGCCTGGAACGTGGAGATGTGGCCGGTCCGCGGCCCCTCCGGGGAGCTGATCGGCACCGCTCTCGCCGCGCTCGACAGCACCGAACAGCACCGCGGACGGCAGCGGCTCGCACTGCTCAACGAGGCCGCCACCAGCATCGGCACCACCCTGGACGTGGTCCGCACCGCCGAGGAACTCGTCCAGCTGCTGGTGCCGGCCTTCGCCGACTTCGCCGCGGTCGACCTGCTCGACTGGGTCCTCGGCACCCACGAACCCCTGGCCCTCACCGGATCCGACGTGGAATTGCGCCGGGTGGCGCACGGCTCCGCCACCCAGGGATCCCCGGCCAGCGCCGTCCGCCTGGGCGGCGCCGACGTGTACCCGCCGTACTCGCCGCCCGCGCGGGCGCTGCGCGAGGGCAGGCCGGTCCTGGGTCTCGCGGGGCAGCCGGAGTTCGACCGCTGGCTGGGCTCGCGAGGCGCCCCCGCCCCGCCGGACCACTCGCGCCGGGCGCCCATCCACTCCCTGCTGGCGGTTCCGCTGCGCGCCCGCGGCACGACCCTCGGCGTCGCCGTGGCCGTCCGCAACCTGTTCCCCGATCCCTACGCCCCCGAGGACGGGGCGCTCGTGGAGGAGCTGGCCAGCAGGGTGGCCGTCTGCGTCGACAACGCCCGGCGCTTCGCCCGCGAACGCAGCACCGCACTGGCGCTCCAGCACAGCCTGCTGCCCAAAGGGCTGCCCGGGCAGGCGGCGGTCGAGGTCGCCCACCGCTACCTGCCCTCGGGATCCGCGGCCGGCATCGGCGGCGACTGGTTCGACGTCATCCCGCTGTCCGGCAGCCGGGTCGCCCTGGTGGTGGGGGACGTCGTCGGCCACGGCATCCCCTCGACGGCGACGATGGGACGGCTGTGCACGGCCGTGCGCACCCTCGCCGACGTGGACCTGCCGCCGGACGAACTGCTCACCCACCTGGACGACCTGGTCATCCACCTTGCCTCCGGCGACGACGAGGAGGTCGCCGAGGTCGGCGCCACCTGCCTGTACGCGGTCTACGACCCCGTCTCGCGCCGGCTGACCGCGGCCGCCGCCGGACATCCCCCGCCCGCCGTGGTCCTGCCCGAGGGGACCTGCGAGCTGATCGAGCTCAGCGCGGGACCCCCGCTGGGCGTCGGCGGGCTGCCGTTCGAGGCGACGGAGGTGCAGCTGCCCGAGGGCTCCGTCGTCGCCCTCTACACCGACGGGCTGGTCGAGGGCCGCGACCGCGACGTCAACCACACCACCGGCGAGCTGTGCCGCGCCCTGACCGTGCCGGCCACCTCTCTGGACGCCCTGTGCGACAACGTGCTCAAGGCCGTCCTGCCCGAGGAGCCCGGCGACGACGTGGCCCTGCTGCTCGCCCGCACCAGGGCGCTGGGCTCGGGCCAGGTCGCCGCCAGGGACGTGCCGTACGACCCGGTGGAGGTGGGCGCCGCCCGCCAGTGGGCCGTCGAACGGCTGACCGAGTGGGGGCTTGCGGACATCGCCTTCATCACCGAGCTGGTGGTCAGCGAACTCGTCACCAACGCCATCCGCTACGGCACCCCGCCGGTGCAGCTGCGCCTCATCCGCGACCGCACCCTCATCTGCGAGGTCTCCGACGGCAGCGCCACCTCCCCGCACATGCGCCGCGCCCACGCCTTCGACGAGGGCGGCCGGGGGCTGCTGCTGGTCGCCCAGCTCACCCAGCGCTGGGGCAGCCGGCAGACCAACACGGGCAAGGTCATCTGGGCGGAGCAGCCGCTGTCCGGGCTGTAGGGCCCTCCGCCACGGCGGCGACGGGCCGGTCGGCCCCGGGCCGGATCAGAACTCCTCGTGCACCTCGGGGTCGCCGCCCAGGCGCCGGTGGGCGCGGTCGGAGAGGGTCCGCATCTGCGCCTCGTCCAGTGCGAAGCCGAAGACGTCGAGGTTGGCGCGCTGCCGGTCCGGGTCCGCCGACTTCGGGATGGGCAGCGCCCCCAGCTGGATGTGCCAGCGCAGCACCGCCTGGGCGGGCGTCACCCCGTGCGCCTCGGCCACGGCGGCCACGGACAGGTCGTCGAGCAGTGTCGACCCCTGGCCGAGCGGGCTCCAGCTCTCGGTCAGGACGCCCTTCTCCCGGTGGTAGGCGCGCAGCTCCTCCTGCGGGAAGAAGGGGTGGAGCTCGATCTGGTTCACCGAGGGCAGCACACCGGTCTCCTTCTCCAGCCGCTCGATGTGGGCGGGGGTGAAGTTGGAGACGCCGATGGAGCGGACCAGGCCGTCCTCCCGGAGCTTGATCATGGCCTTCCAGGACTCGGCGTACCTGTCCAGGCGCGGCAGCGGCCAGTGGATCAGGTACAGGTCGACGTAGTCGAGGCCGAGCCGCCTGCGGGACTCCTCGAAGGAGGCGAGGGTCTCCTCGTAGCCGTGGTGGCGGCCCGGCAGTTTGGTGGTGACGACGATCTCCTCGCGGGGCACGCCGGCGCGGGCGACGGCGCGGCCCACGCCGGTCTCGTTGCGGTAGTTCGCCGCCGTGTCGATGAGGCGGTACCCCAGCTCCAGGGCGCTGCTCACCGCGCGTTCCGCCTCGTCGTCGTCCAGGGGCCAGGTGCCCAGGCCCAGGGCGGGGATCGTGGTGCCGTCGTTGAGGGTTCGGGTCGGGACGCTGCTCACGAAAGGACCTCCCGTTGGCGATGTCGTGGCTCCAGCCTGGGTGACCCGCCCGGTTGTGATCAACCGGAGAGGTCCGTGCCGGGTGCGGTGATGCCCTGTCGCCAAGCCGGCGCCCGGCTGTCACGATCTTCCAGAGGCGGCCCCCCGGGGCCGTTGGGAGGCACGACGGAGGCGAGGACGGATGACGAGCGACAGGGGTGGCGCGGCGGCGGCCGGCGGGCCGTCGGCCGGGGCGGGACCGGCAGGAGCGCAGCCCGGCGGGGCGGGGCTGGACGTGCGGCCCGTGGCCGGGCACATCGGGGCCGAGATCGCCGGGGTGGATCTGGCGGGTGACCTCGACGCCTCGGTGGTCGCCGCCATCCGGGCGGCGCTGCTGCGCTGGAAGGTGGTGTTCTTCCGCGGGCAGCGCCTGGACCATGCCGCCCACGTGGCGCTGGCCCGCAGATTCGGGGAACCCGTCGTACTGCCGCGGCGCGGCAGGGCCTCCCCGCCCGACGTCCCGGAGGTCGAGACCACCGCCGACCGGCTGGAGCTCGGCGGCCGTTTCGGCATGCCGCACGACGAGTGGCTGCGGCGCCGCCGGCACACCCTGCTGCGCGGCTGGCACTGCGACCACGGAGCCCGCATCGACCCGCCGGCCGCCACCATCCTGCGCGCCGAGACCGTGCCGCCCTACGGCGGCGACACCACCTGGGCCAACCTGGCCGCCGCCTACGCCGGGCTGTCCGCCCCGCTCCGGGCGTTCGTGGACGGGCTGCGCGCCGAGCACCGGCTGGGCGTCGGCTACCAGCCGCGGCCCGGCGACGACGCCTACGTCCGCCATCTGCTGGACCATCAGGTGGCCTCCGTGCACCCGCTGGTGCGGGTGCACCCGGAGACGGGGGAGCGGATCCTGTTCGTCAACGGCTACTACGTCGAGCAGATCACCGGCCTGTCCCGGCCGGAGAGCGCCGCCGTGCTGGAGCTGCTCCTGGAGCAGGCGACCCGGCCCGAGTACACCGTGCGGTTCCGCTGGGAGCCGGGCAGCGTCGCCTTCTGGGACAACCGGGCCACCATCCATCTCGCCCCCGGCGACACCGCCCACCTGGACCATCCGCGGATCATGCACCGGGTGATGATCGCCGGTGACGTCCCGGTCGGTGTCGACGGACGGCCGTCCGTGCCGGTCGCGGGCACCGCTCCCGGCCGCTGGTGACCCCGGCCGCCCGGCCGCCAGGTCACCCGCCCAGCGGGATGATCACCTCGTCCTCGACGGGCGGGTCGGTCTCGTGCGCACGGTTGCCGGTGGCCGCCAGGCAGCGCAGCCGGATCCGCTCCGGCTCGACGTCCAGGCGCAAGAAGCTCTTGAAGAACGGCGGCCTGTAGGTGGCCGAGCCCGGGGAGAACACCTGGGTGTAGATCTTGCGCACGGGCAGCCGGAACCGCCTGGCCCGGTCCGGCCGGCGGCCGGTGCCGAGCAGCGCGGCGATCAGCCGCACCCGCCGGGTGACCCGCCCGGGCGGGTCGGTGGGCCGGGTCGGTCCGATGCCGAGCCGCTCGGCGATCACCGCGGACGCCTCCGCCTCGGTGAGCGTGAACGGCCGCCGCAGCCGCAGCCGGCGGCCGTACAGGGCGCTGTAGAAGGCGAGCGAGTCGCCGCGCAGCGGATAGCAGCGGAAGTCCCGCTCGGTCACCCCGGCGACGTCGACCCGGGGGATGGTGTGGGTGGCGTGGGTGAAGGCACCGCCGCCGCCCGCCACCACGTACTGCAGGGTGCGCCCGTCCGGCAGCCGCACCGGGTAGCGCTGGTAGTTGTGGATGTCCCCGCCGATCGCCGCCACATAGCGGTGGTCCGGGTCGCGGACGATCTCGTCCACCGTGCCGCCGCCCTCGATCGGGCAGGGGTGGTGCGCGCCGTCCACGTACAGCGGCGAGCCGGTGACCAGGATCTTGGGGCGGTCGCCGCGGGAGACCTCGCGCAGCCACGCGCCCTGCTCGGCGTCGACGGTCCCCAGCAGTCCGGTGTCGATGCCGACGATCCGTATCGGCCCCGCGTCGATCGCCCAGTACGGGCCCGGCTGCACGGCCTGCTGCTCGGGCGCGGAGCGCAGGGCCCGGGCCCCGGCGAGCCGTTCGCCGTCGCCCGGGCGCGGCCGGTGCCACAGCAGGGAACGCAGCCAGGCGCGGGTGAGCGGCCGGGGACGCTCCTCGGGCGGCAGGGGCGCCTTCTCGTCGCAGAACACCCGCATGAAACCGGTGAGGTCCTCGTACCAGTCGTGGTTGCCGGGTATCGCGTAGACCGGTGCCCGGTAACCGGCGTACGGGCGGAAGAACTTGTCGGCGTAGTCGTCGGCGCTGCCCACCGGGTAGATCACATCGCTGGCCAGCACGGCGAACCGGGTGTCCCGGCCGGCGTTCAGCAGGCCCGGCACCACCGCGTACTGGGGCTCGCCGCCCTCGCCGGTGTCGCCGATGACCAGGAAGGAGAAGCGGTCGGGGTCGTCACGCCGGATCACCTTGTCGGCCGGTGCGCCGGCCGCCGCCCGCCGCGCCGTCCAGCGGCTGCGCATACGGCCGGTGGGGTCCCCGAGCCAGGAGGCCAGGACGCCGTTGCGGGCGGCCCACAGCACGCGCGGGTCGAGCCAGAAGACCTTCTCGGTGCCGCCGGGCATCAGCCGCCGGTAGGTGCCGCGTTCCGCGGAGCCCCAGCCTGCGCCCTCGGCCGTGTCGCGTGAGGAGTTGGACATCGGGGCACCGTAACAACGGTGCCCGGCGGGGGCGCAGGGGTGGTGCGCGCCTCAACTGCCCGGCCGGTGACGGCCGCTCGCGTCGGCGTCGCGGGCTGCCCGGACCGCTCGCGGGGCTACTCGAACCGGGAGACGTCGCCCGCGCCGCGCCGCACGATCTCCGCCTCGCCGCCGGAGAAGTCGATGACCGTGGTCGGCTCGGTGCCGCAGTCCCCGGAGTCGAGCACCGCGTCCACCACGTGGTCGAGGCGGTCCTTGATCTCCCACCCCTGGGTCATCGGCTCGTCCTCGCCGGGCAGCAGCAGGGTGCTGGACAGCAGCGGCTCGCCCAGCTCCTCCAGCAGCGCCTGGGTCACCACATGGTCGGGGATGCGCACGCCCACCGTCTTCTTCTTGGGGTGCTGCAGCATGCGCGGCACCTCCCGGGTCGCGGGCAGGATGAAGGTGTAGCTGCCCGGGGTCGACGCCTTCACCGCGCGGAAGACGTCGTTGTCGATCCGTACGAACTGGCCGAGCTGGGCGAAGTCCCGGCAGACCAGCGTGAAGTGGTGCCGGTCGTCCAGCTTGCGGATGGTGCGGATGCGGTCGATGCCGTCGCGGCTGCCGAGACGGCAGCCCAGCGCGTAGCAGGAGTCCGTGGGGTACGCGATCAGCGCGTCGTCGTCGCGGATGCTCCGGGCGACCTGGGAGATGGTGCGCGGCTGCGGGTTGTCGGGGTGCACGTCGAAGTACTTCGCCATTCACCGAGCTTATGACGCGGGTGCCGGTGCGGCCTCGGCGACCGGGCCGGGACCCCGCGCCGCCGGTGCGCACGGAAGCCGGACCGGACGGGACGAGCCGGGCAGAAGGGATGAGCCGGGCGGGCGGGTGAGGTAACGTGCCCGACCGGGACCGATACCGGCGAATGAGGGGAAGGCCGAGGTGACAGGCCGCAGGGACGCGATCCGGGGCGAGAACCGGGGCGAGCAGCCGGCGGCCGGGGAGGCCCCGGCATGGGCGCGGGAGCTGCTGGAGCATCTGCGTCCCTCCGGCCGGGACGTCCGCCGGATCGCCGAATGGCTCGCCGCGACCGTGCACGCCGAGGTCGCCCTCCAGGACGCCGAGGGGAAACTCCTCGCGGGACGGCGGCTGCCGCTGGACGGGGATCTCGTCGCCGACCTCACCACCGGCCGGATCGCCTCCGCCGCCTGGGAGGGCGAGGGCCGTCATCTGCGCCTGGTGCGGGTCGAGCACCCCTCGCGGGCCCTGGTGCTCGCGGTCTCCCGCCGCACCCCGTTCGACCGGCGCGCAGCCGATGTCGTCACGCACACCGCCCAGGTGCTCGAGCTGCTGCTCACCGCCCGTGAGACCGCCACCGCCGGGCAGCTGCTGCGCCGGGCCACCGCCGACCTGCGCCTGGCGATCCTGCAGCTGCTGATGGTGGAGGACACCGTCTCCGCGCGCCGGGTCGCCGCCGGGCTGTGGCCCGGACTGCTGGACGCCGACACGGCATGTGTCTATGTCGTCGAATCGACACCGGCCCGCCGCGACCGGCTCGCCGAGGAGGCCCTGGACGCCACGGACGGAGACGCACTGGTGGTGCGCTGCCCGGCCATGGACGGCCATGTCATCGTGCTCAGCCCCCGGGAGACCATCGCGAGCGACCTGCGCTCCCTGGTGGTACGGCACGACGACACCTACCTCGGCGGCAGCGCCCGGCAGAGTCTCGCCCGCACCGCCACCGCCTACGGGCAGGCCGTCAGCGCCCTCGCCGTGGCCCGTTTCCGGCCGGACAAGGCCGCCGTCTACGCCGAGCGCATCCACCCCGAACGGCTGATGGACCCCGCGGCGCTGCGCGCCTGGACCGCCCGGCTGCTGCGCCCGCTCGACGCCCTGCCGCACCACACCCGCGCCGAACTCCTCGCCACCACCCGCCTCGGCCTGGAGTTCACGGCCGTCAGCACCGCCAAGATCCTCGGGGTCAGCCGCAACACCGTGCGCGCCCGCATGGAGCGCGTCGAGACCATGCTGGGCGCCGACTTCGACGACGTCGCCGCCCGTGCCGTCGCCCATCTCGCGCTGCACACCCAGATCAACCTCCAGGACGGCCAGGCCGTCGCCGATCCCGCGGCGGACCCGCCCGGCCTCGCCGACCTGCTCTCCGGCGAGGCCGTGCGCGCCTGGGCGCAGCAGCTGCTCGGTCCCCTCGAGGACGACTCCCGCGATCTGCGCCGCACCCTCGGCGCCTGGGTCGCCTCCGGCGGCAACGCCGAACGCGCCGCGCAGAGCCTGGGCGTGCACGCCCAGACGGTCCGCGAGCATGTGCGCAGCGCCGAGCCGATCCTGGAACGCCAGCTGCTGGCCGCCGGCACCGATCTCTACGAGGTGGTCCTGGCCATGCTCGCCGCGGGTGACCTGCCGCAGCCGGTGTTCGCCGGTCCGGCGCAAACCTCCTCACCTGCGTGAACATCCATTCGAGAGGTCACCCGGGTCGTGAAACGGAAGGGCTCCTACCGGTATGTTTCGGGCGCGGTTGTGCACCGGTGAGTCCCGGAGAGGGCACAGCCGGGCACCGGTGCGGTACACAGACCCACCGGCGGGCGCATAGCTTCTTTTCAGCCGCGGGGGCACGACCGGAACGGGGGACCGGTCGCGCTCCCGCGCTCCGTTCGTGAGGCCCGGCCCGTCGCTCCGAGACGTGGCCGGGCCTTTGCCATGTCCGTCGAAACGTGCCGAACGGGTCTGCTACGGTCGCATACGCGTTCCACACGGGTGGTTACGCGGAGTTCACACCCGCCTGCCTTGCCGGGCGGACGGACTTGCTATCGTGCTACTCGCCGGTAGCAGTCGAACGGGGGTTCGGGGAGCCGGTGTTGACCGCACCATCGCTCCCCGCGTTTCCAGCGGCAGCGGTCTGGCAAGGAGGCCAGGCCGGTCGCAGTCTCGCGCGTACCCGAGGCGCGGCCCTCACACTCCGGTTCCTCGCACTGACGCAAGAACAGGTGAGTCTCCTCCTATGGCCCGTTCCCTGGTCGACCTACTTTTCGCGCACGCCTCCGAGCACCCCGACCGGACCGCCTACCGCTTTCTCGTCACCGGCGACTGCGCCGGCGAGGACGCCGAGATCCACACCGTCACCTACGGGCGTCTGGCCGCCCGCACCCGCGCCGTCGCCGCCTGGCTGCAGGACCGGAACCCGGCCGGCGCCCGCGCCATGCTGATGTACCCGCCGGGGCTGGAGTTCATATCCGGCTACCTCGGCTGTCTCGCCGCCGGGGTGGTCGCCGTGCCCACCGTGCCCCCGCAGGGACGCGCCGGCAACCACCGCGCCCTGACCCGCACCAAGCGCCTGATGGCCGACGCCGACGCCCGCGTCGTCCTCGGCGGACGCCAGGTGATCGACGCGCTCGACTCCATGACGCCCCATCTGCCGGAACTGGCCGACGTCACCCGCGTCGCCACCGAGGACATCCCCGACGAGGCCGGCGCCGGCTGGGAGGCACCCGGATGCGACCCCGGCTCGGTCGCCTTCCTCCAGTACACCTCCGGGTCCACCTCCGCCCCGCGCGGGGTGATGGTCACTCACGGCAATCTGCTGGACAACCAGCGGATCATCACCGAGCGGATGGGCCACACCCCCGACGCCCTCGACGCCCACGGCAACGAACTGTTCGTCAGCTGGCTGCCCGTCTACCACGACATGGGCCTCATCGGCCCCGTCCTCAACACCGTGTACACGGGCGGCACCGCCACCCTGTTCTCCCCGCTGCACTTCCTCCAGCGGCCCCAGCGCTGGCTCGACGCCGTCAGCCACTACCGCCCGCACACCAGCGGCGGCCCCAACTTCGCCTACGAACTCGCCCTCAGGCACGCCGGCCCCGGCTTCGTCGAACGGCTCGACCTCGGCGACTGGAAGGTCGCCTTCAACGGTGCCGAACCGGTACGCGCCGCAACCCTGCGCCGCTTCGCCGACACCTTCGCCCCGGCCGGCTTCCGCCGCGAGGCCCTCTACCCCTGCTACGGGCTGGCCGAGGCCACCCTGATGGTCACCGGCGGCTCCACCGGCGCCCCGCCCACCCTCCTGTCCGCCGGGGAGGGCCCGCACGCGGGCGAGGCCGACGCCGCGGCGGTCGGCACCGGACGGCCCGGCCCCGGACTGACCGTGGTGATCGCCGACCCCGAGACCCACGAGGAACTCCCCGAGGGGCAGGTCGGCGAGATCCGCGTCGCCGGCGCCAGCGTCGCCAAGGGGTACTGGCGCAACGCGCTCGCCACCCGGGAGACCTTCCGCGCCGGGGTCACCGGCCGCACAGGGCGCTTCCTGCGCACCGGCGACCTCGGGTTCCTGCGCGACGGCGAACTCTTCGTCACCGGACGGCTGAAGGACCTCATCGTCATCGACGGCCGCAACCACTACCCGCAGGACCTCGAACTCACGGCCGAGATGGCGCACCCGGCGCTGCGGCCCGGCTGCACCGCCGCCTTCGGCGTCGACACCGGCACCGGGGGCACGGGCGGCGAACAGGTCGTCCTCGTCGCCGAGGCCGCCCCGGACGCCGCGGGCGACGCCGAGAAGATCACCGAGGTGATCCGCGGCGCCCTCGGCGACTCCCACGGCGTCGCCGTCCGTGACGTGGTCCTTGTCCAGCCGGGCACCATCCCGAAGACCTCCAGCGGCAAGATCCAGCGCCGCGCCTGCCGCACCGCCTACCTCGACGGCACCCTCTCCGTGATCGGCGAGCCCACCGCCGGATGACCCGGCTCACCGCCCGGTGCCCGGCTCACCCCCGGACGGCCCCGCGCGCCTGCGGCACGGCCGGCCCCGCACCGGCCGGCCGCCGGCGCCTCCACCGCATCCCGGCGCACCCGCAACTCCGCGGGCCCGCCGCCCCGTTCCGCGCGCCGCACCGGCCCACCCGGCCGGCGCCCGAGCTCCCGAGGACCCCCCGTGTCAGACAAGTCCGCGCCCGAGCCCCCGAAGCAACCCGACGACACACCCCTGACGTCGGTGGACGAGGTGCGCGCCTGGCTGGTCTCGGCCGTCGCCGAGGCCACCGGACTCGACCCGCGCAGCGTCGCCCCGGACCGGCCGCTCGCCGAGTTCGGTCTCGGATCACGGCAGTTGGTGGCGCTGTCCGGGGAACTCGCCGCACGCACCGGCCGCACCCCGGACGCCTCCGTCGTCTTCGAGCACCCGACCATCGACGCCCTCGCCCGAGCCCTGCTGGACGCGGGCCGGAGCCCCGCACCGGAGGCCTTCGCCACCGTCACCGAGGCCGCCGGCCCTGAGCGCACCGGACACGGGCGCACCGGCGACGACATCGCCATCGTCTCCATGGCCTGCCGCCTGCCCGGCGGCGCCGACGACCCGGAGGCCCTGTGGCGGCTGCTCGCCGAGGGACGCGACGCCGTCACCGAGGTGCCCGCAGGCCGCTGGGACACCCGGGGCCTGTACGACCCCGACCCGGAGAGCACCGGCACCGCCTACAGTCTGCGCGGCGGATTCCTCACCGGCATCGACCGCTTCGACGCCGCCTTCTTCGGCATCTCGCCCCGCGAGGCCGACGCCATGGACCCCCAGCAGCGGCTGCTGCTGCGCACCGCCTGGGAGACCGTCGAACGCGCCGGCATCGCCCCCGGCAGCCTCCGCGGCAGCTCCACCGGCGTCTACATCGGCCTCTACGACAGCGGCTACCTCGCCTCCGCCGGACTGGACCGGCTCGACGGGCACGTCGGCACCGGCTCGGCCTCCAGCGTGGCCTCCGGACGCATCGCCTACACCCTCGGCCTCGAGGGCCCAGCGGTGACCGTCGACACCGCCTGCTCCTCCTCCCTGGTCGCCCTGCACCTCGCGGCGCGGGCCCTGGCCGGCGGGGAGTGCGACCTGGCCCTCGCCGGCGGGGCCACCCTGATGGTCACCCCGCGCGGACACGTGGAGTTCAGCAGGCTGCGCGGACTGTCGCCCAGCGGACGCTGCAGCCCCTTCTCCGCGGACGCCGACGGGGTGGTGTGGGCCGAGGGCTGCGGCCTGGTGCTGCTCAAGCGGCTCGCCGACGCCCGGCGCGACGGCGACCGCGTCCTCGCCGTGATCAAGGGCTCGGCCATCAACCAGGACGGCCGCAGCCAGGGCCTGAGCGCACCCAGCGGCCCCGCGCAGGAGCGCGTGCTGCGGGCCGCCCTCGACGCCGCCGGGCTCACCCCGGACGACATCGACTACGTCGAGGCCCACGGCACCGGCACCCCGCTCGGCGACCCGATCGAGGGCCGCGCCCTGGCCCGGGTCCTCGGCGCCGGCCGCCCCGCAGAACGCCCCCTGCACATCGGCTCGTTGAAGTCGAACCTCGGCCACACCCAGGCCGCCGCCGGCATCGCGGGCGTCATCAAGACCGTGCTCGCCCTGCGGCACGAGACGCTCCCCGCCTCCCTGCACGCGGGCACCCCGACCGAGCACATCGACTGGGACACCAGCGGCCTGCGCGTCCTCACCGAGCCGCGCCCCTGGCCGCGCACCGAGGACCGCCCGCGCCGCGCGGGGGTGAGCGCCTTCGGCATCAGCGGCACCAACGCCCATGTGGTGCTGGAGGAGGCCCCGCGCGACACGGAGCAGGAGCCGGCACCCGTTCCCGGCCCCGCCGGCCGGCTCCTCTTCCCGCTCTCCGCCCGCACCCCGGCCGCACTGCGCGGACAGGCCGAGCGCCTCGAACACGCCCTCGCCGCACGACCCGGCCTGCCCCTGAACGCCGTGGCGGCGACCCTCGCCCACCACCGCACCCACTTCGAGCACCGGGCCGTGATCCCCGCGGGCGACCACGACACCCTGCGTGCCGCCCTGCGCCTGCTCGCCGCCGGGGAGACCGACCCCGACCGGATCGCCGGCCCGCACCTCGCCCTCCCGCAGGGCAAGGTGGCCTTCGTCTTCCCCGGCCAGGGCTCCCAGTGGGCCGGCATGGCCCGCGACCTCCTCGAGAGCGACCCGGTCTTCGCCGACGAACTCGACCGCTGCGACGCCGCCCTGCGCCCCTTCACCTCCTGGTCCGCCCTCGCCGTGCTGCGCGGCGACGCCGGCGCGCCCTCCCCCGACCGCGTGGACGTCGTCCAGCCGGTGCTGTTCGCCGTGATGGTGTCGCTGGCCGCCGTCTGGCGGGCCCGCGGCATCCGCCCGGACGCCGTGATCGGACACAGCCAGGGCGAGGTCGCCGCGGCCTGCGTGGCCGGTGCCCTCAGCCTCAACGACGCGGCGGCCGTGGTCGCCCTGCGCAGCCAGGCACTGACCGCCCTGTCCGGCACCGGCACCATGGCGGTCGTCGCCCTGCCGCACACCGAGACCGAGGCCCGGCTCGCCGCACTCGGCGGCGACCGGGTGTCCGTCGCCGCCGTCAACAGCGGCCGCTCCACCGTCGTCGCGGGCGAGACCCGAGCCGTCGAGGAGCTGCTCGCCGCTCTCGGACGGGAACAGGTCTTCGCCCGCCGCCTGGACGTCGACTACGCCTCCCACAGCCCCGCCGTGGAGGCCGTCCGCACCGAGATCGTCGAAGAACTCGACGGCGTCGTCGCGACACCTGCGCCCATCGCCTGGTACTCCACCGTCACCGGCGCACCCGTCACCGGCGAACTGGACGCCGGCTACTGGTACACCAACCTCCGTGAGCCGGTGCGGTTCGGTCCCGCCGCCGAGCGGATGATCGCCGACGGCTACCGCTGCTTCGTGGAACTGAGCCCCCACCCCGCCCTGCTCACCGCGCTGCGCACCGTCGCCGAGGACACCGGGACCGAGGACCTCGTCGCCGTCGGCTCGCTGCGCCGCGACGAGGACGCCCTGGCCTGCCTGGACCGCGCCACCGCCGAACTGCACGTCCACGGAGGGACCGTCGACTGGCGCCGCCTGGTCCCCGGCACCGCACCGGCCGACCTGCCGACCTACGCCTGGGACGAGCAGCGCCACTGGTCCGAGGCGGCCGTCGCCGCCGCGGCGCCCGGCCTCTTCGACCGGGCCACGCACCCGCTCCTCGGTGTGCAGCTGCAGTCCGCGGACGAGACCCGCTGGACCTTCCGCAACGAATGGTCGGCGGCCACCGCGGACTGGCTGCCCGACCACACCGTGTTCGGCCGCACCGTGGTGTCCGGCACCACGCTGACCGAACTCTGCCGCGCCGCCCTCGCCGTGGCCCGCCCCGGCACCCCCTCGGACATCACCGATCTCCTCCTGCTCGCCCCGCTCGCGCTGCCCTCGGACGGCACCACCGAGGTCTCCGTCGAGGTCGTCACCTCCGGCCCCGCACCCGAGATCACCGTGCACAGCCGCCCGCGCGGGCAGGAGGCCGCCGGCTGGACCCTGCACGCCACCGCGACCGGCACCGCCGCCGACGAGGCGACGGCCACCACGGGCGAGGCGCCCCCGGCCTGGCCGGACGGGGCCGACCCCGCATGGAGCGAGGACACCTACGAGCGGCTGGCCGCCCTCGGTCTCGGCTACGGCCCCGCCTTCCGGTGCGTACGGCAGGCCGTCCGCACCGGCGACGGCACCCTCCTCGCCCGGCTGGCCCTCCCTCGGTCCGCCCGCGACACCGGCGACCTCTACCCCGTCCACCCCGCGCTGCTGGACGCCGCCCTCCATGTGGCGGCCGGGCTCGACCCGGACGGGGCCAGGGCGCTGCTCCCGGTCGCCGTCGGCCGCTGCGTGCTGCCGCCCGGCAACCCCGGCGAACTGACCGTGTCCGTGCGCCGCACCTCCGCCTCCGGCACCGACGTCACCCTCGACGTCGGCCTCTGGGACGCGGACGGCCTCCCCGCCGGACGTCTGGAGGGCGTGCGGCTGCGCGCCGCCGATCCCGCCGATCTCGACGCCTCCTCGGAGAGCGCCCGGCATCTGTACCAGGTGGCCTGGACGCCCCTCGCCGCGCAGCCGGCCCCGGCGGGCACCTGGCGGGTCCTGGGCGAGAGCCCGGAGACGGCAGCCGTGGAGAGGGAGTTGACGGCGGCGGGGGAGACGCTCGCCGCCCCGGACGAGCGCCCCGACGTGGTCGTACGCCTCTGGCCGCGCAGCGGTCCGGACACCCTGCCCGGCGAAGCCGCCACCGCCGCCCTCCGCGAGCTGCGCGACCTCGTCGCCCTGCCGCCCGAGGAGACGCCCGCGCGCATCCTGTGGGTGACCCGGGGGGCGGTCGCCGCCGCTGCGTCGGACGCGGTGCCCGGCCTCGCCCGGTCCGCGCTGTGGGGCCTCGTCCGCAGCGCCCGTGCCGAGCACCCCGGCCTTCCTCTGGTCCTCCTCGACCTCGACGACGACAGCGAGGACGAGGCGGCCGTGCTGCGCACCGCCGCCGCCCAGCGCGAGGAACCCGAACTCGCCTGCAGGCGGGGTGAGGTGCTGGCCCCGCGCCTCGTCCGCGCCCGCTTCACCGGAGCCGAAGCCGGCCACTCGGACTCCGACTCCGAAGCCGGCGGCGCGGAGGCACCCGCCAACCGGATCCCCGTCGAGGGCACCGTCCTGATCACCGGCGGTCTCGGCGCCGTCGGCCGCACCGTCGCCCACCTGCTCGCCGAGCACGGCACCCCGCGCCTGCTGCTGACCTCCCGCCGGGGCGAGGACGACCCCCGGGCCGCGGAGGTCACCGCCGAACTCGCCGCCCTGGGCACCGAGGTCGAGGTGGCCGCGTGCGACGCCGGCGATGCGGACGCCCTCGCCGGACTGCTCGCCGGCATCCCGGAGGAAACGCCCCTGCGGGGCGTGGTGCACTGCGCCGGCGTCCTCGCCGACGGAGTCGTCGCCGACCTGACCCCCGAACGCCTCACCCGGGTGCTGCGCCCCAAGGCCGACGGGGCGGCGCATCTGCACCGGCTCACCGCCCACCTGGACCTCGACCTCTTCCTGCTGGTCTCCTCGGCGGCCGGAGTCGCGGGCAACGCGGGTCAGGGCAACTACGCCGCCGCCAACGTCTTCCTCGATCAGCTCGCCCATCGCCGCAGGGCCCTCGGACTCGCCGCCCAGTCCGTCTCGTTCGGCGTCTGGGCGGGGCAGGGGCTGGCCGCCGGACACGCCGACCTGGACCGCATGGCCCGCCTCGGCCACCGCGCGCTGACACCCGGTCAGGCCCGGGACCTGATCGAGCTGTCGCTGCGCAGACCCGCCCCGCATCTGGTCGCCTGGCCCCTCGACCTGCCGCGCCTGCGCGCCGCCCTCACCGCCGCGCCCGGCGGCACGCCCGCGCTCTGGCGCACCCTGCTGCCCGCGGCGCCCCGGACCGGAACCGGCGCGGACCGGCTCGCCGACCGCCTGGCCCGGCTGCCCGAGGACGAGCGTGCCGAACGGGTCCTCGCCCTGGTCCGCGAGGAGGCGGCCCGCGCCCTCGGCCTGCGCAGCCCCGACGCCGTACGCCCCGAACAGCCGCTGCGCGAGCTCGGCATGGACTCGGTGACCGCCCTCGACCTGCGCAACCGCATCGGCGCCCGCTTCGACGCACGGCTGCCCGCGACACTGCTGTTCGACCACCCCACCCCCGCGCGGCTCACCGCCCACCTGCTCTCCACCGTGCTCGCCGGCGGTCGCACCGCCGCCGGGCACCCGGCCCCCCGGCAGGCCCCGGCGGGCAGGTCCGCGCCCGCCGCCGACGAGCCGGTCGCCGTGGTGGCGACGGCCTGCCGTCTGCCCGGCGGCGCCGATGACCCCGAGTCGCTGTGGCGGCTGCTGGAGGAACGGCGCGACGCGGTCGGCCCCTTCCCGGCCGGACGCTGGGACGTGGAGTCCCTCTACCACCCCGACCCGGACAACCCCGGCACCTCCTACGCCCGGGAGGGCGGCTTCCTCGACGACATCGAGTCCTTCGACGCGGGCTTCTTCGGCATCACCCCCAGAGAGGCCGCGGCCATGGACCCGCAGCAGCGGCTGCTCCTCGAGACCGCCTGGGAGGCGCTGGAGCGGGCCGGGATCGTCCCCGCCGACCTCGCCGGCAGCACCACCGGCGTCTACGTCGGCATGTTCGGCAGCGGCTATCTGGCGGGCGCCCGCCTCGACCAGCTCGACGGGTACGTCGGCACCGGCTCCGCGCCCAGCGTCGCCTCCGGCCGCCTGGCCTACGCCCTCGGCCTGCACGGCCCCGCGATGACGGTGGACACCGCCTGCTCCTCCTCCCTGGTCGCCACCCATCTCGCCGTGCAGGGACTGCGCTCGGGCGAGTGCGACCTGGCCCTGGCCGGCGGAGTGACCCTGATGGTGACCCCGCAGACCTTCGTGGAGTTCAGCCGGCTGCGCGGGCTGTCCCCGACCGGCCGCTGCCGCTCCTTCTCCGACGACGCCGACGGCGCCATCTGGGCCGAGGGCGCCGGCATGGTCGTACTGAAGCGGCTCTCCGACGCCCGCCGTGACGGCGACGAGGTGCTCGCCGTGCTGCGCGGCACCGCCGTCAACCAGGACGGCCGCAGCCAGGGCCTGTCCGCGCCCAACGGCCCCGCGCAGGAAGAGGTGATCCGGCGGGCGCTCGAGCAGTCCGCACTGACGCCCGCCGACATCGACCACGTGGAGGCCCACGGCACCGGCACCACGCTCGGCGATCCCATCGAGGCGAACGCCCTGGCACGGGTCTTCGGCGCCACCCGCCCGCCGGGCCGCCCGCTGTACCTGGGATCGCTGAAGTCCAGCATCGGGCATGTGCAGGCCGCCTCCGGCACAGCCGGGCTCATCAAGGTCGTCGAGTCGCTGCGGCACGGGACACTGCCCGCCACCCTGCACGCGGACACGCCGAGCCGGCACGTCGACTGGGAGAGCAGCGGACTGCACCTGCTGCGCGAGCCGGTGCCCTGGCCGTCCGGCGAACGGGTGCGGCGGGCCGGAGTCAGCGCCTTCGGGATCAGCGGCACCAACGCCCATGTGATCGTGGAGGAGGCGCCGCCCGCCCCGGCCGGTGACCGGGACCGACGGAACGCGCCCCCCGCCGCCGGACTGTTCCTGCTGTCCGCCCGCAGCGAGGCGGCGCTGCGCGGACAGGCCGCCCGCCTCGCCCGCCGGCTGGCCGACGACGACACCCCGCTCGCGGACGTCGCGTACACCCTGGCCCGGCACCGCAGTCACTTCGAGCGGCGCGCCGGACTCGCCGCGGCCGGCCGGGACGAACTGCTCGCCCGGCTCGAGGCGCTGGCGAGCGGACGGATGCCGGTGCCGCCCGCCCGTGCGGAGCAGGACGGCAAGGTGGCCTTCGTCTTCGCCGGGCACGGCGGCCAGTGGCCGGGCATGGGCCTGGAGCTGATGGAGGAGTCGGAGGCGTTCCGCGCGGAACTCACCCGGATCGACGAGGCCGTGCGGCGGCACGCCGGCTGGTCGGTGCTGGACGCGCTGCGCGCCCCCGAGGAGTTCTCCCCGCTGGAGCGCACCGAGTACCTGCAGCCCGCACTGTTCGCCGTCAACGCCTCGCTGGCCGCCGCCTGGCGGGCGCTGGGCGTCACCCCGGACGCGGTCACCGGACACAGCCTCGGCGAGATCGCCGCCGCCTACAGCGCGGGCGCCCTCACTCTCGACGACGCCGTGACCGTGGTGACCGGCCGCGCCCACGCCGTCGTGCCGCTGGTCGGCCGCGGCGGGATGATCGCCGTGGAACTGCCGCCCGCCGAGGTCGGGGAACTCCTCGAGCCCTACGCGGGACGGCTGTTCGTCGCCGCCGACAACGGCCCCCGCTCCACCGCCGTCTCCGGCGACGCCGGTGCCCTCGCCGAGCTGCGCACCCTGCTGGAGGGGCGCGGCGTCACGGTGCGGCGGCTGAGCACGCCGTTCGCCTCGCACACCCCGCTGATGGAACCGCTGCGGGACGAACTCCTGGAACGCTTCGGCGGGGTGCGGCCCGGCGAGCCGCACACCCCGCTCTACTCCTCCGTGCTGGCCGAACCCGTACCGGGTGAACAACTGGACGCCGCCTACTGGTTCAGCAACCTCAGCCGCCCGGTCCGCTTCGCCGGCACCGTCCGCCGCCTGCTGGAGGACGGCTACCGGTACTTCGTCGAACTCAGCCCGCACCCGTCCCTCACCGCCTCCGTCGAGGCCGTGGCCGCCGAGACGGGTGCCGACGCGGCCGCCGTAGGCTCGCTGCACCGCCGGCAGGACGGCCGCCGGATACTGCTGCGCAGGGTCGGCGAACTCTACGCGTCCGGTCACACCCCCGACCTGAAGGCCCTCTTCCCTGCGGGCCGCCGGGTGAGCCTGCCCACCTACGCCTTCGCCCGTACCCGGCACTGGCTGGCCCCCGCCCCGGCCGGCGCGTCCGGCGGCTCATCGCTGCTCGGCACCCACGTCGAGGCGAGCGACACACCCGGCCACCACCTGTTCCAGAGCGAGATCGACCTGCGCGACCGCCGCTTCGCCTATCTGACGGACCACCGCGTCACGGGCGAGGTGTGGCTGCCCGGCTCCGCCTTCCTCACCATGGCCCTGGAGGCCGCCACCGCCGTCACCGCCCACGGCGGAGCCGGTGACGGCGAGGTGCGGCTGGCCGACGTCGCCTTCCTGCGGCCCCTGCGGCTGGAGGAGGAGCGGCCGGTACGGCTCCAGCTGGTGCTCCGGCCCGCCGGGGACGGTGCCCGTGAGTTCACCGTCGCCGCCGCGGCGCCCGGCGCGGGCTGGGAGCGGCACGCCACCGGCCGGATCCTCACCGGCGGGGACGGCGGCACGGGCGACCCCGAGCCGCCGTCCGGACTCCGCGCCCGCTGCGCCGAACAGGCCGACCCGCAGGCCCTGTACGCGCGGCTCGGCACCCTCGGCATCGAGTACGGGCCGGCCTTCCGCGGCCTGACCGAGGCCCACCGGGACGCCACCCACGTGCTTGCCCGTCTGGCCGAGCGGCCAGCCGAGGGGCATCTGCTCCACCCCGCCCTCCTCGACGCCGCCTTCCACACCGCCGGCCTGCCCGGCGACGCCCCCGAGGGCCGGGCGTTCGTGCCCGCCGGTGTCGGACGGCTGCGCCACACCGGGCGGCGCACCGCACCCGCCTGGGTCACCTGCGCCCTGCGGTCCCTGGACGGCGACACCGCCACCCTGGACCTGCGTCTGTGGGACGAGGACGAACAGCTCCTGCTGGAGGCCGAGGAGTTCCGGCTGGCCGCGCTCTCCCCGCTGGACGGCGCGCTGTTCGAGACCCGCTGGCAGCCCCGCCCCGAGGCGCGGGAACCCGCGGGGGACGGCCGCTGGCTGATCCTGGCCGACACCACCGGCGTGGCCGAGGCGCTCGCCGAGCGCCTGGGACCGCCCGGGCGGCACGTCCTGGCCCGGCGCGGCGGCACCTTCACCGCCGAAGGCCCCGGCCGTTACGTCCTCGACCCGGCCGACGAGCCGCAGATGCACCGCCTGCTCGACGAGGCGTTCCCGGACGCGCCGCCCGAGCGGGTGGTGCTGCTGACCGCGCTCGACGCACCGCCGGTCACCGACGCGGCGAGCGCCGGGCAGGCGGCTCGGCTGTGCTGCCTGAGCACCCTGCACGTGGTGCGGGCGCTCACCGGCCGCGGCGGTCCGGCACCCCGCCTGTTCGTCGTCGTCCGCTCCTCCCAGGCCGCCGGGCCCGGGGAGCGGGTCACGTGCCCGCAGCAGGCGCTCGCCTGGGGCTTCGCCCTCGCCGTGGCGCAGGAGTACCCGGAGCTGGCCACCACCCTCGTCGACCTGCCCGCAACCGGCGGGACCGACGCGCTGTGGACCCAGCTGCGGCACGCCGACGACGAACGGCTCGTCGCCCTGCGCGACTCCGGCCGCCTGGTGCCGCGCCTGGCCCGCACCCGCCCCGACGACCGGGCCGACGGCACCGTGAGCCCCGACGGCGTCCACCTGATCACCGGCGGCCTGGGCGGACTCGGCCGGGTCGTCGCCGAACGCCTGGTCCGGCTCGGCGCACGGCGACTGGCCCTGCTCGGCCGCGGCACGCCCGGCCCGGACGCCGCCGCCTGGATCACCTCCCTTGAGCAGCGCGGCGTCGCCGTGCACCTGGTCCGCGCCGACGTCGCCGACCGCGCCGCGCTGAGCGCCGCCCTGGACGCCGTGCGCGAGGCGGCCGGGCCCGTCGCCACCGTGGTGCACGCCGCCGGCGTCCTCGACGACGCCACCGTGGCCAATCTGGCCGACGACCGGGTACTGCGCGTCCTCGCGCCGAAGGTGCTGGGCACCGCCCTGCTCACCGAACTGGTCCCCGAGGCGGGCAACCTGGTGCTGTTCGCCTCCGCGGCCGGCCTGCTCGGCAACGCCGGACAGGCCCCCTACAGCGCCGCAAACGCCTTCCTCGACGCCTGGGCCCACCACCTCGGCCACCGCAGGGCACAGAGCCTGGACTGGGGCCCCTGGACCGGCGTCGGCATGGTGGCCGCCTCCGGCACCCGGGCCGCCGAGACCGGCCGCACCGGCCTGGTGCCGTTCACCCCCGAGGAGGGCGGCGAACTCTTCGCCCGCCTGCTGTCCGACTCCCGGCGCCAGCTCGCCCCGATCGCCCTCGACCGGGAGACGCCGGCCCTGGCCCCCGAGATCGCCCGCACCCGCCCGATGCTCGCCGACCTGGTCGGCGGCGCGGCCCGGGACGGCGGCGCGGACGGACTCGTCCGCAAGATCTTCGCCGCGACCAGCGAGGACGACCGCACCCTGTGGATCGAGGCCTATGTGCGGGCCAGGATCACCGCCGTCTCCGGCGGCGTCGCCGACGTCTCCGCCACCACGGCCCTGAAGGAACTCGGCCTCGACTCCCTGATGCTGGTGCGGCTGCGCAACGACTTCGCCCGCGAACTGGGTGTGGACCTCCCGGCCGCCGAGGTGTTCTCGGCCGCCGACACGCGCGGCCTCGCCCGCATGCTGGCCGCCGCCCTGCCCGGACGCGCTGCCGCCCCCGAGGGGGAGCCGGCCCCCGAGGAGCAGCCGGGCGCCGCGGAGGAGGTGCCCGGCACCGAACTGCTGCCCGCGACCCGGGACGTGCTGCGACTGCTGCGCAGCGCCGGACCCGGCATGCCCGACGCCGCCCACGGCATCGGCCTGGCCCTGCGGCTCACCGAACCCACCACCGAGGAGGCCCTCACCGGCGTCCTCGCCCGGCTGACCGCCCGTCACGCGGCCCTGCGCACCGGCATCGTGAGCGGCCCCGAGGGCGGACGCCGGCTGTGCGTCCACCGGGAGGTGACCCGGCCGCTCCTGCGCTGGACGACGGTGACGGACGAGGGCGGCATCGACCCGGCGAGCCGCCTGCGCGCCCTCCTCGAGCCGCCGTTCGACCTGGCCCTGCCGTCCCTGTGGCGCTTCGAACTCCTCGACGGCGGGGCCGAGCACGGGCAGGTCCTCGTCCTCGGCGCCCACCACGCAGTGAGCGACCTGCAGTCCCTGCTGCTGGTCGCCGGGGAGATCGACCGGGAGCTGTCCGGCACCCGGCTCGACGACACCCTCACCAACCGGGACGTCCACCTGCTGCTCGAGGCACAGCAGGGCGGCAGCCCGGAGCAGGACGCGGCCACCGCCGCCTGGCACGAGGCGTTCGAGGGCGCCGACCGCCTCGACCTGACGCTCAGCCACGAGCGCCCGGCCACACGGTCCTACCGCGCGGGCAGTGTCACCGTGACCATGCCCGAGGGGCTCACCGAGAAGATCACCGCCGCCGCGAGCCGGCTCGCCGTCACGCCCGCCGCGTTCTGCCTCGGCGTCCTGACCGTGCTGCTGGCCCGCCTGCGAGAACGCGAGCGGTTCGTGCTCGCGGTGCCCGTCGACACCCGCATCCACGCCGACGCCTACGACGCGGTGGGCTTCTTCGGGGTGCCGGTGCCCTTCCCGGCCGAGGCACACCCCGGGGAGCGCGTCGAGGAGGTGCTGCGCCGCACCGACCACCGGCTCCAGCGGATCCTGGCCAAGGGCGCGATGTTCTCCGACGTGCTGCCCGTGCTGTCCCGGCAGGGGCTGCACCGGCCGCACGCGCCCCTGGTGGAGGTCTACTTCAACTACGTCCGTTCCGCCGCGGGCCGGCTCGGCCGGGTCCAGGTGCTGCCCGCCGGTACGGGCTACTCCGACCTCGACCTGATGATCACCATGACCCCGGACGCCCACAGCATCCGCTTCGACCACAACCTGGACATCCTCGACGCCCGGGCGACGAGCGAGCTGGCCGGTGAGTACCTGCGGCTGCTGGAGGAGGCGGCGGAGACACCCGCGACGCCCGTCGGGAAGCCCGGGGAACCGGGGGAGCGCGCCGCGCACGCCCCCCGGGCGGACTCCTCCGCCGCAGCCGGACCGGCGCGGACCCGGGTCGCCCTCGCCGCCACCTTCGCGCTCGGCAGCCTGCCGCTGATCTGCGAGACCGCGTTCGACGAGGTCGCGGGGACGGCACCGACCGAGGTGGCGGAGGCGCCGTACCACCAGGTGCTCGCCGCGCTCCAGGACCCCTCCGGCGTCTTCGCCGACCCGGCGACCCGCGCGGGCGTGGTGCTCCTGCGCGGCGCCGACCTGGAACGCTTCGGAGCCGTCGGCGACGAGCTGCTCACCGAGCTGCGCACCGCCTACCCGGCCGCCTTGCGCGGTCTCGCCGAGCGGACCGGGAAGCCGCTGGTCGTCGGCGTCCTGCCGACCGCCCGGCCCGAGGACCGGTTCACCGCCTGGGAACGGGAACTGGCCGCCGGGCTCGCCGAGCAGCCGGGCCTCGCCGTCCTCGGCCCCGACGACTGGACCCGGAACCACCCCGTGGAGCGGGTCTTCGACGAGCGCACCGAACGACTGGCCCATCTGCCGTTCACCACCGAGTTCCAGGCCGCCGTGGCGCTCACGCTCGCCGACACGCTCCGCGCGGCGCGCCGCCGGCCCAAGGTGATCGCGGTCGACGGCGACGAGACCCTCTGGGGCGGCGTCGCGGGCGAGACGGGCCCCGAGTCGGTGGACCTGACCGGCCCCCGCGCCCTGCTCGCCCGCCGCCTGCTGCGCTGGCGGGAGGCCGGCGCGCTGCTGGTGCTGGTCAGCAACAACGACGAGGACGTGGTGCGGGCGGTGCTCGACCGCCCCGACAGCATCCTCGAGCCCGAGCACTTCAGCGTGCTCTCCGCGGAGTGGGGACCCAAGCCGGAACGGCTCGCGGCGGCGGCCCGCACCCTCGGCCTGGGCCTGGACAGCTTCCTCTTCCTGGACGACAACCCCGCCGAGATCGCCAGGATGCGCGCGGCCCACCCCCAGGTACTGTCGGTGACCTGTCCGCCCGCCGGCGAACTCGCCGGGTTCCTGCGCCGGTTGTGGCCGCTGACACCGGCCGCGGTGACCGCCGAGGACGCGCTCCGGGCACGCTTCTACGCACAGGAGCGGGAACGCGAGGCGGTGCGCGCGCAGACCTCGTTCGAGGACTTCCTCGCCGGGCTGCGACTGGAGGTCGACATCCGGCCGCTCACCGAGCAGGACGTGCCGCGCGGCGAACAACTCGTGCGCCGCACCAACCAGTTCACCCTGCGGGCACGCTCCGCCGACGGTGGCGACCTGGCCCGGTGGCGCGAGCGCGGCGAGGTGTGGACCGCGGCGGCCCGCGACCGTTTCGGCGACTACGGGCAGATCGCCCTGCTCGCCGTGCGGGCCGAGGGCGACCTGCTGGACCTGCTGGCCTGGTCGATGAGCTGCCGGGCGCTCGGCCGGGGCGTGGAGGAACGCCTGCTGCGGTGGATGGCGGACCGGGCCGGGGAACTCGGCTGCACCAAGGTCCGGCTGACGGCGGAGCGCACCGAACGCAACGCCCCCGCACGACGGCTGCTCGCCGCGCTCGGCGGGGGAGACGAGAACGACGAGCGTCTGGAAGCCGTCGTCACACCGGAACACCTGCGGGCGTTCCGGTCCTGGCGGCAGCAGTAGGCCCCCCGGGGGGGCGGCAGCGGCATGAGAGGAACAGGAACCGGTGAAGAGCGAAGGGCTCCCATGCGTGAGGTGAACCAGGACACGGTTGCGGAGGCCGAGGCCATCGAACGCGGTGGCGGCCCGCTCGACGTCCCCGGACTGCTGGCCAAGGTCTCCGAACGCCGGCGCACGCAGCCGGGGGACGCGGCCGGCCCGGCGCCGGGCGGCGGAGCCGGCGGTGCGGTGGCGGGGGCGTCGCCCACCGAGCCGGAGAGCCACGAGTCCCGTACCGGGCCGGAGAACCCGGCGTCCCGCACGGAGGCCGAGGGCACCGGGCACGGGCGCCCCGCCGCGCGGGACGTCCACGCGCTGGCCGCCGCCGTCTCCGCCGTCGCCGGGCGTTTCCTGCCGGGCGGAGAACTCGCCGTGGACGCCGACTTCTTCGACGCCGGAGGCTCCTCCGTGGATGCCGTCGAGTTCGCCGCCGCACTGGAGGAGGAGCTCGGCATCGCGCTCGACCTCGACGAGGTGTTCGCGGACGCCCGCCCGATCAGCCTGGCCCGCCGCGTCCCCCACGCCCCGCCGCCGTCCGGGAGCGCGACGTGGGAGGCCGCACCCCCGGTCCCCGTGCCGCCCGCCCCCGTGCCACCGGCCCCCCAGGGCACCGCGGTCACCACCGCCACACCGGCGGCCGTCACCTCCGCCGGACCCGCGACCGCCCGCCCCGAGGATCTCGAGCAGATCCTCGCCGACCTGGCGCTCGCCGACCGGCTGCCCTTCGTCGCCGACCCGGAGCCCCTCCCGCCCCGCCGGATCCTGCTCACCGGGGCCACCGGGTTCCTCGGCGGGCACCTGCTGCTCGACCTGCTGCGCCACAGCGACGCCCATGTGTACTGTCTGGTGCGCGCCGAGGACGAGGACGCGGCGCTCACCCGGCTCGGCGAGGCCCTGAAGAGCTACCGGCTGCCCTGGTCGTCGGAGGTGCGCCGGCGCATCACCGTCCTCCCCGGCGACCTGCGCCGCCCGCACCTGGGGCTGACCGACGAGACCTGGGCGCGGCTCGCCCGGGAGCTGGACAGCATCGTCGGTGTGGCCGCCGCCGTGGACTTCCTGCGCGGCTACCAGTCGCTGCGCGGCAGCAACGTCCTCGGCCCGCTCACCCTCGCCGAACTGGCCGCGACGGGGCGGCCCAAGCCGCTGCACCACATCTCCTCCATCGCCGTGTTCAACGAGGTCGGCATCGCCTCCATGGGGGAGGACGACCCGCTCGCGCACATCGACCGCCTGGTGTCCGGCTACGACCAGTCCAAGTGGGCCGCCGAGGTGGCCCTGCGCCGTGCCCGGGACCACGGTCTGATCGTCACCGCCCTGCGCCCCGGCGGCATCGGCGGCCACACCAGGACCGGCGCCTACAACCCGCAGGACCTCAGCAGCGGCCTGATCTCGGCCTTCGGCCGCTTCCGCACCGTGCCCGCCTTCCGGTACCTGAACGCCGCCCCCGTCGACTGGGTGAGCCGCGTCGCCGCGGCCGTCGTGTGCGAACCGGACGCCTGGGGTTTCGACTACAACCTCACCGGCGTCCCCAGCACCCTCGACGACGTCGTACGGGACATGGCCCTCGGCGGCATGCACGTCCGCGTCCAGGACTGGGACGAGTGGCGCACCGGCACCCTGGCCCGGCTGGAGGCCGAGCCGGTCCCCGGACTCGCCTTCCTCACCCGCGTGCTGCGGAGCCCCACGGCACTGAAGCTGTGCGAGGCCACGCTCAGGGGACCGGCCGCCGAGATGGAACGCACCGCCGCCCTCGTCGAGGCGCTGGGCCTCCCGCCCGCCCGGCGCTACGACGCGCGCGCCCAGTTGAAGACGTTCGAGAAGCTCGCCGAGGATGGTCTGGGACGTCTCCCGGCCAGGGACGACCCGCCCTACCTGTGGTTCTCCGAGACCACCGAGGGAACGGTCGGACCCGTCGGCGCACCCGCCGACGTGCCCTGCTCCATGGCGCTCACCCTCTCCATCGCGAGCATGCACCAGCTGGTGAGCGAGCGCCGGGTCGACGTGCGAGGCACCCTGACCTGCCCCGCGCTGCACACCGAACCGCTCACCGTGGAGCGCGGCGACGTCTGGGTCCGCCCCGAGGAGGGAATCCCGCAGCGGCACGGCATGAAGCACCCACTGCTGCGCTACCGCCTGGAACTGGTGGACGCGAGCGGCGGGCGCTGGTGGCTGGAGGGCCGCAAGCACGC
>Ga0207873_1000625_pt1 | contig 37938 bp, 33 predicted proteins | sample BGWIniCompost_FD_187373 | JGI IMG/M metagenome (GOLD analysis project Ga0207873, IMG submission 187373) | Cellulose adapted compost microbial communities from Newby Island Compost Facility, Milpitas, CA, USA - BGW Initial Compost (SPAdes)... ... | reverse complement strand
CCCTCGCGAGCCTACCCTTGTCTTATGATTGAGATTATCGATGCTCCTTTCTCGCGGGACTTGCACCCGCTGTTTCAGCGCCATGCCAGGCGCAACCTCTTGGCTGTGCTCGCGTGCTCGGCGCGCCGACGCTGAACGTCATCCGTGACATCGCCGCGCGACGCTCGCGCGCCTGCGCGCGGCTGCGCTCAGCCGAGGGTCCCGCAAAGCCCCGAACCCCCTGCCTGCCCCTGCGCGCGGCTCCGGCTTCGCTCGGGGGCGCTCCTGGCCGTCCGAGATCGGGGTGAGACTTCACGAGTCGCTGCTCATCGCCCTCGTCTCGACGCTGGTCGGCGCCCCGAGCTGTGCTCCCGCCCCGCGGTCCGGGGCGCCCGTCGATGGTGAGCCCGCGGAGGCGGCGCGGGCCCGACGCGTGGAGCTGACGCCCTCGGACGCAGATCTGTGGAGCGATGAGATCATCGTCAGCGGAGCGCTCCACGGAGGCCTGCGCGCTCAGGACTGCGCGCTCCTGGTCGGCTCCGACGTCCTCCCCGTCCGAGCAGAGGCCGCGGGCTTCTCCGCGCGGCTGAAGCTCACGCCCGGCCCCCACAGGGTCTCGACGCGCTGCACGGCCCCGGGCGCGCAACCAATCCACTCACGGACGGTCACCTACACCGTTCGAGTGACGGACGCCCCCAGGGCGCGCATCTCTCTGCGCGTCGACGGCGCGACGCTTCTGCTCGACGGCTCCGCGAGCACGCCGAGCGAACGCACCCCGGCGCCCCTGAAGCGCTACTCCTGGTCCAGCTACCGCGTCGACGGCGCCGGCAGCACCGCTCGCGCCGACGACGACACCCCGCGCCGCGTCGAAATCCACGGCACACCCCTCGCCACGGGGGCCGCCGCGACGGTCACGGCGCCGACCCTCGACGGCGACTACGTCTACGAGCTCGAGGTCACCGACGAGCGGGGACGTCGGGACGTGGCGCGCGCCCCCCTGCGCGTCCGTGGCGGGCGAGCAGCGCCCCTCCGGGAAACGTCCGGCGCCGACCGCTGGGCGGACGCTGCCGTCGTCTACGGCGTGCTCCCGCCCCTCTTTGGAGATCCTCCCCTGCGCGCCGTGCGGGCGGCGCTGCCGCGCCTCGCCGAGCTCGGGGTGACGGCCCTGTGGATGGCTCCCCTCTTCTCGACCCCGCCCGGCAACTTCGGCTACGCGGTCACGGACTATTTCGACGTGCGCTCGGACTACGGCACCGTCGAGGACCTGCAGGGTCTCGTGGAGGCCGCGCACCAGCTCGGGCTCCGCGTCCTGCTCGATCTCGTCCCCAACCACACCTCCGATCGACATCCCTACTTCGAACAGGCGGCGGCGCTGGGGCGCAGGTCCCACTACTTCGACTTCTACGAGCGCGACGCGGAAGGCCGTCCCACCCACTACTTCGACTGGGACGATCTACCGAACCTCGCCTACGACCACCCGGAGGTCGTGCGCTGGATGACCGCCGTGTCGACGCACTGGTTCGCGCGGGCGGGCGTCGACGGCTATCGGGTGGACGTGGCCTGGGGCGTCCAACGGCGTCGACCGGGTCTGTGGACGCCGTGGATCCAGGAGCTTCGGCGCCTGCGCCCCGAGGCGCTGATGATCGCGGAGGCCTCGGCGCGGGACGGGGTCTTTCTCGAGAGCGGCTTCGGCGCCGCCTACGACTGGACCGAGGAGCTCGGTGAGTGGTCGTGGCGCGGCGTCTTCGACTCGAAGGACGGCATCGCGACGCGCCTCGACAAGGCTCTGCGGGACACCGCCGCCGCGACGCCGCGGGTCGATCGCGTGCTGCGCTTCCTCAACAACAACGACACGGGCGCGCGCTTCGTCACGCGGCACGGAGCGCCGCTGACCCGCGTGGCGACCACCGCGCTGCTCACCCTCCCCGGCCTCCCCTGTCTCTACTCCTTCGACGAGGTCGGCGCCGAGTTCGAACCCTACGAAGAGCTCCGCCCGCTCACGCGCCCCAGCCACCCGGAGCTCTTCGCGCTCCACCGCGACCTGATCCACCTTCGTCGGACGCACCCGGCCCTCCACGGCTCGGGCTTCCTCCCCCTCCACGTCGGCGCCGACTCGGACCTGTACGTCTACGCTCGCTTCGCCGGGCCCGCCCTCGCTCAGCCGCGCGGACCCGACGGCGACGTGGCCCTGGTCGCCCTCAACTTCGGCGACGAGCGGGCCACCGCTGAGCTGCGCTTGCCCGCCGCGCTCACCGGCGGCGCCGCCCTGCGCCTGAAGGACGTGATGAGCTCCAGGAAGCTCGTCGCGCAGGGCGGCCGCCTGACGATCGATCTACCTGCTCACGGCTACGCCGTGTTCGTGCCCGACTGAGGGAGCCTCCCGAACGACCTCGGCTTGCGCGGAGAGGCTCAGCACACCGCGGAACGAGCCCCGGTACGCCCAGGCGAGCGCCAGCTGCAATCCCAGCACCAGGAGCGGCACCCCCAGGCCCGGCGCCAGGAACAGGTGAAACAAGAGAATGTTCACCGTGATCGGCGCGAGCACCACGAGCGCCAGCGGGACCGCTCGACCGCTCAGCAGCGCCAGCCCCGCGACCACTTCGGTGCCCTTGACGAGGGGCAGCATGTACCCGGTCGCCGCCAGCGCCCCGAAGAACGCACCCGCCGGAGCCGGCAGGTCAGGCGCCGGCAAAAATCCCAAAAAGCCGTTCAGCCCGAAGACCGTGAACAGCGCCCCCAAGAGGATCCGGCTCCCCACCACCCACGCATTTTTCTTTGATATCGCCATCTTACTTCCTCGTTTTCGGCGCGAGCGGCGTCTCCGGGCGGAGCCGGCGCCCCTCGCGGTCCAGCGGGGAGGAACCTGTGGCCGTTCCAGGGGGCAGACTAGCGGCTGTTCACGAGACACACTGTTCCGCCCATGGAACTTCCGGACTGGAACGCCACCCACCTCTTCGTCGAGATCGTCCGCCAGGGCTCGCTCACGGGGGCGGCTCGGCAGCTCGGCGTCCCGAAGTCCACCGTGAGCCGCAAGCTCGGTGAGCTCGAGAGCCGCCTCGGCGCCAAGCTCGTGCAGCGCACGACGCGCAAGCTCAGCCTCACGGACGTGGGGGCTGCCTTCTACGAGCGAGCGAGCCGCGCCGCCCAAGCGCTGGCCGAGGCCGAGCAAGAGGTGATCGACTCCGGCGAGAGCCCTCGGGGGATCCTCCGCATCACCGCGCCCGGCGACATGGGATCTTTGTTGAACTGGATCGTATGTGAGTTCCTCGAGAGCCACCCCGGCGTAGACGTCTTCCTCGATCTCACCAATCGCTACGTCGATCTGGTCGCCGAGGGGTACGATCTGGCGCTGCGCGCGGGGCGGCTCGAGGACTCGTCCTACATCGCCCGCCCGGTCTTCGAGGCGAGGTTCGAGCTCTATGCGAGCCCGGCGTACATCGCGCGGAGGGGCCGCCCCGAGAACGTCGACGATCTCACCGATCACCAATGCCTCATCTTCGGCGCCGATCCTGCGACCACCTGGAAGCTGTCCAGTCGGGACGGGACCGTCCAGGTGCCCGTCCGAGGGAGGCTCCTGGCCCGGGATTTCGCCGTGCTCCACCGCGCGGCGAAGTTCGGCTCCGGCATCGCCCTGCTCCCCAACTTCCTGGCGCGCCCGGACGTGCACACGGGCGAGCTGGAGCGACTGCTCCCGGACCATTCGTCCCGCTCGACGGGCCTCTACCTCGTTTATCCCAGCAGGGAGCTCCTCCCCGCCAAGACACGGGCGTTCATCACCCACCTGGACGCGAGCTTCGCGACCTGGGAGGTCCGCTGTCCCGCCCCCACCCCGGTCTCTGACGCTGGCTCCCCCCCGACCTCGCCTGGCGCTTCACCGACGTGACCCGCGCGCTCGTCGTCACGTTCCCTGGCGCCCTGAGCGGAAACTTCCGTAACGGAAGCGCCTCCGCGCAGCCGGACGTCGACAAAGGTGAGGACGAGCCGTTGGGACGCCCCCCGTCACCGAGTAGGATGCCGCCCATGACTCATCGCTTCACAGTGTCCTGCGCTTTGCTCACCCTGATGTCCGTCGTCGCCTGTGGTAGCGACTCGGAGAACGGCGGATCCTCGGGGACGGGTGGCACCGCGCCCGGCAGCACCGGCGGCGACACGGCGGCCAGCGGTGGAGACACGGCAGCCAGCGGCGGCGACACCTCGACGACGGGCGGCGCGCCCGGGACCGGTGGCGTCGTCCAGGGCGGCGGCGGCATGGACGGGACGGGCGGCGGTGGCCCGGGACCCGTGAGCATCTGCCCGCCAGGGTCCGAGTCCCTCACCCTCGAGCCCGGTGACGTGAGCGCGGGGACCCCCATCGCCACGCCCCCGGACTTGGGCTCGGACGGTCAACACGTGAACCTCGAGGGCCCCGTCTGGATCGACGGCGCCCTCTACACGTCTCAGCTCGCCTTCAACGGCCCGGGCCGCATCCTCAAGTACACGCCGGGGGGCAGCCTCGAGGTGTTCATCGCGAACTCCGGGACCAACGGTCTCGCGGTCGACGGCGACGGCACCCTCTACGCGGCGCGCCAAACCAACGGCTCCGTGTCCACCTTCGACATCGGCAACCCCGCGGCCCCGCCGACGGTGGTCGTCGATCAGTACGAAGGCGCCTACTTCAAGTCGCCCAACGACCTGGCGATCCGCAGCGACGGCGTCCTGTACTTCTCCGATCCCGACTGGCAGGAGGCGGGCAACACCCAGTCGCCGCGGCAGGACGTCGAACGGGCGTACTGGGTCGACCTGCAAGGGACCGTGCACCCGATCGACTCGGCCCCCGGCAAGCCGAACGGCATCATCCTCTCGGCGGACGAGTCGAAGCTGTACATCGGAGGCAACACCGTGATGCGCTTCGACGTGGCCGCGGATGGTTCGGTGAGCAACGGCCAGCCCTTCGGCACCGGCGGCTCCGACGGCTTCGGCATGGACTGCGCTGGCAACCTCTACACCACCAGCGGCGAGCACGTCCTCGTGTTCTCCCCCGAAGGCACCGAGATCAAGCGGATCCAGGTCGGCTCGGGGGTGACGAACGTCGCCTTCGGCGGTCCGGAGCGCAAGACCCTCTACATCACCCAGATGCAACCGCCACGACTGTACTCGGTCGAGCTGAACGTGCCCGGCTTCCCGTACTGAGCCGAGGCGCTACCGAAACGCCGACCTCGTCGATCGGGGCCCGTCCGGGGCCCCGATCGACGCCCCCGAACCGCTCGGTCTCGAGAGACCCGGCGGTTCGTCTCGAAACGGCGACGGAATTTTACAACACAACAGCGCATTTCCGACGACGAGGGATAAATGCACAGAGATCGTCGGATCTTATTTGACCCGTTTCGTCGAGATCGCGGATCGATTCGATCACTTCGACGGATCCCGGGAATGAGTCCGTATGCGAGTCTTCCCCGAGGCGCTCAACGGACGTGGAAATTGGATCGTCAAAGTCCTGACTGCAGGATTGCTGGTTGGCTGTAGCGCGGCCAGCTCCGATGATCAGGCGGACACGGGAGCCGGTGGCAATCCGTCGATCGGCGATCCTTCTACCGGCGGCACCCCGCCCATCGGCGGTGACCCGTCGACGGGAGGCGCCTTCTCCACTGGTGGCGGCTTCGGCGATCCGTCCACGGGCGGTGTCCCCTCGACGGGCGGTATCCCCGGCACGACCTGCACGGACGTTCGTCCCACGGGCACCGATTGGGACGAGGCCACCTGTCCGATGTGGGCTTCGGAGACCGACGAGTGCAGCGCGGCGTGGATGATCGACAACCACTACTGTGACGAGAGCTGCGGGCGCTGCTCGAGCGACGGCGGTGGTTCGGGGGGCACCGACGGGTCCGGCGGGGCCGGCGACACCGGGGGCAGCGGCGGCGGTGGGGGCGGAACCCCGGCCACCTGCAACGAGCCCGACTCGAAGGAGTGCTCGACCTACAAGGTGGGGGATCACTGCGGCCTCACCTATGAAATCTGGACCGACTCGGCGTCCGCGTGCATGACGAACACCGCCCGCGGGTTCATCGCCGAGTGGACCGAAGCGAACGGGAACTACCTGGCTCGCAAGGGCGTTCGCCCGGGGTCGAGCTCTCCCGTGGTGACGTACAGCGCGGACTACAAGCCGAACGGGAACTCGTACCTGGCCATCTACGGCTGGACCCAGAATCCGCTCGTCGAGTACTACATCGTCGAGAGCTGGGGGAACTGGCGTCCACCGGACGACAGCCTCTCGCCCATCGGGACCGTCACCGTGGACGGCGGGACTTACGAAATCTACCGGACTCAGCGGGTCAACAAGCCGTCGATCGAGGGCGACAAGACCTTCTGGCAGTACTGGAGCGTGCGCACGTCGAAGCGCACGAGCGGAACCATCACCGTGAAGCCCCACTTCGACGCCTGGGAGCAGTTCGGCCTGCAGATGGGGACCTTCTACGAGGTCTCCCTGGTGGTCGAGGGCTACTACAGCTCCGGGAACGCCGACGTGACGGTGTCGTTCCAGTAAATCCGAACCACAGGCGGAGCCGCCGCTCTCGATGGGCGGCGGCGCGCCGGGAGCGGCGCGTCCCCACCTCGGCGATGCCTGAAGGGACGATCTCCGTGGGGCACCCCGCAGTGCTCATCGACCGCTGTCGTCGGCCCGCTGCCCTCGGCCCGCTGCCCTCAGCGATACTCGGGGTTCGGGTGATCGAAGCGGCAGCCGGCCTCCCACAGGGAGCGCTGGTTGCCGTGGGCCGGGATCCCGCCCTGGGCCCTCACCATGCGCGCCATGTGCATGAGGTTCCAGGTCATGAACGTGACGTTGCGCTGCGTGAAGTCGTTCTGGGGACCTCCCGAGCCCTCATCGAGGTACGACGGGCCCGGCCCTGCCTCTCCCACCCACGCCGCGTCCGCCTGCGGCGGGATGAGATAGCCGAGGTGCTGGAGCGAGTAGAGGAGGTTCATCGCGCAGTGCTTGGCCCCGTCTTCGTTGCCGGTCACGAGGCACCCTCCGACGCGCCCGTAGTAGGCGTACTGTCCCTTCTCGTTCAGCTCTCCCGAGCTCCCGTACAGGCGCTCCGTCACCCTCCTGCAGACGGACGACAGCTCCCCGAGCCAGATCGGAGTCGTGAGGACGAGGATGTCGGCGGCCATCACCTGCTCCTGAATGCTCGGCCAGTCGTCGCGCGCCCAGCCGTGCTCCCGCATGTCGGGATAGACGCCCGCAGCGATCTCGTAGTCCACCGGACGCAGCACGTGCACCGCGACGCCGTTCTTGCGGAAGATCGCCGCGGACACGTCGATGAGCCCCTGGGTGTGGGACAGCTCGGGCGTCCGCTTGAGCGTGCAGTTCAAAAAGAGCGCTCGCAGCCCCTGGAAATCCGTGGGAGCCGCCTCGCCGAGCGACGCAGAACCTGGTTCGGACATGGCCCCCCGAGATACGGCCGGGCGTGGACAGCGCCGAACTCCACCGCTCCAAGAAGCGGTCCACCCGAAATCTCGGCGAGCCGGCAATCCGCCTGGCCCCCCGGCGCCCCCGGAGTCAGGTCGAACGCACGGCTCCTGTGGAGCCGTGCAACTCCGGTCCACCTCAGCCGGGCGTCATCTGTCCGCTGAGCACGAGCAGGCTGATCATGTAGAGCATGCCGTCGTAGTAGCGGAACGAACCCGTCGGCACCGGCTCGTCGAGGAGCACCTCGAGGAAGACGTCGTGCTTCGACGACTCGCTGGTCCCCGCCGCCAGGGCGACGAGGGAGCGGTGCGCGGCGGTGTTGAACGACACCAGGGGCTCGCCGGCGATCGTGTACTCGGACACGTACTCGTCCACCCCCTGCTCCAGGAAGAAATCGAGCCGCCGCTCGTTCTGCTCGACGACCCAGTCGAAGGGGCCGAACCAGAGGTGATCGAGCGCCAAATTCAGCAGCGTCCGGGCCGTCGTCGCCCGATAGTTGCCGCGCTCCGAATCCGGCGACCCGGAGTAGGAGACGACCTCGGGCAGCAGGCCCGTCTCCGGGTGAGCGACCCGGGAGAGGAGATCGCGCGCGTTCTCCGCGGCGCGCGTCCACAGCTCCGCGCGATCCCGATCGTGGCGTGCCCAGACCTCGTAGAACGCCGGCATGAGGTAATCGACGGCGACCTCCTCCTCCGGGGACCTCGAGCTGAGCCGGGGCAAGGCCGCCTCCTCGTCGAAGCAGTCGACCACACCGTCGACGACCCCGCCGTTCCGGGCCTCGATGGCCACCATCGCGTCCAGGAGCGCGAGGGCGTCTTCTCCGTAGGCGTGGTCCCCCGCGGCGCCCCAGCGCGTCTCCGCCGTGAACAGGGTCGTCGCGATGATGCTCGAAGCGTCCGTCGCGGCAGCCGCGGCGCAGTTCTCGCCCGAGGTGTCACAACGCCAGCGGAGGAGCCCGGCGGAGGGTCCGCTCGTGCTCAGCATGTGCTCCTTGGCCCAGCCCCACAGCTTGTCGAACACCTCCCGGTGATCGAGGTGGACCGTCACGAGCATCCCGTACGCCATCGAGTCCGTCCGGACGTCACCGTTGGCGATGTCCTGGATGTAGGCGGTGCCGTCTCCTTGATCGAAGAACACCGCCTCCGTCTCGGGATCACCGAAGAACAGCTGGAGAAAGGCGTCGTTCAGCCGAGCGTTCACCTGGGAGATCGGGATGCGATGACGCTCCTCCAGGACGTTCGGCAACCCGCCGGTCCCGGCGGGCTCCTCCTCCGGCGGGCTCGGGGGCTCCTTCACTTCGCTCGTCTGCTCCCGCGCCCCGAGCACGTCCACACTCGTGCAAGCCGAGAGGAGCGCCCCCGCACCGATCAGGACGAGCCACTTCATGTCAGTCGAGGTAACGCTTGGCGCGCGCTCCCAGGGGGCTCGAGGGATACTTCTCCAGGAACCGCGCGGCGCGCTTCCGGGCCGCGGCGGAGGAGCCGTTCTCGGACAACGCTTGGATGGTGAGCACCTCCGCCTCGAGCCCGAGCCGGGGCCGCGGGAAGCGCTGGCGATACTCCGCGAGCAGCGTGAGGGCACGCGCCGGGTTCTTCTCCTGGAGCGCGGCTTCGACCCGGGCGATGTGGGCGAGCTCCTCGCGGAGGCTCGATGCCTCGCTGGAGGGGGCGCGCTGGGATCCGCTCGCGCGCGGCTTGACGCGATCCTCTGCCGCCGGCCCCGTCGCGTCCTTGGCCGTCTCCGCGGGCGGGCTCATCTCACCCGTCACGGCCGGTCCCGTCACGGACGGCTCGGCTTCGACTTCGGGCTCCTCCACGACCTCCGGCTCGCCCATCCGCGGCGCTTCGTCGACGAGCGCCACCGATGCCCTCGACGCTTCGTCGTCCGACGGAGTCGCTCCACCCGAGAAGGCCACCGCGCCGGCGACGCCGAGCGCTCCCGCGAGACCCGTGGCGATGACGATGGTCCCGGTCTTGCCCGACAGCCACCCCAAGGTGCTGGCCTGAGCCGCGGACGTCGTGGTCAGGCCGACCGCCGCTCCCACCCCCAACGCGGTGAGGGTCTTGTTCCGTAGCTCGGGCGACATCCGCACGTCGCGACCTGCCCGCAGCAACGCCTCCTCGAGGTCCATCTGTTCCGGATCGACGCTCGGATCCATCACGCACTCTCCCGACGTTCGTTCTGCTGCAAGAGCGATAACTCACGCTTGAAAATCTCTCGGGCGCGCCGCAGCCGCGACGCCACCGTGCCCGGCGGGAGCTCCAGGAGAGCCGCGATCTCCGCCATGGTCATCTCCTCGAAGGAGTACAACACGAACACCGAGCGCACTCCGTCGTCCATCGTCTCCAGGATGCGGTCCAGGAGCTCCCGATGACGCTTTTGTTCCGTGAGCCGATCCGGGAGCATGTCGGGGTTCGACCTCTCCGCCAGGACGTCGTCCGAGACCTCGCGCTTGCGCGCGAGGCTCCGTCGAAAATGGGCCGCCGTGTTCTGGGCGCAGGCGAACAGAAACGCCCGCTCCTTGCCGGGCTCGATCTCCTGCAAGCGTCGGGCGGCGACGAGGAAGACCTTCTGGACGCAGTCGTCCAGCTCACCGCCCCAAACCCCCAAGTTTCTCAGGGATCGCGTCACGAAGTCACCCTCGGTGAGCACGAGATCGCGCAAACGCCGTTCGTGGCTTCGACCCATGGCAGTTCGTTCAGCATGCGAGGCGACCCGCGGGGGGGCAAGGCCCAAAGGGGACGAGGATCCCACGAGCACCTCGTCTTGTTCCCGCGAACCCCCAAGTTGATCACTCCACGACGAAAAAAGCCTTAAGGCTAGAAATTCCAACCGGCTCCCGCGGCGATACCCCACGCAACCGCAGAAGTCGACGCCAGGACCTCCGGGCCCGGAGCGACCCCGAAGCGACGCCGGGTGAGCGGGACCTCGAGGGAAGGAGACAGCCACAGGTCGAGATGTCGGGAAATGCGCGCGCGCGACCACGCCTCCAGACCCAGGGTCGCGAAGAAGCGCGTCGTCGACGTGCCTTCGGCGAAGCCGCGGCTCTCAGCGGAGAGCAACCCGAGCTGGGAGACCGGGCAGAGCAGGAGAAAATGATCGCCGCCCCACCGGAGCGGGCAATAGGCGAGCCGCGCGCCATAGAAGGTCGTCCTGAGCGTCGGCTCGCGGACGGAGGCGGTCTCCGTCAGACCATACACGGACACGCGCGCCTCGAGGGGCAACCCCGTCGAACGCTCGGGGCCACTCACGGCGAACAAGATCCCCCCGCCGAGGTGCATCGTGTGATCCATGAGCCGCGCCAGCGCGAGGACGGGCCCCACGGAGAGCTGCAGGTGCGCTCGAGTCGAGGAGTCGTCGTCCGTGGAGGACGCGTCGTCGTCCTCCGCGTCCTCACGCCGCCGCTCGTCGTCCTCATCGTCCGAGGTGGTCCGCGCCGGCTCGTCGAGGCCGCCCGGCTCGCCCGAGCCGTCCGCGTCGTCTCCCCATGCGCCCGACGGCTCCACGGGGCCGAGGGTCACCGTCGCGTCGGGATCGATGCTGAGGGCAGCGGTCAGCGCGAGCGCCTCCACGACCTCGTCGCAGCTGCCCCCGGTCATCCTCCTCCGTTCCGGCCTCTGCCCGGCGCGCGTCACCGTCAACACGCCCCGGTACCCGGAAGCGTCCGGGACGACGCTCATCCGGAGGTGTTGCTGCGCCAAGACAGGGCTCGTTCGGGCAACGCGACGGCTGCGTCGATGGAGCAGGGAGAACGCCTGCTCCTCGTCCATGCACGCGGTCGGCGCGCGGTACTCGAACGCGATGAGGATGCGCCCCGCCGTCTCCGCCCGCGCCAGCGCCGGCTCTGCCACGCTCAGCCCACTCCAGACGAGCGCGAGCAGGCAAAGGAAGCGGAGCGGTCTGGCAAAGACCCGAGGAATGACGTGCATCGGTGTGCGACGGTGGAGCGCCAGCGGGGGCCACCGAGCCGCATCATACACAGGCCCCCTGCGCGCGTCGGCACCATCCCACGGTGACCGACGGCAGTCCCGAGGCGTGTTCACCGGGTCCTGCCTTTGTCGAAGGTCCGGAGATCCTGTAGGTTCCAGAGCGCTCTCCGGGCCATGACGATGACGCCGAGCAGCTGGCTGCATTCCCCGAGCATCGGCGCCCCCTCCGTCCGCCGGAGGCCGCGGAAGTTTCTTCCGTGGTTGCTCCTCGGCGCCTGCCTGGGCATGCCCTCCTGGGGCTGCCGTCGCGAGTCATCCTCCACAGAGGCCACCACCGAGCCGACCGCCACCGCGCGCTCCGCCGCCACAGAGAGCCAGAGCACGGAAGGACAGAGCACAGAAGGACAGAGCACGGCCCCGCCGACGACCCTGCTCGAATGGCAGGAGTCCGCCTACGGCACGACGCTGTTCCTCGACGGCTCCGTGGTGGTGCTCTTGACGCAGACCGCACTGATCCACATCCCCGAGGACGCCCCCGCCCGAAGCACGCCTCTGCCCCTGGGCTCCGGTCCGGCCTTGATGGGCGACTCCATCGTCTACTGGCACGATGGCGCCGTTCGTGCCGTGCCCAAGGGCGGCGGAGAGCCGCGCACCCTCGGTCCCCTCGAGCGACAACCACAGCGGTTCGTCGCGACGCGGCATGGCTTCGCCTGGCTCGAAGGCCCCCCGGGGCGCCCCGCCGCGTGGTCCACGTTCCGGGACCGGACCCCGCGGGTGCTGCATCGCACGAGCCATCCGGTCGCCTCTGCGACGATGCTCGATGACTGGGTGTTCTTCGTCGAGGTGGTCGGCGGGGGGGCCTGGCGGATGGGCGGTGTCTCGCTGAGCGGCAAGGCGACGGCCTTCTCCGCGACGCGCACCGGTCGCCCCCCGTCGATGCTCGCGGCCACTCACGACGGCATCCACTTCTACGACGGCCCCACCCGCTCGGTGCGACGGCTCAGCCCGGATCTCGAGCAGGAGACGGTGCTCGCCGAGGGCGTGATTTGCTCCCCCTTGGCGGTCTCCGATCGCGTCGTGTGCGCCCACGTCGGCGGCGTCTACGAGATCCCGGGCGCCGGGGTCCCGCCGCGCACCCTCGTCACTCAGCCGCGTGGCGCCACGGCGACGATCGCCGCCGACGCACGACGCGTCGTCTGGGTGGCGGACACCGGGGAGGGCCGGCTCGCCGTCCGCTCTCGGCCGCTCCCTCCGCGCTGAGCGCCCTGGTCCCCCAGAACTCACGGTTCGTCGACGCCTCCCCATCGCTCCCGAAGCGAAGCGCGACACGACGAGCCGCGCCCGCCACGCGTCACTCGTGCCGCAGGAACGTCACGTCGTCGATCCAGAACTCGAAGGGCTCGGGGACGAAGAAGAACCACTGCAGCTCGTACAGATCGGCGACGTCGAGGTGCACGGTCGCGCCGTCGACGTTCACCGTCTCCTGATCCAAGCGCAGCGAATACTCGCTCCACTCGGTCCCCACCTCCAGGCTCCGAATGAAGCGCGGCCCCGAGTGGGTCAACATCTGGAAGGAGACGGCCCGAGGCGTCCCGGCGCGGGCGAAGAACCGCACGGTGTCGTAGGCCCCGCGCTCGTAGAAGCCGTCGATGCCGACCCCGAGAGCGGCGCCCCACCCTTCGAACCCGGCGCCCACCGTCCGCAAACAGAAGCCTCGTTCGAGGCACTCGGGGCCCTGCACGACGGTCAACTCCTGTTGGCCCGCGCCATCGTTGATGATGTACCACCACCCGCCTGGCTCGTTCGACAGGGTGTTGCCGTCCTCGAAGGTGTCGAGGACGTGCACGAGCTCCGTCGTCGGGGCGCCCGCGCCTCCCCCCGCCGACGAGCCACCGCCGGACGAAGCGCCGCCGGAGGCTCTGCCTCCCGACGAGCTCCCGCCACCGCCCGTGCCGTCGCCGTCCTGTCCGCCGACGCCAGCATCGAACACGAGCAGCTCACGATCACCACACGCCGCGAGACTCGGCGCGACCACGAGGCCGACGACGACGGAGAGCCCGCGCCGCGCGGTCGCCCTGCTCCTGCGTCTCACAGCTGCCATCCCACCCCCAGCGTCGCCGCGAACCACGGTCGCCCGAGCTCGACGTCGGTCCGACGATCCGCGCGGAGCCGCACGGTCGGAACCACGAGTCCCGGCTCCGCCACCGCCCAGAGCGACACGTCCCGCCAGCGCAGCGTGAGGCGCGCGCGGGCGGAGGCGAGCCCGACGCAGGTGGTGTCGCGCACCCCGCGGACGTCGTCGTCCTGGGCGGTCCCCTGAGCCTGCAGACACCACGCCGACGCCCCCAGACCTGTCGTAAGCGACCAGTGAGCACCGCCGCCTGCGCGCAGCATGAGGTGCGCGCCGAGCTGCTGGTGGTCGACGTCCACGGAGCCCTCCGGGAGACCGACGGACGCGGGCGTCACGCTCAGCGCTCCCCCGAGCTCGAGGCTGGTGATCCCCGTCAGCGGGAACCCGGCGCCCAGCGTGATCTGGGCCCCCGGCGCGCCGGACGTCACCGCGAAGGCCGCGCCCGCGCCGAGCCAGACCCAGGGACGCGCCGCTTCCGAAGCCGAGCCGTCGCCACGTCCGCGCGCAGCCGAGGCCGGAGGCGGCGACGCGTCGCGCACCGCGGCGCTCGAGTCCCGCGGCGCCGCCGGGTGGTCGCCCGGTGGACTGTCCTCCTGGCGCTTCCCGGGGCGCACCGTCATGAGATCCGCGACGCGCAGCGCGAGCATGCCCGCCGCGACGTTGGCCTCCGCGCTCGGCACATCGACGCGGAAGAGTCGCTCGTGATCGCGCACCCACACGTAGGCGAGCCCCGTGGAGCCCACCCGCACGACGGTGACGGACCCCACGCTGCGCGGCTCCTGCGCGGCGTAGAGCGGCAACTCGGCGAGCAAGCTCCCTGGATCCACGACGGCCGACTGCCGCGCCTCCACCTCGAACCCGCTGGCTCGCAGCTCCGCCTCCACGTTGCGCCGCGCCTCGGGCCAGTCCATCTCCGGCGCGTGGACGGACACCACCACGGGCGCCTCGGCGCCCGCCGGGCTCACCACGAACGCCGCGCCACCGACCAGGCGGGCGAGGACCGCCAGGGACGACCAGGGGCTCTTCATGGAGACGAGCCGAGCAGCCCCCGGGCGATGCCCGCGTGCGGACCCTCCGGGTGATGTCGAAGGTAGTCCCGAGCCACCTCCGCAGCCTCCTTCTGCCGGCCCTGACTTGCCAGGGTGTCCATCAGGCGCGCCCGCGCGCTCGCCGCGAGATCGCCCGAGGGGGACTCGCCGAGGAACACGCGGAGCCAGTGGATCGCGCGGCTGGGATCCCGATCCACGTCCGCGGCGAGGCGCGCGAGGGCGAACGCCGCCAGACGTGCCTCGGCGGCTCGTGGGTAGCGGGACCGCAGGGACGTGTACGCCCGCCGCGCCCGATCGGGGTGCCCTGCGAAGCGAGCCGTGTTGCCGAGCTCGAGGAGATCCCCGGCGGGCGCGCGGGCGAGCATCTCGTCGAACTCCGCCGCCGAGACCGCAGCCAACGCCTCGCCGTAGCGCCCCTCCGCCGTGAGCGCGCGCCACGCGGGTGGCTTCGTCGAGGAGGGCGCCCCCTCCTTCGAGCTCGGCGAGCCCACGCTCGCCTTCGCCACCGGCGCCGCGCTCCCCTCGGCGGCCCCCTCGGCGGAGCCCTCCTCCACGCGGGGCTCCTCCTCACTCGGCGCTGAGTCCGTCACCAGGGCGTCCTCCAGCGGGCTCGCGGCGTCGGAGTGGGCCACCGCGGGACCGGAGCGCTCCCAGCGCGCGCCGGCCCTGACCGCGACGCCCTCTGCGGGGAGCTCCTCACCCAAGACGCGCACCTCGCCGCGGCTGACCTCGACGGCGAAGGCCTCCGCGTCCGGGTGCCAGGCCACGCTGAAGCGTGTCCCGATGACGCGCACGCGGTACGGCCCCGCCGCGACGAACCACTCGGTGCCGGGCTCGCGCTGGACGTCCGCGTCGAGGCGCCCCCGCTGCAGCGAGAGCTCCACGCGTCCCTCCCGGCGCCCCAGGGCGGCGGACGTCTCCGCCTGCAGCTCGATGTGGCTCCCGTTGGCGAACTCCAGGCGCCCGGGGACGTCCTCGACATGAAGGAGCTCGTGCTCCGCGATCGGTGCTCCCCTCCAGGTGACGGGGGCGACCTCCGGCGTCGGACGCCAGAGTGTGAACAGGAGCGCGGCACACACCGCCGCGACGCCGAGCCCCGCTCCAATCCACGGCGCGCGCCGCGGCCGCGCTTGCTGAGCCGACCAGCGCAGCAGCAGCGTGGCGCGCTGCGCGGCGAGGGCGCGTCGCCCCGGTCCCTCCCCCAGGGCGTTCGCCAGGGCATCTCCGAACTCGCGGCTCGTGTCCTTCACGATGAAATCCCCCTCCCCGCGCGCAGGCGCTCGAGCAAGTCCGGGCGCGTCCGCACCAGCGCCTCGATGCGCCGCCGCGCCGCGGCGAGGCGGCGCTTCGCCGTCATCAGCGAGAACCCACAGGCCTCCGCCACCTCCGGCAGCGTGAGATCCTCGAGATGAACCAGCCCGAAGACGATGCGCTCCTGCGCGGGCAGCTTCTCCAAGACCTCCAGGGACCGGTACACCAGATCCCGCGCCTCCACTTCGCGGGCGAGATCCCCATGGACGTTCGTCTCGGGGATCTGCCACCACAGCAGGCGCCGGAGCGAGCGCCGCCGGAGCTCCGCCCGCACCGTGTTCACGGTGACCGCCCGCACCCACGCCTCGAGCCGCTCGGGATCCCGGAGGCGGTGGACGGAGGTGAGGATCCGAAAGAAGACCTGCTGGACGAGATCGTCGTGATCCGCGTCCGCCCCCATCAGGCGCCACACGAGCCGGTTCACGTCCCGCGCGAAACGGTCGTGCATGGCCGCCAGGCCTGCCCGCGGATCCTGCAACACCTGGTCCACGAGGTCGGCGTTCGCTCGGCGCTGGAGCGCCAGCCGATCGTCGTCGACGCTCGCGGAGCGCGCCCCTGAGGTGCGGGCCGGGGGCGCCCCCCCGGGTCTGTGGGCGGTGGGCACGGATCGCATGCGCCTCGTCCCCTGAAGATGCCCCAGGGCCAGCCGCCGTACCACGGTTCTGTGCCACTGGAACAATGCAACGACGGAGGAACCATGCCGCTGCTCCCCGCCTCCCTCCTCATCCGGACGACCGCGGACACGCGCGCCCCGTCCCGCGGGGCGCGCTCGCCGCTCGGCCGATCGACGCGCCCCTTCCGGAGGACGCGCTCACCCCTGCGCGGCGCCGTACCGCTACCGCATCGCACCACGCCGGGTCCTCGACTCAGTCTCGTCGATCGCCCAGGACGCCCGCGCGCAGGAGGAAATAGAGGAGCTGCAGGAGCGCCGAGACCGCCGCCGCGACGTAAGTGAGCGCCGCCGCCTTCAGAACCGCGGCGGTCCCGTCGACCTCGTCCGCGTAGATCATCCCGGTCTCTTGCAAGGCGACCACCGCTCGCTTCGAAGCGTCGAACTCCACGGGCAGGGTCACCAGGGTGAAGAGCACGAAGGCGGCGAAGAACACGATGCCTGCCCAGAGCAGCCCCGTGGATTGCATGAAGAGACCGATGCCCGCCAGCACCGTGCCGAGGTTCGAGCCGATCATCGCCGGCTTGACCACCATGGACCGGAACTTCAACGGTCCGTAGCTCGTCGCGTGCTGGATCGCATGCCCGGCCTCGTGCGCGGCGACCCCGAGCGCTGCGAGGGAGCGCCCCTGATACACGTCGGGGGAGAGCCGCAGCACACGCGCCCGCGGATCGTAATGGTCAGAGAGGAAGCCTTGGGTCATCTCCACGCGGACACCCGACACCCCACGCCGCCGGATGAGCTCCCGGGCGGCTTCGGCCCCCGTATAGCCCCGACGGCTCGCGACGCGGCTATAACGTTGGAAGGTCGACTTCACGCGCGCGCTCGCCCAGAGGCTCAACAGCATTCCGGGGGCGAGGAACAGGAGATAGAGAGGATCGAAATGGAGCACGGAGTGCAACATAATTCGCCGCCGCGACGTCGCAAGCCGAAGCCCCCCGGGATCGCCACCGCGACGGTGTCTCCGCGCAGGGCGCTCCGCGGGCTCCAAGAGTCTCTGCTCGCCGCCGCGTGGCTCTGCCTCGCGGGCATCGTCGGCCTTTCCGGGTGCGCGCGGTCGTCGCCGTCCCACGCGGGACGGACGCCGAACGAGAGCACGTCCGCGACGTCTCCCCGGTCCGAACCGAGCGCTGCGACGTCGAGCGCCGCCTCGCCGTCGCGAGCAGCCCCTTCGACGCAAACCGCGCCACCGCTGGCCCCCTCGACGGACGTGCCCTGCGATCCCTTCGCGTGCCTGCGTTTCCCCACCGCCGCGGCGGCGCTGCGCCACGTGCTGGAGACGGACTCCCCCGAGGTGCTCGGCATCGGCGAGTCCCACGCCCGCGCGGAAACCGAGCACATCCCTTCGGCCACGGCCCGCTTCACGGACGAGCTCCTGCCCGTCATCGCCGATCGCAGCCACGCCCTCGTGGTGGAGCTCCTCGCGCCCCCCTCCGACTGTCGCCCGGAGACGAGGGAGCGCGTCGACCAGGAGGAGCGCGCCATCACCGAAGGGCAGGCGTCGGCCAACCAGAACCAGTACCTGCGGCTGGGTCACGAGGCGAAGCGGCTCGGCGTCACGCCGTACATCCTGCGCGCGACCTGTGGCGATCTCGACGCCATCGCGGCCGCTGGCGAGGAAGGGGTGCTCGTGATGATGGAGACGATCGCGCGGCTGACCACCCAGGAGGTGCAGCGTCTCCTCGCGCGCCGCCCTCCAGAGCGGGCGCAGGCGATGGTGCTCGCCTACGGCGGCGCGCTCCACAACGATCTCGCGCCTCGCTCGGGGCGGGAGGGCTGGAGCTACGGCCCTCACCTGCAGGAGCTCACGGGCGGGAGCTACACGGAGCTCGACCTCATCGTCCCCGAGCACATCCAGGACACGGACAGCTGGCGTGCCCAGCCCTGGTACGACGCCGTGCCCCCGCTCACGTCCGCAGGCAGCGTCTTGCTCCAGGTCGCGCCGCGGCGCTGGGTGCTCTTCCTCTCCACGTCACCGCCCGACTCTCCTCCCAGCGAGCCGCGCTCCAGCGAGCCGCGCCCTGCCGAGCCGCGCCCTGCCGAGCCGCGCTCCGATTCACAGGAGCCGGCGCAGGAGCTGTAAACCCAACAGCAAGAGCAGCGGTGACAGATCCAGTCCGGCGACGGGCGGGAGCACCTTGCGGATCGGCCGGAGCACGGGCTCCGTCAGCGCCGCCGTGAAGCGCACGATCGGGTGACGCGGATCCAGGTGGAACCACGACAAGATGACCGCGACGAAGACGATGATGGAGTAAACGTAGAGGACGAGATGGAGGAGGGAGGTCACGGAGGTCACAGGGGCCCTTCGGGAGCGAGAGTTCCAGGAACGACGTGGACCGCGCCGCCGGCGGCGTCGAAAAGGGAAACGCGGACAGCGCGACCGCAGGGAGCGGCAGGCACAGCGCAACCGCAGGGAGCGGCAGGCACAGCGCGACCGCAGGGAGCGGGCACAGCACGACCGCAGGGAGCGGCAGGCACAGCGCGACCGCAGCCTCGGGGGCCACGGCCCTGCGTGGGCACGACGGCCGAGCCCGTGGTAAAAAGCTCCTTGGTGCGCGTAGGGGTCATGCGCCTCCAAGCTTTCCATGGTTTCGCTCCGTCCGCTCCTGATCCGTCCGGGTGATCCGCCGGTCTTCCCGGATCCGCTGGCCGCCGATGGGGATGGCCTCGTCGCGGTGGGCGGTGATCTGCGGCCTCAGCGCCTCCTGCTCGCCTACGAGCTCGGCATCTTTCCGTGGTATGATGGAGAGATCCCCCTGTGGTGGAGCCCCGACCCCCGCGCGGTGATGACGCCCGAGCGGCTCCACGTGTCCCGCAGCTTCCGGCGCTTCTTCCGGAAGACGCCCTGGACCGTCACCTGCAACAGGGCGTTCGCCGCGGTGATGGTGGAGTGCAGCCGCGAGCGCGCCGACGGCACCTGGATCCACACGGAGGTCATCCAGGCGTACACGGAGCTGCACCGCCAGGGCTACGCCCACAGCTTCGAAGTGTGGGACGGCGAGCAGCTGGTGGGCGGGCTGTACGGAGTGCAGCGGGGCGGGCTGTTCGCGGCGGAGAGCATGTTTCACCGGCGCACGAACGCGTCCAAGGTCGCGCTGTGCACCGCGGTGCTGGCGGTGTTCGCGCTGGGGATCGAGGTCTTCGACGTGCAGTTCGTGACCGATCATCTCGAGTCGATGGGGGCCTTCGAGATCCCGCGGCGCGATTACCTGCGGCGGGTGCGGACGGCCCTGCCCCGGCACGTCCCCCTCGGCGCCCTGTCTCAACGCAATCCCCTCGCCCTCGCCCGGGCCGAGCTCGAGCGGATGCGGGCCGCAGCCCCCGATCCGCTGCCCTGAACGAGCCTCCCTTGCGCGCTTTTCTTTCGAGGGTCGCACCCCGGCGTGCGGCGGCGCCGGCGCGCTCGTGAACCATGGATGGTAACGTGCTCGGGTCCCCCATCGAGCCGCGGCCTCGAGCCCGGCCGCAGCCAGGAAGGCCATGTCGAAGGAACGCGTTTCTCCGCCGCAACCCGTGTACGTCATCGAGTCGATCCCCGCCGGTGGTGACAACGACGTCACTCCCGAAGAGGCGCACGCCGAGGGCATCCCGACGCCCGAGCATCTGCGCATCTTCAAGGAGCTGGGGCGCGGCGGCATGGGCCGCATTCACCCCGCCACGGATCGCAACCTGCTCCGCCACGTCGCCCTCAAGCGACTCGACAAGGAGATGGCGCGGGAGCCCTTCTACCGCGACGGGTTCATCGCCGAGGCGCAGATCACCGGGCAACTCGAGCATCCGAACATCGTCCCCGTGCACGAGCTCGCCATCGGCGACAACGGGGTGCCGTACTTCACGATGAAGCTGGTGCGCGGCATGAACCTCGATCGCTGGCTGCGGCACCCCTCGCGGCCGCCGGGCTCCTCCGAGCGCCTGGAGGGGGGCCTCGAGATCTTCCTCAAGGTGTGCGACGCCCTCGCCTACGCCCACCACCGCGGCGTCATCCACCGAGACATCAAGCCGGAGAACATCATGGTCGCCGGCTTCGGGCAGGTCTACTTGATGGACTGGGGCCTGGCGCGCCTCACCAAGACGCAGCCCGCGTCGGGGGCGATGTCCCAGATGAACGCCCCGGGTCCCGTCGGCACGGCGAGCTACATGGCGCCCGAGCAGGCGCGGGGCAACCCCGCGGAGATGGACGAACGCAGCGACGTCTTCGGACTGGGCGCCGTCCTCTACGAGATCGTGTCGGGCCGGCATCCCTATGGCACGAGCCACGACGTGGAGCTGTGCCTGAAGCGGGCCGTGGAGAATCAGGTCATCCCGATCGCCGAGGCCGCGCGCGACATCGGGCTCTCGACGCGCCTCGAGCGCATCATCGACCGCGCGGTGGCGCCGCGCCCCGACGACCGCTACCAGAGCGTGCTCGAGCTGCAGGCGGACGTGCGGAGGTTCGTGCGCGGTGGCCTGCACCTGCCTCGCCAGGTCTTCGAACCGGGCACGCTGATCGTCAAGGAGGGGGACGTCGGCGACACGGCCTTCATGATCATCAGCGGACGCTGTCGCGCGTTCCGTACGGTGTCCGGGGCCGCCGGCGGCGGAGAGCAGGAGACCCTCGCTCTGATGGGCGCCGGGGACGTCTTCGGCGAGATGGCCCTGCTCCTCGAGGAGCCTCGGGCCGCCAGCGTCGAGGCGGTCGATCGGGTCACGACCCTCGTCCTCGACAAGCGCACGATGCAGGACGGGCTCGGCATCGACGGCTGGACGGGCGCCCTCGTGCGGGCTCTGGCCCAGAGGTTTCGCGACCTGGAGGCCACCGTGCGCGCCTCCGGTCTCCGGCGCTGACCCGCGCGACGGCGCTCATCACTGCGGCGGCCGCGGCTCCCGTTTTCCGCGGCGCTCCCCACTGCGTCGACCACGGCGCGTCTCCTCCGCGTCACCCCGGGCTGGCGAGCGTGGGCAGCGTCGCTCGGCGGCCGCGCGGCGCGTCACTGCTGCGCCGCGAAGAAGCGGCGAATCCGAGCCAGCAGGACGGGCGCCGTGTCCCGGGATCGCGTCGAGCTCTCCGTCAGCTCCTGGGCGCCGAGGGCCGCGCGGCGCGCGACGAGCACCTCGCTGATCTGCGCCAGCACCTCCGGCTCCTCGCCGAGCACCGCCTGGAACGCCGGTCGCTTCACCACGAGGAGCTCACACTCGGTGGCCGCGCGGACGGTGGCCGCGCGCAGCTCGCCTGTCATGAGGCCCATCTCCCCGAAGAACTCCGCGCGCCCCAGGCTGGCCACCGTGTGGGTCACGGCCCTGCGCTCGACCTCGACGGACACCTCCCCCGAGACCACGATGAACCAGTCCGTGCCCTCGTCCCCCTGCCGCACGATCAGCTCTCCGCGCCCGAACCGCTCGATGCGCGACAGCTCCGCCAGCCGCTGACGGCCCCCGCTGCTGAGGGGCGCCAGGAGATCCACCTGCTCGAGGACCTCCACCCGCCGCGCGAGATCCTTGCTCCCGTTGCTGCGTTCGCGGCGCTCGATCTGCACCCGGCGCCGCACGGCGGGGAGCTCGTAGCCGGCGCGGTTCAGCGCGTACCAGCAGTTCCGGTACACCTCGCCCGCGATGTCCTCGCGTCGCTCGTACTGGTCGATGTGGTACCGCAGCCAGTAGCGCACCCCCCGCTCCGTGAACTCCTGCACGAGGGCGTTCGGCGGCGGGTACTCGAGCACGCCGTCCACCCTGGCGGCGCACTCTTCGAGCAGCGCCAGCACCTCGCCGGGCGGCGCGTCGAAGGGGGCGTCCACGTAGACGGAGCGGCGCACCAACGCCGTCGGCCGCGAGAAGTTCATGATCGGGGCGCGGGCCAGCACCCCGTTCGGAACCGTGAGGATGACGCGGTCCGACGTCTCGAGCTTCGTGGCGCGCCAGTTGATCTCCACCACGCGCCCCACCCGCCGGCTCTGCTCGTCGAACTGGATCCAATCGTTCAGCTCGAAGGGGCGCTCCCCCTGGATGGCGAGGCCCGCGAAGAGGTTGCCCAAGGTCTCCTGGAGGGAGAGACCGATCACCGCCGTCAGGAGCGCGGAGGTCGCGAGCAGGGAGGTGGGCTCCACTCCGGCCTCCCGCAGGGCGATCAGGGCCACCCCGATGAACACCCCTGCCTGGGTGATGTCCTCGAGGATGCGCGGCACGCGGTACCCCAGGCGGCGGGCCACGAGGCCGTGGACCAGGATCAGGAACGCGCTCCGCCCGATGGACGCCAGCAAGAAGAAGAGCGCGCTGAGCCGCAGCGTCTTCGCCAGCGCGTGCGTCTCGGGGAGCGCCAGGATGACGACCCGACACACCACGTACAGCAGCAGCAGCAGCAGGCCCAACCGAGCCAGCCTGCGCTCCTCCCGGGGCAGGGTGAGCCGCGAGACGAGCCACGCCGCGCCCGCGGCGATGACGCCGAGGACGAACGTCTGAATGGCGGAAGGGTCCTGGACCAGGTCCTCGAAGGGCATGGGTCCGCGCATTGTACATGGGCCCCGGCGCTTGCCAGCGGGCACCGGAGCAGTCCACGTCGGCCCGAATCAGCTGACGCGGCGATGGTGGAAGGACACGGCGCTCCCGATCCGGGACGGCGGCGCCCCCTCCCGTCCGAGTTCGGCCGGGAGGGACGTTCTTCGGGCGGGAAAGGAGCCTTCATCGATGCCCATCCGATCCATTGGTCTGGTCGTCCTCCTGCTGGGGCTGGGGGGCTGCGGCGCCGACGACGTCGTGAGCACCGCACCCACATGCCGCGACGTGTGCAACCGCTACCAGGATTGCTTCGACGACGACTTCGACGTCACGGGTTGCACCCACGACTGCGCCGACGCCGCCATCGACGACGAGGCGTTCCAGGACCGGGTCGAGTCCTGCGAGGACTGCCTGGACCGCACCTGCGTGGCCGCCGCGTTCGCGTGCCCGGCGGAGTGCGCCGGGATCGTCCCCTGAGGGCGGGCGCGGACCCGGGACGCGGAGCACTTTCATTTGACCCGATCCGGAGCTCTCCGATCCCCGCTGGGCCGGCGCGTCGACTGCTCGCTCCCCCCGACGCCCGCGGACGTCCCGGACACCGCGCCGCCAACAGAGAATTTCTTCAACGATTACGCCATTTTGCAAATTCTCTCTTATTCCGATTGAAAAGGTGATAAATGGCTTCCGTCGCCGCCCCAGCGGTGATGGGGGGCAGGCTCGGACCAGTCACCGGACCTCGCCCTCGGCAGAGCTCCCGCTTGGCCCTCTCCGGTCGTCGACAGCCGGTCGCGGACAGCCCCTCTCGGCCCCCGGGCCTTGGCACCATCTGCCCCTCGGCAACACCCAAGGATCCTCCCATGCAGCACGGGTCTCCGAATCAAAGAGAGTTCACGCGTCCCCACGAGCCCATGTCCGACATCCGTCCGCTCGTCAGCCCCCAGACGCTGTCCCATCTCCGCCAGCTCGAGGCGGAGAGCATCCACATCATGCGTGAGGTCGCCGCCGAGTTCGACAACCCGGTGATGCTCTACAGCATCGGCAAGGACTCGGCCGTGATGGTGCACCTGGCCCGCAAGGCCTTCCATCCGGGCAAGCTCCCGTTCCCCCTGCTGCACATCGACACGACCTGGAAGTTCCGGGCGATGATCGAGTTCCGAGACTCCTTCACGAAGAAGCACGGCATCGAGCTGCTGGTGCACACCAACCCCGAGGGCAAGGCGAACAACGTCAACCCCTTCGATCACGGCAGCGCCATCTACACGGACGTCATGAAGACCCAGGCGTTGCTGCAGGCCCTCAGCAAGGGCGGCTACGACGCGGCATTCGGTGGCGCACGCCGGGACGAGGAGCGCTCCCGCGCGAAGGAGCGCATCTACTCGTTCCGCGATCGCTACGGCAAGTGGGATCCCAAGAACCAACGCCCGGAGCTCTGGAACCTCTACAACGGGCGCCTCACGAAGGGTGAGAGCATCCGCGCGTTCCCCCTGTCGAACTGGACCGAGCTCGACATCTGGCTCTACATCTACCTGGAGAACATCGAGATCGTGCCCCTCTACTTCGCGGCGGAGCGCCCCGTGGTGGAGCGTGATGGCACGCTCATCATGGTCGACGACGACCGGCTCCCCTTGCGCCCGGGGGAGAAGCCTCGCCTCGAGAGCGTGCGCTTCCGTACGCTCGGCTGCTACCCGCTGACCGGCGCCATCTCGTCCACGGCGGCCACCCTGCCCGACATCATCCGCGAGATGCTGCTCACCAAGCACTCCGAGCGGCAGGGTCGCCTCATCGATCACGACTCCGAAGGCAGCATGGAAGAGAAGAAGCGGGAGGGATACTTCTGATGAGCCAGCACGAAACCATCACTCCCGAGAACATCCTCGCCTACCTCGAGCAGCACCAGCAGAAGGAGCTGTGTCGCTTCGTCACCGTGGGCTCGGTGGATGACGGCAAGTCGACCTTGATCGGGCGCCTCCTCCACGACACCCACGGGATCTACGAGGACCAGCTGGCCGCCGTGAAGAAGGCGACCAAGCAGGACGGCGGCGAGGTGGACTTCTCCCTCTTCACGGATGGTCTGAAGGCCGAGCGTGAGCAGGGCATCACCATCGACGTCGCGTACCGCTACTTCTCCACGGCGAAGCGGAAGTTCATCATCGCCGATACGCCTGGGCACGTGCAGTACACGCGCAACATGGCGACGGGCGCATCCACGGCCAACGTGGCGATCATCCTGATCGACGCGCGGCTCGGCGTCCTGCAGCAGTCGCGCCGCCACGCCTACCTCGCGTCGCTCCTGGGCATCCCGCACCTCGTCGTGTGCGTGAACAAGATGGACCTCGAGGGCTGGTCGAAGGACGTCTTCGAGGCGATCCACACGGAGTTCAGCGCCTTCGTCGGCAAGCTCGGCTTCAGCGACGTCAAGTTCATCCCGATCAGCGCCAAGCTCGGCGACAACGTCGTCTCCCCCAGCACCAACCTCCCCTGGTACAAGCCGGAGGACGGCTGCGGGACGCTGCTCGAGTATCTGGAGACCGTCCCGGTCACGGCGAGCCTGAACCAGGACGATTTTCGCTTCCCCGTTCAGTACGTGCTGCGCCCGCACCTGAACTACCGCGGCTTCGCGGGGACGATCGCCTCCGGCAAGGTGCGGAAGGGCGACACGATCGTGTCCCTCCCCTCGGGCATGTCGAGCCAGATCGTCTCCATCGACACCTTCGACGGCGAGCTGGAGGAGGCCTACGCGCCCATGGCCGTCACCCTGCGGCTCGCCGACGAGATCGACGTCAGCCGCGGCGACATGCTGGTGCACACGAACAACCACCCGGAGGTGGCCCAGCGCTTCAAGGCGAAGGTCGTGTGGATGAGCGAGAAGGCCCTGGATCGCCACCAGGGCTACTACCTGAAGCACACCACCCAGTTCGCGCGGGCCGAGATCGAGACCGTGCACTTCCTCGTGGACCTGAACACCCTCGAGCAGAAGCCCGCGAATCGGCTGGAGCTGAACGACATCGGCGAGGTGACCATCGCCTGCCACCGCAGCCTGTTCTTCGATCCCTACCAGGCCAACCGCGCCACGGGGGCCTTCATCCTCGTCGATCCCCTGTCCAACAACACGGTGGCCGCGGGGATGATCGAGGGCCCGGCGGCGGTGCTCACTCCCTCCAAGATCGAGGCGCTGCGCGCCGCCAAGGATCTCCCCAAGAGCCGCATCACCCCCGAGGAGCGGGCCGAGCGCCTCGCCCAGAAGGGCGCCGTCGTGTGGCTCACGGGGCTGCCGGGGTCCGGCAAGAGCGAGATCGCCTACGAGCTCGAGCGTCAGCTGTTCGACCGCGGTCAGGTCGCCATCGTGGTGGACCCGGACGACGGCCTGTCCCGCGGCCTCCACCCGGACGGTTCGAGCCCGGTCCAGACCCCCGAGCTCGCGCGGCGCGCCACGGAGGCCGGGCTGTTGGCGGTGTTCGCCTACGCCTCCCCGCTGCGCGCCGATCGGGCGGCCCTGCGCGACGCGGTGGGCCCCGAGCGGTTCGTCGAGGTGCACGTGTCCACGCCCCTCGAGACGTGCAAGCGCAGGGACGTCCGCGGCGCTTACGATCCGACCCACGCGGATCCGCGCTACGAGGCGCCCCAGGAGCCGGACGTCGCCGTGTCCCTCGCGGAGACGGACGCGGCCGAGGCGGCGTCGCAGATCGTCGCGCAGCTGGTGGCCCGCGGCCTGCTGCCCTCGAAGTTCTCGTTGTGAACCGCCCGTGAGTTCGTGGAAGCCCGGTCCGGCATCGAGCCCGGCCGGGCGCCGCGGCGTCCCTGGGTGCTAATCTCCGCCCATGGTCGTCGTCACGAATCGCATTCCCGTCGCTGCTGGACACGAGATCGACTTCGAGGAGCGCTTTCGCGAGCGCGCTCACCTGGTCGATCGCTCCCCTGGCTTCATCCGCAACGAGGTGCATCGCCCCCGCCCCATGAAGCTCGACCACCAGACGGGCACGTGGATCGAGGACCCGAGCCAGGAAGGATACTACGAGGTGAAGACCTGGTGGCGCAGCTTCGAGGACTTCGTCGCCTGGACGAAGAGCCCCGCCTTCGCGGAGGCCCACGGCAACCGGCCCCCCAAGGAGATGTTCCGAGGACCCAACGTCCTCGAGATCCATGAGGTCGTGACGAGCACCGATCTCCCCGAGGACCGCTGAAAACCGGGCGGAGGCAGCCCTCGAACGGGCGCTGCCACCCGACGGCGCCGCGCCCCGACGGCGCTGAGGACCGACGGCGCTCGTTACGCTGTGCCGGACGGCGCTGTGCTTGGGCGGCGCTGTGCTTGGGCGGCGCTGCGTCCCGACGACCCGGGTCTGAGCGCCGTTCAGGTGCCCGCTGCCTCTCCCTGCGCCTCCTCGAAGGGGGGCTCCTCGAAGAGCGCCGCGAGGGCGACCAAGGCGGGCAGCAGCTCCTCGATGATCGCCACCGGAATGTAGGGCGGATTGCCGAAGTCGAAGACGGCGCTCACCCCCACGCTCGTCACGCTGAGCTCCTTGAGCTGTCGCAGCCGACGGAAGGGCGCGACGAGGGTGCCCGGCTCCTCGAGGCTCTCCAGCATGGCCCGCTCGCGCTCTGCGGCCCAGCGCGTCTTGAAGAAGCCGTCGAACCGCTTGTCGCGGGTGAAGACCGTGCGCATCGTCTTCGGAGGCCCCGAGTCGCGCTCGTAGGTCCGCAGATCGACGGCGGGAGCTCCCTCGAAGCGAACGCGAATGCGGCGTTGTTCGTCCGGATCGACGATGACCACGAAGCCCTGGTAGGTCCCGACCAGGGATCCGACCCCGCTCCGATAACTCGACGGCTTGTAAGTGAGCCCCAGGCGCGTCGCCAGGTCCGGGTACCCTCGCGCCGCGGCGCGGTGACCGCTCTTGCGCCGCAGCACGCCGAAGACCAGCCCCGCGAAGAACACCATGCCCAGGGGCAGGGCGCCGTCCCCGAAGAAGCTCATCGCCCGTCCGTCGGTCCCTCGCGCCACCGACGTCGCAGGAGTTCCACGTCCACGACCTGCCAGTTGCCCTTCCGGAAGACCACCGCCTCGTCGGGCACGGAGCCCAGGACCAGATCCTTCCGGCGGACGTCCCGCAAGAGCTCCCGCGTGAAGGCGGTGAAGGGCTCGAAGGAGGCCGCGCGCCGCTGGAAATCGCTCTTGTAGCGGTTGCGGTTCACGAGGAAGTGAGACACGCCGTGTCGCTGGGCATAGTCCAGCACCGCCGCCGGATCCGTGGCGTAGAGGGCCGTCAACGTCTCCTGGCAGCGCTCCTTCTGCCTGCGCCAGGAGTCGACGAACCAGGGCTGGAGGGTCTCGAAGGTGCCCATCGTGGCCCGCGCGCTGTAGTACGGGATCCCGTCGCCGTCCGCCGGGTGGCTCGCGATGCGCGCGTCGAGGGGCAAGGTGGCCACGAACTCGTAGAGCTCCCGATCCCGGCGCTGGTCGATCGTCATCCCGACGTTCTTCACGACGCCGTCGCCCGCGAAGGCCCACACCCCCAAAATGAAGCCCGCGACGGTCAGGTTGCGGGCGATGTCGCGCAGCGGCGGGCGCAGCCAGTACCAGCTGTGGGTGAGGAGCGCCGCGATCAGCGTCGTCGCCGCCATGCGCATCCCGAAGCTGTGGTAGCGCTCCGGCGAGTACAGCTGGAAGGCGAAGGTCCGCGACAGGAAGAACAGCACGACCATGCCGCAGAAGAACGCCACCGCCACCCAGGGCACCGGCGTCCAACGCAGCAGGGCCAAGACCAGCAGGAGCGCGAAGACGAGCGTCGCGTACATCTCTCCGTCGCTGGCGTAGATCTTGGCGAGCTCGGGCGCGATCGAGCGGCCCCGCGGCGTCAGCTGGTCGATGAAGTCACGCCCGAGCACGTCCGTGGGGCGATCGAAGGGGAGCACCCAGAGGCGACCCCGCTTGCCGAACGCCGGCTCGTTCTGGGCTTGCTCGAGGTTGTGGATGGGGCCTCGCTCCTCGCCACCGGTGAGGGCCGGCAACACCGCGATGAAGCACACGGCCACCAAGGCCACGTAGCGTCCGAGCCTGCGCCACAGCACGCCCCACTCCACCCGCCCCAGGCCGCGGACCGCGTAGAGGCCCTCCGCGGCGAGCAGCATGTTCATCACCGACGGATAGGTGAGCGCCGCCAGGACCGGCGCCGCCCGGCGAACCCAGGGGCGCTGCGCGAGGACCCCCGCGAGCCACAGAGCGAACACGGGGAAGCCGAAAGCGCGAGGCAGCCCACCCGCGATCCGAAACACCGCGAACCAGTCGTGGAGGATCAGAAAGATCAGCAGGACGCCGGCGCCCAGCCCGGCGCGCCGCGACCGTGACAGCACCATGCCGGCGAACAGCAACACGCCGAGGGCGATCCCCTGGACGATCTTGGGCGCCACGTAGACGTCCGTGAGCGGGACGAACGCCCGATAGAGGGCGTGCACCCCGAGGGGCACGAAGCTCAGCATCTCCGTGGCGATCGGATCGTCCGCCAGGGCGCCCTCCGGGCCGTAGCGATGGAACGGGAAGAGCGACGTGCGCGCGTCGTCGTTCTGGAGCAGCGGATCCGTCAGCGTACCCCAGTTGCCCTGGAGCCAGGTCGTCAGGTACGCGCTCAGCACTGCCAGCACCGCCAGGGTGCTCGCCAGGTGCGCCACCTTCGGCGTCGCGGGGCGCGCCCACAGGGCCGCCAGCGCCGCGCGAGCGCGCCGGAGTGTCGCGTCGAGGGCCATGGGCCGAGCTGTTAGCACGACCGCCTAGGGTTCGTAGAGGAAGCAGCGCGCGTAGCGCCCCTCGGCGGTCTCCCCGGCGGCGGGGTCACCCACCGGGTAGGGCTCGGGCATGCGCTTGTCGCAGGGCTCGAAGCGCTCGGGGCAGCGGGTGTGGAAGCGGCAACCTGGCGGAGGATCGGCGGGGGACGGCACGTCTCCCAGCACGCGCACGGCGACCCGACGGGCGCTCGGATCGGCGGAGGGCACCGCCGCCAGGAGGCCCTGGGTGTAGGGGTGCTTCGGGAGCGCGAACAACGGCTCCGTCGGGCCGTGCTCCACGATCTGCCCCAGGTACATCACGGCCACCTCGTGGGCGAGGTAGCGCACCACGGACAGGTCGTGGGTGATGAACAGATAGGCGAGGCCGAGGTCCGCCTGGAGCTCCCCCAGCAGGTTCAGCACCTGCGCCTGGATGGAGACGTCCAGGGCCGAAACCGCCTCGTCGCAGATGATGAGCTCGGGCTCCACCGCCAGGGCGCGCGCGATGCCGATGCGCTGCCGCTGACCTCCCGAGAACTCATGGGGGAAGCGCCGCATGTGATCCGGGCTGAGTCGGACCCGACGCAGCACCTCCGCGACCCGCTCCGTGCGCTCCGCCTCGTTCGCGCCGATGCCGAAGGACTGGAGCCCCTCCGCGACGAGATCCCGCACCCGCATGCGCGGGTTCAGGCTCGTCATCGGATCCTGAAACACCATCTGCAGGGAGCGGCGCACGGGGCGCAGCTCCTGCTCGGGCAGCGCGAGCAAGTCGCGCCCCCGAAAGTGCACCGACCCGCCCGCTACGGGCACGAGCCGCAACAGGGAACGCCCGACCGTCGTCTTGCCGCAGCCCGACTCGCCCACGAGGGCCAGCGTCTGCCCGGCGCGCACGTCGAAGCTGACTCCGTCGACGGCGCGGACGTGCCCGACCACCTTGCGCAGGAGCCCTTTGCGGATGGGAAACCACGTCCGCAGGTCCCGCACCCGCAGCAGCACGTCCTCCGCCTGGGCGCCCTCGGTTCCCCGCTCGGCGGACGCGCCCGCCTCGGTGACGCCCGCCCCCGCCGCGGTCTCCTCCCTACGCGTCGGGCGGCTCATTGGGCCCCTCCCCGGCGCGCCCGCTCGACCACGTGACACCACGCCACGTGCCCGGGCTCGAGCTGCACCGGCCCGGGCACGGTGTCTCGACAGACGTCGATGGCCTCGTCGCAGCGATCACAGAAGCGGCACCCCGGAGGCCAGCGATCCGGCCCCGGGACGACGCCTCGGATCTCGTAGAGCGGCTTGCCCGGCTCGTTCCGGCTCGGCATCGACGCCAGGAGGCCCTGCGTGTAGGGATGGCTGGGCTGCGACAGCACCGCCTCCCGCGCCCCGCGCTCGACGAAGCGCCCCGCGTACATGACGGCGATCTCGTCGGCGAGCTCGTTGACCACCCCGAGATCGTGGGTGATGAGCACGATCGCCGTCCGGAAGTCGCGCTGGAGCTCCCGCATGAGCTCCAGGATCTGCGCCTGGATGGTCACGTCCAGGGCGGTGGTGGGCTCGTCGGCGAGGAGGACCCGCGGCCGCGTGACGAGCGCCATGGCGATCATCACGCGCTGCTTGAGCCCTCCGGAGAGCTGGTGCGGGTACGCGTCGAAGCGCGCCACCGGGTCCGGGATCCCGACGCGCCGGAACAGCTCCAAACCCCGATCCCGCGCCGCGGCCTTGGAGACGCGCTCGTGGAGCAGGACCGCCTCCATGACCTGCGCTCCCACCCGCACCACGGGGTTCAGGCTGGTCATCGGCTCCTGGAAGATCATGGCGATGTCGTGCCCCCGCACACGGCGCATGGCGGGGATGTTCGCCTCGAGGAGGTTCTTGCCGTCGAGCAACACCCGCCCCCCGTCGATGCGGCCCGGCTTCGGCACCAGGCGCAGCACGGACAGCGCCGTGATGGACTTCCCGCTCCCGGACTCTCCGACGATCGCGAGCACCTGCCCCGCGTCGACGGAGAACGAGATCCCGTCGACGATGGGCACGCGACGTCCCGCGAGGGGGAACGTCGTCCGCAGATCTTTGACCTCCAGCACCGCGCTCATGTCAGCCGCGCTCCCTCAGCGTGCGAGGATCGAGGACGTCCCGCAGGGCGTCTCCGATCAGGTTGACGGCCAGGAGCAGGCCGAACAGCGCCACGCCCGCGGCGGTGACGTTCCACCAAATCGCCGGCTCGCGGCTCAGCTCGTCCTTCGCCTGCGCGATCATCTGGCCCCAGCTGCCATCCACGCCGATGCCGAGCCAGGACAGGACCGCCTCGGAGAGCACCAGCCCCGAGAACATGAGCACGAAGGTGATCACCACCAGGTGCATGAGGTTCGGCACGATGTGTCGGAGCACGATGCGCACGTTCGAGACGCCGAGGCTCCGGGCCGCGTGCACGTAATCCATCTCCCGCAGCTTCATCGTCTCTCCCCGCGACAGGCGGCAGAAGGCGACCCAGCTCGTCACCCCCAGCGCCACACACACCGACAGGGTGCTGCGGCCCATCGCCATGATCAGGGCGATGAGCAGGAGAATGCTCGGCATCGACGCCAGCGTGTTCATCAAGAAAAAGACGACATCGTCAATGCGCCGCCCGAAGTACCCCGCGCTCACCCCGAAGAACAGCGCCAAGGGGATCGCGATCAGGCTGGTGAGGCCGCCGATGAGGAGCGCCACCCGCGCCCCCTTCAACGTCATGTACAGCACGTCCTGGCCGAGGATGTTCGTGCCCAACGGGTGGCGCCGCGGGTGGCGGAGCGCGGACGCGTCGTAAAACTCCTGGGTCGCGAAGGGCGCCGAGTAGCTCTTCTCGGTGGTCCCCGTGAACATGCGGTCGAGCACGCTCCGGGCCTCGTGGGCCGCCACCTGGTCCTCCAGGGCCCCGCTGGCGCCCACCCAGGTGACCGAGTCGAGGAGCGCCACGAACACGTACAGCCCGAGGATCACCACCGGCACCTTGCGGCGGGCCCACACCTGCTGGAAGGCCTCGCGCCAGACGTCGTCCTTGCGGATGGAGCGGATGGCCAGGGCCAACCCCACGAGCAGCGCGCCGACGATGAGGTTGCTCGTCAAGGCGGCGCGCGCGGGCTCGGTCATGGCCAGCTGAGGGACGAAGGCGAGCGGGGGGGACGGGATCATCTGCTACTCCAAGCGCACGCGCGGATCGACCAGGGTGTAGCTGATGTCCGTCAAGATCTGCGCGACGACGAACAGGAGCGCGCTGATGTAGACCATCGAGCGCAGCGTGGAGAAGTCGTTGGCGTTGATGGCGTCGACCGTGAGCGAGCCGAGCCCGGGGATGCCGAAGAAGGCCTCCGTGAGCAGCGCGCCGGTGAACAGGAACGGGATCACCATGACGACGTTGGTGAGCACCGGGATCATGGCGTTGCCCAGGACGTGCCGCGACATGATGCGCCCCTCGCCGCAGCCCTTCGCGCGGGCCGTGCGCACGTAGTCCTTGTGAATCTCCTCGACGAACACGGTGCGGTAGAAGCGCACGTCGCTCCCCAAGGACGCGATCACGCCGACGGCCACCGGCAAGGCCAAGAACCGCCACAGCACGCCCGGCGCTGGATCGAAGCCCGAGACCGGGAACCACTTGAGCACCTTACCGAGCAAGAACTGCCCGGCGATGATGTAGAGGAGCACCGACACGCTCATGCCGAGCACGGCGAGGAACACGCCCGCCTTGTCGATGTACGTCTCCCGGAAGAAGGCGACGAACAGACTGAGCGTGAGCCCGATCACGAGCCCGATGGCGAACATCGGTAAGGTCAGCGCCAGGCTCGGCCCCGCGCCCTTCGCGATGCGGTCCAGGATCGGCGTCCCGTCCGCGTCGCTGCGCCCGAAGTCGAACGTGAGCATGCGGCGGTAGTGCTCCACCAAGAGGTTGTCCGACCACTGCCCCGGGCCAGGCCACTTGGGTTTGTCGTAGCCGTGGTTGATCTTCCACTGCTCGATCACCTCGGGCATGGCCTTGTCGCCGATGGCGCGCCGCGCGATGTCGTCCGGCGTCGACACCGCGAAGAACAGGACGAACAGGAAGAACAGCACGCCGAGCACCACCAGCGCGCCGTAGCTCAGCCGCCTCACGACGTAAGCCAGCATCACTGACGCTCCTTGTAGAAGGTCACGATCCCCGGCGCGATCACGGCGGCGGCCAACCCGAAGAGCAGGAAGATGGGCCACAGCACCGGCTCGTTCCACTCGGAGCGCAGCCGCGCCCTGAGCTCGGGGTCCACGTCGAAATACTTCGTCGTCGGGATCGAGAGCCCCGCGGGCACCACGTTGCGGAGCCAGGCGTGGGTGAGCGCGTAGTCCTCCGGGTGGAACAGCTCGATCCAGGGGCGCTCGCGCTCGAGGATGGAACGCATCTGCTCGACGAGCCGCTGGCGCTCCGGGCCGCTCGGGAGCACCTTCATCTCCGCGAAGAGCCGATCGAAGTCCTTGTCCTGGAAGTTCGCCGTGTTCGGGCCGCCGGAGACGGAGCGCGCCATCTCCGTCGTGAGCAGGAACAGGAAGTTCTCCGGATCCGGGTAGTCCGCCACCCAGCCCCACTGAAAGATCTGGTACGCGCCGTCGCGGACCTTCTCCTGGAACTTGTTGTAGGTCGTGGCCGCGAGCTCGACGTCGATGCCGAGGCGCCGCCACTGCCGCACCCAGAAGGAGAAGCGCAGGCGGCTCTCCGGGCTGGTGTCGGGGACGTCGAAGGTCAGGCGCAGGGGGCGCTTCGTCCGCTCGTCGACGCCGCCTGGGTAGCCCGCCTCCGCGAGCAGCTTCTGGGCGCGCTGGAGGTCCACGCGGCGGTAGGGGTTCTGGTACTCCTCGTCGTGGCCGAAGATGCCGGGCGGGATCGGGGACTGCGCGGGGAGGCCACGCCCGTTCATGAACAGGCGCTTGTACTCCTCGACGTCGACCGCGAGGCTCATCGCCTGCCGCAGCTTGCGGCTGCGCTCCCCACCGGCTCGGCCCACCACCGGGTCATCCATGTTGAACCCGATGTAGAACACCGCGGGGACCACGGAGCGCTCGAGGTCCATCCCCATGGCCCTCATCTCCTCCGACAGGTCGTTCTCCTGGATGACCTTGTTGAAGCTCTCCCGCACCACGCCCGCGGAGTCGTAGTACCCCTGCAAGAACTTGGTGAACGCCGGGATGGGCTCCTTCTCGCGGCGGTACTCCACCCGCTCCAGGAACGGCAGCGGCTTGCCCACGTACGCGGCGAACTTCTCCGCTTCCTCCGGGGCCAGACCGGTGACCTCCGGGAAGACGGCGCCGGGCGCCTTCCACTCGGGGCGACGCAGGCCGTACCAGTTCGGGTTGCGCTCCAGCACGAACCGCGCCTGCTTGTCGTAGCGGGTCAACATGAAGGGCCCCGAGGCCACCGGGTGATCCGCGAAGGCGGGGCGGCCCCCCTGCCCGTCGTAGTAGGCGATCGCCTCCCAGGGCACGGGCGTGGTGAAGGGCATCGCGAACCAGTAGAGGATCTGCGGGTAGGACGTCTCCAGGACGACCTCGAACTCCCGCTCGCCGAGCACCTCGACGCCGCTGATCCCGCCCGCCTCGCGATACTGCTCGTGCACCGGCAAGCGGCCGAACGCCGGATCCGCCGCGCGCCGCTCCTTCAAGCGGCTGGCGAAGTCCCGAAAGCCCCGCACGTTGGAGAACGGATCGATGACCGGGCTGTTGACGGCCGGATCCGCGATGCGCATGAGCTCGAAGGCGAAGTCCTGCGCCAGGATCCGGCGCGTCTCGCCGCCGCTCAGGGAGAAGCAGGGGTCCTCCTGGAACCAGAGGTCCTCCCGAAGCACGAAGCGGTAGGCGGTGCTCCCGTCCGCGCGCTCCTGCGGCTCGGGGACGGCCTCCGCCAGGGCGGGGATGAGCTCGTAGGGGCGCTTCAGGTAGTGGTACTCGAGCAGGGTGTCGTAGACCTTGCCCGTGACGACGTGGTCGTTGGTGGAGTAGGCGACCGCAGGATCCAGGGTCTTGGGCGGCTCGTGATACTGGGCGTAGAGGACCTTCTTGCCGTCGTCCTTCTCCGGGTAGGGGTTGTTGGTGCACGCCACCCCCAACACCAGGGACACGGCGAGCACGACTCTCATCCACCCCTTGCCAGGTGCCGCTCGCATCAGGGCGTAACCCTAGCCAGCCGGCGGGCGGACGCAACGCGGGGCCGGAGCCAGGGTCGGGTGCCCGGGCCCGCCCCGCCGAACCTCAGCCGTCCAGCCCCCGCTGCCGGCGGTAGCGGACGATGAGCGCGTTCGTCGAGCTGTCGTGGCTGAGCTCGGGAGCCGGGCCCGACAGCTCCGGGATGATGCGCTGGGCCAGGACCTTACCGAGCTCCACCCCCCACTGATCGAAGCTGTTGATGTCCCAGAGGACGCCCTGGACGAAGACTTTGTGCTCGTAGAGCGCCACCAACTTACCCAGGGCAGCCGGGGTCAGCCGCTCGAGCAAGAGCGTGTTCGTGGGGCGGTTGCCGTCGAAGATCCGGTGCGCCACGAGCTCGTCGCGGGTGCCCTCCTGGCGGACTTCCTCCTCCGTCTTGCCGAAGGCGAGGGCCTCCGTCTGGGCAAAGAAGTTCGCCATGAGCAGGTCGTGGTGTTGACCGAGGGGGTTCAGGCTGTTCGAGAAGCCGATGAAGTCGCAGGGGATGAGCTTCGTCCCCTGGTGGATCAGCTGATAGAAGGCGTGCTGTCCGTTCGTGCCCGGCTGGCCCCAGATGATCGGCCCCGTCTCGTAGTCCACACGTTGACCGGACCGAGTCACCTGCTTGCCGTTGCTCTCCATGTCGAGCTGCTGCAGGTAGGCCGGGAACAGACGCAGGTACTGGTCGTAGGGCAGCACCGCGTGGCTCTCCGCCCCCCAGAAGTTGTTGTACCAGACCCCGAGCAGCCCGAGCAGCACTGGCAAGTTGGCGTCGAAGGGCGCGCTGCGGAAGTGCTCGTCCATGGCCCGGAACCCGCCGAGCATCTCCCGGAACGCCTCGGGCCCGATCGCGATCATCAGGGACAAGCCGATGGCCGAGTCGTAGGAGTAGCGCCCGCCGACCCAATCCCAGAACCCGAACATGTTCGCGGTGTCGATGCCGAACTGGGCCACCTGCTCGGCGTTCGTGGACACGGCCACGAAATGCTTCGCCACGGCCGCGTCGTCGCCGAGCTCCGCGACGACGCGCTCCCGCGCCAGGCGGGCGTTCGCCAGGGTCTCCAGGGTCGTGAAGGTCTTGGAGCAGACGACGAACAGGGTCTCCGCCATGTCCAGATCCCGCACGGCCTCGGCGAAGTCCGTCGCGTCGACGTTCGACACGTAGCGCACGGTCAGCTCCCGCTGCGAGTAGTGGCGGAGCGCCTCGTAGGCCATCAGCGGTCCCAGATCGGAGCCCCCGATGCCGATGTTGACGACGTTCCGGATGCGTCGACCGGTGTGGCCCACGTGCTGGCCGCCGCGCACGCGATCCGCGAAGGCCGCCATCTGATCGAGCACCGCGTGCACGTCGGGGACGACGTTCCGCCCGTCCACCTCGACGACGGCGTCCCGCGGCGCGCGCAGGGCCGTGTGGAGCACGGCGCGGCCCTCGGTCGAGTTGATCTTCTCGCCCTGGAACATGGCCTCGATCTTCGCCCGGAGGCCGCGCGCCTCCGCGAGCTCGACGAGCAGCTTCAGGGTCTCGTCCGTGATCAGGTTCTTCGAGTAGTCGACGAAGACCCCCTCCGCCTCGACGGACATCCGCTCCGCGCGCCCCGGATCGTCCGCGAAGAGCTGCCGCAGGTGAGCGCTCTCGAGGCTCGCCCGGTGTTTCGACAGCGCCTGGACGGTGGGCAGCTGGCTGAACGACGGGCTCGGACCGAAGGCGGACGCGGACTGACTCATGGAATACCTCGCAAACTCCCGGATCGAACCGCCGACCACGGGGGCCGCGAGTATCGGAGCGAGGGACGCGTCTCACAACCCCTCGTGGCCGCGTCCCCGAAGCAGCCATTTCCTGCGGGGCGAGGCGCCCGCGTCGCTCGGCCCGCGTCGATCGGCGCCCCGCGCCGCTCACTCCTCGGGCGCCGCTCACTCCTCGGGCCGCGCTCACTCCTCGGGCCGCGCTCACTCCTCGGGCGCCGCTCACTCCTCGGGCGCCGCTCACCCGCGGACGTCGCCGCCCCGGGCGTGCCGCACGTCCTCGCCCTTCA
>Ga0207873_1000624_pt1 | contig 37945 bp, 33 predicted proteins | sample BGWIniCompost_FD_187373 | JGI IMG/M metagenome (GOLD analysis project Ga0207873, IMG submission 187373) | Cellulose adapted compost microbial communities from Newby Island Compost Facility, Milpitas, CA, USA - BGW Initial Compost (SPAdes)... ... | reverse complement strand
CCACCGCTACGAGCCGAACGTGGCGAACCAGGAGATACTGGAGACGGCGGAGGCGGAGGCCCGAGCGGAGGGAGCCGGGATGTGGTCGCCCGATGCCTGCCCCAGCGAGTACGAGCTGCGGATCGGTGATTTCAACTACGACGCCGCCGGGCCCGATGACGAGAACCTCAACGACGAGTGGATCGAACTCGTCAACCCCGGGACCGACACTGTGAGACTCGATGGCTGGGTCCTGAAAGACGAGTCGGCGTCCAACCGCTACCAATTCCCTGCCGAAGCGGAGATCCCGCCCGGTGGTTCGATGATCGTCCGCAGCGGATGCGGCACCGACACCTCGAACGAGCTGTTCTGGTGTGCCGACCGATCGGTGTGGACCAACGGTGGAGACACGGCCTTCTTGCTCGACCCGGAAGGAAATGTCGCCGACTACCGGTCCTATCCGTAGTCAGTCCACGAACTTGTAGCCCAGACCCCGGACCGTGAGGATGTGGCGGGGGTGGGAAGGGTCCTGCTCCAGCTTGGTCCGCAGCCGCTTGATGTGGACGTCCAACGTCTTCGTGTCACCGAAGTACGACGGTCCCCACACCTCGTCGATGAGCATCTCACGTGAGGCGAGTCGGTTCTTGCGTCGCATGAGGACCTCGAGCAGTTCGAACTCCTTGGGGCGCAGCTCCACCAGACTCCCGTCGACGCGCACCTCGTGGGCGTCGATGTCGAGTTCGATGCCCCCTCCCCTCAGGATCTCGTTGGCTCGGGCGAAAGTTCCCGTACGCGAGACACGACGGAGATGGGCCCTCACCCTGGCCACCAGCTCGCGGGTCGAGAACGGCTTGGTGATGTAGTCGTCGGCGCCGATCTCGAGCCCCAGCACCCGGTCGGCCTCTGCGTCCTTGGCGGTCACCATGAGGATGGGGACGTCGGACTCCCGGCGTATCTCCCGGCACACGTCGATCCCATTCATCCCGGGAAGCATCAGGTCGAGCAGCACCAAAGACGGGTTCCTCTCGCGCACCGCCCGCAACGCGGAGGGACCGTCGCTCACGGATGACACGGCGAAGCCTTCTGTCTCGAGGACGAACCGGAGCGACTCGACGAGGGGCTCCTCGTCCTCGACGATCAGCACCTCGTCGGGGCGGCGCTCACTCACGCTGGGGAAGTCCTCCCAGGCCCACCTCGTTGAACTCGACCCGCTCGCCCGTCAGGAGGAAGACGAGTTGCTCGCCGATGTCCACCACCTGGTCGCCCACCCGTTCCAGGGCGCGGGCCACCATCATCGCCTTGGTGGCCCATTCCAGCTGCCGCGGGTCGTTCCCGACCTTCACCACCTCCTGGTACATGTCGCGATTGAGCCGGTCGACGGGTTCGTCCATCGCCGGCAGGAGGCGGGCTTCGTCGGCGTCGCGGCGGACAACGGCTTCGATGCCGGTGCGGATCATCGCTCGCACCAGGTCGCCCATCTCCTGGATGCGCTCGACGATGGCGTCGACTCGTGGCAGCCCATCGGTGGCGCGGGTCAGCTTGGCGATGTTGACCGTCTGGTCCCCCATCCGCTCGAGCGTGGTGTTGACGTGGAGGAGCATCGACATCAGCCGGAGGTCGCTCGCCAGCGGTTGCTGGCGGGCCATCAGCTGCATCCACCGGTTGTGGATCTCGATGTAGGTCTCGTCGATGGACTCGTCGGCGACGATGACCTCGTCCGCCAGGTCGAGTCGGCCGGTGGTGAAAGCCTCGACCGCCTTCTGGACCATCTGCTCGGCCTGGTCGGCGACGCCGAGCAGGGTGCGCTCCATGTCTTCGAGCTCCTGATGGAAGGCGGTGCGGATTTCGGGCATCAGCCGAACCTCCCGGTGATGTAGTCCTCCGTCTCCTTCTGGCTCGGCGACGTGAACAGCTTGTCTGTGAAGTCGAACTCCACCAGCTTGCCTGTTCGCTGGCCCCGCTCGTCTACGTCGACGGAGAAGAAGGCCGTCCGGTCGGACACTCGTCCGGCCTGCTGCATGTTGTGCGTGACGATGATGATCGTGTACTCGTTCTTCAGCGACAGCATGAGCTCCTCGATGCGCAGCGTGGCGATGGGATCGAGGGCAGAGGCCGGCTCGTCCATGAGAAGCACCTCGGGATTCGGAGCGAGCGCCCGGGCGATGCAGAGACGCTGCTGCTGGCCGCCGGAGAGGGAGTAGCCCGATTCGTGGAGCTTGTCCTTTACCTCGTCCCACAGGGCTGCCTGCCTGAGGGCTCGTTCGACGAGGTCGTCCATTTCGCCCCGTTTGCCCTTGAAACCGTTGATCCGAGCCCCCCACGCCACGTTCTCGTAGATCGACTTCGGGAAGGGATTGGGCTTCTGGAACACCATTCCCACGCGCCGCCTCACCTCGACCGGGTCGACGTCGGGGTCGTAGATGTTGCGGTCGTTGAAGAAGACCTTGCCCTCCACCCTGGCGTTGGGGATGAGGTCGTTCATCCGGTTGAGGCAACGCAGAACCGTGGACTTGCCGCATCCGGACGGACCGATGAGCGCGGTGATCTCGTGTCGGGCGAACGGGAGGTCGACGTCCTTCACGGCGAGGAAGTCCCCGTAGTAGACGTCGAGGTCCTCGATCCGCATCACGGTATCGACAACGGTCGCGTCGACGGGCGCAGCGGATCGCGTCGCCGCTTCGGTATGTGTTCGGTCCATCGTCTCGCTCGTAGTCTGGCCGCTCGGAGTGGGATTCACCATCGAGCCATCCTCGTGTATCGGTTGCGGAGGATCACCGCCCCGGCGTTGAGCAGCAGGAGCAGCAGGAGCAGGGCGAGGCTGGCGGCGGCAGCGATGTTGCGGAACTCCTCCTGCGGATACGAGGTCCACTGGAAGATCTGGATGGGCAGGGCGGTGAACTTCGAGAACGGTCCGGTGGGGTCGACGGTGATGAAGCTCGCCGCCCCGACGAGAATCAGCGGCGCCGTCTCCCCGATGGCACGAGCTACGGCGAGGATCGTCCCGGTGAGGATCCCTGGCATCGCCGCCGGCAACACATGACTGCGGACCATCTGCCACCGAGTGGCGCCGATGCCCAGGGCGGCGTTGCGCAGCGAGTTCGGGACCGCGGACAACGCCTCCTGGGCGCTGATGATGACCACGGGCAGCGTGAGCAGCCCCAGAGTGATGCCGGCGGAGAGGATCGTGCGTCCGTTGTCGGACGGCGCGGCCCCTGCGGCGAAGACCGCTCCGGAGGTGACCGGTTCGAGCGCTCGAACGAGGATCGCCAGGCCGAGCATGCCGTAGACGATCGACGGCACCCCGGCCAGGTTGTAGATGTTGGTCTGGATGAAGCTGTTGAACCGTGACGGCTTGGCGTACTCGACCAGGTAGATCGCAGCTCCCACTCCCACGGGGACGGCGAAGCCGATGGTGATGAGAACCAGCCAGGCCGAGCCCAGGATGGCGGTCCTGATCCCGGCGAGTTCGGGGATAGAAGACGCCGGCGTGCGGACGAAGGTCGGGTTGAACCAGTTCCGCCACTCGATCTGCACCCGGTCGATGTCGATGTCGGGGAAACGCCCGGCAGCGAACCCCTCCTCCAGTCGACGGGTGAAACCGTCGGGATCGATGAGGGACGGCACGAGGTCGTAGGAGGCGATCACATCGGGGACGATGACCCGCTCCTGGACGAGGGCAAGCACGCTGGCGTGGTCGCGTGACGGCGCCGTGCACCCCGACGGAGCGCCCTCCGATGCGCAAAGTGCATCCCAGGAGGCCGCCGGCTCGAAGAGAAGTCGGTCCTCGTAGAACCTCTGCTCCCTCTCCAGGCGCCTTCCGACTCCGGTCGGGATCGTGGCAACGAGCAAGTCGACGAGATCGTCGTAGGGGACCTCCGCCAGCGCTACCTCGGCTGGGTCGAAGCCGAGGTCGGCAACCACCGCTTCCGGTTCCCGGGCGTTGACGATCGCCACCCAGCCAAACGACTCGTTGACGATGGTGTAGATGAGAGTGGCCAACGCGACAACGGCTGTGGTGAGGGCGAGCAGGCAGAGGACCTGAAAGACCCGCGCCCGTCGGGTGCGCCGGTCGAGGAGTTTTCGGTACTCGACTTCGGTGGGGAACAGTTCGTCCTGGCGGAGAGGTGCCTCGACGCTCATTCGTACTCCTGGCGGAAGCGCTGGACGAAGCGCCGGCTGAGCCAGTTCAAGCCGAGGGTCATGAAGAACAGCGTGAGCCCGACGGCGAAGATCGAGTTGTAGTCGATGCTGTTGTAGCTGAGGTCACCGCTGGCCGTGATGGCGATGTAGCCGGTCATCGCCTGGGCCGACTGGAACGGGTTGAGGACATATCCGAACAACGAGTCCTCTCCAAGCACGAAGTTGCGCGGTGCCGCCCCCGCCGCCAGGGTCACGACCATCGTCTCGCCGACCGCCCTCGACAGCGCGACCACGAAGCCGGCGGCGATACCGGACAGGGCGGCCGGAAGCACGACGCGTAGGGAGACATCGAGCTTCGAAGCTCCGAGGCCGTAGGCCGCCTGCCGCAGGGAGTCGGGCACAGCCGACAAGGCGTCCTCGGCCAACGAGGAGATGAGGGGGAGGATCAGGATCCCCACCACGATCCCGGCAGACGCGACGTTGAAGAACCCGACCACGTTGGCGCCGAAGATCGAGCGGAGCAACGGGGTCATGAACGTGAGGGCAAAGAAGCCGTACACCACCGTGGGGATACCTACCAGTACCTCCAGCACCGGCTTGAAGAAGCCGCGGACACGCGGACTGGCGTACTCCGACAGGTAGATCGCCGACAGCAGGCCGAGCGGTCCGGCGACGAGCATGGCGATGGAACTGATCATCAGCGTGCCCAAGACCAGGGGCCAGATGCCGAAACGTCCCGCCTGGGGCTGCCACACGGTGGACGTCAGGAAGTCGAGGACCGAAACCCGTTCGTCGGCGAAGAAGAGGTACGACTCCTTGCCGAGCTCGTAGAGGATGCCGATGGTGGTCGCCACCGAAAGAGCCCCGCAAACGAACAGGAAACCCTGGATCAGCAGCTCGCCGGGCCGGGCCCGCCGGCGGAACGGGTTGGGTGCCGTCCCTTCGATGCTCATTCGTCCTTCCAAGCGTAGGTGTGGGAGCTGGGGCGGTTCTCGCGTCCGGCCCCACCTCCGAGATCGCCGATCAGTGAGCCGAGAAGGATGAGCTCACCACCCGGCAGCTTCGGCGATGGCGTCGGCCGCCCCCTGAAGGGCATCGTCGGGAGCGGGGAAGTAGCCGACGTCGCTGATGGCGTCGTTGACGTTGTTCAGGTAGTAGGCGATGAACTCCGCCACCTGTGGCTTCTCCTCGATGACGGATGGGGCGGTGTACATGAACAGCGGACGGGAGATCGGGTACGTGCCGTCGTCGACGCTCTCGGCAGACGGCTGTACTCCCTCGACCGCCACGGTCCGCAGGCGGTCGGCGTTCTCCTGGTAGTAGGCGTAGCCGAAGTAGCCGACGGCGCAGGTGGTGGTGAGATCGCCTTCGGTACACCCATCTTCGGCCACGCCGGTGACGGTGAGGTTGTCGTCCTCGCCCACGATCTCGGCGATCGACGACAGGATGGGCGAAGCCTCACCCGCCTCGTACAGGTCGGGCCAGACCACCTCGAAGAAGTAGTCGAAGGTCCCCGAGTCGGCCCCGGGAGAGAACAGCTGGATGGGATGCGCCGGGAAATCCGGGTTGAGGTCGGCCCAGGTGGCTTTGGGGTCGGTGAGCGAAAAGGCCGTGGCGACCTCTTCGAGGGTCAGTTCCTGCGCGAAGTAGTTGCCAGGGCTGATGACGAGGGACAGGGCGTCGCTGCCCACCCGGATCTCGAGCGGGGTGCGGCCGTTGCCCTCACAGGCGGCGACTTCCTCTTCGTCGATCGGCCGACTGGCGTTGGCGATGTCCGTGGCCGCCTCCGAGCAGAACCGATCGAATCCGCCGCCAGACCCGATCGAGTCGATCGAGTACTCGGGGCCGCCTTCGTCGATCCACCGGGTGAGGATGGCCGTGGACAGAGGGAACACCGTCGACGACCCGGCGATGCTGACATCGACGGAGGGATCCACGTCGATGGGGTCGATGAGAGGAAGCCCCCACTGCGAGGTCCCCACGGAGTCGGTCTGTTCGCCCGGAGGCTCAGTCGACGTCGAGGCAACGGTGTCGGCGGTGGTGTCGATCGCCTGCCCGCCCACGGTGGTGGTGGGAGGAGCCGGCGCCCGGCACGCCACCAAGAGGAGCGGGAGAGCGGCCAGCGCCGCCATGGATCGCAGACTCATTCGGTCCTGTCTCCTGGTTCGGGGTGATCATCCGCCAAGGTAGGGACCGCGCTTGACCCGAATCGGAGCCCGAGGTGAACGGGAGATGAACCTTTCCGGGGCGTCAGGAGACGCGGGAGCGGGCGGTGGCCAGGTCTTGGAGGGTGTCGTGGGCGTTGATCCCGTGGATCTCGGGCACCCGCACCCAGGTGCCGTCCGGCCGCAACTCCCAGGCGAGAGCGTCATCGGCCAACAGCACGTCGAGGATCTCGTCGAGACGGAACTGTGATGCGGTGTCGGTGACAGGAGCCAGCACCTCGACGCGGCGGTCGAGATTGCGGGGCATGAGATCGGCCGAACCGATGTAGTACGTGCGTGTCCGGCCCCGGGCGCCGAAGCGGTAGATGCGAGAGTGCTCCAGGTAACGCCCGACGATCGAGCGGACGGTGACGTTCTCCGACAGTCCGGGCACGCCAGGACGGAGACAGCAAATCCCACGGACGATGAGATCGATCCGCGTGCCGGCCTGTGATGCCGCATACAAGGCGTCGATCATCTCGGCGTCGACCAAGGCATTCATCTTCATCGTGATGTGCCCGTCCTTCTGGGCGGCCTCTGCCTCGATCAACTCGAGCATGCGGCGGCGAATCCCACCCGGAGAAACGCTCAGCGCCCGGTATCGGGTCTGGCGGGAGTACCCGGTGAGGAAGTTGAACAGATCCGACAGGTCGGCGCCGACCTCGTTCTTGCAGGTGAACAGGCCCAGGTCCTCGTAGATCCGGGCGGTCGTGTCGTTGTAGTTGCCGGTTCCGATGTGGGCGTACCGCCGGATCACGCCGTCCTCGTCGCGGACCACCAGCGCCACCTTCGAGTGGGTCTTGAGACCGACCACCCCGTACATGACGTGGACACCGGCGTCCTCCAGGCGCTGCGCCCACTCGATGTTGCGCTCCTCGTCGAAGCGAGCCTTCAACTCGACCAGGGCCACGACCTGCTTGCCCGACTCGGCGGCCTCGATCAGCGAACGCATGATCGGGCTGTGCTTCGAGGTCCGATACAGGGTGATCTTGATGGCCAGGACGTTGTCGTCCCGGGCCGCCTGCTCGATGAACGCCTCGACCGAGGTGGTGAACGAGTCGTAAGGGTGGTGGACGAGGAGGTCACCGTCGCGGATCACCTCGAAGATGTCCGGCGCATCCCCCTCCACCGGCTGCAGCCGCATAGGTGTCAGCCAGTGCCACGGCTCGTAGTCGAGTCCGGGCCGATCGAGGGCGGCAATGGCCGACAAGCCAGAGAGGTCGATGGGACCCTCGACGGGATAGACGTCGGCCTCCTCGGCGCCCATCTCCCGCATCAGGAGGTCGAGGACCTCCGCGGGCATGTCGGGGTTGATCTCGAGTCGGACCATGTGCCCGAACCGACGTCGGGTCAACTCCGACTCCATCATCAGCAGGAGGTCGCCGCCCTCCTCCTCTTCGATCTCGATGTCGGCGTTGCGGGTGACCCGGAACACGTGATGGCTCAGGATCTCCATTCCCGGGAACAGGCTTTCGAGGTGGGCGGCGATCACCTGCTCCAACGGGACGAACCGTTCCCCGTCGGGAAGAACCACGAAACGCGGAAGTATCGGCGGCACCTTCACGCGGGCGAACCGCGTCACTCCTGTTTCGGGGTTGCGCACGAAGATGGCGAGGTTCAGCGACAGGTTGGAGATGTAGGGGAACGGGTGCGCCGGATCGACCGCCAGAGGTGTCACCACCGGGTACACCCGATCGCGGAACTGGGCGTCGAGGTAGGCGCGGTCCTCCTCATCGAGCGTCTCGTAGTCGCTGAAGACGATCCCCGCCTGCGACAGCGCCGGTGCCAGATCGGTTAGGAACGTCTTCGAGACCTCGGCGTACTGGCTGATGACTTCCTTCCTGATCTCGGCCAGCTGCTGGACCGGGGTCAGGCCATCGGGTGGCGTCGCCCTGACGTTTTGGGCGACCTGCTCCTTCAGTCCCGCTACCCGGACCTGGAAGAACTCGTCGAGGTTCGACGCCCAGATGGAGAGGAACTTCACCCGACCGAGCAGAGGGAGCGCCGGATTCTGGGCGAGCGCAAGCACGCGGCGGTTGAAATCCAGCCACGACAACTCACGGTTGAGGTAGCGGTCTGATCCCATCTCGAAAGACGTATCGGGTCGAAGGTCGCCGCCCATGAACACATTGTGGCGGAACGGCGGCGATTCAGGCGGTTGTTTCAGGCGGACGCCAGGCCGTGGAGCAGGAATTGCCGCATCGCGGCGAGGATCTCGGGAAGACGGGCGTCCGGATCGGCAGCGGCGATGACAGCCCGAGCCGCCGACATCATCGTGTCCTGTATGAACCGTCCTGCCAGGTCGGGCGGCATCGCCCGGAGAGATCCCTCGGTGACCCCAGCTGCGTATATCGCCGCCACACCCGACACGAGATCGGCGTGGGCGGCCCTGATGCGCTGCTGGGCTTCCTGCGAGAGCCGACCGACCTCTCGATGCAGGATCACGCCCAGCACCCGGTCGGTGGCCACGAACTGCACCGTGCGCTCGGCGATCTCGGCGAGCCTCTCAGGCGGGCCGAGGTGATCGGGGATGCCGGCGAGGAGCCTCGCCACCACCCCGGGGAGCTCCTCCTCTACCAGCGAGGCGATGACGTCGTCCCGGTCGGCGAAGTACTCGTAGAGAGTCGTCCGGCCGATGCCCACGGCACTGGCGATCTCGCCGAAGGAGATGTCAGCCGAGCCGAACTCTTCGATCAGTTCCTGGGCTGCTTCGAGGATCTCGCGCCTCGTTAGCGCCTTGTGTTCGGCGATCGTCTCGGCGCGGATCCGGGGCATGGGCCCAGGGTACAACCGATCCGCAGGTCACATCGAAGCGGCAACCGAGGCGCCACGACCTACTTGGCCCGATACCACTCCACTTCGAGTGGAGGCAGCGGCTCGTTACCTAGGATGAGGTCCGCTGCCTTCTCGGCGATCATCATCACTGGGGCGTAGATGTTGGCGTTGGTGACGTAGGGCATCACCGAGGCGTCGACCACCCGCAGCCCTTCCGTCCCGTGGACCTTCATCGTGAGGGGATCCACCACCGACATCTCGTCGATGCCCATCCGGCACGTGCACGATGGGTGGAGCGCCGTCTCGCCGTCGCGGGCCACCCAGTCGAGGATCTCTTCCGGCGTCGATACTCCGGGGCCAGGCGAGATCTCCCCCGTGTCGAACGGTTTCAAGGCAGGCTGGCTGAGGATGTGACGGGCGATCTGCACCGCCTCCACCCACTCCCGGCGGTCCTGATCGGTGGATAGGTAGTTGAACTGGATGGCGGGCTTCTCCCTCGGGTCGGCTGAGCGGATCTTCAACCAGCCGCGGGCGTCGGAGTACATCGGCCCGACGTGTACCTGATAGCCGTGGTCACCGGCGGGCTGTGACCCGTCGTACCGGATGGCGATGGGCAGGAAATGGAACATGACGTTCGGGTAGTCGACATCGTCGTTGCTCCTCACGAACCCGCCGCCCTCGAAGTGGTTGGTGGCGCCCGGCCCTCTTCGGAAGAGCCACAGCAAGCCGACGATCGGCCGCCGCCACCAGGCGAGATACGGGGCCACTGACACCGGCTGGCCACAACCGTGCTGGATGTACACCTCGAGATGGTCCTGCAGGTTCTGGCCGACGCCCGGGAGATCGTGGATGGGCTCCACGCCCACCGACTTGAGATGGTCGGCGTCACCGATGCCCGACAACTGGAGCAGATGGGGTGAGTTGAAGGCGCCGCCACAGAGAATCACCTCGTTAGCCGCCACCGACTCGGCCCGTCCGCCGATCGTGTAGTCGACGCCGGTCGCCCGCAGCCCGTCCATCCGGATGCGGGTGACGAACGCCCGTGTCCGCACCACGAGGTTGGGCCGATGCATCACAGGGTGTAGGTAGGCCCGGGCGGCGCTGAGGCGTCGGCCCTTGTGCACGTTGCGGTCGAAGGGGGCGAAGCCCTCCTGGCGATACCCGTTGACGTCATCGGTCAACTCGTACCCGGCTTGTTGGACGGCTTCGAAGAACGCCTGGAACAACGGGTTGGTGGCGGGGCCGCGCTCGAGGACCAGCGGCCCGTCGGTCCCCCGGAAGTCATCGCCACCCGCCAGGCACGTCTCCATCTTCTTGAAATAGGGGAGGCAATGGGCGTAGTCCCAGGTCTCCATGCCGGGATCCCTCGCCCATCTCTCGTAGTCCATGGGGTTGCCCCGCTGGAAGATCATCCCGTTGATCGAGGACGAACCGCCGAGAACCTTCCCTCGGGCGTGGTAGATGCGGCGGCCGTGCATGAACGGTTCCGGCTCCGACTCATACCGCCAGTCGTAGAAACGGGAGCCGATCGGGAACGACAGCGCTGCCGGCATGTGGATGAAGACGTCCCAGCGCCAGTCCATGCGGCCGGCCTCGAGCACCAGCACCCGGTTGGAGGGGTCGGCGGAGAGCCGGTTGGCGAGCGCCGACCCAGCCGAGCCACCGCCGACGATGACGTAGTCGAAGATCTCCATCAGTAGGGGGCCTCCACGTCTCCGGTCTCCACGTACACCGCCTTGAGCTGTGTGTAGTGCTCGATGGCGGCGAGCGAGTTCTCCCGCCCGATCCCCGACTGCTTGTAACCGCCGAACGGCATCTCGATCGGTGTGATGTTGTAGGTGTTGATCCAGATCGTGCCCGCCTCGAGACGAGCCGCCACCCGGTGCGCCCGGGAGATGTCCCGAGTGAAGATGCCGGCGGCGAGGCCGAACGGGGTGTCGTTGGCCCGCTCCACCACCTCGTCTTCGCTCCGGAACGACAACACCGCCATCACCGGCCCGAAGATCTCCTCCTGCACGATCGACATGTCCTCCCGGCAGTCGGCGAAGACCGTCGGCTCGACGAAGAAACCGTCAGCGAGGTCCGGCGCTGTCGGCCGTCCGCCGCCGACCACGAGACGGGCGCCGGCCTGCCTCCCCTGCTCGATGTAGCCGAGCACCTTCTCCATGTGCTCCTCGGAGATGAGAGCGCCGACGTCCGTCGTGGGGTCCAGCGGATCGCCGATCGTCATCTTCTCGACCCGGGCGACGAGCTTCTCCAGGAACGCTTCATATACGGACTCGTGGACGTACACCCTGGTGCCGTTGGAGCAGATCTCGCCCTGGGTGTAGAAGTTGCCCAGGAGCGCCCCGGACACGGCGTTGTCGAGGTCGGCGTCCTCGAACACGATCAGCGGCGACTTCCCTCCGAGTTCGAGCGTCACGGCTTTGAGGGTGGAGGCCGCCTCGGCCATCACCGTCTTGCCGGTGGTCACCTCGCCGGTGAGGGACACCTTGGCGATGCCGGGATGGGCCACGAGAGCGCGACCCACCCGGGCGTCGCCCTGGACCACGTTGAAGACTCCCGGTGGGACGCCTGCTTCGACGTACACCTTCGCCAGTTCGAGGGCAGTGAGCGGCGTCAGCTCCGCCGGCTTGTAGACCATCGAGTTGCCACACGCCAACGCCGGCCCGGACTTCCAGCAGGCGATCTGGATCGGGTAGTTCCACGCCCCGATACCGGCGCAGACCCCGAGCGGCTCGCGACGGGTATAGGCGAAGTTCTTGCCGAGGTCGTAGTGGTGCCCGTGGAGAGTGGCCGCCGCCCCGGCGAAGTACTCGACGCAGTCGGCGCCGCTCGACACGTCCACTTCGAGAGCCTCGGAGATCGGCTTGCCGGTGTCGATGACCTCGAGGCGAGCCAATTCGTCGTTGCGCTCCCGCAAGATGGCGGCGGCTCGGTCGAGGATCCGGCCGCGCTCGGCTCCGGTCATCGCCGACCAGGTCTCGAACCCTTCTCGGGCCGACTCGACCGCTCGATCGACGTCGGCTTCCGACGCCTGATCGACGACGGCGACGACCTCGCCCGTTGCGGGGTTGATCGACTCGAACGTCTCACCCGAGGTGGCGGGGACTTCTTCGCCACCGATGAACAGATGGACTTCTCTCACCACGGTCGTCTCCCGGTGTCGTGATGCTTCACGCCGACGGAGGCTGGAGCCTCTCGCCCGCCGCCTGGGTGAGCCGGTCGAGGATGATCGCCATCGTCACAACGGCTATCGCCACCTCGAATCCCAGACCCGTTTCCGTGCGGGTGACGGCGCGAACGGTCTCGAATCCCAGGCCACCGCCTCCGACGAGTCCCGCGATGATGACCATCGCCAGCACCATCATGATCACCTGGTTCACACCCGCCATGATCGTGGGCGCAGCCAGGGGGATCCTGACGCCGAACAGTGTCTGGCGACCGGTGGCGCCGAAGGCGGTCGAAGCCTCCAGAGTTTCGGTGGATACCTGGCGAATCCCCAACGCCGTCAGTCGGATACCGGGGACGATGGCGTACAGCACGGAGGCGATGATCCCGGGAACGGCGCTGATCGTGAACAGCATGACCACGGGGATGATGTAGACGAACGAGGGAATCGTCTGGAGAGCGTCGAGGATGGGGGCGAGGGCCGCCTCTATCCGTCGGCTGCGACCAGCCCAGATCCCGACCGGCACGGCGATCAAAACCGAGAGGACGACGCCCGCCACGACCTGGGTCAGTGTGATGATCGAAAGCTCCCACATACCGATCAGACCCACGATGGTGAGGAGAGCGGCAGCCACGAGGGCGAGCTTCCAGCCTCGCATGCGCCAGCACACCCATGCCGTGGCAAAGATCAGCACGGGCCAGGCGATCACCTGCGTCAGCAGGTCTCGAGCCGGGACGAGGATCTTGGCCACCATGAAGTCGTTGAAAGGCCGCGTCATGAACGAGAGGTTGTCCCGGGCCCAGATCACCGCCCGGTCGATGGGAGCGAGGATCGACACATCCGAGACCGGCGGGAAGTCGGACCAGCCGAGAGCCAAACCGGCGAACAGGGCGACCAGCAGCGCCCCCACGCCGACAGTGGTCGCCTTCCACGACACGTGATGGGTGCGATCGGTGTCGGCGAGGCTGATGCCGATGCGGTCGAGCACCATCGCCACCGCCACGATGGCCAGGCCCGCCGCCGTCCCCCGGCCCGGGCTGCGCTGCTGGAGAGCGTCCATCACCTCCTGACCGAGGCCACCGGCCCCGAGCAGGGTGGCGAGGACGACTATCCCCAGCGCCATCATGATCGTCTGGTTGATCCCCGTCATGATGCTGGGCATGGCGAGGGGGATCTGGACCTTGAGCAACGTCTGCGCCCGCGACGACCCGAACACGGTCGAAGCCTCGACCGCCTGCTTGTCGACGTGGCGGATGCCCAGGGCCGTCAGCCGAATGATCGGGGGGAGGGCATAGATGACCGTGGCGATCGTGGCCGGCACGCGCCCGATCCCGAGGAACAAGACCATCGGAATGAAGTAGATGGGAGCAGGCACCGTCTGCATCGCATCCAGCACCGGGCGCATCGCCGAGTCGAGCCGGCGGGAGAAGGCCGCCGCCACACCCAACGGGATGCCGATGATCAGACAGATGACGACGGCGATCGCCATCAGGGCCAGCGTCTCCATCGTGACGTCCCACAGCCCGACGATGCCCGGATAGATCGAGGCCAGCGCCGCCACGACGGCTGGCCAGTAGCGCCGGGTGCGGGCGATGAGGAGGAACGTCGCTCCCGGAATCACGTACCAGGGAAGCCACTTCAGGAAGTCCTCGATCGTCGTCAGGGCCCAGCCGACGCTGCGGCTCAGGGGGGTGAAGAACGAGGTGAACAGCGGATGGGTTCGCCGGTTCGCCCGCGCCCAGGCCTGGAACTCGTCGACCGGCCCCGATATCAACCTGTCCCACGTCCGCGGAAACGAATCGCCGAAATAGGCGATCTGGAGGATCACCACGCCTGCGATGAGGATCACCCAGGGGGCGTAACGGCGCAGTCGCTCCGCCCCCGTCACCATCTCGATACGAGCGGTGGAAGCGGTCACGATGCCAGCATCTTGATGACCGCCTCCCGATCGACACAGCCGAGCACTCGGCCTTCGTCGTCCACCACGCTGATCGGGGAGGGGTCGTCGAGCAGGGCAGGCAGGATCTGTTCGATGGTGTCGGTCGCCGCCACCCTGCGCCCGTTGACGGCCTGCGATGCCGGGGCGGTGGCGACGGCGCCGGCCGTGACGACCTTCTGCTTGGGAACGTCCTTTGTGAACTCGCGGACGTAGTCGGTCGCCGGGTTGGCGATCAGTTCGGCTGGCGTGCCGATCTGGTCGAAGGAGCCGTCCTTCATGATGGCGATGCGATCGCCCAGCTTGATGGCCTCGGCGAAGTCGTGGGTGATGAACACGATCGTGCGCTGCAGCCTCTCCTGCAGGCCGATCAACTCGTCCTGCATGTCACGGCGGATCAGAGGGTCGAGCGCCGAGAAGGGCTCGTCGAAGAACAGGACCTCGGGATCGACGGCGAGCGCCCGGGCGAGGCCGACCCGCTGCTGCATGCCGCCCGACAGTTGCTGGGGGAAGTGGTTGCCCCACCCCTCGAGCCCGACGACGGCGAGGACCTCCTCGGCTCGGGCTCGCCTCTCCGCCTTGGGCATCCCCTGCACCTCGAGGCCGTAGGCGACGTTGTCGATCACGCGCCGATGAGGAAAGAGGCCGAAATGCTGGAAGACCATCGACAGTTTCTTGCGCCGCACTTCCCGCAGCGTGGCTTCGTCCATCGCCGTCAGGTCCTCCCCGTCGAGGAGGATCTTGCCCCTGGTGGGGTCGGAGAGACGGGCGACACAGCGCACGAGGGTCGACTTGCCGCTCCCGGACAGGCCCATGACTACGAAGGTTTCGCCCCGATTGACCGTGAATGCGACGTTGCGCACCGCCACCGTTGCGCCCGTACGCTCGAGGATCTCGGCGCGGGTCGCCCCGGACTCCGCCATCTCGATTGCTTTGTCTGGGTCGCGCCCGCCGAAGACCTTCCAGCAGTCGGCGACCTCGATACAAATCTCAGACACGAGCCAACCCGGAAGACATGCCCTCGGTAATGTAGCCCGCCGGGGGTTGGGGCAGCCGGAAAAGAAGGGAAATGCGGATGGGTAACGACCGATTGCACAGGCGCTTGATGGCGCTGCTAGCCGTGGTCGCCATCGTGCTCGCCGCGTGCGGTGGCGGCGATGGAACCGCCGCGACCGACACGGGCGACGCGGGCGACACAACTGAAACGACCACCGGTGGCGGGGGCGGAGGAGGCGGAGACGGGCCGACGATCTCGCTGGCCGTCAATCCGTGGACGGCCTCGTCGCTGAACGTCGAGATAGCCAAGATCCTCATCGAAGAGAACCTGGGCAACCCGGTGGAGATCGTGGCGATCGACGAGAACACGATGTTCACCGGCATGTCCGACGGCACCCTGGACGCGGCCCTCGAGATCTGGCCGTCCGGCGTCACCGCCGACGAGCAGGCCTTCTTCGACGATGGCTCCGTCGCCAACATCGGCGAACTCGGCGCGGTCGGCAAGATCGGGTGGTTCGTTCCCAAGTACGTCATCGACGAGAACCCCGATTTGGCGACATGGGAGGGCTACAAGGATCCCGAGGTGGCGAAGATGTTCGCCACGGCCGAAACTGGCGACTTGGGGCGGTTCCTCGGCACCGACCCGTCGTACTCCCAGTACGACGAGGCGATCATCGCCAACCTCGAACTGCCGTTCCAGGTGGTGTTCTCGGGTTCGGAGCCGGCGACGATCGCCGAGCTGTCCGCCCGGTACGCCGCCCAGGAGCCGATCCTCATGTATTGGTGGACTCCGACCGCGGCGGTGGCCGAGTACGAGCTCGTGAACGTCACGCTGCCGCCGTACTCCGACGAGTGCTACGAGGTGCCCGAGGAGATCGACTGCGACTATCCCGAAGACGTGCTGTTCAAGGCGGCGTCGGCGATGTTGGAGGAGAAGGACCCCGAGGTCTGGCAGTTCCTCAACAACTTCACGATCACCACCGAGGACCAGCTGTCGATGCTGCCGGCCGTGGAGACCGAGCAGCGGGAGCCGGCAGAAGTGGCCCGGGAGTGGGTCGACGCCAACGAGGACGTCTGGAGCGCCTGGCTTCCCTGATCTGAGAGCCGGGTGGCCGCTCGCCGGCCACCCGGCTTCCTTTTTCAAACGTCGATGGAGCGGCGCTCCCAGATCAATTAGCGCTAAGCGCTTCTCACACCGAAACGGCGATGGCGGGGTGACGGCCTGCCTCCACCGCGTCGGAGATCGAGCGTAGATCGGCCCAGCGATCACCACCCAGGCGGATGGCGTGGTCCTCGTCGGGGATGGCCCCGCCACCCATGATCACCGGCACCGTCGGCCCGACCACGCGGCGGGCGGCGGCCACCATCTGGCGGGCGGCGTCGAGCGCCTGGCCGTTGAGCACCCCCACGCAGACACCCTTCAGCGGCAGCCATGCCTTCAGTTGCCGCTCGAATTCCGGTATCGGCATGTCCGACCCGAACTCGAGGACCGAGTAGCCGCCGGCCCGGAGGGCATCGGCGGCCATCGCCAGGCTCAACGTGTGCCGCTCGCCTTGGGGGCCGGCGACGACCACGACGCCCTTGCGTCGGCCGCGGCGATTGAAGGAAGGCCCGAGGCGGCCCACCAACCGGGCAACGAGCATGGTGGCGAGGTGTTCGTCGGCGATGCCGATCTCCCCATTCTCCCAGGCCGAACCGATCCGCCTCAGCGCCGGGACGATGACGTCGCAATAGATGTCGAGCGGCTCCAACCCGGCGGTCAAGGCTCCCTCCACCACCTTCCACGCTCCCGTGGCGTCCCCCTCCAGCAGACGATTGCTGAGGCGTTCGCTCCAGGGCGCCGACCTCCTGGACACAGGCTCGCCGGCGTCGCTACCGTTGCCTCGTTGGAACAGTTCGAGGTCGCTTTCGGCGACCCGCCAAGTTCCACCCTCCTTACGAGCAGCCAGCTGCCCGAGGCGCACGTACCGGTAGACGGTCATGTAGTGCACTCCGAGCCGTTCGGCTGCTTCGTGGAGAGTGAAGAATTTGGACATTTTGGTTGAATTTAACGCTAATTCCCCTTAAGGTGGAATCCCGTGGAAACTCGACTCCTTGAACTCGAAATCAGTACGGACTGGCGGGAGCGCGCCGAGTGCCGCGACTACCCCACCGATCTGTTCTTTCCGGCCGGCGAGACCGGTCCGGCTGAGATCCAGATCCGCCAGGCCAAAGAGGTCTGCGCCCGGTGTGAGGTACGCGACGACTGCCTGCTCTACGCCCTGGAAGCGAACCAGCGCGACGGCATCTGGGGTGGCCTGACCTCGGACGAGCGAAAGCGCCTCCGCCGTCGGTGGCTGGCGGAAAGGCGGAGACGGACCGGCTGACCGGCTTGTCGACGCAGACTTGGACACGGCGATCCTTGACCGGGATCGCCGTGTTGTTTCTGGTCAATGGAATGTCTTTCGGCAGTTGGCTGCCGCGCCTGCCCGAAATCCGCGACCGCGCCGGTCTGGACATCGCCACCATCGGTGTGGTTCTGACCGTGAGCGGCATCGGGGGACTGGTTGGCTCCGCCACGAGCGGCGCTCTGGTGGGCCGCCTGGGCCCGCGCCGGGCCGCCATCTGGCCGGCCGTAGTCCTTTGCCTGCTGCTGCCCCTGATCGGGGTCGCCCCGGGTGCGGTGCTGCTGGGATCGGTCATCGGGGTGGCGGCGATCGCCGACTCGGTCGCCGACGTCGGCATGAACGCCCTCGCCGTACGCGCCCAGATGGCGCGGGGCCGGTCTATCTTCACCCGGCTCCACGGGCTGTGGAGCCTGGGATCGCTCGGCGGAGGAGCGATCGCCACGGCCGCCGCCGCTCTGGGCATCGATCTGCCCATCCATCTCGCCGTCGTTGCCGGCGCCAGCATCCTGGCGCTGGCGTGGGCCTCCACCACCCTGCCCCCCACGGAGCGAACGCCCCGCACCAGACCGAGGGTACGACTCGCTCTTTCGATCGGCGCCCTCGGAGGGGCGGTTGCCCTCGTGGAGGGCGTTCCCCACGATTGGGGAACGATCTTTCTCACCGACGTTGCAAGAGTGGCGGCCAGTTCCGCCGGGACCGCCTTCATCGCCCTCAGTGGCGGCATGCTCGTCGGGAGGCTGGCAGGCGACCGAGTAGTCGACCGCATCGGCATCGATCGGTCCATGTACGGCGGTCTGGCGCTGGTCGCCGCCAGCCTCGTCGGGCTGGTGACGACCGACTCCCAGCCCGTCGCTCTCGCCGCCTTCGTGCTCTGGGGGCTCGGCGTGGCGGTCGTGTTCCCGCTCCTCTACCGCCTGGCCGGGTCGCACCGAGGCTTCGCCGAGGGCTCCGGTCTCGCCGCCCTGACCCTGGGCAGCCGCGTCGGGTTCATGGCCGGACCAGCCGCCGTAGCCGCCGTGACGGAGGCGACCAGCCTCCCCATAGGCATCCTCTCGGTGGTCGGAGTCGCCCTGATCGGAACCGTCGTCGGCGTGTTCACTTCTCTGAGTGACGGCGGGACGGTCGAAACCGCATAATGTGGTCCACTTCCCCACCGCGTGAGCTCATGACCAAACAAGCCGACTACGTCCTCCGCACCGTCGAAGAGCGAGGCATTCGCTTCATCCGCCTCTGGTTCACCGACGTCCAGGGTTTCTTGAAGTCAGTCTCGATCAGCCCGGCCGAGCTCGAAGTGGCTTTCGAGGAGGGCATGACCTTCGACGGGTCGGCCATCGACGGATACGCCCGGGTGCAGGAGGCCGACATGCTGGCCCGCCCCGACCCGTCGACCTTCGCCGTGCTCCCGTGGCGCAAGGAACAGCAGGTCGCCCGCATGTTCTGCGACATCTACACCCCCGACGGGGAGCCGTTCTTCGGCGACCCCCGCCAGGTGCTGAAGCGCAATCTCGACAAGGCAGCCGCCCTCGGGTACACGTTCTATGTCGCCCCCGAGCTCGAGTTCTTCTACTTCGAGGACTCCGGGCCGGAGCCGAAGGTTCTCGACCGGGGCGGATACTTCGACCTGACCCCCCTCGACGTCGCCCAGGAGTACCGCCGCAGCACCATCAACGCCTTGGAGATGATGGGCATCCCGGTTGAGCACAGCCACCACGAGGTGGCTCCGTCGCAGCACGAGATCATCGTCCGCTACACCGACGCCCTCACGATGGCGGACAACATCATGACGTTCCGCCTCACCGTGAAAGAGATGGCACTCCAGCACGGGATCTACGCCACCTTCATGCCCAAGCCACTCGAAGGCCATGAGGGGTCGGGAATGCACCTCCACATGTCGCTCTTCGAGGGCGACAAGAACGCCTTCCACGACCAGGCCAGCCCCAGCGGGCTGTCGGAGACGGCGACGGCGTTCATCTCCGGGCTGCTGCGACACGCCCGGGAGATCACGGCGGTGACCAACCAGTGGGTCAACTCGTACAAGCGCTTGGTCGGCGGATTCGACGCCCCCATCTACATCTCCTGGGCCCGCAACAACCAGTCGGCTCTAATCCGGGTGCCAACCCCCAAGAAGGGCAAGTCTTCGAGCACGCGCATCGAGTACCGCTCGCCCGATGCCGCCGCCAACCCGTACCTGGCGCTGTCGGTGATACTCGCCGCCGGCCTCAAGGGCATCGAGGAGGGCTACGACCTGCCTCCCGAGGTGGCCGACAACGTGTTCCAGATGACGCCCGCCGAACGGGCCGCCGCCGGGATCGACCGCCTACCTGAGAGCCTGTCGGAGGCTCTGGAGGCCATGGAGCGCTCCGAGCTCGTCGCCGAGTCACTCGGCGAACACGTCTTCGACTGGTTCCTCCGCAACAAGCGCAAGGAGTGGGAGCGGTACCAGCAGCACGTTTCCCGCTACGAGCTCGAGACCTACCTGCCGATCTTGTGAGTCGATAGATGCAGGTAGCCGTCTTCCCCGCCGACTGCTCCGAAGCCGTAGCAGAAGCGGTCGCGTTGGCGGGAGCGGAAGTCCACCGGGTCGACGACCTAGTCACCACGGAGCTGGGTGAGATGTCGCTGCTCGTCCTCGAGCTCGGCGACGAGCCGATGCGCCGGCTGCGACAGCTGGAGCCGGTCGTCGACGACGTGGGCCTTCCCGTGCTGGTCGTCGCCGACCGCGCCTCCCTCCCGCTGATCGAACGGGCGAAGGGCGTCACCGACTTCGTCCTCGAGCCGCTCGATCCCGTGGAGCTCGGTGTGAGACTGCGCCGCCACGCCACGTCCAACGAGACCGAGGAGATCCTTCGCTTCAAGGACCTGGAACTGAACCCGCTCACCTACCAGGCGACCCTCGGGGGCGCGCCGATCGACCTCACCTACATGGAATACGAACTGCTGCGGTTCCTGGTCGAGAACCCGGGCCGGGTATGGAGCCGCCAGCAGCTCCTCTCGAAGGTGTGGGGGTACGACTACTACGGCGGCGCCCGAACCGTCGACGTCCACATCCGGCGGGTACGCGCCAAACTCGGCGAGGAACGGGCGTCCTGGATCACGACGGTTCGCTCGGTCGGCTACCGCTTCGGCTGAACCCACTAACGGGATCTTCGGAAGCGGTGCCACAATTGGGCACATGGGTTTCCGTACCGACCAGATCCACGCCGGCGTCACGCCCGACCCGGTGACCGGAGCGATCCTCACCCCGATCCACCAATCGACCACGTTCGTGCAGGACTCGGTCGACGAGTACATGTCGAAGGGCTACAGCTACGCCCGCGGGGGCAATCCCACCGTCCGCGCCTTCGAGGAGAAGATCGCCAAGCTGGAGGGCGGGCTCGACGCCACCGCCTACGGGTCGGGCATGGCGGCGACCGTCGCCGTGATGCTCGCCCTGCTCGAGGGCGGGGACCACGTGGTGATCGCCGATGTCGTGTACGGGGGAACCTACCGATTCGCCGATCGATTCCTGCGCAAGTTCGGAGTCGAGGTCGATTTCGTGGACGCTTCCGACCTCGACTCGGTCCGGGCGGCGATTCGGCCCAACACGCGGTTCGTGTTCACAGAGACGCCGGCCAACCCCACGCTGAAGATCACAGACCTGGCAGGCGTCTCTGAGATCACCCAGGAGGCAGGGGTCCTCCACGTGACCGACAACACGTTCCTCACTCCCTACTTCCAGCGCCCTTTCGAGTTGGGGTGCGACGTCATCATCCACTCGACGACGAAGTACCTCGACGGCCACAACGCCACCCTCGGCGGAGCTGTCGTCGTCAACGACCCCGAGTTGCAGGAAAGGATCGCCTTCGCCCGGATCTCAGCCGGACTCGTGATGTCACCGATGGTGGCCTGGCTCACTCTCCAAGGCGTGAAGACCCTCTCGGAGAGGATGGATCGTCAGTCGGCGAACGCCATGGAAGTGGCCACGTGGCTGGAGTCCCACCCGAAGGTCGAGCGGGTCGGCTACCCCGGGCTTCCCTCTTTCCCCGGTCACGAACTCGCCCGCAAGCAAGCGACCGGGTTCGGGGCGATGGCTTGGTTCGAGGTGAAGGGTGGGGTCGAAGCCGGGAAGAAGCTGATGGACTCGGTGCGCCTCTGGTCCCTCGCCGAGAACCTGGGCGCGGTCGAGTCGATCATCACCCATCCGGTGACGATGACCCACGCCTCGGTGCCGCCGGAGAAACGAGCAAAGGCCGGCATCACCGACGGCCTCGTCCGGTTGTCGGTCGGTTTGGAGGACGTCGAGGACCTGATCGCCGATCTCGATCAGGCGTTGGCCCAGGTCTAGCTCACTCCGGTCTTCTCGCCAGCATGACGGTGTCGAGAGCCGTCTCTCCCGTGTCGGTCTCTCGCGGCCGGCTCTCGGCGAACACGACCTCCAGGTCGCCGGCGTGCCGCTTCGCCGTTTCGGGGTCCCATAGGACTTCGGGGTCGGGCGGTCCGCTCACACCCAGGGTCGCCACGTCGTGGCCGATGAGAAGGAGATGTCCTCCCGGCGCCACCCACGATCGTGCCTTCTCCATCATCCGGGTGCGGTCGGGGTCGGGGAAGTGCACATAGGCGACCAGCACCAGGTCGAAGGCGTGGCGTGGCTCCCACTCGAAGATGTCGGCATCGACGAATCGCACTTCGACGCCTCGCTCCATCGCCATACCCCGAGCCCGGTTGATGGCGACGCCCGAGAAGTCGATTCCGGTCACGTCCCATCCCTGCTCGGCCATCCACACTGCATTGCGACCCTCCCCGCAGGCGAGGTCCAGCGCCTTTCCGGGCCGCAGGCGAGACACCTCCTCGGCCACGAACTGGTTCGGGTCGGCCGACCACAGAAGAGGCTTCTCCGAATACTTCTCGTCCCACTCTCTGGCGTCCATCACATCTCGCTTTCCAGCGGCTTGAGTGCCTTGGCGGCCGTCGCTTGCGCCCACGACCTCTCGAGTTGGTCCCGGTCATGGACCGTGTCGGACCGGTCGATGTCGGCTAGATAGTCGTTGGCCAGCACCTCGTTCAAGTCCGGGTCGATCGCCACCACGCCTACTTCTTCGTCTTTGTAGACCGAGCGAGCGTTGAAGTTCACCGACCCGAACATCACGAGCGAGCCATCGGCGATGACCTGTTTGACGTGGTACATCGCCGGCTGGAACCGGTGGAGGATCACGCCGGCGTCGAGGAGGCGGCCCGCCTGTTCCTCCGCCGACAGGAGCGAGACCCGCTTGTCGATGTGAGGGCCCGGGATCGTCACCCGCACCTCGACGCCGCGCTGGGCCGCCTCGATCAGGAGCCCCGCCAGCCGCTCGGAGGGATTGAAGTACGGCGTACCGATCCACAGCCGCTCCCGCGCCAGGGAGATGATCGTCTCGAAGGCCCTTCCGGCGCTGTTCATCTGGATCTGGGCGGAGGCGTCTACCACGCCGACGAGGGTGTCTCCAGCTCTGGCGGGACGTTCGGGGATCTCCTGGTCGGTGAACATCCGACCGCCGGCGTCCCGCCAGTCGCTCAGGAACGCCGCCCGGAGCGGGTCGACGGCTGGACCTTCGATCTGGAAGTGGGTGTCCCGCCATTCGTTTTCGTTGCGCGCGTCTCCGTCCCACTCCTCGGCCACTCCCACTCCGCCGGTGAACGCGAACGCGTTGTCCACGACCAGGATCTTTCGGTGGGTGCGGTGATCGATCTCCCACACCTTCCAACGGGCGGGCGGACGGAACCACCGCAGCTCCACCCCCGAACTGGTCATGATTTCGATCAGCTCCTGGGACATCGGCTGGGCGCCGACGGCATCGAGCAAGACACGCACCTCGACACCGCTCCGGGCCCGCTCGGCCAGAGCGTGCGCCATCTGCCGGGCGATGTCGCCCGTCCAGTACACATAGGTGACGAAGTCGATGCGCTTTTGGGCGAGCCGAACCGCCCGCAGCATGGCGGGGAAGATCTCGACTCCGTTGCGAAGACGCGTGACGGAGTTGCCCTCGGTGAAGACCACGCCGACGACGGCCTCCAGCGCTCGCCTGAAGGAGTCGTCGGCGTGGTCACTCACCCGAACTCGATCCCCTGAGCGAGGGGCAGGTCGTCGCCCCAGTTGATCGTGGTGGTCTGACGGCGCATGTACGCCTTCCAGGAGTCGGATCCGGCTTCGCGGCCGCCGCCGGTGTCTTTCTCACCGCCGAAGGCGCCGCCGATCTCGGCGCCCGAGGTGCCGATGTTCACGTTGGCGATTCCGCAGTCGGAGCCGGTGGCCGAAAGGAACCGCTCGGCGTTCTTGAGGGACTGCGTGAAGATCGCCGACGACAGGCCCTGGGCCACGCCGTTCTGGATCTCGATCGCCTCATCGAGCGTGTCGAACTCGATGACCCACAGGATCGGGGCGAACGTCTCCTCCTGGACGATCGCGGCGTCCTTGCCGATGCGGGCGATCGTGGGCTCGACGAAGTACCCGGGCCGGTCCAGCGCCTTGCCGCCGTAGACGACCTGGGCGCCCTGGTCCCGAGCGGTCTCCAGCGCCTCCATCATCTGCTCCACTGCCGCCTGGCTGACCAGCGGCCCCATCAGGGTCCCTTCCTCGAGCGGGTCGCCGATCCGAACCTGGCTGTAGGCGTCCTTCAGGCGGTCGACGAACTTGTCGGCGATCGCACGATGGACGAGCAGACGACGCAGGGTGGTGCAACGCTGACCGGCAGTGCCCACCGCAGCGAAGAGGACGGCGCGGATCGCCAGCTCGAGGTCGGCGTCGTCCATCACGATGATGGCGTTGTTGCCACCGAGCTCGAGGACCGTGCGACCCATGCGAGCGGCGACCTTGGGACCGACGATCTTGCCCATCCGGGTCGACCCGGTAGCCGAGATCAGCGGGAGGCGCCGGTCGTTGACCATGGCCTCACCTACCACGTCCCCGGTGCCCGCCACCAGGTTGAACACACCCTCATAGCCACTGCCGGACATCACCTCGTTGCAGATGCGAGTCACCGCCACCGCGGTCAGCGGCGTCCGCTCCGACGGCTTCCACAGGATCGGGTCGCCGCAGACCGCGGCGATGGCGGCATTCCACGACCACACCGCCACCGGGAAGTTGAAGGCGGTGATGACTCCGATAGGGCCGAGCGGATGCCACTGCTCGTACATCCGGTGATTGGGACGCTCCGAAGCCATCGTCTTGCCGTAGAGCTGCCGCGACAGACCGACGGCGAAGTCGCAGATGTCGATCATCTCCTGGACCTCGCCGATTCCTTCCGGAAGGATCTTGCCCACCTCGAGGCTGACGAGGGCACCCAGCTCTTCTCGCCGGTCACGCAGGGCGTTGCCGATCTGACGCACGTACTCGCCCCGCCGGGGAGCGGGCAAGGTCCGCCACCGCTGGAACGCCTCCACCGAAGACGACACCGCCGCCTCGTAGTCGTCGGGGCCGGCGAGGCTCACCCGGGCCAGCACCTCCCCGGTCGTGGGGTTGGGGATCTCGACGACGCCCCCGCTTCCCTGCCGCCACTCACCAGCGATAGAGACACCGGCGACGGTGTCGTCTGTGGCGAGATCGAAAGCTTCCAATATCTCGCTCATCGACTCTCCTCTGTAGCGCGTTTGGCGGCGACTACTTCGATCTCTATCAGAAACCCGCCAGGGAGGGCCCCGGCCTGGACGGCCGACCTGGCGGGCGGGTGTTCACCGAAGTAGTCGGCGTAGATCTCGTTCACCTTCGGGTAGTCGGCGATGTCAGCGAGGAAGATCGTTGTCTTGACCACGTCCTTGTATCCCAAGCCGACGTCACCGAGGATCAATCCGATGTTGTCGAGGACACGTCGCGTTTGGGCCTCGATGTCGTCGGGGGCACGTTCTCCGGTCTGCGGGTCGAAGGCGACCTGACCGGACAGGAACACGAATCCTCCCGCCTCCACCGCTACCGAATACGGCCCGATCGCCGCCGGTGCCGATGGGGTATCGAGGATCTCGGGCACGGGTAGAAGCCTCCTTTGGGACTGAGCCAAAGGCTAACCGGCAGACGGCAGTCGTCAGTCGGCACACGGCAGCGGTACGTGGTAGGTGGCAGCCGAAGCTGACGCGATACGCCTGCAGTCCGGGACCGAAGACCGCGTGACCAGCGTCGTGGGTTGGCGCTGCCGAGTGCCGACTAGGAGAAGCTGTTGCCGCAGCCGCAGGTGCGGGAGACGTTGGGGTTGTCGATCGAGAACCCCGCACCCATCAGGCCATCGCTGAAGTCGAGCGTCGAACCGCGCAGCATCTCCGCCGACTGCGGGTCCACGACCACCCGCACGTCGCCGAACTCCTCGACGATGTCGGTGTCGTCGATCTGGCTGTCGAAGAAGAGCTCGTAGGAAAACCCCGAGCAACCGCCGGGGCGCACGGCCATCCGCAACGCCAGACCGGGCTCGTTCTCGGCCGCCAGCAGTTCACCGACCTTGGCGACAGCGGCGTCGGTCAGCATCACGGTCTTCTGGGGCCGGTTCGACTTGATGGACAGGAGTTGGGTCATGAGTGTGCGCTCGCGGATAGAGGTCGGTTCCCGGTGCCCAAGTATAAGGGATATCGTGGAAATCCCACTCCCCGAGGAGAGATGGCTACCGCCGAAGAGATCTACAAGGCGCTCGAAGGGGTGAACGACCCCGAACTGGGCGGCAACATCGTCGATCTGGGCATGGTCACTTCGGTCGACGTGGACGAACGCGGCGTGGCCACGATCGGAATCGCCCTCACCATCGCCGAGTGCCCGATGCGCAACCAGATAGAGAACGACACGGTGCGCCGCATCAAGGGCATGCCCGGGATCACCGACGTGGTCGTGAACACCACGGCTATGACCAAGACGCAACGGGCCGAGCTGATGAGCCGGGCCCGGCGCTGGGCGAGAGAGAACGCCCAGCCGACCAACGTCGCTCCCACCACCCGCGTGGTGGCTGTCGCTTCCGGAAAGGGAGGGGTCGGCAAGTCTTCGGTGAGCGTGAACCTGGCGCTCGCCCTCCGCTCTCGGGGTTTCGAGGTCGGCCTCCTCGACGCTGACATCTGGGGGTTCTCGATTCCCCGGATGTTGGGCGCCCAGGGCCCGCTAACCGCCGACGACGAAACCCGCCTCATCCAACCCGCCATCGCTCACGGCATCTCGGTCGTCTCCACCGGGTTGATCATCGAATCCGAAGAGACGGCACTGATGTGGCGCGGCCTGATGCTCTCCAAGGCGGTCGAGCAGTTCCTCACTCAGGTGGAATGGGGCGACCTCGACTATCTCGTCATCGACCTGCCCCCGGGCACCGGTGACGTCCAGATGGCTCTCGCCCGCCTCTTGCCGCAGGCCGAGATGCTGGTGATCACGACACCGCAGAAAGCCGCTCAGAAGGTGGCAGTCCGAGTCGCCGACATGGCGCGCCGCTCGCACATGCCGATCGTCGGGGTGATCGAGAACATGTCCGGATTCGAATGCGCCCACGGCGAACGCTACGACCTGTTCGGAACGGGCGGAGGATCGGAACTGGCGGAGACCATCAACGCTCCCCTGCTCGGCCAGATTCCCCTCGATGCGGCGGTGGTGCGCGGCGGCGACGAGGGAGAGCCGGTGGTGCTGGATGCGGAACCGGGGCCCGCCGGCAGGGCCTTCCTCGCCCTCGCCCACCGTCTCGTGGAGGTCATGCCGCCCGCCGCCGACGAGACCTGCACCGGTCGGATCGCCAAGCTCATCGCCCAACTCGACGACGACATGGCGGCCGCCAGCGGCTGATCAGGCCGCTCGGCCCAGTGACTAGTCACTTCGGGCTATTCCAGAATCCATCTGGTGCTATCGCAATCGAACAGCATTATTTGTGTCGAACGTGCCCAAGGGTCCAGATGGCATCTGGAAACGGGCGGTGCCATGGGAGGCAACCATGTCGGATGGCTCGGGAGGCACATCCGACGAGGTCCTTCGGAGCCCTGTTCCCCCCGGGGCTCCGAAGCAGCACGAGGATCTGTTTTCCCCCGCAGACCCTCGTCGAACCGGGCGGCTCGCAAGAGCCGCCCGGTACCTTTTTGCCGACCGGTCAGCGGATCAGCAGAGGCTCCGGACGAGGGGATAGGGGTTGACCGCTCCCCCGCCGCCGGGGTGGTACTCGAAGTGGAGGTGGGGATAGGCAGCCGAGGCGTTGCCGGTGCTGCCCACGTACCCGATGATCTGGCCCGCCGTCACGGACACGCCGCTCGATATGCCGTCGGCGATGCCGTCGAGATGGGCGTAGTAGAAGCTGTCTCCCGCATTGGAGCGCATCCAGATCGTGATTCCGCCCAGGGCGCTTCCCGATCCGGTACGGGTGATCGTGCCGTCGTAGATCGCCGCCACCGGCGTACCCCGGGCAGCCATCATGTCGACCCCCTGGTGGCCGCGGCCACCCGAACGCGCCGCTCCCCAGCTGTCCACGAACGACACCGGACCTTGCACGGGGCATGCCGCCCCGCCTCCGCCCGAAGGCGGCGGCGGTGGTTCGGGGGCTGGCGGTGAGTCGTTGCCCGAGTCGTCGGACCCGCCGTCGTCGGGCTGAGGCGAATCGTTTCCTGAGGGCTGCGTGGTAGTCGTGGTGCTCGTGGCCGCCGCCAGTCGCGCCGCCTCTTCTCGGCGCCGGCGCTCCTCCTCTTCTCTCCGCCGACGCTCCTCTTCCTCACGGCGGCGCTGCTCGACGAGCAGCTGATAGTCCGCCGAGGCCGCAGTGAGCACAGCCTCGGCTTCGGCGGCGAGAGCTGCCAGTTCCTCTGTCACCTGCGCCTGTTCGGCCCGGGCCTGGTCGAGACGTTCGGTTTGGCGCTCCAGTTCGGCGCGGGTCGCTTTCAGATTGGCGATCGAAGCGTCCTCGATGCCGGTCACCCGGCGTAGATACTCGAGCCCTGCCGTGGCGGTGTCCTCGGAGCCCAGCATCGCCACCAACGCCACGGACGAGGTGGAGCCCATGTACATCTCCACGGCGAGTTGCTCCACGTCCACCTGCGCTTCTTCGAGGCGCACCTGGGTACGCTCGATCGCCGAGGTGAGATTGGCGATCTCGTCCTCGAGTTGGACTTGACGGACGTAGGCGTCTTCGAGTTGACGGGCGATCGAATCGGCTTTCGCCTGCGCCTCTCGCACCCGCTCTTCGGCACGTTCGAGATCGGCTTCGGTGACGGCGCCGTACGCCGGCACGGCGAGGAGCATCAAGAGGACGGCGGCCAGCACGCGTCTCATGCGCTTCCCTCGGAGGAGATCTTCACTGTCTGTCCTTCGATGACCACCCTCCCGTCGTCCGCCAGTTTCTCGAGATGAGCCCTCACTGAGCGGGCCGCCAGGGGATGGAGAGAATGGTCGACGTCACGGTAGACGACTGCCACGATGTCGGCGACAGAGGCGGCCCCATCTTCGACCGCCCGCAGGATTTCTCGCTCCCGCTGACGACGGTGGGCGACGTACCACTCGATCACCTCGTTGGGGTTGGCCATGACCTCGCCATGGCCGGGATGGAGCGCCTCGAGGTCTAGACGGCGAAGACGTTCGAGCGACTCCAGATAGGGCGCCATTCTCTCGACCATCACCGACGAACCCCCCATGATGTGATCGCCGGTGAACAGTATCCGATCGACGAGGAAGCAGACGTGGTCGTCGGAGTGTCCAGGCGTGTGCACGACCTGGATCTGCAGGTCGCCGACGCCGACCACCGACCCGTCCTCGAGGCGGAGGTCGGGATCGAAGCCGGGGCCCCGCTCGTAGCCGAAAGCAGGGACACCGAGGTCGCGAGCGAGCGGGTTGGCGAGAGGGGCGTGATCCTCGTGGGTGTGGGTGACGAGCACCGCCTCGACATCGCGATCTCCCACCCTCTCCATGATCGCCCTGGCGTGGGAGGCGTCGATCGGGCCGGGGTCGATGATCGCCACCGAGCCATCCGAGTCGAGGATCCAGGTGTTGGTGCCCGGGCCGGTGTATGGGCTGGGGTTGGGAGCGAGCACTCGTTCGATCCTCATGGCAGCTGGGCGGAGTCGGGGAGGCTGATGCGTATCTCAGAGCCGTCCTGCTCGATGATCGGTTCGACGAGCTCGACGCGGGCCCGTCCGGCCGCGTCCCACACGGAAGCGGGGTCGTCGAAGCCGACGAGCCACCGTAGATGGTGGAGGGTGGGAGTGATCATCGGCCAGGTGGCGTCGTCGGCCCGCTCGAGCGCCAGGCGCGGCGACACCCAGCAGGCCTCGGCGGCTTCGATCGGATCCGGGTCGAGAGCGAGCCCCGGTGCGACCCGTGCTACGTAGAAGCGGGTGTCGAAGCGCACAGGCGCAGCCTCTGGTGTGACCCACCGGGAGACCAGCCGGAGCCGGCGCCCGTCGAGCACCGCCCCCTGGCCGAGGACATGCTCGAAGATGGCCGCGCCAGAGCCGGGCACCGGCTCGGTGAGCGGGGGGTCGGTGATGGCCACGCCCACCTCTTCGATCGTCTCCCGCAACGCTGCCGCCCGCCACGGCAGGTCATCGGCGCCCTCGGGTATGGTCACCGCCGCCCGGGCCAGATCGCTTCGGTCTATGTCCTCGACCTTGCCTCCCGGGAACACCCACAGACCGCCGAAAAAGCCGCGCGCCACGCGCCGCAGCATCAGCACTTCGAGGTCTCCTTCGCCTTCCCGCAACACCAGGACGGTTGCGGCAGGCCGTGCCGTTACACCCGCCACGCTTCCACGCGGGTGACCCGCGGAGCGAACCGTCGGCCGATCCAGCTAGCGAGCCGCGGCCTCAGCCATCGGCGAACCGCGGGTATCAGGAGCAAACACCCGGTCAGGTCGGAGAGGTAGCCCGGCGTGATGAGCAAGACGCCGGCCGCCAGCAGCATCGCCCCGTGGGCGATCTCATCACTCGGGAACGATCCGAAAGAGAGACGCTCGCGGGCCGAGTGCCACACGTCGATGCCTTGGCGCTTGACCATCGTCGCTCCGAACACCCCGGTGATGAGGACTACGAGAAGTGTCCAACCCAGGCCGATGCGGCCCGTCGACCAGACGAGCAGAGCCATCTCGAGTAGGGGAAATCCAGCGAAGAAGAGGACCCGGACCATCTGCGCTGAGGGTACTTCCGCCAGTGGGCAAGCGGGGATTGAGACATGAGCTGCGACTTGCCAGACTCAGGGGTCATGAGTGCCCGACTCACCGAGCTCCAGGCCGGCATGGCCATCCCGTACGGGGGCGACCGGGTCACGTACGTCAGTGCAGAGCTCGCCGCCGCTTTCCGCCCCGGCGACCGCCTCATCGTCGTGCAGGAGACAGGCGACCTCCTCCACGTCCCCGCCGACGCCTGGGACATCGCAACATCGGCCGTTTCCCGGGCGTACGAGGCCTTCGGGCACATGGGTGCGGTCACCTCCGACCAGCTCGACTCGTTCTACGGACGGTTCGCCGAACTGCTCGAAGACGACACCGTCTTCGCCCCGATCGCCGCGGCCAATGCCGCCGATGTCGAGTCGGCCCGCGCTCGAGGCCGGTCCACCACCCGGCTGGAGCTCACCGACCGGATGCGAGCCGACATGATCGAATCGCTGCGCATCTGGGAGAAGACCGAGGTCTCGACCGAGCCGGTCGAGGTCGTCACCCACGACGGGTGGCGGGTCGAGGTCCACCGGGCGGGTCTGGGAGTGGTGGGGTTCGTGTTCGAAGGCCGACCCAACGTGTTCGCCGACGCCACCGGTGTGCTGCGTTCCGGGAACACGGTCGTCTTCCGGATCGGCTCCGATGCACTGGGGACCGCTCGGGCGATCGTCGAGCACGCTCTCGAGCCTGCTCTCGACGACGCCGGCCTGCCAGCCGGGGCGGTGTCGCTGGTCGCTTCGGCCGAACGCTCCGCCGGATGGGCGATGTTCTCCGACCCGCGACTTGCCATAGCCGTTGCCCGCGGATCGGGACCCGCCGTCGCCCAGCTCGGAGCAGTGGCCCGCCAGGCCGGAACCCCGGTCAGCCTCCACGGGACCGGTGGAGCCTGGATAGTCGTCGCTCCCGATGCCGACCCCGACTACGTCGAGGAAGTCGTCTACCACTCGCTCGACCGCAAGGTGTGCAACACCCTCAATACCGCGGTAGTAGTGGGCGAGCTCTCCGGACCACGTGTGGAGGCGGTACTCGCCGGGCTGCGCCGGGCGGCGGAGCGGCGCGGCACGAACCCGAAGCTCCACTGTGCCGACGAGTTCGACCTCGACCCCTGGTGGAAGGAGTCGGCCCCGATCTCCCGAGCCGAAGGCGAGGTAACCGAGCCGCGCGCCGAAAAGATCGACCCGACCCAGCTCGGCCGCGAGTGGGAATGGGAACAGAGCCCCGAGATCACGTTGTGGTCGGCACCGTCCGTCGACGCCGCCGTCGACGCTTTCAACACCTACTCACCTCGCTTCATCGCCTCCCTCGTGTCGAACGACCCGAACCTCCACGAGTCGTTCTACGCCCGGATCGACGCCCCGTTCGTCGGCAATGGCTTCACCCGCTGGGTCGACGGTCAGTACGCCTTGCGCCGCCCGGAGTTGGGATTGTCGAACTGGGAGTTCGGCCGCCTTTTCGGAAGGGGCGGGGTGCTGTCGGGCGACTCGATCTACACGCTCCGCACCCGGGCCATCCAGCAGCGTCCTGACATCGGACGCTGACCCTCGTCGAGACGAAGCCCGTTTACCCTCTCGCTGATGGAGTCGCTGCGAGGATCCATCCGAGGCGCAGTCGTGAAGCGCGCCGAGGACCCCCGTTTCGTCGCCGGCCAAGGCAACTACGTCACCGATATGGCGGTCGACGACGCCCTGTGGGCCGTGTTCGTCCGCTCCACTGTGGCCCACGGGACGATCGCCTCCATCGACACTCAGGCCGCGGCAGAGATGCCTGGTGTGGTGGGTGTCTTCACCGCCGACGACCTGCCCCCCGGCCCCATGCCGGCCATCGTTCGCAGCCTGGACGAAGTCACGCGCCGTCCGCTCCTCGCCCGGGACAGGGTCCGTCACGTGGGCGACCCCGTGGCGGTGGTGGTGGCGGAGAGCGAACGGGAGGCGATCGACGCCGCCGAGGCAGTTTGGGTCGACTACGACCCCCTCCCCGCCGTCGCTTCCCTCGATGCCGCCCTCGCCGACGGAGCCGAGCTGCTCTATCCCGAGCTCGGCACCAACGTCGTCGCCGAGGGCGGATTCGGTCCCGACGGCGACGTGCTTTCCGGTGCCGAGGTGGTGATCACGGCTGAGATCCACAACCAGCGCGTGGCGCCGGTCCCGCTCGAGACGTCCAACACACTGGCCATCCCCCGCCCCGACGGTGGCGCCGAGGTGTGGCTGGGCTCCCAGGCGATCCACTACACGCGCAACACGATCTCTCGGGCACTGGGGATCGACCGGGAACTGCTGCACGTCCGGACGCCGGACATGGGCGGTGGCTTCGGTGCCAAGATCAACTGCTACCGCGAGCAGGTGGTCGTGGTCGCCCTGGCGCTGGAGCTGGGCCGACCGGTCCGTTGGCACGAAGGCCGGACCGAAGGGATGCTCTCGATGTCCCATGGACGCGACCAGCGCCAGTACCTGGAGCTAGGAACCCGACGCGACGGGACGATCGTCGGCATGCGCTGGACGGTCACCCAGGACGCCGGCGCCTACCCCCTCGATGGCGCCGCCATGGCCGACCTCACCCAGCGAATGGCGTCCGGGGCGTATCGCATACCCGCGCTCGAGTTCCGGTGGCGGGGCGTGGTGACCAACACCACTCCCACCGACAACTACCGCGGAGCCGGCCGCCCCGAGGCGGCGATGGCGATCGAGCGGATGATGGACCTGCTCGCCACCGAACTCGACATGGACCCGGCGGAGGTGCGGCGGCGCAACTTCATCCCGCCCGATGCCTTCCCCCACGTGACTGCTTCGGGTGAGCGCTATGACACCGGGGACTACGCCGCCGCCCTCGACGTGGCGCTGGCCAAGGTCGGCTACGAGGAACTGCGCGCCGAGCAGGCGGAACGGCGTCGCCGGGGAGCCCGTCGCCAGCTCGGGATCGGCCTCTCCTCGTATGTCGAGGTGACGGCGCCCGGCGGCCGCAAGGACTGGGGACGGGCCGAGGTGACACCCGACGGAGTGGTGGTCTACTCCGGCGCCCTCTCCCATGGACAGAGCCACGAGACGGTATTCGCCCAGGTCGCCGCCGACATCCTCGGAGTCCCGTTCGAGCGGGTCCGGTTCGTACAGGGCGACACCGACTTCGTCGTCCGCGGGGGCGGGACCATGGGGTCTCGGTCACTCCAGATGGCGGGCTCGGCCGTGACCCGGGCGGCTCAGGGGGCGTTCGAGAAGGCCCGTCGGATCTTTGCCCACATCAAGGAAGCCGCTCTCGAGGACGTCGTGCGCTTCGACGACGGGCGCATCGGCATCGCCGGCGTCCCCGACTCCGGCATGACCGTCCTCGAGGTCGCCGCTCTCGCCGCCGATCCCGAGAATCTGCCTCCCGGCGAGGAACCGGGGATAGTCGTCGACGACACCTGGGAGCAGGAGGAAGCAACCGTCCCGTTCGGTACCCACGTCTCCGTCGTCGAAGTCGACATCGAAACCGGAGAGGTCGAGATCCTCCGGCACGTCGCCTGCGACGACTGCGGGCGCATCCTCAACCGTATGGTCGTCGACGGCCAGGTGCATGGCGGCGTTGCCCAAGGTGCCGGCCAGGCACTGTTGGAGTGGTTCCGTTACGACGCCGACGGCAACCCCCTCACCGCCAACCTGACGAGTTACCTGGTTCCGACGGCCACCACCTTGCCTTCTATCGAGATCGCCCACACCGAGACGCCGACGGACCAGAACCCTCTGGGTGTGAAGGGCATCGGTGAAGCCGGCACGATCGGCTCCACACCGGCGGTGGTCAACGCCGTCCACGACGCCCTCCGTCCGTTCGGAGTTCGTCACATCGACATGCCCCTCACTCCGGCACGTATCTGGGAAGCCCTCCGATCCGCCCGGGCCTGAACGGGACGTCGGCTCCTAACCTTCGACTCGATGGCAGCCCTCCGGCCCCCTTCTGTCGACTCCGTCGTCCGCCGACTGGACGACGGCAGCATTCCGCGGCCGCTCGTCGTGCAGATCGTGCGCGAGGTGATCGACGAGGCGCGCCAGGACGCGGGCGTCGACATCGACACCGAGACCCGACGGCGCCTCGACCTGATCCGCCGGGCACTGCCCCGCCGGGTCATCAACGCCACCGGCGTCCTCCTCCACACCAATCTCGGCCGGGCTCCTCTCTCGGCGGCGGCCGCCGAAGCCGCCGCCTCGGTCGCCCGGGGCTACTCGAACACAGAACTGGACCTGACGAGCGGCGAACGCGGCCCCCGCAACGCCGCATTGGAACGGGCCCTCGTGACCCTCACCGGGGCCGAGGCGGCATTGGTGGTCAACAACAACGCCGGGGCTGTCTTTCTGACGCTGGCGGCCTTGGCCACCGGACGCAAGGTGCCCGTGTCCCGAGGCGAGCTCATCGAGATCGGCGGGTCGTATCGACTCCCCGAATTGATGGCGGCGACCGGAGCAGAGTTGGTCGAGGTCGGGACGACCAACCGCACCCGCCTCTCCGACTACGCCGGAGTCGAGGACCAGGCACTGTTCCTCAAGGTCCACCGATCCAACTACCGGGTGGTGGGCTTCACCGCCGAAGTTTCGATCCCCGAGTTGGCGGGCCTGGCACATGAACGCGGCGTTCCCCTGGTCTACGACGCGGGGTCTGGCCTCCTCGACGAGCGGACCCCCTGGCTTTCGCCTCCGCCTCCCTCGTGGCTGGCAGGAGAGCCCGGGGTGCGCCAGTCGCTCGAAGCCGGCGCCGACCTGGTGCTCTTCTCGGGCGACAAGCTTCTCGGTGGCCCGCAAGCCGGCGTCGTCGTCGGGAGCAGTTCACTCGTCAGCCGCTTGAGGAAGCACCCCGCCGCCCGAGCCTTGCGGATCGACGGGCCGACTGCCGCCGCCTTGACCGTCACCCTGGAGGCCTACCTCGACGGGCGAGCGTTCGAGCTGCCCCTGTGGCGAATGGCCACCGCCCCCGCCGACGAAATCGAGCGACGCGCCCGCCGGATCCTGGAAGCCACCGGCGTGCCGGGGCGGGTGGTGGCCGGGATGTCGACCCTTGGAGCCGGGTCTGCCCCGGGAGCCGAGATCCCCTCGGCGGTGATCGAGCTGGACGAAGCGGACAGGCGCTTTTCCCGACTGCTGGAGCAACCGACCCCGATCCTCGGTCGTCGCTCGGCCGGCCGCCTCCTCCTGGATCTGCGCACCGTCGATCCGTCCGACGACGAAGTGGTGGCAACTGCTCTCGCCGAGTCATGACGGTCATCGGCACCGCGGGTCACGTCGACCACGGCAAGTCGACCCTGCTCCAGGCGATCACAGGCCGTGACCCGGATCGCTGGGAAGAGGAGAAGAGGCGCGGGCTGACCATCGACCTGGGTTTCGTCTGGGCGACGCTGCCGTCGGGGCGTGAGGTCTCTTTCGTCGACGTCCCGGGTCACGAACGGTTCATCAAGAACATGCTGGCGGGCGTCGAGGCGATCGACGTGGCGCTCTTCGTGGTCGCCGCCGACGAAGGCTGGATGCCCCAGTCGGAAGAGCACCTGGCGGTGCTCGACCTCCTCGAAGTGCAACGCGGCGTCGTGGCCGTCACGAAGGCGGACCTCGTCGACGACGAGGTCCTTGAACTGGCGACGCTCGAGGTCATCGAGCGCCTTGAGGGGACGAGCCTCGAAGACTCGCCCGTGGTGGCGGTATCCAGCACGACCGGCCGCGGCCTCGACGAGCTCCTCGGTGCCCTCGACGCCGCCGTCGAAGAGCCCGAAGCGGGTGACGACCCGCGGCTGTGGGTGGACCGCCGTTTCAGCATCACCGGGGCCGGCACGGTGGTCACCGGCACGCTGCTCGGCGGTCCCTTGCAGGTGGGCGACGTCTTGCGCGCCTACCCGGCCGACGTCGCCGTCCGGGTACGGGCACTGGAGAGCCACGAACGGCACCACGAGAGGGTGGCTCCCCACCGTCGTGTGGCGGTGAACCTGGTCGACGCCCCCGAGGACCTCGCCCGAGGCGCCATGTTGGGGTTGCCTGGCCGGTGGGAGATGACGCTGCGATTCACCGCGACGATTCGCCCAGCCCGCTACATCGACGATCTATCCGAACGCGGAGCCTTCCAGCTGCATGTGGGCACGACCGCGGTCACCGCCCGGCTGCGCCTCCTCGCAGAGGGTGCCCTGATCATCCTCGATCGGCCCCTTCCCCTGCGCTACGGGGACCGCTTCATCGTGCGTGAGACGGGACGACGGGCTGTGGTGGCGGGCGGCCGTGTCCTCGACCCTTCACCTCCGCGACGGGGACAGGCGCTGCGTCTGGCAGCTGGTTTGGCGCCGGACTTGCCTCTGCCGGAAGCCGCCTCTCGCCTCCTCGTCATCCGCCGGGCTGAGCGGGTGGACCGGCTGGTCGCCCACACGGGTGCGGCTCCGAGCGAGGCTCAGATCTTCGGCGAAACTGCGGTCTCGCCCGATGAACATGCCCGCCTGGAGCAAGCGGCGGTGGCGGTAGTCGGAGAGTTCCACCGGGAAAACCCGTTGCGGCCCGGAATGCCGACGGCCACGCTGGCGAGCCGTCTGGGAACCGAAACCGAGATCGCGGCAGCCATTGCGCAGCAATCCCCGACGCTCCACACGGATGGGGCAACGGTGTGGGTCAGAGGTCACACGGCCGAGCTCCATCCCACCCAAAGGGAACAATGGGAAGCGACCCGTCGGCTCCTCGCCGAGGCCGGGTTGCAGCCACCGCGGGTGGCTGAGCTCCCGATCGACAAGGAGGTGGTCCACCTCTTGGCGCGATCGGGAGACCTCGTGATCGTTTCGCCGGACCTGGTCTACCTGCCGGAAACCATCCGCCAGGTCGAGGAGGCGATCGCCGGCATGACCGGACCCTTCACCGTGGCCGAGTTCCGCGACACGCTCGGCATCTCGAGGAAATACGCGGTGCCACTCCTCGAGTGGGCCGACGAGCGCCGACTCACCCGCCGTCAGGGAGACACTCGAACTCCCCTGGTCTCCCGGGAGGGGTGAGCTTCGTCAGCTGGCAGCTGAGGCGGCGAACAATTCCTTGCGATCCGCTTCCGTCATGCCGCCCCAGATGCCGAATGGCTCGCGGATCGTGAGCGCGTACTCCGAGCACTCCTTGAGCACGGGGCAGACGTTGCAGATCGCCTTGGCCCGGGCTTCACGTCTCTCTCTGTCGTCTTTCCGCTCGAAAGTGGAGGGTGGAAAGAACAGATGGGCGTGATTCCCTCGGCAGAGTGCCTGCAGTTGCCAATCTCCTGACGACAACGTCGCTCCCTTCCGTTGCCAACGCTGGGGCACG
>Ga0207873_1000623_pt1 | contig 37993 bp, 33 predicted proteins | sample BGWIniCompost_FD_187373 | JGI IMG/M metagenome (GOLD analysis project Ga0207873, IMG submission 187373) | Cellulose adapted compost microbial communities from Newby Island Compost Facility, Milpitas, CA, USA - BGW Initial Compost (SPAdes)... ... | reverse complement strand
AGTCCTTTTTATCCATACCGGTTTTCTCCTTCCACCATTCGCTCTCCAAAATACCGGGAAAGCTCTTCGCGCAGGCGCAGCCGGGCACGCGAAAGGCGGGTCTTTACGGCGGTTTCGCTGATATTCAGCACCTCGGCCGTCTCCTGAGTGGAAAGGCCTTCGATTTCTCGCAGGAGAAACACTGCTCGCAGCCGCGGCGGCAGGTTTTCGATGGCCGCATCCAGGTGCGCCAGCGCCTCTGCAGACATTAGATCTCGCTCGGGAAGGCAGCACCAGTCAACGATCTGCAGCGGCTCCTGGATCTCATCCTCACCTTCGTAAGGATCTTCGATCGATACCATGCCCGTGCTCTTCTTTCGCCGGCGCAGCAGCATGAGAGCTTCATTGGTTGCTATCCGGTAAAGCCAGGTAGACAGCTTTGATCGACCGTCAAAACTGGGAAGATGGTGGTATGCTTTAATGAACGTCTCCTGCAGGATATCCTCCGCATCCTGCGGATTCCCCAGCATTTTCAAAGACAGACGGTAGATCAAACCGGAGTATGTCTCAACCAGCCTGGCAAATTCCGCCCGATCACCGGCTTTCAATGCAGGAATGTTAAACTGTTCGGGCGAAACTGTTCCTTCAGTCATTTGATGCATCCCCGGAGCAATCGTTACGTTGAATTCTTCTACAGAGGATTGTAACATACCGGGCCCGGTGCAAAACCGGGCTGAATAGTGTATACCGGTCGGCGAGAGCCTGCTCGTAATGATTAAAGCAGCGCCCATACAGTATAATTCCACACAGTCAGGCGGGTGTTTAATGCAGAGAACTCATATATTAAAGAACGACTTTCCTGGAGGAAAGCATTGACTGTTGTTACGTTAACAACTGACTTTGGCTTAAAAGACGGCAATGTCGGGGTAATGAAGGGGGTCATCTGGCGGTTTGCACCCCATGCTCAAATTGCGGACCTGAGTCACCTGATTGGACCTCAAAACATCCGCGAAGCCGCCCTGGTGCTCGCACGGGCGGTGCCTTATTTTCCCCCGGACAGCGTACACGTAGTCGTCGTCGACCCCGGTGTGGGGACGGAGCGCCGGCCGATCGCCGCCCAGATTGGCAGCCAGAAATTTGTCGCCCCGGATAACGGCGTCCTGTCCATGGTGCTGGACAGGGCAGAGCAGGAAAAGCAGCGGGTGGAAATCGTGCACCTGACGAAGCCGCAGTACTGGCTTCCCAGCATCAGCAACGTGTTCCACGGGCGCGACATCTTTGCGCCGGTAGCCGGGCATCTGGCGGCTGGCGCTCCGCTGGTTGTCCTGGGGACTCCCATCAACGATCCTGTGCGCCTCGAGCTGCCCAAACCTGTGCCGGTTGAGAACGGGCTGCGCGGCGAAGTGCTCCACATTGATCATTTTGGCAATATCACAACCACCATCCGCCAGGAGCATCTCAACGGGAAGCAGCAGGTTACGGTCCGCCTGGGTGGTTATGAAATCCGGGGGCTGGTGCGCACTTTTGGTGACCGGCCGCCTGGATCGCTGATCGCCCTCATCGGCAGCAGCGGTGATCTGATCGTCTCGGTCGTCAACGGCAGCGCGGCCGGCCAGCTCAATGTAAAAATCGGGGACCCGGTGGACGTGCAGTACGAGCCCCAGCAGGCGAACTGATTGCAGGTTTTTCAATGAATGACACCTTACCTCTGGTTGTAGAAGATTTAACCTTTCGCTACCGCGACCGGGAAGAACCTTCCATTCGCGACATATCCTTCACTGTCAGTCCTGGCGAACTGCTGCTGCTGGCGGGCGCCAGCGGCAGTGGAAAGACCACCCTGCTGCGCTGCATTAATGGGTTGATCCCGCGCAGCTACAAGGGTGAGATCAGCGGGCGCATCCTCATCAATGGGCAGGACCCCAGCGAACTATCGCTGGCGCGCATCTCACAGATGGTGGGCACCGTGCTGCAGGACCCCGAGCGCCAGATCCTGGGCTCGCGGGTGATCAGCGAGGTGGCCTTTGGCCTGGAGAATCTGGGACTCCCCCGCCCTGAAATCAGGGAGCGAGTGGACGAGGCGCTCAATCATTTAAAGATCGCCCACCTGCGCGACCGGGAAACTTTCAGCCTTTCAGGCGGAGAGAAACAGAAAGTTGCCCTGGCCGGTGTGCTGGCCATGCGCCCCAACATCCTGCTGCTCGACGAACCCCTTGCCAGCCTGGACCCGGCCAGCGCCCAGGAAGCGCTGCAGCTTGTGCGCGAGCTCGTGGACCAGGGGATGTCGGTGTTAATGATCGAACACCGCGTGGAAGATGTGCTCAAGATCCGGCCGGACCGGGTCATGCTGATGGAAGAGGGTACCGTGCGTTACCTGGGCCCCACAGAGGGGTTAATGAAAGCGGTGGATTACCATACGATCAAACTTCCGGCCCCGATGATCATCGAACGCGCCAGCAGAGACCCGGAACCTGCTGAGGTTCGCTTTTCCCCGGCCAATGGCGCGCAACCGGACCGCCCGCTGGTCGCGTTCCAGGACGTGCGCTTCTGGTATGAAGAGGGGGTGGATGTCCTGAAAGGTGTGAATCTGGAGCTGAACCGGGGTGATGTGATCGCCATCCTGGGGCCGAACGGAGCCGGGAAGACCACGCTGGTCAAACATGCCATCGGGCTGCTCAAACCGAAAGCCGGCCGTGTCCTGGTCAACGGTGAGGATACCCGCAAATTGAGCGTGGCTCAGGTGGCGAACACGCTCGGGTACGTCTTTCAAAGCCCCAGCCACATGTTATTTGCCCCCACGGTTGCAGAGGAACTGGCCTTTGGCCCTAAAAATCTGGGGCATCCAGCTCAGGTGATCGAAGAGGAGGTGAAAGAGGCGTTAGAAATTGTCAACTTAACAGGTCGAGAAACGGATCCTCCCCTGGCGCTTTCCTTCGGCCAGCAAAAGCGTGTAAGCATCGCCGCGATCCTGGCCATGCATTCTCGCATCCTGGTGATGGATGAGCCGACAGCTGGACAGGATTACAGGAACTACATGGATTTCATGGATGCAATCATGCAGATACCCAATTTTGAGGCGATCCTGTTCATCACCCATGATGTCGACCTGGCAGTGATCTACGCCAACCGGGTGCTCCTGGTGGATACCGGACAGGTCATTGCCGATGGCCCGCCTCACGAGGTTTTGAGCGACTTCGACCGGCTGAAGGCATCCAGGCTGGTGCCCACCTCGCTGCTGCAGACCAACCTGGAGTGGTTCTCACAGACCCGGCGTTTTATGCGTGCCGAGGCGCTGGCCCACGCCATCAACAGACATGGAGAGGAAAGCCCGGATGGATCCTCACGCAGCTAATTGAATTTTTTGTCTCACCGAGGAGGAACTTATCATGCAAGGCACTGCTCGCAATAAATCGCTCTCTGTATTGTTGGCCCTGCTGGGAGTGGTGGTCGTCTTTGCACTGATCATCATGATCGGCGGAGCCCTGAATGAATCGCTGCAGCTCGATGAAACGGCTGTGCTGCGCTTCGTTTTCGTCGGCATTGGCCTGCTGGCCGTGTACGCCGTGTACTGGATCACACGCGAAAACCGGGTGTGGGAAGTGGGCACCCGCGAAGTCGTCTACATGTCGATCGGTGCGGCACTGTTTGCGCTGCTCTCCTGGCTGTTCAACGGCACGGTGTTCGTTGTTCCGTCGGTCAGCCAGGTGGCGCTGCGGCCTGCCATCGCCATTCCGATGTTCTTCGGATATGCGTTCGGACCGGTCGTCGGCTTCTTTACCGGCGCAGTCGGCAACATGTTCGGCGACGCCCTCACCGGCTTTGGTCTCTCGCCGCAGTGGAGCGTGGGCAACGGCCTGATCGGCATGATCGCCGGCATGGTCTGGCTTTTTGACGACAAGCGCAGGAGCATCAACACGGTGCTGATCATCACCGCCGTGCTGGCTGCCCTGGCGACCCTGATCTACGTGTTCAACCCCACCATCCCGAACATGCTCTTCTTCGAACCGGAGAACAACATCTTCGGTGACCAGCAGATCACCCTGTTTGCGGCCATTTCGCTGATCATCGGTTTCCTGCTGGTGCTGCTCATCCGCTTCGGCTTCGGCAAAGACATCGACGTCGCCGCGGCGGTGACCTGGAGCGCCCTGGGGAACATCATCGGGATCGGCTTTGCCGCCATCTCTGACATCTGGATCAACGGCTTCTCCCCGGCGGTGGCCATCGTCGGCGAATTTCTCCCCGCCGCGGGCCCGAACCTGATCTTTGCGGCCATCCTGGTGCCGATCCTGGTGGTCGCTTATGAGGCCGTGCGCCGGCAGAGCGGGCGCTAGTACCCGCAGTGCGGGCAGCCGGCCGGAGCGCAGCACACGCTTTCTGAACGGCCGGTGGACTGCGCTGCACATGCTTTTGAGAGAAAGGATCGAGACCGGCGGTGTGTTCGCCTGCTCACCGCCGGTCAGCATCAAATCATCATGTTAGTCAACTGGCGGTACCGAGAACGAGATTCGATCATCCAGAGCTTTGACCCGCGCGCCTGGCTGATCTTCTTTGCCTGCTTCCTGGCGTCCACTCTGCTGTTCTGGGATGTGCGCTATCTGACCTTTTTCCTGGTCATCGCACTGATTGTGGTCTTTCGCTCCGGCATACCCTTTCGCGAGATGCGGCGCGCCTGGCTGTTCATCGGCGGGTTCATCATCTTCTTCGCCACGCTCACCTTCCTGACCGGCCGGGGAGGCATGGAGGTTTACACAGAAGAGCACCTGATCACGCGCCTGCAGGCTCCGTTCACTATCTTGAACTGGCGACCTGTGCTCAACATCACCGTGGAGCGCACTTTCTTTGCCATCAGCCAGCTTGTGAGGGTGTTCAGTGTGGCCAGCATGACCATCCTGATCCCCTACTCGCTGAACCCTGCGCGCTACGGCATCACTTTCCGCGGGCTGGGTATGCCGGATAAGTTCGCGTACGCGATGGACCTGACCATGCGCTTTATCCCCACCCTGGGACGCGACTTCCAGCTCACGCTGGACGCCCAGCGCGCACGCGGCTACGAGCTGGAAAAGCTCAGGGGCGGGCTGATCGCTCAGGTGCGCAAGATGGCGCCCCTCATCGTGCCCGTTACCATCCACGCCATCATCGGCAGTGAGGACGTGATCGACGCCATGGACCTGCGCGCCTTCGGCGTGGGACCGCGCACCTGGCTGGACGAGCTGCACTACCGCCGGCGGGACCGCATCCTTATCGCCGTGGGCGTGACAATCCTGTTCCTGTCCATCCTGCTCTCACTCTTCGGCTTCGGCCAGTTCTGGGTGCCCCAGGCTGCCATCGAAATGTTCAGCAGCCCGGGATTGTAAAAATACCGCCGCTTAAGAGAAAAACGCGCGCACGGCTGCGCGCGTTTTGGTTTTTTCAGCATTCTTTACGGAGAACTCAGGCCTGTGCCAGCGCCCGGACCGCCGATTTCAGGGACTGGATCAGCGCGACCCGGCTCTGCGATACCTGCTGCACCTGTGCGATCACGTCCGCGTCTTTTGTAAAGCGCAAGGTCTCCGCCGGCACCTGGCGGTAATAGTCCGCCAGGCGGTCGAGATATGCTTCCATCTGCCGGTAAGCTGCCGGCAGCGCGTGGATCTGCCCCGCGCCTCGCGCCTGCTCGAGCTGCTGCTTCAGGCTCTCCGCAGCCCGGCGCCAGTCCTGCAGGCTCATCCCGCTTTTACTTTTAATTCCCGAACGAGCCAGGGGGCGCACAAAGACGGGCAGCCGCTTGAGCTCTTCCTCCGTTTCAACCAGCATTTCGATAAACCTGGCGCTTAAACCGGCGGCCGAATTGAGGCTCTCCAGGAGGTCACCATCCTTCCGGCCGGAACTCTGCTCGTCCGCCGGAAGAGCAGCGGGGGCATCTTCCACAGGCTGTGCCTGCAGAAAGCCGGCCTGCTCCAGCACCTGGTAACCGTTGACCAGCTCTCCGTGATACTCCTCACTCAGGGCGGTGATCAGGTATGCAGCCGCCGCACCGGCATGGTCGGCGGGCATGGCAGAGTCGGGATAAGCCGGGTGCAGTGAGAGTTTCATAAACTGCTCTTCACTCAGGCCCATTCGCGGCGCCAGCCCGCGGGCCGCCCCGCGCAAGCCGGGTGTATCCACAAACCCGGGGGCAAAGGCGATCACGTGCACGCCATGTTCTCCCACCTCGCCAGCAAGCGACTGGCTGAAAGCTGCGATCCCCTGCTTGGAAGCGATGTACGCAGAGAGGTAGGGCATGGCATCGGTGGAAACCATGTTCACAATGATTCCGCTGCGGCGGTCGATCATATCCGGCAGAACGGCTTTCGAGGTCAGAAAAGTGCCCTTCAGGTTGACCGCCATCACCCGGTCCCACAGGCTTTCATCCATCTCCAGCACAGCGACCGGCGGGCACAGCACCGCATTATTCACCAGGATGTCCACCGGACCCAGAGAACGGTGCGTGCCGGCAAGCATATCCGCCACGCTGCCGGCGTTAGATACGTCGGTATGGATGAAGTATGCCCGGCCTCCTGCGGAGCGGATCAGCTCCGCTGCCTGTATTCCGGTCTCAGCGTTGATTTCGGCGATGACGACCGCAGCCCCCAGCCAGGCCAGTGCGTGAGCCGTTTCCAGCCCGATCCCGTCCCCGGCCCCGGTGACGACAGCCACCTTTCCGGCAAGCGCGTCACTGCGCAGGCCCAGGCTCTCGACTGCGCGCCCGCTTCCAGTAACTTTCTCAGAGCTCTGCATGCGCTTCGATTTCCTCTCAGTGACAGCCCTGTATTATGTAACAGGTTCTTAAAATGGTTTGCTAATTTGAAAAAGTTCGTGTAAAGTATATCCAATTCGCGAAGCAAAAAGTTTGGAATATTGCAGAGAGCCGGATTGTGAGTCACTTCCTTGAAAACCAGAAGTATCAGTTTGTCCTGCATCCCGATGAGGCCGTGTGGAGCCTTTTCCCGGCCGCGGGGAATGCCCCTTTCCTGGAAGCGGTTCGCATGGGGGTCTGGTACCGGAGTGGTAAGACCCGCCGCCGCGGGCTTGAATTCTGGAAGGTTTGTGAGATCACGAATGGGGAAACGGACTCACCCCACGGGCCGCTGCAGCAGATCAGCCTGTCCACCGAACCCGACGCCGGGGGGTTAGCGTATCACCTGCACTTTGCTCTGGTCAGAGAACATCCCCTCTTTCTCTGGAAGCTGGAGGTTGAGAACCAGGGGCGCCGCCCGGTTCTCATCGACCGCCTGGACATGCTGAACGCCCCCCAGGTGCGTTTTTCCACCCCCGGCGTCAGGGATCTGGCATTCTTTTCGAACGGCTGGCAGTCCTGGAACTTCACCGGTACGTATGGAGCCGGCGACCGCTTCCGGCGCACAAAGCTGGGACCTTTGAGCGAACCCATGCGCATCAACGCCGGAACGCCTCACCCACAGGATGCGGGGCATTTTGGCAGCGACATGTTCGCCGTACTGGGGAGCCGCAGAGACCGCCAGGCTCTGCTGGCCGGCTTTCTCGCCCAGCGCGAGCATTTCGGCTCTCTGGAGTGCTACCTTTACCCGCCGTATCCCTCGCTGTACATGTGGGCGAACGGCGATGGCGCGCTGCTCCACCCGGGCAGCCGTATGAGCACCGACTGGGCCTGCGCCGTCGTTTTCGACGTGGACACGGCCGACCCGCTGGGTACTTATGTGGAAGCGGTCGCGCGCGAGAATGGAATTTCTCCTTCTGCTTTACCGGCCATTCCCACTGGCTGGACGTCCTGGTATCACTATTATTCAAAAGTAAGCGCAGAAGATATCCGCCGCAATCTGCAGGCCGCGGCCGCACTGCAGCCCGAAATACCCCTTAAGTTGATCCAGATCGACGATGGCTTTGAAACGGCGGTCGGCGACTGGTTTTCATTTAAACCATCCTTCCCGCAGGGCATGGCGCCGCTGGCTGCGGAGATCCGCCAGGCCGGTTTCACCCCCGGGCTGTGGCTGGCCCCATTTATCGTCGAACCAAAATCGCGCCTGGCGAAAGAACGCCGGCAGTGGCTGCTGCACGACGATAACGGCCGGCTGGTGAACGCCGGCTTCGGCTTCAGCGGCGGGCTGACCTCCGGCCTGGACCTCACCCACCCGGATGCGCTGGCCTACGCCCAGGAAGTGATGCACACGGCGGTGCACAAATGGGGCTACCCCTTCTTGAAGCTCGACTTCCTGTACGCCGGCGCGCTGCCCGGCCGCCGGCACGACCCGACCTTCACCCGCGCCAAGGCGCTGCGCCGGGGGTTGAACGCCCTGCGCCAGGCTGCCGGAGAGGAGACCTTCTTGCTGGGCTGCGGCTGCCCGCTCGGGCCGGCGCTGGGACTGGTCGATGCCATGCGCATCAGTTCGGATGTCAGCGGCCGCTGGGAACCCTCCTACTGGGGCATCGCGTTCCCCTTTAAATCGGAGCCCGACTTCCCTGCCGCACGCAACGCCGTCCAGAACTCACTCACCCGGGCCCCGCTGCACCGGCGCTGGTGGATCAATGACCCGGATGTGCTGATCCTGCGGCCCGAAACCCGCCTGACCCTGGCGGAGGTGCAGACTCTGGCCGCTGTAATCGCCCTTAGCGGAGGCGCGCTGCTGATCTCCGATGACCTTGCGCGCCTGCCCCCCGAACGCCTAAGGATCGCCCGGCAAATGCTGCCCCTGATCGGGAAGCGGCCGGAGATTCCGGACTGGTTCGACAGGACCACCCCGCAGCACGTTCGCCTGGACCTGGAGAACCAGACCGGCGCCTGGCACCTGGTGAGCCTGTTCAACTGGGCCGACCGGGAGCAGGTCATGAAGCTGCAGCCAGCCGCTTTTGGCCTGATAGGCCGCTTCATGTGCCGCGAGTTCTGGAGCGGCCGGACAGTATTGATAGAAGAAGGGGGTTATTATGAGGCCCGGGTTCCACCTCACGGGAATCTTCTCGCCACGCTGCGGCCTCTGAATGAGGGACAGCCGCAGTACCTGGGCAGCAGCCTGCACATCTCGCAGGGGCTGGAAATCGCCTCCTGGGAAAGCGGTCCGCAGGGCATCCGCGCCCTGATCGAGCGCCCGGGTGAGGATGCGGGGCAGGTCGATCTATATTTACCAGCAATCCCGCGCGAAATCCGCCTCAACAGGATCGCCATCCCCTGGGCTGTGTGCGGGCACGGGCATTACCGCGTCCAGGTAAAAATCGCGGGCAAAGCTCTGCTGGAAATCCGCTGAGCCCTTTTCCTTTAAAGCGATCTCTGTACACACGCCCTCCGGGCGTGTGCACCCGTGCATTCGTCATTCTCGCTGAAAAACTTATATAAGGGGAAAAGCCCGGCGTTCTGATGCAAGGACTGCTCTGCTCAGAGAGCCGGCAGTTCTCGAAAAGCGCCTTCAACCAGCGCCGCAAGCTGTTCCATCCCCCGGGAGAGCGGGGAGATGCGCACAAACTCATCCATGGTGTGCGCCCCGCCGCCGGTGGTGAGGCCGATACACACGGCCGGCAGGCCCAGGCTGAGAGGCACGTTGGCGTCTGTGGACCCGATTCCCAGATGCGCCGGGATCCCCTGGCGGTCCAGGCAGGAGCGCGCCAGGCGCACCAGCGGGTGTCCGGCAGGAATCCCGCCCGCAGGGCGTTCGCCGATCACCCTGCAGGTCACCTGCACGCCCGGGCGCGAGGCCTGCTCCACCAGTCTCTCAATGCTGCCCGCCAGCCAGACGAGCATGGCGGGATCTTCCGAGCGCAGGTCCAGTTCCAACACAGCTTCGGCGGCGATGGTGTTGATCGACGTGCCGCCGGAGATCTTACCCACATTTAACGTGGTGCGGGGGCGTGCGGGGAGCGCGATTTCCGTCATGCGCGCTACCAGGCGCGCCAGCTCGTGCACGGCCGAGGGCTTGCCGTAATCGACCCAGGAATGTCCGCCAGAGGTGTGCGCCTGGATGCGGTAGCGGCGCACCCCCAGTCCGCGGTGATAGATCTGCCCCAGGGCCATCCCCTCAAGGACCAGGTAACAGAGCACCTGTCCGTCGAAGCGCTCTACCACCGCCCGCATGCCGCGCAGATTACCCAGACCCTCTTCTCCGGTGTTGGCCACCAGCCACAGGTCCCCGGGAAGCGTGACCTCCCGTTCGCGCAGCAGCCACAGCAGCCCAAACAGCCCGGCGACGCCCAGGGCGTTATCGCCGATCCCCGGCCCGTACACCCGCTCCTTCAGACGCCGGCAGGTCAGATCCGTGGTTACCGGAAATACGGTGTCGGCATGGGCGCTGACCACCAGCGGCAGCGTGCTGCCCGTTCCCGGCATGCGTGCATACAGATTGCCTGCGGCATCTCTGGAGACATCGCACAACCCTTCCGCCTGGAAGCGGTCCAGCAGATAGCTGATACGCTCTTCTTCCTGAAATGTGGGGGCTGGAATCTGCTGGATCGCAACGGCCAGGTCGACAATACGGGTGAGCAGGTTTTCATTCATTTCATACCTTTCGGACGGACAGTTTCAACGTCTCCAGACGCGCTTCGGCCAGGCCCGGAAGAGCATCCAGGGCATAAAACGGGCCGTTCCCTTCCACGGTGAGCGATGCGGAGATGTTGCCGTGCAGCACAGCCTGCAGCGGGTCATACGTTCTGCGGTAACCCGCCAGAAAGCCGCCGCAGAAGGCATCACCTGCACCCGTCGGGTTCACCATACGCGAAGGGTAAGAGGGGATTTCCCAGCGAGTACGCGATTGGGCATCATATAAGAGCTGACCGCGTTCGCCGCGTTTAATCACAATAATTTCGCAGCCAAAAGCCGCCAGGGCTTCGGCCATTTCCCACAGGTCGCTGCTGCGGCCGTGGAAGAGCGAGCGCAGTTCCTCCTCCGAGGGCAGGAAAGCCGTCAGCCCTGTAATCAGGGCAGAGACGTCATCCCAGTAGACAGAATGCATATAGCCCGGCGACGGGTCGATGGTCACCGTGGCGACCTCCATCTGCCGCAGCACAGCCGGCAGCAGGCTGTGGGTCAGATAGTCCAGGGGGCAGAGGTGAGCGGCGTTCACATTCATAAATTCCGCCGGGATATCGCCCTGACGCAGCGAGGTGGGCAGCAGCTGGGTGCGGCTGGCCACGGCCGAGGCCGGCGGCGTGCGGTAGCCCAGCAGCGCCTTGGGGAAAGGGATGCTCAGGCGGGCAAAGTGGGTCACCGGGTCTTCATAGGAGCGCGTCGTGCGGTCCGCATAAGCGTAAAAGGAACGCACATCGACCGGCTGGGGCAGCACCTTTACCCCCCGGGCGTTCAGCCCGCGGCGGTAATACTCGTCGATCCACTCCTGCGGGTAGTCTTCCCCAACCCGGGCCAGGATGCCCGGTGGAGGGTCAGGCTCCCAGACCGCCAGACCCACTGCGGCATAAAGCACATTACCGCCTGGAACATCGATCAGAGTCTCACCCGAAGGCAGAATGACGAAGTCGCGGGCCAGCTGTCCCGCGAACATGTAACGAGGAGTTTCGGGCTTCATCAATAAAAATTATACGTTAGTTTGGGATCGAGAAAAAGATGCGAGCAGAATTAATGCCCTGTCAGGCATGCGCCAGGGACTGATAAACGGCGTCGCTCTTCGCCGCCATGATGAAGTCATTGCGGTGCAGGCCGCCGATGGCATGGGTCCACCAGGTGACAGTCACCTTCCCCCATTCGGTAACCAGGACTGGATGGTGGTCTTCCGCCTCGGCCAGCTCACCGATCCGGTTGGTGAAAGCCAGCGCCTGGGCAAAATTTTTAAACTTGAAGGCCCGCTCCAGGCGGTTCACTCCCTCGCGCGTGACAACTTCCCAGTCCGGGATCTGCTTGCGGTACTCCTGCAGCTCGGCGTCCGTCACCGTGGGCTCGCCGCCGCGGCAGGGCACGCAGTGCAGTTCGCGCAGATCGACCATTATGACCCTTCACCCAGGGCGGCCACCTGGCGCAGCAGCCCCAGGACGAGCAGACCCAGGCGGACGCCGTCGCCGCCGGTGATCTCCGGGCGCGCCCCGGACCGGTCGGCCGTCTGAATAAAAAGATAAGCGGCGCTCAACCCAACCAGGGCGCCGAGGACGCCGCCGATAATCAGAACTTTCGGCTTCCAGTTGTCCTGCTGTTTGACACGAATCTCCTGGCTCATATGCTTCCTTTCTCAGTGGCTGCCCCCATCTCCCCGGCCGGGGCGGTTCAAGGTGGAGGGAACTTCAGCGCGTCTGGCGGCGCACCATCCTGCGCACACCGGCCGAGATGCTGCGGGCGCGAATTACGGGTGCGGCGGCTTTGTCCGTCATCCGGCTCACCTGATAACCGATGGTCGCAAACAGGTTCTGCACCCGGCGTGCAAAGACCGGCAGCGACTGCATCAGGCGTACGGTCACGTAGATCAGACCGGTCAGCAGCACCAGCGCAATCAGCCCGACAAAGAGCATGGGCAGGATCAGCCAGATCAGCGAAATATCGCCCCACCGGCTGAGTGCATCGCTCTGGCCGAAGGTGCTGAAAACCGCCAGGGCCAGGATCAGGACCGCGCCGATGATGAGGGGGAGAAAAATCTGCACGCGCGCTTCCCGCCGGTGCTGTTCGTGGGTCACCGGGTTTCTTTCCGCCAGCCGGGAAGATCGAAAGTCGCTCATGCTGCTTCTATTTTAGCATGATTCAACCATAAAATTTGAATACCGCAGGTGAGGTTTGCGGTATTGATTGCAAAACCGCTGCGTCCTGGCTGTCCGCGCGTTGACCTCAGTCAGCGGGCATGCTACAATTCCGTTGACAGTCCATTGATATCCGAAACAAAAAATTGACAGCCGTTCCTGGAGATCTCATGCTTGCCCGCGTTTACTCCTGTGCTGTGATCGGTTTAGAAGGCGTGCCCATCGAAGTGGAGGTCGATTCTGGCCCGGGGCTGCCTGCCGTGGTGATCGTCGGTCTGCCGGATGCGGCAGTTCAGGAGAGCCGGGAGCGAGTACACTCGGCCATCAAGAACGCCGGTCTGAGCTTCCCCCGCAAACGGATTACCATCAACCTGGCGCCAGCCGCAGTGCGCAAAGAAGGGCCTGCCTACGACCTGCCGATCGCTATCGGGATCCTTGCCGCCGCGGGCGAGCTGGATCCGGACTGTTTGAACGGCTCACTGGTCGTCGGCGAACTGTCTCTGGATGGCAGCGTGCGCCACGTGCGCGGCGTGCTCTCCATGGCTGCCCTGGCCCGCGAGCAGGGTTTCCAGCGTATCTTTACACCCGCTGTAGACGCTGCCGAGGCTGCACTGATCCCCGGCCTGGAGGTGATCCCGGTCGCATCCCTCTCGGCGCTGTTCATGCACCTGAGCGGCATCGAGCGCATCCCACCCCAGCAGCCCGTTACGCCTGAAGAGCTGCCGTTCGTTGTGGAGACGGATTTCAAAGAAGTAAAAGGGCAGGAGCACGTCAAGCGCGCCCTGGAAGTGGCCGCGGCTGGCTCCCACAACGTGCTGATGTCAGGCCCGCCAGGCGCCGGGAAGACCCTGCTGGCGCGCGCGCTGCCTGGGATCCTGCCGCGCATGACGATTGACGAGGCGCTGGACGTCACGCGCATCTACTCCGTCGCCGACCAGCTCCCTCCCGACGTGCCCCTGATCCGCAGCCGGCCTTTCCGCGCACCGCATCATACGATCTCGCATGCCGGTCTGGTGGGCGGCGGCAACATCCCCCACCCCGGAGAGATCTCCCTGGCGCACCGCGGTGTGCTCTTCCTGGATGAACTTCCCGAGTTCGGCCTGCGTGTGCTCGAAGTGCTGCGCCAGCCGCTCGAGGATAAGGTGGTTACCATCAGCCGCGCGCAGGGCTCGCTCACCTTCCCGGCCAATTTTCAACTTGTCGCAGCCATGAATCCCTGCCCCTGCGGCTTCTACGGCGACCCCGTGCGCGCCTGCACCTGCTCTTCCAGCACGATCACAAAGTACCAGAAGCGCATCTCGGGGCCGATGATGGACCGCATCGACATCCACATCGAGGTGCCGCGGGTCGATTTTGAGAAGCTCAGCGGCAGCCGCCTGGGCGAACCATCAGAGTCCATCCGGGCGCGGGTGGAAGCCGCACGCCAGATCCAGCGCCAGCGCTTTGCCCGCGCTGCGGAAGAGAAGGCCCCCGCACAGGGCGCTCTGGCGACCATGAACGCCTCCGCCCTGCAGTACCAGGTCACCTGCAATGCCGACATGCGCCCGGCAGAAGTGCGCGAATTCTGCCACCTGGATGAAACCTGCCGGGCCCTGATGCGCACCGCCATGGCCCAGCTCCAGCTCTCCGCCCGCGCCTATCACCGGGTGCTCAAAGTGGCGCGCACCATCGCCGATCTGGCAGGAGAACCGCGCATCTCCCCCGTTCACCTGGCCGAAGCGCTGCAGTACCGGCCGAGAGTCGACTGACAACGGATTTTGATCACGGATTTCACGGATTGGTGCCCTGGAGTTCGCGATTTATAACGCCAGCTTCGCCGGAAAATGAAGGAAATCTCATGGCGGGTAAATTCGTCGCTACCCCCTATGACGCGATTACGTACAAAATCATTGGCTGTGCGATGGCGGTCCATCGAGAGCTGGGCCCAGGATTGAAAGAAGCCAGCTATCAAAGGGCCCTGGGGAACTCCATGGCAGATGCTTCTCTATCCTTCGAGCCTCGCAGGTTTCTTGCTGTTTATGATGACCCTGAACAGCAGAGGCTGGCGGGCTATTATATTCCCGATTTCATCGTCGAATCCTCTGTGATTGTTGAAATTAAGGCATTGAAAGGACTGGATAACAGTCATCTCGCTCAGGTGATTTGTTATCTGGCCGTTTCTGGCTGCCCGCTGGGTTTGTTGATTAACTTCGGGGAAAGAAGCTTACGCTACCGCCGGGTTTTTCCACCGCAGAAAGTGGTTAAGGCGCTGGTCAACCGCCAGTGGCTTTTTGTTCCTGATGGGCTGAAAAGGGAGACGGACAGCAATCCGTGAAATCCGTGTTAGTAATCCGTTGTCAGCTGTGATTGTTTTCATTAATTTGACATTAAGGTTAAAATATGTACGGTTTAGAAATCAATTAGTTATGTAATTTCAAGCGACCCTCCCACAGGCGCACAGAGAAGTTGCATAACGAAGGTGGGCATTATTTTCGGAAGTGAAAAGGAGAAAGAATGTCCACCGCAGCTTCTGAAACCCATCCTGCAGCCACGGCTGCACCCGGCTGGATGGTGCACCACCCGCTGGTGGCCTTTTTTGCCATCGCCTTCGCTGGAAGCTGGGCCATGGGGATCCCCATGGCCCTGAGCAGCGGGTTCAACCTGTTCCCCCTGCCCGACCTGGCCTTCATCCTTATGTTCATCCTCGGCATCTATACCGGCCCCTTCTTGGGGGCGCTGATCGTCACGCGCGCGGTCGAGGGCCGGGCGGGCATACGGCGGCTGTTCCGGCGCGCGGTCCAGTGGCGGGTCGGGCTGCAGTGGTACCTGGCAGCGCTCTTCAGCTTTCTGCTGATCTGACTGGCCGCCTATTCCCTTCTCATGAACGGCGCACCGCTGCGCGAGTTGATCGCCAACCCACTGCTGCTGGTCACCCTCTTCCTTCCCTGGCTTTTGCAGGGGATCTTCATCCCTTCGCTGGGCGAGGAGCTGGGCTGGCGTGGATTCGCCTTCCCCCGGCTGCAGGCCCGGTACGGGCCGGTCGCCGGGACGCTCATCCTTGGCGCCCTGCAGGGGGGGCGTCCTTTCCGGCGCAGTTCCAGGCGCTGACTCCGGACCGGCTGAACGTGATCCTTTTTGGCCTGACGGCGATCCTCCTGGTGATTTTCACGCGCGGCCGGCTGGGCTACCATCCGGAAGACCAGCCTGCTGCGTATGCAGCTTCGCTCCCGACCATGCGCTGAGACCAACCCGGCTGCTGTCGGGCGGCACCGGCCGGGTCGGTCCCAACGGCCTACGGATTGCCCCGTTATTCGAGCCATAGCTGCACGGCTTTTACCACCTCCACCAGCCCTGGGGCATCCTGGCGTCGGTCATCAGCGGCGTGTTCTTCTACGCCTTACCGACCTGGCGCTTCCGCAGCCCCTGGATGGGGGTCATTGTCCATTCTGCCCAGAGCGTGTACTTTGCCTTCCTGATCCTTGGGCTTGTGCTGGGGCTGGCACAGGGGTGCGGCTGCTTCGCTTTGCCTGTACCGGGCTTCTTTCCTTTCCCGCCCCCGTTCTCTTTCGTTCCATCCATACATATCTGCGAGCGACACGCAGAATTATCACGAGCGGCGGGATCCAATGGGCCGGCCGGTGAAAAATCTTTAATGACTTCTTCGGTTCAATGGGAAGAGGTTAAAATTTAAAAATGGCTGTGAACAATCTTCCCGTCCAGACCACCCCATTCATCGGCCGGGATGATGAGCTGGCTGAGATCGCCGCGCTCCTGGCCGACCCGGACTGCCGGCTGCTGACCCTGACCGGGCCCGGAGGGATTGGAAAAACACGCCTGGCCGTCCAGGCTGCTGCACAGGTAGCTGCTTCCTTTGCCGACGGGGTTTATTTCGTCGCTCTTAATCCCCTCAGTTCACCTGATTACCTGATCCCTACGCTTGCCGGCACGGTTGGTTTTTCGTTCTCCGGGCAGGAGGATCCGCTCCAGCAGCTTCTGAACTATTTAAGCTCGAAGCACATGCTGCTGGTGATGGACAATTTCGAGCACCTGATCGAGGCGGCCGGCCTGATTCCTGCCATCCTGCAGGCTGCACCGGGGATCAAGGTCCTGGTGACTTCGCGTGCTGTGCTCGATCTGCAGGAAGAGTGGATCCGCCCCGTGCAGGGCCTGAAATTCCCGGAAGAGGCAGCCTCCCAGCCCATCGAAACATACAGCGCCGCGCAGTTATTTATCGAGCGCGCCCGGCGCGTGCAGGCGAATTTTTCTCCCCGCCAGGAACAGGAGTGCATCGCCCGCATATGCCGGCTCGTCCAGGGCATGCCGCTGGCACTGGAACTGGCGGCAACCTGGTTGAAGACCCTGACGTGCGCTGAGATCGCCGCAGAAATTCAGCGCAGTATGAATATCCTGGCGACCACGCTCCGCAATGTGCCGGAGAGGCACCGCAGCATGCGCGCTGTGTTCGAACAGTCCTGGAACCTGCTTGGATCTTCCGAAAGGGAAGCCTTCAAGCGTATGGCGGTTTTCCAGGGGCGCTTCCACCACCAGGCAGCTCAGGCGGTGACGGGGGCAGACCTGCTGACTCTTCAGGCGCTAGTGGACCAGTCACTGCTTCGCATGGCTCCGGACGGCCGCTATGAAATTCACGAGCTCCTGAAGCAGTACGCTGCCGAACGCCTGAGTGAAAACCCACATGAAGAAGAACAGGCCTGTGAACAGCACGCTAATTACTACGCTGGTTACCTGTCTCGCCAGGAGAAGCGCCTCATCGGCCCGGACCAGCTCGCCGTACTCGACCAGATCGATGCCGAGATCGATAATATTCGCTCCGCCTGGCGCTGGGCTGTGGAGAAGGGGAATGCTGAGACGATCAGGCAGTTCATGGGCTGCCTGCTGATCTATAACCAGATTCGCACCAGGATCCATGAAGGTGCCGATATGTTCAACCTGGCGCTGCAGCGGTTTGAAGGTTCAGGCGGGCAGCTCGAGGGCAACCTTTGCATGCATGCAGCCTGGTTTGAAGCCACACGGGGCAAATACGGCAGGGCCGTTCATCTATTTGAAAAAGGTTTCAGCCTCTTGACGGATGGCTGCCCCCAGGGATCATCTGCCATGGCGCTGGCGGGAACTACTTTTATCTATGATTCTCAGGGCCTGCCCTGGGACAAAGCCAAAGTCATGGAAATGATCCGTGCATATTTTGAAAACTGCCGGAGGACAGGCGAACGATGGGGCGAAGCCTGGCTGGCTTATGCCCTGGGAGCCTTCGCCTTTTACGACGACCGGTCTGATGAAGCTCTGGTCTGGTTAAGGGGCAGTCTGGATATCTTTCGAGACCTGGAAGACCGGTGGAGTTCGACGAACGTTTTGAACCTGCTCGGGGTCCTCTTGATCAAGGCCAGGTTGTATTCTGAAGCGCAGCGCGTCTTTCAGGAATCACTGGCGATCTGCCAGGAACTGCGCGATCTGGGCGGCGTAGCCTTTTGTCTCGGACACCTGGGTGAGATTGCGGCGCACCTGGAGGAGTATGAGAGCTCGCGGCAGTACATCCTCGAAGCTGTCAAGATCATGTACGAGACGAAACAAAACCTTTTCATGTTCTGGAACCTGTTCGACCTGGCTGAGTCCCTTCACCGGACTGGCGAGAATGAACGGGCCGTTCAGATCTGCGCATTTATTCTCAGCCAGCGGAGCGACCCGGAAACCGAATCATATATCCGGCCGCGCCTGGAGGCCTATCAAAGAGAAATGCAGCCTGAAGCCTACGCGCGAGCGGTGCAGGCGGGCGAGAGCACAGACCTGGACACTCTGATCCAGGATCTGTGGGCGGAATTTTCTCAGCAGAAAGAGACTGCTGCACAGACTTTGACTCCTCAGGCCCGGCCCACCAGCGGCAGCTCGCCCCTGGTTGAGGAGCTGAGCCCACGCGAGCTGGAAGTACTCTCTTACGTCGCTGCCGGCTATTCGAACCAGGAGATTGCCCGCAAATTGACGGTGACGGTGGGTACGGTCAAGAAACACATCAATAACATCTTTGGCAAGCTGCAGGTGAGCAACCGGACGCAGGCGGCCGCCAGGGCGCGCGAGCTGGGTATCCTCTAACCCGGTTAAATCAACCCCCTCTAACCAATAATCAACCAGTGGATACTACTTTGGGTAACTGACAGTTCACCCTCCTGTTTGCTATTGTCGTGGCAGGTATAGCAAAACAGGAGGTGGGTCATGCTGTCACCGCAGGAGAACGTTACGATTGTCAACCAGACGTTGGGACAGTCGGACGAGAAATATCGCGCACGCCGCCAGGCCATCCAGCTGTACTGGAGAGTCTACTACCAGGGGCAGCGCCGGCGGTTGTGGAGGAGTTTTATCCGCGGCAGGAATCGCCTGCGCGATCTGAATGAAGCACTGCGCTCCTCGAAGGTTAAGGCTCGCCATGCTGCCGGCCTGCAGAATGTACCCATCGCCCAAATTCGCGGCAGCGAGGGGCGCAGCCGGGACTTCGATGCCGAATTTCATCCGATCAACGAACGGACGGAGGAGCGCTGGGTAAGCATCGCCAGCGCCCAGATGCTGGATAAAGCCCTGCCGCCCGTCGAGCTCATCCAGGTGGGCGATGACTATTATGTGCGCGACGGCCATCACCGTATCTCGGTGGCCAGGGCGCTCGGGCAGATGGCCATTGAGGCCGATGTGACGGTTTGGGAGGTCGAGCCAGCCTGATTTCTCTTTCAGCCTTTTATGAAAGCCAGCTGCCCGGCCGGCTGGCGGAAGCGCCCGGCCCCCCACCCTGGTTAGCAAGGCTGATCGTGATGGGGGGCCGGATCCTGTACTGGTTTTATTGGGCAGATTTGACATGCGCGTACGATCAGCGGTCTTGCGGCAGAGGTGCGCATCAACCCCATAATCCGGTCGTGACCTGAATGTACCGGTCAGGAACAGGTTGGTTATTGGATCAGAACCGAATCTCTCAAGGCGTTGCGGCCACAGCTTCCACCGCTGTTTCGATAAGATCAACAACAGCCTTGGGGTTGGAGATCATTGCCGGGTGCGGCGCCCTGACCTGAACGATCTGGGCATTGGCGCGTTCGGCCATGAAGAACTGGAGGTAAGGAGGAATGACCTTATCGCGCGTGCCAATCAGGTACCAGGACGGGATCTCTTTCCAGGCAGGGGGTCCAGATGGCTCTGCGAGAGCACTTAATGTAACGGGCTGTTGTGAGGCAGCCAGAACAGCTGCCCCGTCAGCTCTTATCGTGTTAGCGAAGCACGATGGGAACACCTCTTGCTTAATATAAAGATCGACATCGCCGTTCTGAGCCCCCGGATACGATACGGTATTGAAAATCGCTGCGGGATCACCCAAAACGCAGGATGGAGCTGCCCCAGGTGGCGGCGGCATCGAGGCAAGCTGCAGCGCTGACTCGCCCTCCTCAGGCGCAAAACCATCAATATAAACAAGCGCTTTAACATTTGGTTTCCCGAATGCCGCATTGGTTATAACAGCGCCGGCGTAGGAGTGTCCGACCAGGATGATCGGGCCGGGTATGGTATCGAGGATACTGGCAACATAAGCCGCATCAGATGAGAGCCCGCGCAGCGGGTTGGGCACCACCCATACTGTATATCCATCCGCCTGGAGACGAGCGGTAACCCCGGCCCAGCTGGAACCGTCTGCCCAGGCTCCATGTACCAGGACAATGGTTGGTGCAGGATCATTGGATTGGGCTGCTCCCTGCGCCTGTGTGTTCGCGCCCGTGGATAACACGGGGAGGAAGAAAATGACGACGATCACCACCCTCAGGAGTGAGCGAAGAAATTTCGATCTATTGCGTTTCATGATTGATCCCCTTATCACTAAAATTGGTTGACCAGAAAACCGGTTTTAAACTCCCCCGGAACCTATTTGCGGCATTAGTTAGCAGCACTGGAACACATCAGGCCAGCACCAGCAGGTACACATCTATCAGGCTGCCCTGTCATACCGGTGCTCCCTGTAGATTTTCACAGGACCAGAAACGTGACAGTCCGATCAGGCAGCTGCAGTTTCAGAAAGCAGCCTGGCTGAGCCAATCTTCAAAACGGGTCTCTGCAAGTGAGGCGTCCTCACCGGGCACGAGTGTGCGCTCGCCGAGTTCTGCGCCAAAGTAGCGCGCATGCGGATCCGTGATGACTGCACGTGAATCGCCGCGTTCGCTGAGAAATCGCTGGACCAGTTCATCGAGCCGGTATTGTTGAGGTCCTGCCACTTCAACGATGGCGTTCACTGGTGCTCCTACGGAGATTGTTCCGACTGCACTGGCAACATCCTCGGCCGCCATGGGTTGGATCAAAACATGGGCGAGCCGCACCGTGCCGTCCGTCGTCGCGTCATCAGCAATCCTTTTAATGAATTCGAAGAACTGGGTTGCATGGACGATCGAATATGGAATCGATGCTCCCCTGATCAGTTCCTCCTGTACAATCTTGGCTCGAAAGTAACCACTTTGAGAAAGCCGGTCGGTACCCACGACCGACAACACGACATGATGGCCCACACCTGCTGCCGTTTCTGCATTCAGAAGGTTGCTGGTTGACGTTTCGAAGAATTTCATCACAGCCGCATCATCGAAGGATGGAGAGTTCGACACATCGATAACCACATCGGCGCCGTCAAGAGCCCCGGCCAGCCCTTCGCCGGTGAGTGTGTTGACACCTGTATCTGGTGACGCCGGAATTACCTGATGTCCCTGTTCACCAAGCTTACGGACGAGCTTCGAGCCAATCAGGCCGCTTCCACCGATTACCACGATTTTCATTCTGTATCCTTTCTATGGTCTTCTGGGGCTCCTGCCGTTTTCCGGTCACGAAGCATAAACAGTGCAGCATGCCTGTGAGAGACAATTCACACAGGTTGCTGCAGGAGGGCTGCTCCAGCGCGAATCTCAGCTCTGGCAGACATGCTACCGAATGGTGCAGTAAGCTGTCACGCGATGTTACGCGCGGTGAAGCAGCATTTTATAGGACTTGCGGGATATCCTCAGGGGCGGTAAAGGAGAATGCAGCGGTTGGCGTCAGTCCATGTATTAACCCCTATCGGACGTCGACCATGCGTTGATGATGCGAATCCAACCGGCTTTTTTAATTATATATTAAATACCCTTTAAGTCTATAAATATGCTGTTAAGGTTTGTTCACTTCCAAGATTACCCTGTTCATATCCATGTGATCGATTTTTCATTGGAGCGGTGGATGGTAAGTTATCTCGCCGCCTGCCGGATGTTCTTCTCCTGGCGTTGGATTAGACAGCAGCGATATCTCAATGTCACAGCCCGGCCCTGTCACTTCTTCCGTCCAAATACGAGTTACTCGGGTAAAATAGTCTCGTACAATCGAACAGGCATTCGAATTATCGACCGGCGCTGCAGAACAGCTCAGGGGAATATTATGCATGCGTTCGCGACTGCGCACTGCCTGAGTTCGAAATAACCAACAGTAAGGGGAGAGCTTTATATGGCAAGGAAACTGGTCGTATTAACCTTTACGTCCCTGGACGGGGTGATGCAGGCCCCGGGAGGAAAGGGCGAGGACCCTTCGGATGGGTTTGACCTGGAGGGCTGGACCGTGCACTACTTCGACGAGGCTATGGGCGAAGAAATGGACCGTCAGATGGGCCAACCCTTTGATCTGCTGCTGGGCCGCAAGACGTACGACATCTTCGCGGCTTACTGGCCTCACCAGGATCCCGATCCATTTGCCGGGTCGAAAAAATACGTGGTCACGAGCCGGCCTGTTCAGACGGATTGGAAAGGAACGATCCCCATCCACGGTGATGTGACGGCAGAAGTCCGGCGCATCAAACAGGAGGATGGCCCGATGATTCAGGTTCACGGCAGCAGCCAGCTCATTCAGGCGCTGCTGGCCGGCGACCTGGTTGACGAACTGTGGTTGAAGATCTTCCCGGTCACGCTGGGGAAAGGCAAGCGCCTGTTCGGGGCGGGGACCATTCCCGCTTCTTTTAAACTGACCGGTTCCAGTGCAACGCCGAGCGGCGTGATTGTTGCCGCATATCAAAGGGACGGCGATATCCGCCTGGGTACGTTTATGCAATGAAGGATGTGGTTCTGGGCCGGTATAAAGTTACCGGCCCAGAACCATACCAAAAACTTCGCCATTCCCTCAAAATCTGTAACAATTTACAACAAACTGGCGCGAAAAAAACCATTGATTCCATGGCGGTTCTTTGTTATACTGATGTTACCGCTAACGGTAACGCTAACATAACGGAGCCGTCCTTGACCACTCGAGTCACCATGTCCGATGTTGCCCGTCAGGCTGGGGTCTCCCTGATGACGGTTTCGCGCGTGATCAACCACAAGGGGGATGTCAATCCGGAAACCCGTAAGCGTATCCTCAAAGTGATTAAAGAACTAGGCTACCGGCCCAGCGCGATTGCCCGCAGCCTGGCCACGCAGGAAACACGCACCATCGGCCTGGTCATCCCGGATGTCTCGAACCCCTTCTTTGCAGATATTACCCGCGGTATCGAGCAGCTTGCTTATGCCGAGGGCTATCACGTGTTCCTCTGCAACACCGAGGAGGACCCCGGCCGTGAGCTGACCCTGATCCAGTCTCTGGAAGAAAAATGGGTGGACGGACTGATCCTGTGCAGCTCGCGCCTGGACGAGAGCGTGCTGACCGATCTGCTGGCACGGCTGCCAGCTGTCGTATTGATCAACCGCCTGATGCACAACGGCGACTATGGATCAATCCAGAGCGTGCGAGTGGACGATGAAAGCGGCGCCAGCATTGCCGTTTCTCACCTGATCCGCAGCGGCGCCCGGCGAATCGGCTTCCTGGCCGGCCCGCCAGCCTCCTTCAGCGGGCAGGGACGTAAAACTGGATACTTTAACACAATGGACGCAGCCGGGTTTACAGTCAATCCCGGCTGGGTCGTTAACTGCCAGCCTACGGTTGAAGGCGGCCACCAGGCCACCCTGAAACTCCTCGAACAGCACACTGAACTGGAAGCCCTGTACTGCTACAACGATCTGGTAGCCGTAGGTGCACTGCAGGCCTGCAAAGAACTTAAGCGGCGCATTCCCGACGACCTGATGGTCGTGGGGAATGATGATATTCCTCTGGCAGCTCTGGTGTCACCGACCCTGACAACCTGCAGGGTCCCGCGTCGCGACCTGGGCGCACTGGCAGTCAAAGCACTGCTGGATCGCCTCAAAGACTGCCCGGATGACTGCCAGCAGATCGTCTTACAGCCGGAACTGGTGGTGCGACAGAGCGCACCGTAAAGCTTCCTTAGAAAGAAAGGAGGTGCAGCGTCATCGAATTCTCCTTCACGTTCTCCCCTCAGAGTAGCCCATCCGAACCATTCATCAGACGGACAACTTTGTCAACCACCATTCAGGTCGTCGTGGAGAAGGAGATACAATGTATTCGAAGAAGCTCTTAAGGCTCAGGGTCGTCCTCAGTGCCCTCCTGGTTCTTGGCATGCTCCTCACCGCCTGCCAGTCCCCAGCCACCCCCACTACCGCGCCCGAAGGAAAACCCGAAGCGGCGCCCACCGAGGCTGTGAAAGAGCCTGTCGATGAACCCGAACCCCCAGAACAGGCCGAAGTTGAAGAAGAACCGGCCGCTCCCCCCGCTACCGATCCCGAAACACCCATAACGAAATATAACGAAGCTCCCTCCCTTAAGGAGCTGGTTGAAAAAGGCGAGCTGCCTCCTGTGGAAGAGCGCCTGCCCGAAAACCCGCTGGTCATTCCCGTTGTTGACGGCATCGGCAAATATGGCGGCACATGGCGGCGCGGTTTCCTGGGCCCATCCGACTACAACAGCTACGTTCGCGTGGTCTATGATGGCCTGGTGCGCTTCTCGCCGGATGGTGGCAGCATCGTGCCGCGCCTGCTCGAATCCTGGGAGGCCAACGATGATTACACCGTCTGGACCCTCTACCTGCGCAAAGGCGCTAAATGGTCCGACGGCCACCCCTTCACAGCTGATGACATCCTGTTCTGGTACGAGGATGTGCTGCTGAACACAGACCTGACCCCCACCGTTCCGAAGTGGATGCAGAACAAGGATGGCACACCGGCTGTGGTTTCCAAGGTGGATGATTACACGGTCACCTGGACTTACAACGAGTCCAACACCACCCTGATGATGGAGCTGGCCAACCAGGACGGCGGCGATAAGAACTACGCTGTTTTCCTGCCGGCCCACTATCTCAAGCAGCTCCATGCCAAGTATGCCGATCCTGATGAACTGGCTCAACTCGTGAAGGAAGGCGGCTTCCAGACCTGGGGCGAGCTCTTCGCCACCCGCAAGAACCCCGCGGAAAACCCTGATCGCCCCGTGATGGCTGCCTGGAAGCCGGTCACCCGCGTCAGCGATGACGTCCTCGTCCTGGAGCGCAACCCCTACTTTGTGGGTGTGGACCCCGAAGGCAACCAGCTGCCCTACATTGACCGCATCGAGTTCAAGTTCTTCCAGGACACCCAGGCGCTGAACCTGGCGGCTATCGCCGGTGAGCTGGACCTGCAGGAACGCCACATCATCATGGGCAACTACCCGGTCTTCAAGGAAAACGAAATGGCCGGGAAGTACCGCGTGATCACCTGGCCGACCTTCGGTGGTTCAGACGCCATCATCGCCTTCAACCAGACCTACGTCAAAGACCCGCTGGTGGGAGATCTGCTGCGCAACCGCGACTTCCGCGTAGCCCTCTCTTACGCCATCGACCGTGAAGAGATCAAGGAAGCGGTCTTCCTTGGCCTGGGTGAAGCCCGCCAGCCTGTGCCCGCCCCCTGGCACCCCTACTATCCGGGCGATGATGTCGCCTACAAGTTCACCGAGTTCAACCAGGACCTGGCGAACCAGATGCTGGACAGCATCGGCCTCACCGAGCGGGATGCCGAAGGCTTCCGCATGAAGGATGGCAAGCAGTTCTCCATCGAAATCTCGGTTGTGCCCAACTTCGCCAACTGGCCCGATGTCGCCCAGATGGTCGCGGCCAACTGGCAGGAGGTCGGCATCCGCACCATCGTCCAGGTTCGTGAGCGCGCTGTCCACTTCGAGATGCGCGACGCCAACGAGATTGTCACCGAACTCTGGAACGAAGACACCACCGGGTTCCCCTTCACCGGCGCTCCCAAGTTTGACCCCCGCACGCAGCCGGGCCTGGGCATCGCCCCTCTGGTGCGCCAGTGGCTGAACTCCGGTGGTAAAGAAGGTATGGAGCCTACCCCAGAGATGGCCCGCATTGTTGAGATCATCGACAGAGGCAAGACCGTCGGCGAGGAGGAGCAGATCGAACTGGCGAAGGAACTGTTCACCCTGTACGTCGATCAGTGCTACGAAATCGGCACCGTTGGCCTGACTCCGCTCGTTCAGGGTGTGGTCGTAGCGAACAACGATCTCAAGAACATCCCGCTGACCCTTGGCAATGACTGGCCTCTGCGCACGCCGGGCAATGCCAATCCGGAACAGTTCTTCTTCGACCGGTAATAACTGAGCGCAGATTATCCTTCTATCTCTCCTGTGGGCGGCCTGTAAGGCCGCCCACAGGAGACACCCGGTGTAACCAGAAAGGATAGGCCGACCGGTGACTCGATTTATCATCCAGCGCCTTTTATTGATCCCCGTCCTGCTCCTGATTTTTTCTGTGATGGTTTTTGCTCTGGTTCAGGCTCCCCCAGGAGACTTCCTGACCAGCTACATTGCCACCCTGGCTTCCACGGGCTCCAGCCTGGATCAGGAAACCATCGCCATGCTCGAGCGCCAGTTCGGGCTGGATCAACCGGTTCATATCCAGTATCTCAGGTGGATGGGCCGCCTGCTGCAGGGTGATCTGGGCCTGTCACTGGAATATCAAAGACCGAACGCAGAGCTGATTGCCGAGCGGTTGGGGCTGACCGTTACCCTGGCTTTGTCTGCGTTCGTCTTCACCTGGATCGTGGCCATACCCCTTGGCATTTATTCGGCCACCCACCGCAATACCATCCTCGATTATCTGACCACGGTATTGAATTACATCGGCGTGGCCACCCCGAACTTTATGCTGGCGCTGATCTTGATGTGGTGGGCGTATTCAAGGTTCGGCGTCAGTATTACCGGCCTGTTTTCGCGCGAATTCGAACAGGCACCCTGGTCGCTCGCCAAAGTGATCGACCTGGCCAAACACATCTGGCTGCCCATGATTGTGCTTGGAATTGCCGGAACCGCCCGCCTGACGCGCGTGATGCGCGCCAACCTGCTCGATGAGCTCAATAAACCCTATATGATCTCAGGACGAGCACGCGGGCTTTCTGAATGGCAACTGGTGATGAAATATCCCGTGCGCCTGGCGATCAACCCCCTGATCAGCACGATCGGCTGGTACCTCCCCGAGCTGTTCTCCGGAAGTCTGATCGTCGCCACGGTTATGAACCTGCAAAATATTGGTCCGCTTCTGCTGCGCTCTCTGATCAACCAGGATATGTATCTTGCCGGCGGCATCCTGCTGATCTACTGCTTCCTGGCAATCATCGGAACCCTGATTTCCGATCTCCTCCTCGCCTGGTTGGATCCGCGCATCCGCATGGAAAAGAGCTGAAGATGAACGGTATCGAAAACAACGTCCTGCAACCCGAAGGTCACAACCAGCCGCAAATAACAGAAGCGGACGCACTGGTGGATACCGAAGAACTGCTGATCACCACACAGGAAGAGGAACGCATATCGGTAGCCTCCAACTGGAAACTGGTCTGGTGGCGTTTTCGGAAGAACAAACTGGCCGTTATCAGCGCGATCCTGCTGTTGTTTTTCTCGATCGTGGTTCTGGTCCCGGACTTCTTTTCCACCCACGATCCGGAAGCAACCAACGCACGCCTGGCGTTCATCCCCATCCAGAACATCCACCTGATAGACGAAGGCCGGCTCAGACCGTGGGTCCCTGCTGTCAGTGGTGAGCGCGATCCAGTTACCCTGGCCATGGTGTGGAAGATCGACGAGACGCAGAAGATTTACATCCGCTTCTTCGCCCGGGGTTATCCCTATAAAATCCTCAATCTAATTGAGACCGATATCCACCTGGTTGGAACGGTGGACCCGGAACAGTCCGATCAGATCTTCCTGCTGGGAACCGATCGCCTGGGTCGAGACCAGTTCTCACGCCTGGCTCACGCCACTCGCATCTCCATGACCATCGGTATGGCCTCCGTCATCCTGAGCGTCATCCTGGGGATGGTGCTGGGCGGTATTTCGGGCTATTTTGGCGGCTGGGTCGACAATTTTATCCAGCGCCTGATCGAACTCCTGCAGTCGCTGCCGACGATCCCGATCTGGCTGGCCCTCACGGCTGCTCTGCCGCGCACCTGGTCTCCGGAGAAAGTTTTCTTCGCCATCACCATCATTCTGGCGCTGCGCGGCTGGACCACCCTGGCGCGTGAAGTGCGCGGCCGCTTTCTCTCGCTGCGAGAGGAGGACTTCATTCTGGCTGCCGAGCTGGCCGGCTGCAGCCGCTGGCGCGTCATTCTGGTGCACATGATTCCCACATTCACCAGCCATATTATTGCCACCAGCACGCTGTCTATTCCGGTGATGATTGTCACTGAGACCTCGCTCAGCTACCTGGGCCTGGGGCTTCGCCCGCCGGCAATCAGCTGGGGCGTCATGCTGCAGGAAGCCCAGAACATCCAGACGCTGGCGCTGGCCCCCTGGCTGCTGATCCCCGGCCTGACGGTGATCATCGCCGTCCTGGCGTTCAACCTGGTAGGCGACGGGCTGCGCGATGCTGCTGACCCGTACAGTTAACCGCAAAGGATAAGCGATGCCAATCATATCGAAACTGGTAAACAATACGGTCGCAAAAACAGGCATAACTTCCGCACCCCCTGGCCCAAACGATCCGCTGCTCCGCGTGGAAGACCTCAGAGCATATTTTTATATGGATGAGGGGATCGTAAAGGCCGTTGACGGTGTCAGTTTTGAGGTCCATCCGGGAAAGGTGGTCGGGATTGTTGGCGAGAGCGGCTGCGGGAAAAGCGTCACCATGAAAGCAATCCTGCAGATTCTGGAACCGACAGCCAAAATCGTCTCCGGAAAGGTTAGCCTGCGCATGCGCACGGGGTCAGATGATCCTAACAGCGCAGAGGAATGGATCGAACTGACACGCCAGAAGCCGAACAGCCGCATTATGCGCCGCATCCGGGGCGCCGAGATTGCCCTTATCCCCCAGGAACCGATGGCTGCCTTCAGCCCGGTGCACACGGTGGGCAACCAGATCATGGAAACCATCCTGCTGCACCGCAAGGTCAGCAAGGCGGAAGCACGTCAGATCGCCATAGATGTGTTCCGCGCCGTGGGGATTTCGATGCCCGAACAGCGCATCGATTCTTACTCATGGGAGCTTTCCGGAGGTCTGCGTCAGCGAGCAATAATCGCTATGGCGTTGAGCTGCAACCCGCGCCTGCTGATTGCGGACGAACCCACGACGGCGATCGATGTCACCACGCAGGCACAAATCCTCAAACTTCTGCGCAGGCTGCAGGAGGAGCGCCAGACCTCGATCATCTTTATCACCCACGATCTGGGAGTGATTGCCCAGATGGCGGATGAAGTGGTGGTTATGTATCTCGGGATGGTCATGGAAAGAGGTCCGGTGATGACGATCTTCAAGGACGCCCGGCACCCCTACACACAGGCGCTGCTGCGCTCGATCCCCAGTGTGCAGTCGACGCCGCGGGTCAAACTGCCGACCATCGCCGGCTCGATCGCCCATCCGTTCAACCGGCCAAGCGGTTGTCCATTCCACCCGCGCTGCACACGCTTCATGCGCGGGGTATGCAACACAGCCGAACCCAGGATGATCCCCCTGGGCGATAATCATTTTGTCAACTGCTTCCTGTACTCGCAAGAGACAGCCCCTGCGGCGGACACCGCAGCGCCGGCAGCCCCTACGGAGCAAAGTGCATGAGCGACGGTGTGAATCCCAATAACTCAAAATCTGAACAGGCTTCCAGCGCACCGCTGCTTGAGGTGCGTAACCTGAAGAAGTATTTCCCGATCTATAAAGGCCTGATGCGCAGGGTGGTTAACCACGTGCGCGCCGTGGATGACGTCAGCTTCTTTGTGCGCGAGGGCGAAACGCTGGGGCTGGTCGGTGAGAGCGGCTGCGGAAAAACAACCGTTTCACGCTGCATTCTGCGCGCGCATCCCCCTACCAGCGGCCAGATCTTATTCCGCGAAGCGGATGGCACCGTGACAGACCTGGCCCCGCTCGACCGCAAAGAGCTGGCGCGCTTTCGCCCCCAGATGCAGATGATCTTCCAGGATCCTTACGGCTCGCTCAATCCGCGCATGACGATCTTCGACATTATCAGCGAGCCGCTGTACGTAAACGGCGTAAAGTCCCGCGCCCAGCGCAGTGAAATGGTGGCCGAGCTGCTCAAGCTGGTTGGGCTGCGCCCCGAATATATGCAGCGCTACCCACACGCCTTCAGTGGTGGGCAGCGGCAGCGCATCGGCATCGCCCGCGCCCTGGCCCTGAAACCACGTCTGATCGTGGCCGATGAACCGGTTTCCGCCCTGGATGTCTCTGTACAGGCTCAGGTGCTCAACCTGATGCTGGAACTGCAGGAGAAGTTCAACCTGACCTACCTGTTCGTCGCTCACGATTTGAGCGTGGTCAAGCATATCTGCGACCGCGTGGCCGTGATGTATGTGGGTAAAGTGGTGGAGTTGGCTTCCACAGAAGAACTGTTCGAAACGCCGCGCCATCCCTACACCGCCGCGCTGATGACGGCTGTGCCGGTCCCGGATCCAACGCGCCGCGACATCATCCAGGACCTGCCCGGAGAAGTGGCCAGCCCAGCGAACCCGCCCAGCGGCTGCTATTTCCACCCCCGCTGTAAGTACGCTGAGAGTATCTGCAGCACACAGACCCCCGACCTGCGTGAAATCACCCCGGGGCATTATGTGAGCTGTCACCGCGCCGAAGAACTGCAGCTGGCGGGCATTTCGGGGCATAAAGTGGGTATAAGCTCATGAAAAATACAGTCAACCCGCCTTTTGCCCTGGTCAACGGGCAGGTCGTCCTTCCCGACCGCATCGCCGGTAATCTGGCCATCGTTATCGACTACCCGCAGGATGGAGCTGGCACCGGGGTCCCCATCATCGCAGACGTTCTCGAGGCGGAACGCCTGCCCGCCTCAATCGAGCGCATTGACGTGGGCGGTCGCTGGATCTGTCCGGGACTGATCGATATCCACACCCACGGCGCTCTGGGCCACACCTTTAATGAGCCCGATGAGAGGGCTTTTGAGACCATTCTGCAGGAGAACGGCCGCCGTGGGGTGACCGGTCTACTGGCGACCATCGGCGCGGCTCCTATGGATGAGCTCATCCAGGTCCTGGAATTAATTCGCTCCTGGATGGCCTCACCTCGACCGGGAACACAGTTGTACGGGGCCTATCTGGAGAGCCCGTACATTTCCCCGTTGCAGGCCGGCGCGCTGGACCCGGGGAGTCTGCGTTCGCCGCTGGACGGCAGCGCCGACCAGATTCTGGCTTATGCCGATGTACTGCGCATCCTGATGCTTGCCCCGGAACTGCCAGGTGCCCCTGAACTGGCTGCCCGTGTCACTGAACGCGGAATGATCGCTGCTGCCGGGCACAGCATGGCCAAAGAAGAGCATGTGCTGGAGGCCATGCGCTGCGGCTTGCGGCACGTAACCCACCTGTTCAGCGCCATGTCTACCACCGTACGCGAAGGACCGTGGCGCAAACCCGGCCTGCTCGAGACCGCCCTGGTGTATCCAGAGCTGACGGTCGAGATGATCGCCGACAACCGCCACCTACCGCCCACGCTGATGAAGCTGGCCTACCGCTGCGCCGGTCCCGACCGGCTGATCGTGGTCTCCGATGCACTCAGCGGCGCAGGGCTGCCCGAAGGGGCGCGCTTCCACATGGGCGCAATGGAATATGAGGTCGCAGACGGCGTAGGTATGATGCTGGACCGCTCTGCGTTCGCGGGCAGCACGACGCTGCTCAACCAGATGATCCCGGTGCTCACGGAGGTGGTGGGAATCCCGCTGCACGAAGCCATCCGTATGACCAGTCTGAACCCGGCGCGTTTGCTCGGCATGGTAGACCGCAAAGGCAGTCTGGAAGCCGGCAAAGACGCCGATCTGGCAATTTTCAACCCCGATTTCAGCGCCTGGCGCACCATGATTGCCGGCCAGTGGGTATATCAAGAGGATTAACATGACGACCAGCCCAATCTTTACAACGACCATCGATGTTCTGCCTGTAAGTATTTACGACAGCAATGCCAGCGCCGGCCAGGCCGCCGCGGCAGATGCAGCCGCCTTCCTGAAGCAGACGATTGAGGAGCGCGGTCATGCCAACGTGATCCTGGCGACAGGCAACTCTCAGCTCACTTTCCTGGAAGCGCTGCGGGAGACGCCCGGCATCGACTGGAGCAAAGTCTACGTCTTCCATATGGACGAATATATCAATCTGCCGGCGGATCACCCGGCCAGCTTCCCGGCTTTCCTTAAGCGCCATTTTCTCGACCATCTACCCGTACCGGCCGGGGCCTTCTTCCCCGTCCCGGGGCAGCAGGCAGGCGATGGAACCGGACCGGAAGCCGAGCGCGTGTGCCGGGAATATGAAGAGCTGCTGCGCCGCTACCCGGCCGACCTGTGCGCGCTGGGCATCGGTGAGAACGGCCACCTGGCCTTCAACGACCCGCCCTTCGCCGACTTCAATGACCCGGTGTGGGTTAAAGTGATCAAACTGGCCGAAAAATCCCGCCAGCAGCAGGCTGGTGAAGGACACTTCCCCGACCTGGAATCGGTACCCACACATGCCATCACCCTCACGATCCCGGCCCTGCTGGCGGCGCGCAAAGTGCTGGCCATCGTGCCCGAGAGGCGTAAAGCGCCGGCCGTAAAGCAATCGCTGTTCGGCCCGCTGACACCCGACTGCCCGGGCAGCATCCTGCGCAAGACTGCACACGCTCACCTGTATCTGGACCGCGACTCGGCCTGCGAGGCCTTCCCGGAGATTTGAGGTCGGGTCTTGCTGCTCGCAGATCCCCCACCTGTTATGAACGGACGGCCTGAGTACAGGTTGTTCATCCTGGGTGACAGCATCTCGCTGGGTTATGGTCCCTATTTAGAACAGATGCTGGCGGGGCGCTTTCAATGCGACCGCAAGGGCAGCGAGCTTTTGAGCCCGGACCAGCGCGAGCAGAATATTCTTCAGCGCCTGGGCGCCCTGGACAGTTCGATCCCCGATTTGAACGGCGGCGACAGCGCCCAGGTGCTGGATTACCTGCGTAAACGCGGCCCCCTGATTAATGCAGATAGCACCCTGCTGCTGCTCAACTGCGGGCTGCACGATGTGCGCGTGGACGCCGGAAGCGGAACTTACCAGGTGGAAGCAGGGGATTATGCTCGCAACCTGGAAGAAATCATCCGTCTGGCCAGAGCCGCAGCCCGGTGGGTGGTCTGGGTGAATACCACACCGGTATGCGATGAGCATCATAACCGCCTGAGCCCCGGTTATCTGCGTTTCAACCGGGATGTGAACATCTATAACGATATCGCCGGTGAACAGATGCGCGCAGCCGGGATCCCGGTGATTGACCTGAACCGCTTCACAAGCAGCATCAGTACGACCGGCCGGCTTGAGGATCTGCTGGTCGATCATGTGCATTTCAGCGAGCCGGTGAGAAAGCTGCAGGCCGCTTTCCTTGCCGGCTGGATCGAAGCTTATTGTCATGACTGATCAAGAGCATCCCTTCTTACCTGTAGAGCTGGTGTTTAACCCGAACTGGTGGCATAAGACAGCCGGGATCTGCTTCGACCGTTCCTTCTACCTGGATCCCAAAGTGCGTATTGAAAACGACATGATCATGCGCCGGGTGCTGTACGAACGCTACGGGGAGCTGGGCCTGGGTGAACCCGACCCCCAGCCCCGGCCGGTGATCGGGTCGCTGCACGTGGCCGGGGGTTTTGTGATCCCGGCCCTGCTGGGTGCTGAGATCCTGTTCATCAAGGATGCCGCCCCCCAGCCGCTGCCCATGCACCTGACGGCAGAGCAGATCGACCGGCTGAAAAAGCCCGACTTCCGCAAGACCTGGCCGATGAATGTGCTCATCGAGCAGATGGACGCGCTGGAGGCTGAATGGGGCTATCTGGTCGGAGACCTGAACACAGACGGCCTGCTCAACGCCGCCTACCATCTGTACGGGGGCGACCTGTTCACTGATTTTTATACCGCCCCGCACCGTGTGCAGCGCCTGCTGGGGATGATTGCCGATTTGATCGTGGATGTGAGCGAATATGTTCGCGCTCGCACCGGCAGCTGCTCCATCTCCGTCAACCGCATGATTGCGCGCGTCTGCCCGCAGGCCTTTCTGCACGCTAACTGCTCGGTGCCCATGATCTCACCCCGCAGCTACCGGGATCTGCAGCTCCCCATCGAGAAGCGTATGGCACAGCGCATCCAACCCTTTGGTATTCATCACTGCGGCGACAATCTGCAGCGCTACGCCGGGTATTACAGCGAACTGCCTTTATCCTTTGTAGATGTGGGCTGGGGTTCCGACGTCGCCGCCTGCCGCAGAGCCTTTCCAGATGCCTTTTTAAACCTGCGCCTCAGCCCGGTGCGTATGCTCAAATGCACACCTGAGGAGGTGGCAGCCGACACGGAGGCACTGCTGAGCGCCGCTGGCCCGCTGGACCGGGTGGGCGTGTGCTGCATCAACATGGATTATGGAACCCCTGACGAAAATATTTTCGCCATGTACTCCGTGGTTGAAAAATATCGCCTGAACCGAAAGGAGGTTTGATATGGAATACCGCTTACTCGGGCGCACAGGCGTATGGGTATCGCCGCTCTGTCTGGGCACGATGAATTTTGGTAATCCCACCAGCCCGGAGGATTCAGCCCGCATCATTGAGCGTGCACTGGATGCAGGGATCAACTTCATCGACACCGCCGACTTATACCAGCAGGGTGAAAGCGAATCCATTATCGGTAAAACTCTTAAGGATCTTGGCCGGCGGCACGAGGTCATCCTGGCGACCAAAGGGTACAACCGCACGGGAGAGGGCCCCAACGATTTCGGCGCCAGCCGCCGCCATATAATCCAGGCCTGTGAGGCCTCGCTGCGCCGCCTGCAAACCGACTATATCGATCTCTACCAGCTTCACCGCCCTCCCCAGGCATATATTCCTCACGATGAAACCCTGCGCGCGCTGGAGGACCTGGTGCGGGCGGGCAAAGTGCTCTATATCGGTTCATCGACCTTCCCTGCCTGGATGATTATGGAAGGACTGGCCGTCAGCGACCGCCACGGCTGGTCACGCTATATCAGCGAGCAGCCGCCCTACAATCTGCTCGACCGTCGCGCGGAGAACGAAGTGATCCCCCTGTGCCAGAAGTATGGTCTGGCTGTGCTGCCCTGGTCGCCGCTCGCCATGGGCGTGCTCGCCGGGCGTTATTCCCGGCCGGATGAGGCTCCTGAAGGCTCACGTAAGGCGAACTGGAAAAACCCGCTTCTGGATGAACGCATAACCCGCAGGGGCATTGCCGTGGGCCGCCGGGTGGCGGAAATGGCGGCCGAGCGCGGCCTGAAGCCGGCACAGCTCGCCCTGCTGTGGGTAAAAGACCAGCCAGGCGTCACCGCCCCGGTGATCGGTCCACGGACTTTACAGCACCTGGAGGACGCCATCCCGGTGATGGAGATGAAGCTGGCGGATGAAGACCGCCCGCTCTTCGACGCCCTGGTGCATCCCGGAAATGCCGTCGCCGATTTCTACAACAGCAACGATTGGATGAAAGCCCGCATCACCGACCCGCCCGAGGAGTTAGCGTGAAAACCATTCGCTGGGGAATCATCGGCTGTGGCAATGTGACCGAGGTGAAAAGCGGGCCCGCCCTCCAGAAGGCAGACGGTTCGCAGCTTGTGGCGGTGATGCGCCGCAGTCCAGACCTGGCGCAGGATTACGCCCGGCGCCACGGGGTACCGCGCTGGTACACCAGTGCTCAGGAACTGATCGACGACCCTGAAGTGGACGCGGTCTATATTGCTACCCCGCCTCACCTGCACTGTCACTACACACTGGCAGCGGCCCGCGCTGGCAAACCGGTCTATGTTGAAAAGCCCATGGCTACCAGCACGGCCGAATGCGAGCAGATGATCGCTGCCTGCCGGGATGCCGGGGTTCCGCTGTGGGTCGCCTACTACCGGCGCGCCCTGCCGCGCTTCCTCAAAGTGAAAGAGCTGCTGGAGAGCGGCGCAATTGGCGAGCTGCGCGCCGTAACGATCTTGCTCATCCAGCCGGCCCCTTCTTTCCCACCGGGCGAGATTCCCTGGCGGCTGCAGCCTGAGATCGCTGGCGGAGGCCTGTTCGTCGACCTGGCCAGCCATACGCTGGATTTCCTGGATTATTTGATTGGTCCGATCCGCAGCGCGCGCGGTTTTGCTGCCAACCAGACCGGTGCCTACCCGGCGGAGGACATTGTTTGCGCAGCCCTGAGCTTTGAAAATGGGGTTCAGGGCGCCGGTCTGTGGTGCTTCAGCAGCTATAAGAATGAAGACCGGGTCACGCTCACCGGCTCGGCCGGCAGCATCACTTTCTCCACCTTTGAGAACCGCCCGGTGACTCTCTCCACAGCATCCGGCAGCCAGGATTTCGACATCCCCAACCCACTCCATATCCAGCAGCCCATGGTCCAGCAGGTGGTCGACGAACTGCTGGGGCGGGGGCGCTGCGAAAGCACCGGTGAGAGCGCTCTGCGCACGACCCGTGTGATGGAAACGATCCTGGCTGATTATTACCAGAACCGAAACATACCGGCGGAGAAGATATCCGAATGAACAATCCCCCCAACCATGACAGCGACTCGGTCAGCGGACGCCAGCGCCTGCTGACTGCACTCAACCATCAGGAGCCGGACCGCATCCCGCTGGATCTGGGCAGCACGCAGGTGACCGGTATCCACGTCACGGCTTACCACAAACTGCGGCAGGCGCTGGGCCTGCCGCCGGTAGAGGCGCAGATCTGCGACCAGATTCAGGGTCTGGCGCTGCCCGATTCCGACCTGCTCGAATGCCTGGGTGTGGATGTGCGCGGTTTGTTCCCGCTCAACAGCCACAACTGGAACGTGGTCGAGACCGAGATCACCGATGAACAATCAGGCGAAAAGTACTGGAGCTACCACGACGAATGGGGGATCACCCACTACAAGCCCCGCCCGGACGGGCTGTACTACACGGTCCGCTTCTCGCCTCTGGACCAACCCGAATTGACTGTGCAGGACATCGAACGCCATCCCTGGCCGCGCATGGACGACCCGCGCCGGATTGAAGGGCTGCGCGACCAGGCTGAATGCTACCGGGCGGCCGGATTTGCCGTAATGCTCAAAGATCCCTTTGCCGGCATTTTCGAAATGGCCCAGCGCATCGTGGGCATGGAGAACCTGCTGGTGCTCATGGCCAGCGACAGCGCCGTGGCAGGCGCCCTGTTCAACAAACTGGCCGAACTAAAGGTCAGTTTCTGGGAGATGGCCCTGCCGCAGCTGGCGGATGTAGTCGATGTGATCAGCCATGCTGATGATTACGGCACGCAGGTTTCGCAGATCATCTCGCCGCGCATGTACCGCCAGCAGGTCAAGCCGCACTGGAAAACGGTCTTTGACTGCGTGCGCCGGCTGGCGCCGAACGTGCGACGCTTCTTCCATTCCTGCGGCAACGTGCGCCCACTGATCCCCGATTTCATCGAGCTGGGTGTGGAGATCCTCAACCCGGTCCATATCCGCGCCACCGGCATGGAGCCGGCAGCACTAAAGCGCGATTTTGGCGACGTGCTGGTGTTCTGGGGCGGCGGTGTGGACACGCAGGGAGTGCTGCCTTACGGCACCCCACAGCAGGTCAAAGACGACGTGCGCCGCAACCTGGATGCACTCGCACCGGGCGGCGGTTACGTCTTCAACACTGTGCACAACATCCAGGCGGATATTCCCGTCGAGAACCTCGTTGCCATGTACGAGGCGCTGCGGGAAGCCTGACGGGTCATATCCCTGGGGTGTGCCCGGTGCACATCCCGGAGAATTTCCAGCACAGCGAGGCAATCGGAATGAGCACAAATTGGGAGTGTTTTCTTACCGCAGCACAGCGCAAACAGCCTGACCGGGTTCCCGTGGCCCTGATTGTGGACAGTCCCTGGCTCCCCGGCTATGCCGGGATCGATACCCGGGATTACTTCCTCTTCCCAGAGAAATGGCTGCAGATCAATCTGGACCTGTTGAAACGGTTTCCCGATGTTGTCTGGATCCCGGGCTTCTGGGTGGAATTCGGTATGGCGGCCGAGCCTTCGGCATTTGGCTGCCGCATGCGCTTCTA
>Ga0207873_1000622_pt1 | contig 38031 bp, 28 predicted proteins | sample BGWIniCompost_FD_187373 | JGI IMG/M metagenome (GOLD analysis project Ga0207873, IMG submission 187373) | Cellulose adapted compost microbial communities from Newby Island Compost Facility, Milpitas, CA, USA - BGW Initial Compost (SPAdes)... ... | reverse complement strand
ATAGGCGTTGGCGATGCCGATGTCGCAGATGCCGGCGAGGATGTCGCGGGCCACGTCGCGGTCGCCGCCGGCGGCCTTGCGCGCGAGGTTGGCCTTGACGCCGCGCAACCACTGTTCGGTCTTCTCCGCGCCCGCGTGGGCAATCATCGCCGCGATCAGGCTGGTGTTGTAGGGATGCTGGCCGGAGCGGATGCACACCCGGCCCCTCCACTTCGGGTCGGCCAGTTCCTCGTAGGTGAAGGTGTCCAGCTCCAGGTCCCTGGCCGCGTAGAGGATGCGGTCGCGCAGCGACAGCGCGAACCAGTGCCCGTCCGCGCCGCGCAGGTGCGCCGGGATCGCCTCGGCCAGCACCGCAGACTCCACCGGCTGGGTGCGGCCGTCGTCCACCAGGTCGAGCAGGTTGCCGGTGTCCACCGTCATCAGCACGTCCGCCGGCGAGCGCTCGCCCTCGGCGCGCACCCGCTCGAGCAGGCCATCGCGCACGAACACGGTGTTGACGCGGATCCCGGTGGACGCGGTGAAGGCATCGAGCAGGGGCTGGATCAGGCCGGGCTCGCGCGTGGTGTAGAGGTTGACCTCGCCGGCGTCGGCCGGGGCGGCGCCCGTGCCCTGCGCGGCGGCGTCCGGGGTGCCCTGGCCTCCGCAGGCCGCGAGCAGCAGCAGCAAGGTGGCGGTCACGGCCGCGCGGACGGCACGGAATGGTTGCATGGTGTCACTCCTGGCGTGGGGGCGGCCGGGGCGGGCCGGAAATGAGAATTGTACTCATCCGCGTCCGGCGCGGCACCCGCGCCAGCGGAACGGGAGGTTGCGTCGTTCAGTCGAAGGCGTCGCCCAGCAGCAGCATCGCGTCGCCGTAGGAAAAGAACCGGTAGCGCTCGCGCACCGCGTGCGTGTACGCGGCCAGGATGCGCTCGCGCCCGGCGAAGGCGGACACCAGCATCAGCAGGGTCGATTCGGGCAGGTGGAAGTTGGTCAGCAGCGCATCCACGCTGCCGATCCGGTAGCCGGGGAAGATGAAGATCGAGGTCTCGCCCGAAAACGGGTGCAGTTCGCCGTCCACCGTCGCGCTTTCCAGCGCGCGAACCACCGTCGTGCCGACCGCCACGACCCGGCCGCCCGCCTCGCGCGTACGCCGCACCTGCGACACCAGCGCCGCGCCGACGTTGAGCCATTCGCTGTGCATGGCGTGCTGGTGCAGGTCCTCGCTGCGCACCGGCTGGAAGGTGCCGGCGCCCACGTGCAGGGTGACGTGGCCGAACCCGATCCCGCGCGCGCGCAGGTCGGCGAGCAGCGGTTCGTCGAAATGGAGGCCCGCCGTGGGCGCGGCGACGGCGCCGGCCTCGCGCGCGAACACGGTCTGGTAGCGCTCGGCGTCGTCGCGGCCGGGCTCGCGGCGGATGTAGGGCGGCAGCGGCAGGCGCCCGGCTTCGAGCAGCCAGGATTCGAGCGCGGCGCCGACCTCGAACTGCAGGTCATAGAAGCCGCCCTCGCGGGCGAGCACCACCGCGCTGCCGCCGGCGTCGATCGCGATGCGCGCGCCGGGCTTCGGCGGCTTGCTGGCGCCGAGCTGGGCGCGCGCGCGGTTGCCCGGCAACAGGCGCTCGACCAGGATCTCGACCCGGCCGCCCGTGTCCTTCTGCCCGAACAGCCTCGCCGGGATCACGCGCGTGTCGTTGAACACCAGCAGGTCGCCCGGCCGCAGCCAGTCGCCCAGCTGGCGAATGCGCGCATCCACCGGCGGCGCCTGGCCGGGCGGAAGCACCAGCATCCGGCTGCCAGAGCGCTCGGGCAGCGGCTCCTGCGCGATCAGCTCCAGCGGCAGTTCGTAGTGGAAGTCGGACTTCTTCATCGGGGAATTGTAGGGCGGCGGCCGTTCGCCGGCCCCCCTCCCAGCCTCCCCCCGCAAGCGGGGGGAGGGGCGACGGGGCACCCGCGGCCGCAAATCCGCCTCGACTTTCCGACGCCCCCCCAGACAGCACCGCTTGCCCGCAGGGGACCCGCCCCGACCGCGCGCCATCCGCTCCTCCCTCCGCTTGCGGGGAGGCCGGGAGGGGGGCACGCACAGCACCGACCAGCTTCGCCACGGAGCCTGCCCCCACCCCACCGCTTGCTTCGCAAGCGGTTCCACCCTCCCCCGCGGGCGGGGGAGGGGCGGTGGTGTCCTTCGCCTGCGGCGAAGGACGCTTACCTTTCGAACTTGGTGGAGAGGATCACCGCGGAGGTGGTGCGCTCCACGCCGTCGACCGCGCCAATGCGGTCGGTGAGCTCGTCCATGTCACCCACGGTCGGCACCACGCCCATGGCCACCAGGTCGTGCGCGCCGCTCACCGAATGCAGGCTGCGCACCTCAGGCATCGCGTGCAGCGCCTGGACCACCGCCGGCATCTGCTTGGGCAGCACGGTAATCAGGATGTGGGCGCGGATGTGGTTGCGCTCGACGTCCTCGTTCACGCGCACGGTGTAGCCGCGGATCACGCCATCGCGCTCGAGCCGGTCGATCCGGCTCTGCACCGTGGTGCGCGACAGCCCCAGCCGGCGGGCGATCTCGGCAGTCGAGGCACGGGCGTTCTCGCGCAGCGCCGACAGCAGCTGCAGGTCGGCCGGGGTGATCTTCATGAATCGTCCAGAACCTTCGTCGATATGCCGAAATCATACTGAATTTTGCGCGGATCGGCCCTGTCATGCGACGAACAGGCCCCCGATAATTGGAATCCAATGCCGCTTGCTGGCCTCCCGCCCGACGACGCCGGCCCACCGGCGGCAGCGGCCCCACTTCCGGAGGAACGCCGATGTCCGTGACCGATGCCCTCGCCCCCCTGCGCGCCCACGGCGGCCAGCGCCGCACCACCGGCCTGGACGACGCCACCATCGATCGCATGGCGGCGGGCCACCCGGAGCTGCGCGAGGCGATCGATGCCGCCGTGGCCGAGCACCGGCGCATCCGCGACGGCTTTGCCGACCTGCTCGAACTGGACGAGCCGGCGCAGATCCAGGCAGTGCAGGCCGGCTACGTCAACTTCTACGCGACCGACGCGGTCAATCCGTACGTGGCCCTGACCGCGCGCGGACCGTGGATCGTGACCCTCAAGGGCGCGGTGGTCCACGACTCGGGCGGCTACGGCATGCTCGGCCTCGGCCACGCGCCGCCGGCCGTGCTCGAAGCGATGGCCCGGCCGCAGGCGATGGCCAACGTGATGACGCCGAGCCTGTCGCAGCTGCGCTTCGACCGCGCCATGCGCCGCGAGATCGGGCACAGCATCGGCGGTTGCCCGTTCTCGCACTTCCTGTGCCTGAACTCCGGCTCCGAGGCGGTGGGCCTGGCGGCGCGCATCGCCGACGTCAACACCCGGCTGATGACCGATCCGGGCGCGCGCCACGCCGGCGCGACGGTCAAGCGGATCGTGGTCAAGGGCAGCTTCCACGGCCGCACCGAGCGGCCCGCGCTGTACTCCGATTCCACCCGCAAGACCTACCTGCAGCACCTGGCCAGCTTCCGCGGCGAGGATTCGCTCATCGCGATCACGCCTTACGACGTCGATGCGCTGCGCCGCGCGTTCGCCGACGCCGAGGCCAACGGCTGGTTCGTCGAGGCGGTGTTCCTCGAGCCGGTGATGGGCGAGGGCGACCCCGGTCGCGCCCTGCCGCGCGCGTTCTACGACGCGGCGCGCGAGCTGACCAGGGCGCACGGCTCGCTGCTGCTGGTCGATTCGATCCAGGCCGGCCTGCGCGCGCACGGCGTGCTGTCGATCGTCGACTACCCGGGCTTCGAGGGCATCGAGGCGCCCGACATGGAAACCTATTCCAAGGCGCTCAACGCGGGCCAGTATCCGCTGTCGGTGCTGGCGGTGACCGAGCGCGCCGCGGGCCTGTACCGCACGGGCGTATACGGGAACACGATGACCACCAATCCGCGCGCCCTGGACGTGGCCTGCGCGGTGCTCGACCAGCTCACCCCGGAGCTGCGCGCCAACATCCGCGAGCGCGGGCGCGAGGCGGTGGAGCGGCTGCAGGCGCTGCAAGCCGGGCTCGACGGCCTGATCACCGGGGTCCAGGGCACCGGCCTGCTGTTTTCCTGCGAACTCGCCCCGCAGTTCAAGTGCTACGGCGCCGATTCGACCGAGGAGTGGCTGCGCGAGCACGGCATTGGCGTGATCCACGGCGGCGCCAACTCGCTGCGCTTCACTCCGCGCTTCGAAACCACGTCCGACGAACTCGAACTGCTGGTGTCCATGGTCGGCCGCGCCCTGCGCGAGGGGCCGCGGCGCGACCGCGACACGGCGGCCTGAGGCCCGCCGGCGGCCACCGGCGCGCTCAGTCCGTCTCGCAGGCAGGCAGCGACAGTGCGTCGGCGATGTCGCGCCAGTCGAACGCCACTACGCCCTGGTCGTCGTGCACCGCGTACAGCACGCCCTGGGGAAAGCGCGCGCTCGCCGCCTGGTGCAGCCAGATGCCGTCGGTGTTGGCGACCATGCGGCCGGTCACCGCACCGGCGTGGTCGAGCGTGGCGCGGTCGAACAGGTGGAACACGGTGCGGCCCTTGCCCTGCTCGGTGGTGATCCACCAGCCGGCGCCATCCGCGCACTCCTTGAGCATGATGCCCTCCGACTGCGCCCGGAACACGTCGCCGCCGATGGTGCGCCCGGAGAAGTTGCCCTCCAGGTCGTACACCTTGAGCTCGTTGGCGTAGGTCTCGTCCTCCTCGGCGATCAACAGCCGGCCGTGGAGCGGATCGCCCCAGATGGACTCCACGACCCGCAACGCACCGCGCTCGCTCGTGTCGCCGAAGGCCGATACCAGCTGCGCCCGGTAGCCCGCGCCATCGCGCTTGACCAGGTAGCGCTTCACGCGCCGGTCCAGACCGGACAGCGGCGGCACGATGTCCTCGCCCCCGGCGTCTTCGCCGGCCATGTAGGCATCGGTGACGTAGAGCTCGTAGCCCGCGTCGACCGGGTTCACCCACAGGCCGTAGGGCTTGGCCAGGTCTTCCCCGGCGAAGCTGGTCACGTGGGTGAACCCGGGCAATCGCAGGGCCTGCACGCGGCGGTTGTCGCGCTCGACCACGAACACCAGATCGTCGACCACCGCGACGCCGTTGGGACGGTCGAACTCGCCCGCGCCCGTGCCCGGGCCGCCGACGGTGCGCAGCGTCTGCCCGGTGTGCCCGTCGTACACCACGAGCCGGTCGGTCGCCTTCGCGGTGGCGATCACCCAGACCCCGCCGTCGGGCGCACTCCACGCCGCCACCGAATCGATGTTGTCGTCCGGCGTCATCGCGCTGCGGAACGCTTCGGCGACGACCGGGATGTCGCGCGCCTGTCCGCTGCGCGGCGTATCGGCCCGTGCGTCCGGCGGGCCGGCCTCCGCCGCGTCCGGCCCGCCCGAACAGGCGGCCAGCGCGAGCACGAGTAGCGATGCACACGCATGCGAAGATGGGAATCTGGACGTCATGGTGCTTCTCCGGTGGATGCGGCCGGCGCGTCGCGCGCGTCAGAACCGCAGCTTCATGCCGACCGCATAGCTGCGGCCATAGAGTTCGTGCTGCAGCGTGGAGGCCGGGGATCCCTGGTAGAGCTCCAGCGGCTCGTCGAGCAGGTTGGACGCCTCGAAGTACAGGCTCCAACGCCCGCCCACGGCATAGTCCAGGCGGAAATCGAGCTGGGTGTTGGGCGCCACCCGGATGTCGTAGCGGCGATCGTCGCCGATCTCCTCCAGGTACTCGCTGCGGTACACGGCGGCCAGGCGGGCGCTGACGCGATGGTTCTCCCAGCCCAGGTGCGCGCTGTACAGCCGCTCGGACGAACGCGGTAGCGTAAAGGCCTCACCGGCGCGGTCCGGGATCCCGGCGACGAACTCGGTGTCGAGCCAGGTGCCGCTCAGGCCGATCAGCAGGCCGCTCCAGGGCCCTGGCAGAAAGTCGAGCTTCTGTTGCCAGTTCAACTCGACGCCCAGCACCTTCGCGTCCTCGCCGTTGACCGGCAGGCCCACGTCGTAGCCCGGGAAGTCCGGATGGCGATTGGTCCGGGTCTCGACGATGTAGCCGTCGATCGACTTGTGGAAGAGGCCGGCGGAGAAGAGGCCCGACGCGCCGATGTAGCGCTCCAGCGACAGGTCGATGTTGGTCGACTCGTAGGGGTCGAGCCGCGGGTTGCCCAGGCTGGCCTCCTCGTCGTCGCGGTTGATGCTGGCGCGCGGGGAGATGTCGCCGAAGCCCGGCCGGGCGATGGTCCTGGTCAGGGCGCCGCGCAGCACCCAGTCGCCGTCGGTGTCGTAGCGCAGGTGCAGGCCCGGCAGCACGCTGGTGTAGGAACTCCGGCCGGACGACGGGCTGGCGGACAGCACGCCGTCCCCGTCCAGGTCCACGCTCCAGCCGGTGGCCTCGAACCGCGTCCGCTCGACCCGGGTACCGGCGATCACGCGCAACCTGCCCACGTCCACCGTCGCCATCAGGTAGCCGGCCAGCACGTCCTCGCTCGCGACGTAGTCTTCGACCAGCGACACCAGCGTGTTCCCGGCCACGTCCTGGGGGCGCGCGCTGAAGCCGTCGCGGTGGTCGCGCAGCCATTGCCGCATCGCCCGCGACGACAGGCCCTCGCCGAACACGCCATGCCGGAAGGACGGCGCGGGCGTGGTCCAGTCGTCCGGGTCGATGTCGGGCCCGCGGCGGAACTCGGCCTCGTCCACGTCCACGTCGCGGTCGCGCCAGCGCCCGAGCAGGCCGGCCTTCCAGGTCGCCGCCTCGCCGGTCCAGGTAAAGTCGAACTTCGCGCTCAGCGCCTCGTCGTCCACCTGCTTGGGCGCCACGACCAGGCGATCGAGGCCATAACCGGCGTTGCGCAGCCAGCCGTCGCCACCGGCGGGGTCGATCACGTCGAAGGACGGGATCGCCCCCGGGCCGAGGCGGATCGCCATGTCCTCCCCGCCCAGGTACTCGAAGCGCATCTCGACCTCGTCGTCCACCCGCTCGCGCACCCTGGTGTAGCCCAGCTGGTAGTCGAACCGCGCGCGGCCGACGCGGTTCATGCCGCCGGCGCTGGCGGTGAAGGTGTGCTCTTCCTTGGTGCGGTAGCGCAGGCGGCGGCTGAAGTCGTCGGCCGCGATGTTCTCCACCTGCCAGCTGTCGCCGTCGTAGCCGGCGATGTCGCCCTCGCCCAGCGGGATGATGTTGCGCTGGCGGGTCTCGGCGTCGGTGAAGTCGGTGTACAGGGTGCGCAGGTAGTACCTGCGGTCACTGTCCGGGCGCCAGTCCAGGTTGAGGTTCAGCCCGGTGCGCTCGCGGTTGATGGTGTACTTGCGCTGCTGCAGCTCCAGCGGCAGCAGGCGGCCGCCGGCGACGTCCGCGAACTGGTCGTCGTACTCGATCTCGACGTTGTCCGATTCGTAGTCGCGGTCCTGCCAGCTGATGCCGAAGACGACGCCGACGGTCCCGCCATAGACGTCGCTGAAGTTGAACGCCGCCTTGGGGCTGGTCTCCCCGCTGAGGTTCTGGTGGCTGGCCTCGGCCTTGAGCCGCATGCTGCGGCCGTCGCGGTCGAAGGCCGATGCCGACTCGACCATGATCGTTCCGCCCAGCGAATCCCCCGGCATGTCCGGGGTGGCTGCCTTGACCACGGTGAGGCGCTCGGTGGATTCGGAGGGGATCACGTCCAGCGGCGCGGCCCGGCTGCCGTCCTCCGGCGTGCCCATGCCGATGCCGTCGACGGTCACCGAATTCAGGGCCGCGTCCAGGCCGCGGATGACGACGTAGCGGCCCTCGCCCTGGTCGCGGGTGACGCTCACGCCGGGCAGGCGCGAGAGCGACTCGCCGACGTTCTGGTCCGGGTACTGGCCCATCGAGTCGGCCGACACGCCGTCCTGGATCGCGTCGCTCGAACGCTTGGCATCCACCGCCCGGAGCTGGGACTCGTACTGCGCGCGCACCACCATCGTGTCGAGGTCGACGGGGGACGGGCCGGGCATCGGGGGAGCCGCGTCCCGGGCGAAGCCGGCGGAGGCGCAGGATGCCAGCACGAGGGCGATGGCGAGGTGGAGCGGGTGGCGGCGCGACATGGGCGGCGGGACCGGGGAAGCGGGAAACGCTGCGCACGCTATGTCCGCCCGGTTTCAGCTGCGTGACAGCGCGCCCGCCGCCGCCTTCCCGGGCCATCATGGATCGGTCACACTTCGAGCGCCCACGTGCGTGCCACCGACATGACCGCGATCGAAGTCCGCCATCCCCTCGTCCAGCACAAGCTCGGCCTGCTGCGCGATGCCTCGCTGAGCACCAAGTCGTTCCGCGAACTGGTGACCGAGCTGGGCACCCTGCTCGCCTACGAGGCCACCGCCGACCTCGAGACCGAAACCGCCACCACCACCGGCTGGGCCGGCCCGGTGCAGGTGCGCCGCATCGCCGGCGCCAAGATCACCCTGGTGCCGATCCTGCGCGCGGGCCTGGGCATGCTGCCCGGCGTGCTGGCGCTGATCCCGGCGGCGAAGGTCAGCGTGGTCGGCCTGCAGCGCGACGAACAGACGCTGCAGCCGGTGCCCTACTTCGAACGCCTGACCGGCCGGCTGGACGAGCGCGACGCACTGATCCTCGACCCGATGCTCGCCACCGGCGGCACCCTGGTCGCGACCATCGACATGCTCAAGCGCGCCGGCGCGCGGCGGATCAAGGGCATCTTCCTGGTCGCCGCGCCCGAGGGCCTGCGCCGGCTGGAGGCCGCGCACCCGGACGTCGAGGTCTACACCGCCGCGATCGACGCGCGGCTCGACGAGCACGGCTACATCCTGCCGGGCCTGGGCGACGCCGGCGACCGCATCTTCGGCACCCGCGTGGGCTGAGGCCGCCCGCGCCGGGCGCGCGTCAGCGCCCCGGCGTCAGCACGCTCACCGCCGCGGCCATGTACACCAGCGGCGCGTTCCAGTTGATCGCGACCTCGTTGCTGGCGTAGCTGCATTCGTGGTCGATCCACGACAGCGCGGGCAGCGACGAGGGATACGCCACGCCCTCGCAGTCGCGCAGGTCCTGCTGGCGCGGGTTGGGTCCGCCCGACAGCAGTCCCGGCACCGGGTCGTCGATGCCGTCGGCCTGCGACGGCCGGTGGTGGATGTTGCGCGGCGTGCGCAGGCCATGGCCGGTGACGAACGACACGCCCAGCGGATTGCGCCCGAGCACGTAGTCGAGCTGCGACTGGGCGGCGTCGAGCAGTGCGGGCTCGCCGGTGAGGCGGTAACCCTGGACCATCACCAGGCCCTGGTTGAGCGCCTGCGCGCTGCTGCCCCAGACGAAGTCCTCCGGCTGCATTGCCAGGCGCCAGGGCGAGTGCTGCGCGCGCGAAGCCAGCGCCCGCGCCAGCCCGGCCACGGCGTCCGCCACGCGGGCGCGCCATGCCTCGTCCGGCAGGCGCTCGCGGTGCCGCGCGAGCGTGCCCCACGCCAGTGCGCCCACGTCCGCCCACGATGGCACCACGGGCTCGGCGGCGTGGCGCTCGAAGGCCTGCAGGTAGCGTTCGTCCCCAGTCAGAACGAACAGCTCGGCCGCGGCCCAGGCGAACTCGTCGTCGAGCTTGCCGTCGCCATAGGCGCCGGTGAAGACGTCGTCCGGCTGGCGGTACGGCACATCCGGATGGGCCTGCGCCCACTCCCACGCGCGCTCCGCCGCGGCGCGCATGCGCGCCGGCAGTCCCGGGAACTGCGCGTCGAACGGCGCGTACACGCGCGCGGCCTGCGCCATCACCGCGGCGAAGTCGAGCGCGGCCGCGGTGCTCTTCTGCACCACGTAGCGGCGCTCGCGCGCCTGGTCCGGCATCACGATCGGGTCGAATCGCAGGTTGGTGAGCTTGTGGTAAACGCCGCCGTCCGCCGGATCCTGCATCGCCAGCATCCAGCGCAGGTTCCACCATGCCTCGTCGAGCAGGTCCGGAACCGCGTTTCCGCTCTCGGGGATGCCGAGGTCGCGGTCGCGGAACCAGCCAGGGAAATCCTCCCAGGCAGCCAGCAGCGTGTGCGTGGTGATGCCCGAGTTCACCACGTACTTGTTGTAGTCGCCGGCGTCGTACCAGCCACCGGGCGCGGAGATCACGCTGCCCGCGGGCCGCCCGGCACTGGCGGCGGACGGATGGATCTCCACCTCGAGGTCGGGGTGGCCGGCTGGCCGCGCATAGTCGCCAGCGTGCTCCGGCGCCAGCGCCGTGCCGGAGCGACTGAAGTAGTAGGCCTTGAGTGCGGCGTCGGCCAGTTCCGCGTACACGCCCGGCGCGACGGCAAAAGCATCGGACACGCCTGCCCCTACCTGCAGCCGGTAGCGTCCGGGGGCGCGCAGCGCGCCGAGATCGACGGCCGCCGCCGGCCGCCCCGACGCGGGCCAGTGCCTGGCCGCCGGCACGACGCCCTCCAGGACCACGGTGCCGTCGTCTTCGCGCAACACCTGGAAGGGCACGCGCTCCGCGCCCTCGACCACGGCGAGCTTGCCCGCGTCGGGCAGGAACCCGAGCTGGTTCAGGTGGATGGCGGGACGGACGACGGACGCCTCGGGGAAGACGGTCGTGGCCGCGGCAGGCAGCGCGGCAAGCAGGATGATTCCCGGAAGAAGTCGGGACACGGAGCGGGCCTCCAGGCGGGACGGCCCTGATGCTGGCGGCATCCGGCGCCGCCTGCAAGGCGGAGCCGCTCGTGGCAGGGAAACGACCCGACGGGGGACGGGACCGGTCCGGTTGGGTCGACGGACAAGCCGCCGACCCAACCAAACCTGCGCTTGCTTCCAGCGTTTCCCTGCGGCACTGCTCCTATGACTCCGGTCCCTGGAGCCGACGCGACCACACGCGGCCTACCCTCGCCCATGTCCGCGGGACACGCAATGGGCCGGGGATCCCAAAAGCAGTCAGTATTGCTGACGTGTTCAAAATATGTCCAAATGGAATCGGGACTTGTGGAATTTTGACAACGAAGCTGGACAAGCGTTGCCAGAATTACTGACACGTCAATATCACTGTCGCAGGCGACACCCGGCCGGTGCGGAGCACCACGAGGCAGGCAGGAGAGACGATGAAAATCAGCACCCGCATCCGCACCGCCCGGGTCCGCGTGGGCATGTCCCAGGCCGACCTGGCAGCCGCCCTCGGCGTCAGCCGCAGCGCCGTGGCCAACTGGGAGAGCGCCAAGGGGCGGGTCTATCCGTCCACGGAACGGCTGGCCGAGCTCGCCGTCGCGACCGGCGTGTCCTACGAATGGCTGGCGACCGGCCGGGGTACCCCGCATGCGCCCAGCGACGGCATTCCCGCCGCCGACGCCGAGTTCGTCGACGATCCGGTCGAACGCCGGCTGCTGGAAGCGTTCCGCGCCTGCAGCGAGCAGTTCCGCCAGGCGATCCTGACCGTGATCGAGGCCCAGGCGCCGCAGCGCCAGCGCCGGCAGCGGCCGGCCTGACCGGCACTCAGAGCGCGTACGGCACCAGGAAGCGCCACAGCCCCGCCAGGGCCTCGGCCACCAGCACCACCATGGTGAGCAGGGCGCCGCTGAAACGCCCGAACGAATAGCCCGGCGAGCTGCCCAGGCCGACCGCGTGCAGCACCCGTCCGAGCAGCAGCACCAGGCCGAGGGCCCACAGCAGCGCCGCCGGCAGGCCGGACAGCTCGAGCAGCGCCAGCATCAGCAGCGCCAGCGGCACGTATTCGGCGAAGTTGCCGTGCACGCGCATGCGAAGCGACAGCGCCTCGTCGCCGCCGCTGCCCACGCCGACGCGCGCCGCGCGCCTGCGTCCGACCACGCGCAGGCTCAGCGCCACGAACATCAGCGCGTGCAGCGAGGCGATGAACAGGGTGATGCGCGGGATCATGCCACCCCCTCCCCGCCCAGCGGCCGCGCGGCCAGCCGGGCGAACGCATGGGCGGCGACGAAGCGCCCGGTTTCGTCGCGGCCCAGCTGCACCAGCGCGGTGTCCGGGTCGTGGGTCAGGAACAGGTGCACGTTGCGCCTCAGCTTGTCCTCGAGGAAGGCCTGCTTCTCGTCGACCAGCAGCTCCGGGCTGCGGTCGTAGCCCATGGTGATCGGCACGTGGATCCAGGGCACGCCGGGCACCAGGTCGGCACAGAACACCACGCCGCCGTGGGGCTCGCCGTCGCGCAGGTCCGGGCCGCGGATCTCGGCCAGCATCATGCCCGGGGTGTGGCCGTCGCTCCAGTGCAGCCGCACCGCATCGCCCAGCGACGGCGCGCGGTCCCGGTCGACCAGCTCCAGCCGCCCGCTGGCCTCCAGCAGGCGGGGCAGGTCCGGGATGTAGCTGGCACGGTCGCGTGGATGCGGGCGCAGGGCGCGCTCCCACTGGCGCCGCCCGACCACGAAGGTCGCGTTGGGGAACAGCAGCTCCGGCTCGCGGCCGGCCTGCCACGGCGCCAGCAGGCCGCCGGCATGGTCGAAATGCAGGTGGCTGAGCACCACCACGTCGACGTCGCCGTGTTCGAACCCGGCCGCGCGCAGGGAATCCAGCAGCACGTGGTGCGACTCGGCGACGCCGTAGCGCTCGCGCATGCGCGGGTCGAAGAACGCGCCGATGCCGGTCTCGAACAGCACCACCTTGCCGTTGAGCGGCGTGGCCAGCAGGCCGCGCGTGGCCAGCTGGATGCGGTTGGCGTCGTCGGGCGTGGCCCAGCGCGCCCACAGCGCGCGCGGCGCGTTGCCGAACATCGAACCGCCGTCGAGCCGCTGCGAATTGCCTTCGATCGACCAGAGCTTCATCGCCGCCCCGTCACTCGCGCACGCCGCGCGGTGCGTCCATCGCCTCGACCAGGGCGCGCCCGACCGGATTGCGCGGGTCGGAGCCGCCGTGCAGCGTGTTGTCCGTCCGTCGCCATTCGACCGTCTGCAGGTTGCCCCAGACGTGGCTGGAGCCGCGCCCGCCGTCGGCCTCGTCGCCCGGCAGCTGCAGCTCGTGGCCGAGCGCACGCAGGCCCTGCGCCACGTCCGGCGGGAACGCCCCGCTCTCGGCCTCGATCCGGTCCGGCACCCACTGGTGGTGGTAGCGCGGCAGCGCGGCCACCGCCTGCGCGTCCAGACCCGCGTCGTAGCCGAGGATCCCCAGCAGCACCATCGTGATGATGCGCGAACCGCCCGGCGTGCCCAGCACGGCCACGCGGTCGGGCGACACCAGGAACGTCGGTGTCATGGAACTGAGCATGCGCTTGCCCGGCGCAGGCGCGTTGGCTTCGTAGCCCATCACGCCGAAGGCATTGGGCGTGCCGGGCCGAAGCGCGAAGTCGTCCATCTCGTTGTTGAGCAGCACCCCGGTCCCGGGCGGCACCAGGCCCGAACCGTAGAGCAGGTTCACCGTCTGGGTCACCGCGGCGCGGTTGCCCTGTGCGTCGATGATCGAGAAGTGGGTGGTCTCCTCGTCCTCGAGCGGGGTCGCCTCGCCGGAAAGCAGGTCGCTGGGCGTGGCGCGCGCAGGGTTGATCGTGGCGCGCAGGCCGGCGGCGTAGTCGCGGCTGGTGAGCAGGCGCTGCGGCACCTTCACGAAGTCGGGATCGCCGAGGTGGAAGGTGCGGTCGCGGAAGGCGCGGCGCATCGCCTCCACCACCAGGTGGGTCCGCTGCACCTGGTCGAGCTTGGCCAGGTCCCAGCCCTCCAGGATCTGCAGCATCTGCGCCAGCGCGATGCCGCCCGAGGACGGCGGCGGCGCGGTGACGACGTCCCAGTCGCGATAGCGGAACCGGATCGGCTCGCGCTCCCGGACGGTGTAGGCGGCCAGTTCCTCCAGCGTCCACTGCCCGCCCTCGGCGTTCACGCCGGCGACCAGCTTCGCGGCCACTTCTCCGCGATAGAACCCGTCGTAGCCGCGCTCGGCGAGGAGTTCGAGCGTGCGCGCCAGGTCCGGCTGGCGGAACAGTTCGCCCTCGCGCGGCGGCGCGCCGCCGGCCAGGAACACCTCGCGGGTGCCGGGATAGCGCTCCATCACCTCGCGCCGCATCTGGTAGCCGCGGGCCATGCGTTCGTACACCGGGAAGCCTTCGCGCGCGATGCGGATCGCGGGCGCCAGCGACACCGACAGCGGCAGCTCGCCGTACTTGCCCGACACGTGCACCAGCGCCGCCGGCAGCCCGGGGATGCCCGCCGACCAGGGCCCGTTGATGGCGCGGTCGCGGTCGAAGCCGCCGTCGGCGGCGAGGTAGCGCTCCCGGGTGGCGGATGCGGGCGAAGTCTCGCGCGCATCGACGAACACGTCGCGGCCGCTGCGCGCGTCGTGCAGCAGGAAGAAGCCGCCGCCGCCCAGGCCCGAGGAGATCGGCTCGACCACCGCCAGCACCGCCGAGACCGTGACCGCGGCGTCGAACGCGTTGCCGCCCGCGCGCAGGGTCTCGAACCCGGCTTCGGTGGCCAGCGCGTGCGCGGACGCGATGGCGGCGCCGGGCGGGCGCGCCTCGGGCGCGGCCGCCGCCAGGGCGGACAGGGGCGCGACCAGCAGCAGCCACGCGGCCAGGACGACGGTCGACAATCGCTTCATGCGGACTCCTGCTGCAAGCGGCGCAGCTTGGCCAGCAGCTGCGGCTCGCTTTCGGGATGTTCGGGATCGGGGTCGATGCACTCGACCGGGCACACGGCCACGCACTGCGGCTCGTCGAAATGGCCGACGCATTCGGTGCACAGCGCCGGGTCGATCACGTAGATCGTTTCGCCCTGCGAAATCGCCCGGTTCGGGCATACCGGCTCGCAGACGTCGCAGTTGACGCAGAGCTCGTTGATCTTCAGGGCCATGCGCGCATTGTACGCGCCGCCCGGGCGGGAACCGTTCCATCGCTGGAAAGGCGGCTCCCGCACGCCCCCCGCGGGGGCATGGGGAAGGCCGCGCCCGCCGGGCGGGCGCGACCGGGGGCTTACTTCGCCTCGACGAACACGTACTCGACGCCGGCCGGCTCGACCACCGCCTTGACGCGTTCGTTGTTGGCGGCGTCGCCGATGTACACCACGCGCACGCCCTTCATGGTGTCCGGCGGGACCTGCTCGAAGGCCGCCACCACCAGGTCGGCGGTCCTGGTCGGATCCAGTCCCGCGTAGGCGAGGATGTTGCCCTTGACGATGCCGCGCGCGACGTCGAGCTTGGCCTTGTCGAGCAGGCGGTTGTACTCCTCGGGATCGTCCGGGTTGTCGGTCGCCGGCACGCGGTACACGTAGGGCTGGTTGGTGATGCCCTCCATGTGGCGCGGGATCTGGTCGTTGAGGTAGGCCTGCCACGCCGCCTTGTCGTCGGTGGTCGGGGCCGGCACCGGCGCCTTCTCGACCACGACCGCTTCCTCCTTCTTGCAGGCCGCGAGCGGCAGCACCAGGCACGCGGCCAGCGCCAGGGTCTTCATCAGTTTCATGGTGGTACTCCCGTTCTAGAGATGTGGAACGACGAAATCAGCCGGGCTCGCGCCGCCATTCGGCCTGCAGCGCCTCGGCCACCGCGGCCGGGACGAAGCCCGACACGTCGCCGCCGAGCCGCGAGATCTCCCGCACCAGCGACGAGGAAATGAACCCGTACTCCTCGGCCGGGGTCAGGAACAGGGTCTCGACCTCGGGGATCAGGTGGCGGTTCATGCTCGCCATCTGGAACTCGTACTCGAAGTCGGACACCGCGCGCAGCCCGCGCAGCAGGATGCCGCCGCCCATCTTGCGCACGAAGTCGGCGAGCAGGGTCTCGAACGGATGCACCTCGACGTTCGGGTATTCCGCCAGCGCCTCGCGCGCAAGCCGCACGCGCAGGTCCAGCGGCAGCGTCGGGCGCTTGCTCGGGCTCGCGGCCACGCCGAGCACCAGTCGCTCGAACAGCGGGGCGGCGCGATGCACCAGGTCGATATGGCCGTTGGTGATCGGGTCGAACGTGCCGGGATAGACCGCGGTACGGGTGCGGGCCGGACTCATGGATTCGCTTGGCGTCGCCGCTGCAGGTGTCGGGGTCCGGGCCAGTGTAGCAGCGCCGCGCGACGCTGTTCAGCCTCCCCGGCGGTAGAGCGCGTGGCGCGCGTGGCGGGTCGCGCCCTCGCGGTGCAGGCGCCAGCCTTCCGGCGGATGCATGCTGCGCCGCAACGGCGATTCCACGTACAGCCAGGCGGCCTCGCCCAGCCAGGGATCGAGGTGCGCGATCGCCGCGTCCCAGAGTCCGTCGTCGAACGGCGGGTCGACGAAGGCAAGGTCGAAGCGCTCCCCGGTCGGCGCGCGCAGGAACGCCAGCGCGTCGGCGTGCACGATCCTCGCGGCCCCGCCGCCCTCCAGGCGGCCGGCGACGGCACGCAGGCACTCGCACCTTCGCCGGTCACGTTCGACCAGCACGGCCTCCTTCGCGCCACGCGAGAGCGCCTCCAGCCCGAGCGCGCCGCTGCCGGCGAACAGGTCGAGCACGCGTGCGCCCGGCAGCATCGGCTGGAGCCAGTTGAACAGCGTTTCCCGCGCCCGGTCGGACGTGGGACGCAGGCCGGGCGCGTCTTCCACCGGCAGTCGCGTGTTGCGCCACTTGCCGCCAATGATCCGCACCTGCCCTTTCGCGTGGTTCGCCATGCGCGCATTGTGCAACGAGCCGCGCGTTCCGCGTCATTCCGGCACAAACCGCGGTGCGGGCTTCACCTCCCGCGGAGGATGGGCAATAGTCCCCTGCCCTTCCCGCCGTCAATCCAACAGGTGGTCGCAGATGAACGATTCCGTCGCCCTCACGCTGGACGAGGCCGCGGCCCTGGTGTCATCGATCCTGGCGAAGGCCGGCTTCAGCGAAGGGCACGTGCGCACCCTGACCTGGCTGATGGTGTCCGGCGAGCGCGACGGCTGCGCCGCGCACGGCCTCTACCGCACGCTGGTGTGCGTGCATTCGCTGCGCTCGGGCAAGGTCGTGGGCGACGCGGAGCCGCAGGTCCACGACCAGGCACCGGCGATCGTGCGCGTCGACGCGCGCGGCGGGTTCTCGCTGCTCGCGTTCGAGGCCGGCCTGCCGCTGCTGGCGCAGAAGGCGCGCACGCAGGGACTGGCGGCGATGGCGATCAACCACTGCGTGCACTTCTCCGCACTGTGGCCCGAGATCGAACGCCTCACCGACATGGGCCTGGTCGCGTTGGCCTGCAATCCCAGCCATGCCTGGGTCGCTCCCGCCGGCGGCCGCGTGCCGCTGCTTGGGACCAATCCGATCGCTTTCGGCTGGCCGCGCAGGGGCGCACCCCCCTACGTCTTCGATTTCGCGACCAGCGCCGTGGCGCGCGGCGAGATCGAACTGCGGCGCCGTGCCGGCGAAGCCATCCCCGAGGGCTGGGGCGTCGACGCACAGGGCAATGCCACCACCGACCCGGCGCAGGTCCTCGACGGCGGCGCGATGCTCACCTTCGGCGGCCACAAGGGCTCGGCGCTGTCGACGATGATCGAACTGATCGCCGGCCCGCTGATCGGCGACCTGACCAGCCTCGAATCGCTGCGCCACGACGACGGCGCCGGCGCCTCGCCCTACCACGGCGAACTGGTGCTGGCCATGGATCCGCACCGCTTCCTTGGGGACCGCGCGGAGGAACACCTGGCCCGGGCCGGGGCCTTCCTCGACGCCTTCGACGGCACCGGCGCGCGCCTGCCCTCGCAGCGCCGCTACCAGGCACGCCGGCGCAGCCTGGCCGAAGGCGTCCGGATCCCGGCGCAGCTGCACGCGGACCTGCTCGCGCTGCTCGACTGACCCGGCCATGCCGCCTCCCGGACCGCCGGAGGCGGGCGGCCGACGCCGTGGTCAGCCCGCCAGCAGCCAGGCGCCGAACACCGGCCCCGCGGAATAGCCCGCATCGGGGACGATGCGCACCTGCCAGCCGTCGGCAGGCGGGTCGCGCAGGTCGGTGGGGAGCGGATAGTCGACCATCACGAAGTCGTGGCCGCGTCCGCCGTCGAGTACTTCGTGCGCGAGCTCGCGGCCGTTGATCTCGATGGCGAAACGGCGGCGGTGTTCCTCGCCCCAGTAGCGCAGGCGCAGCGCCGCCGCGGGGCGCGCCCCGCGCAGGGTGAACCGCAGCGTGCCCCCGTCGCGCACGTCGCGGCCGCTTACCCGCCGGTAGTTGGCCGCGTACGAGTCGCCGGTGACGGCCAGCGCGTGGGCCTGCTCGCTCCCGGGGTCGCCGAGCACGACGTGGTCGAGGCTCTGCTCGCGCAGCGCCTGTTCCCGGGCGCGGCGCCCGGCCTGTTCGGCCTCGTGGCGCCGCCGCTGCCGGGGGTCCAGGCGGTGGAAGTAGACCGCCTGCCGCCGTTCGTGCAGGGCGTGGAACGGCACGAAGTCGAGGCCCTGGGGATGCGTCGGCAGCGGCACGCGCCAGCGTCCGCCCTCCGGTTCGCCGAATGCCGCCTCGATGCCGTCCGGCAACCACGGTTCGATTCCGTCCCACGGCTCGTCCGCCGGGCCGAGGTCGGCCGCGAGCACGCAGGGCCCGCGCCGCAGGGACACCAGCGTGGGGTGGTCGGCGCAGGGCTCGAGCCGCAGCGGCATCGGGAACCCGACCTCGATCCGGTCGCCCTCGCGCCAGGCGCGGCGGATCCGCGCGTAGCCGTCGCGCATCCCGGACTTCACCGAGCGCCCGTTGACCCGGATCCGGCAGTCGCCGGCCCATTCCGGCACCCGCAGCCGCAGCGCCGGCAGGGCCCCGGCACGCAGCGGCCCGAGCGTGATGCGCACGATCCCGTCGTCGGGCAGTCCCGACTCCATCCGCAGCGACAGGCCGCGCGCGGGATCGTCGAAGGTCGAGGGGATGTAGAGGTTGACCAGCAGCTCGCCGTCGCGGAAGCCGTAGATGGCATCCGTGTACTGCGCATGGCTTTCCATCCCGGTGCCCACGCAGCACCAGAACTGCCCTTCCGGGTCGGAATGGCTGCGCGCCTCGCCGGTGAGCAGCGGCGTCATGTAGGTGTAGCGTCCGCCGTCGGGGTGCTGCTGCGACAGGACGTGGTTGTAGAGCGCGCGCTCGTAGAAATCGAAGTAGCGCGCCTGGCCTTCCCAGCCGTGCAGGATCCGGCTGAGCCGCATCATGTTGAGCGTGTTGCAGTGCTCGCAGGTCTGCTCGGTGATGTAGTGAGGCAGCGTGCCGGGGGCCTGGAAGTACTCGCGGTCGGAGTTGCCGCCGATCGCGTAGCTGTGGTGGTGGACCACGCGTTCCCAGAAGAACAGCGCCGCGGCCGCGTCGCCGCGGTCGCCGTCGGCCTCGAAGCCGCGCGCCGCGCCGAGCAGCTTGGGGATCTGGGTGTTGGCGTGCAGCCGGTTGAGGCGGTCCTCCCCGGCCACCAGCGGGTCCAGCACGCGGTCGTGGCGGAAGCGCCGGGCCAGCGCCAGCCAGCGCGCGTCGCCGGTGCGCTGCGACAGGACGGCGAGGCTCTCGGGCATGCCGCCGAACTCGCAGTCCAGCACCTGCTGCATCTGCGCGTGGTCCAGGGGCGCGAGTTTGCGCTCGACGTATCCGGCCAGGCGCGTGGCGACTTCCAGCGCGAGGTCGTTGCCGCAGCAGCGGTGCGCGTCGAGCAGGCCCGCGAACAGCTTGTGCCAGGTGTAGAACGGCGCCCAGCTGCCGTTGAGCCGGAACGGCAACGCCTCGATCCGGCCCTGCTCGATCTCGTCGAACACCGCGCGGCCGCCCTCGACCACGCCGTCGGCGCGCTTGCGGGTGAAACCGGCGACGTAGCCGTCGCCGCCGGCCTCCTGGCAGCGCGCGAGCTCGGCGACGATCGCGTCCACGCGCTCGCGGCACTCGGCGTCGCCGCTGCCCTCGTGCATCAGCGCCAGTGCGCTCAGGTAGTGGCCGAGGGTGTGGCCGGCGATGGTGTCGCCTTCCCAGCCGCCGTACGCCTCCCCCTGCGGGGGCAGCCCGGCCTGCTGGTGGAAGTTGTGGAGCAGGCGACCCGGGTCGAGCCGCATCAGGTAGCGACGGGTGGCCGCCACCGACTCGGAGAACAGCGAGGGCAGCAGCCTGACGCTGCCGGGCGCCGGTGGCGCCACCCGCCCCGGGGCGAAGGCCAGCACGCGGCCGGCGAACCCGCTCCAGCCCAGCGCCAGCGCCGCCGCGCTCCAGGCGAGGAAGCGGCGGCGGCCGGCATCGGCCGGCGGGGCGCCAGCCGGATCCCGGCGATCATCGGGGGCCCGGGTCGGCGCAAGCGAACGGGAACCTGTCTGCATGGCTCAGTGCTCCGCGTGCGGGGCGGCGACCAGCGGCATCGGCCCGTCCGGCAGGCCGCGCGCGGCCTTGGCCTCGCGGACCATCGCGCGCACGTCCGCGCGCAGCGCCGCGGCATCGTAGACGATGCCGTCCTTGATCGTGTAGTCGACGCCGCCGACCTGCTCGACGCGGTCGTCGTCGTCCAGGCGGATGGTGCCGGTACCGAACAGCAGCTTGAGGTTGGCGAGCGGGTTGCCGCGCACCAGCACCAGGTCGGCCTTGCGGCCGACGCGCACGCTGCCGACGCTGTCTTCGCGCCCGAGGATCCTCGCGCCCATGCCGGTGGCGGCGTGGATCACCTCGAGCGGGCTGAACCCGGCCTCGCGCAGCAGCTCCATCTCCTGCACGTAGCCGAAGCCGTACAGGTTGTAGATGTAGCCGCAGTCGCTGCCGATGCCGACCATCCCGCCGCGGTTCTTGTACTCGTTCACGAACTGCATCCAGAGCCGGTAGTTGCGCCTCCAGTCCATCTCGAACTCGGTGGTCCAGTCGAACCAGTAGGAGCCGTGGTGCAGGCGGCTGGGGCGGTAGAAGTCCCACAGCGCCGGCATCGTGTACTGCGCGTGCCAGGTGGCGTTGGTCATGCGCATCAGGTCGCGGCTGGCCAGGTAGGCGGTGAAGGTCGGGCTGAGGCCGAAGCCGCGCTCGAGCAGGGTCTCCATCACCTCGTTCCAGCGCGGCGAGCCCGGCTCGGCCGCCTGTTCCCACAGCCGCCCGGCCTCGGCGAAGCGCATCTGCTCATCGGTGTTGTTGAACTCCGCCGGCCAGCGCTGCAGCCGGCGGTCGGTGAACATGGCCTCGGGCAGGCCGTACCAGTGCTCCATCGAGTCGAGGCCGCGCGCCGAGGTCTGCAGCACGTTGGCGTACGCCACCAGCTGCTGGGCGTGGTGCATCGTGGTGCGCATGCCGATCGCCTCGGCCTCGTCCAGGGCGGCGTAGAGCACGTCCTCCGGGATCGAGCCGATGAACTTGATGCCGTCGGCGCCGCGGCGGCGGGCGTTGCGGACCGCCTGGCGCGCGGTGTCCGCGTCGTTGATCCCGGGCTGGATGGCGTTGAAGAACGGATAGACGTCGATGCGCGGGGCGACGATCTCGTTGCGCTCGCTGCGCCGCTTGACGTCGACCAGCCACTCGATCGGGCGGCCACTGCCCAGCTCGCGCACGCTGGTCACGCCATGCGCCATCCACAGCTTGAGCACGTATTCCGGGGGCACGCCCTGGCCGTCGTCGAGCGTGTGCAGGTGGACGTGGGTGTCGACGAACCCGGGCATCAGGGTGAAGCCGGTGCCATCGATCTCGCGGTCGCCCGCCGCGGCCCGCCGCGACGGCACGATCGCCCCCGGGGCGCCGATCGGCACGATCTCCGCGATCCGGTCGCGCACGACCACCACGTCGAACGGGCCCTGCATCGGCGCACCGGTCCCGTCGATCACGTTCACGTTGCGGATCACCAGGCGCTCGTAGGGCCCTTCGCCGGCGTCGCGCGCCGGGATCTGCGCACGCGAATCGGGCGCGGCCGCCGCCGGCGCCATGGCCAGCGCGAACGCGCAACACAGGAAACGGACCAGGCGGATCAAGTCGACCTCCGATGGCGATGGGAAATGGAACCGCCGCCGCCGGGGAGTTCGGGGAGGAGGCGGCGGCGGTTCGCGTGGAAACGAAGGGAGGGGGCCGCGCGCGGCCCCCCCGACCCGGTCAGAACTTCAGGCGCACACCCACGAAGTAGCGCCGTCCGAGCACGTCGTAGACGCCGACGTCGGTGTTGGCGTCGCCCGCCAGGGCGGTGCCCAGCAGCGGCGGATCGCGGTCGAACAGGTTGTCGACGCCGCCGAACAGCTGCAGCTTCCCGGTCACGTCGTAGCTGGCGTTGGCGTCGAAGTACCACGTCCGCGGCGACTCCTGGACCGCGGCGGTGATGCCCTCCCGCAGCCGGAAGTCGTTGATCATCCTGGCCTGCAGCCGGGCCGACAGCGGGCCGCTGCGGTAGCCGGCCGAGAAGTTCACCTTCAGGTCCGGGATCAGGATGTTGCCGGTGCCGCCGCCGCAGCCGCCGCCCATGAAGCCGGCGCAATCGACCTCGCCCTGGTCGGCGATCACCTGCATCGAGCGCTCGAACAGCCAGCTCGTGAGCAGGGTCAGCGACACCTGGCCCTCGTTCCCGCCCAGGCCCCACGAGACCGGGAAGCGGTAGTCGGCCTGGAAGTCGAGCCCGCTCGCCTTGAGCAGGCCGATGTTCTGCAGGGTCGAGCGGACGTCGTCGATCTGGCCGTTGGGCAGGCGCACGATGGCCTGGCAGCTCGGCGAATCCGGATCCAGGCGGCTGAAGCAGTCGCTCAGCATCTGGTTGGCGCTGATGCTGGTGATCGCGTCCTCGACCTCGACCTGGAAGTAGTCGACCGCGAAGTTCAGGCCCTCGATCGCGGGGATCGAGAACACCGCGCCGAAGGTGAAGGTCTTGGAGGTTTCCTCGTCGAGGTTGGGATTGCCGCCCGTGGTCCGCTCGAAGCCGACCGATGCCTGGGTGAAGGTGTCGATGTCGGCCGCGGGCACGCCCTGCTGGATGCAGAGCTCGCGCTGCGCCGGGGTCGGATTGGCCGCCACGGTGCACGGATCGACGCCGGCGGTGAAGCCGCGCGCCTGCGGCGAGTAGAGTTCGTTGATGTTGGGCGCGCGGATCGCCACGTTGTACGCGCTGCGCAGGCGCATCCAGTCGGTCGGCGCCCATTCGGCGCCCAGCTTCCAGGTGTTGACGCCGCCGATAGTGGAGTAGTCGGAGTAGCGCGCCGCGCCCTCGATCGCGAGGTCGTGGGCGAAGCGCGCGCCGGCCAGCAGCGGCACCCGGAACTCGGCGAACACCTCGCGCACGCTGTACTCGCCTGACATCGGCGTCTGCGACACCGCGCCGTAGTCGCCGGACACGTCCATCGCGCTGGGCTGGAACGCATACTCGTCCTTGCGGTACTCGGCGCCGAATGCCAGCGAGACCGAGCCGGCGGGCAGGTCGAACATCGTGCCGCTCATGCTCGCGCCGACGATGGTGCGGTCGAACGTGTCGTGGCTCGGGCGCTGCGGGGTCAGGAACGCGGCCGCGTCGGCGTTGATCGAGCCCAGGCCGAAGATGCTGGCCGGCACGCAGCCGCTGGCGGTGTTGGCGCAGACCAGGTTGCCGTCGACCACCACCGCATCGAGCGCCTGGGCCAGGCGCGCCTGGTTGATCTGGTTGTTGTTGACCGTGTCGGTGCGGTTGCGCTGCTCCTGGACGAAGGCGTCCCAGCGCCACCAGTGCCCGCCGCCGGCCTCGAACTCGCCGCGCAGGCCGCCGACCAGGTTGTAGCTGGAGCGTTCGTAGGTGTAGTAGCGCGGGCCGAGCTCGTCGGCGCGGCGGCCGGCGCCCACGATCGCCGCGGTGCCGTCGCCGTCCGGGTCGAAGATGTGGGCGTTGTTGGCGAAGAACTCACGCACTGCCGGCAGCAGCACCGGGTTGTTGGCGTAGTTGGGCACCAGCAGGGTCGAGGAACCGGCGCCGGGCGTGAGCGGGGTGAAGGAGTCCGGCGCCTGCTGGTACTGGTTGCGGCTGTTGGAGTAGTAGGCCTCGCCGTAGGCCTCGACCGAGTCGCTGACGCGGAAGTGCGCCAGGGCGCTGACCTGGGTGCGCTCGAGCGGGCGCTGCAGGTAGTTCAGGTCGGCGTAGTTGTACGCGTCCTCGGGCGCGCAGTACGGCAGCGGCACGCCGCCCTCGCCGAAGCGGATGCCGTTGATCGCGGTGCACGCGCCGGACGGCGAGAGGTCGACCCCGACCAGCGACTCGAGCTGCGGGCCGCTCAGGCCGATGCGGGTGCCCGGGATCGAACCCGAGCCGCCCGGGACCAGCCGGCCGCCGACGGTGTCGAGCGGCACCCGCGAGAACTCGCGGTCCGCCTGCAGGACCGGTTCGCGGTCGGTGCGGCTGATCGACAGCACCGCGTTGCCCCGGCCGTCGGCGAAGTTGCCGCCGATGGTCAGGTCGAACTTGTCGTAGGCGCCGTCGCCCTCGGCGGTCTCGCCGCGGGTGTAAACCGCCTCGAGGCCCTCGAAGTCCTTGCGCAGGATGAAGTTGACCGCGCCCGCGATCGCGTCCGAACCGTACACCGCCGACGCGCCGCCGGTGATGATCTCGACGTTCTCGATCAGCGCGTCGGGGACGCTGGCCAGGTCGACCAGGCCGTCGGAGTTCGCCGGGGTGAAGCGGCGGCCGTTGACCAGGGTGAGCGTGCGGGTCGCGCCGAGGCCGCGCAGGTTCGCGGTCAGCACGCCCGAGCCGCCGCCGTTGTTGACATTGGACGTGTTGCCCGCGGCCAGCTGCGGGAACTCGTTGAGCACGGTCTCGATCGTCGCGCTTCCGGAGTGGGCGATCTCCTCGCGCGAGACCACCGTGGTCGGGCTGGGCGCGCTCAGGTCCTTGCGCATCAGACGCGAACCGGTGACCGTCACCGCATCGAGGCTGACCGCCGCCTGCGAAGAGGCGGCGTCTTCGTCCTGCTCCTGGGCGAAGGCGGGGGTCGTGGCGATCGCGCCGCCGAGCATGGCGAGCGCCAGCGATGTGGCGAGGCGACGAAGGGGCGGCAGCTGCGGGGGCTGCGGCCGGGCTTTCACATGGCGCTGGATGGAAGAGGTGGCTACGGTCATGGCGCTTCCCCGGATACTGGTGGCTTGGCGACCCCCCGCCGATGCAGGAAATCGCACGTAGACGATCGATCCGGCCGGTTCCCCACCGGATCGCATCCGCAGTCCATTGCTGCTGCTTGATACGAAGCTGTGTGTTGCTTCCGTGATCCCAGTCTCGTCGCCGGCGCCCTGCCGGGTCTTGTGTTGATTGACGGAATTGGATGTGGAAATCCGCACAATTATGGTGCGGCGCGATAAACCCGCAGGGCCTTCCCGCTCCCTGCGCGGGCGGAGTGCGAGCACGAAAAAGCCGCCGCGGCAAAGCGCCGCGACGGCTCCGTGCAAGGGGCCGCGACCCGGGGCCGCGACCGGAGTGGCGGGCCTACTTCCGGGCCAGCTCGGCCTTCTGCCGGGAGATGAACGCGCGCACCTCCTCCTCCAGCGTCGGCAGGGGCACCGAGCCGAGGTTGAGGATGGTGTCGTGGAACGGGCGCTGGTCGAACGCGTCGCCCAGTTCGCGCTCGGCCTCGGCGCGCAGGTCGCGAATGGTCTTGTAGCCGATGTAGTAGGCGAGCGCCTGGCCCGGCCAGGCGATGTAGCGATCGATCTCGTTGACGATGTCCAGCGGCGCCAGCGCGGTGTGCGCGGTGAGGTAGTCGATCGCCTGCTGGCGGGTCCAGCCGTACTCGTGCAGGCCGGTATCGATCACCAGGCGCGCCGCGCGCCACATCTCGAAGGTCAGGCGGCCGAAGTCGTCGTACGGGGTCTGGTAGATCCCCATCAGGGTACCGAGCCACTCGGTGTACAGGCCCCAGCCTTCGCCGTAGCCGGAGAAGTAGGTCTGCTGGCGGAAGTCCGGCCGCGCCGGGGCTTCCAGCGCCAGCGCGGCCTGGAAGCTGTGGCCCGGCGCGCATTCGTGCACCACCAGCGCCGGCAGGTTGTACAGCGGGCGCTGCGGCAGGTCGTAGGTGTTGAACAGGCACGAGTCGAGCCCGCCGCGCCCCGAGGTGTAGATCGGCGCGATGTCGTCGGGCACCGGCAGGATGGTGAACCGGTAACGCGGCAGGGTGCCGACCACGTGCTTGAGTTCGCCATCGACCTTCTTCGCGATCCAGGCGGTGTAGTAAAGCAGCTCGTTCGGGGTCTTCGCGTAGAACTGCGGGTCGGTGCGCAGGAACTGCAGGAACTCCTCGAAGCTGCCCTCGAAGCCGGCGCGCTTGATCACCTCGCGCATCTCGCGGGAGATGCGCGCGACCTCGGCCAGGCCGAGCTCGTGGATCTCCTTCGCGGTCATGTCGCGGGTGACGTACTCCTTGATCTGGGTCCTGTAGAACTCGCGCCCGTTCGGGAGGTCGGCCGCGGCGGTGGTGGTGCGGGTGCGCGGCAGGTATTCCTCGCGCATGAACGACAGCAGCTTCGAGTACGCCGGCACCACGTGCTCGAGCACCACCTTGCGGCCCTCGGCCTGCAGCTGCGAGCGCAGCGGCTCCTTGATCGTCACCGGCATGTTGGCGAAGGTGGCCAGGAACGGGTTGTCGTCGGTGGTCAGCGTGTACGGCTCGATGGTCCTGTCGCGGCCCTCCACCGAGGAACGGGGCACGCTCCAGCCGCGCGCCAGGCCGGCCTCCATGTTGGCGATGTGCTCGTCGAAATAGCGGCCCACGTCGCGCAGGCGGCCGATGAAGCGGCGCCAGTCGGCTTCGCTCTGGTACGGCTGGCGCGGGTTGAGCCCGCCCCAGAAGAACGTGTCGCTGTTGAACGGCGCTTCGTAGGTGCGCCAGACGGCGCCGTTGAGGTTCGCCTCGAGCGAGGCCCGGAACACGGCGGCGTTGATCCGCTCCTCGGGGCCGAGCTGGTCGACCGGGATCGCGTCGAGCGCGTCCAGCGCCTGCTTCCAGTAGGCGGCGCGGCGGGCCCAGCTGTCCGCGGTGACCGAGGGCAGCCGGCCGGCGGCCTGCCAGCGCCCGTCGATGCGTTCGCGGGCGAACTCCTGCTGCCGCCACTGCCATTCCGCCTCGTAGAGTTCCCGCAGCCTGGCTTCGGCGGCGTTGGCCGGCGGCGCCAGCGCGGCCGCGTCCGGGGGCGTCTGGGCGGCGGCGGGAACCACCGCGGCGCCCAAGGCGAGCGACAGCGACAGCGCGAGGGTGGACAGGTGCGTGCGGGTACGGCTGGGTGGGCGCATCGGAAAGTCTCCTGCGGGCATCATCGGGTGGTCTGCGGGTTCGGGTGGGCGCGGTTTCTGCGGGGCGGTTCGACGCCCTGCAGGTGGCGCCGGAAGAAATCCGCCTGGCGGCGGTGGGCGTAGTCGATCGGTCCGGTGGAGCGGCCCACGGTGTGCTCGCCGCCGGGGAACACGAGCAGGTCGAAGTCCTTGCCGGCGCGGACCAGGGCATCGACCACCTGCATGGTCGAGGCGGGATCGACGTTGCTGTCCTGCTCGCCGAGGATCAGCAGCAGTTCGCCCTGCAGCAGGTGCGCGTTGTCCACGCCCGAGGCGCGCGAGTAGTGGTCGCCCTCGCCTTCGGGCAGGCCCATCCACTGCTCGTTCCAGCTGATCTTGTCCATGCGGTTGTCGTAGCAGCCGTTCCAGGCCACGCCGACGCGGTAGAAGTCAGGGTGGAACAGCAGCGCGCCGAGCGTGCTCTGCCCGCCCGCCGACGCACCGTAGATGCCGACGCGCGAGATGTCGTAGGACCGGTCGCGCGCGGCCAGTGCCCGGTGCCAGGCGATGCGGTCCGGGAAACCGGAATCGCCCAGGTTCTTCCAGGCCACGTCGTGGAAGGCCTTGGACCGGTTGGCGGTGCCCATGCCGTCGATCTGCACGACGATGAAGCCGTGGTCGGCCAGTTCCTGCATGCCCACCACCTTGTCGCCGCCGCTGTGGTAGCCGAACGGCCAGAAGGTCTTGGGCACGAAGGAATCGTGCGGGCCGGCGTAGATGTTCTCGATCACCGGGTAGCGCCGCGCGGGGTCGTAGTCGCGCGGGCGCACCACCAGGCCCCAGATGTCGGTGGCCCCGTCGCGGCCCTTGGCCACGAACACCTCGGGCGCCTTCCAGCCGGCCGCGAGCAGGCGCGAGATGTCGGCGCGCTCGATCTGGGCCACCAGCGCGCCGTCGGCCCGCCGCAGCTCCATCACCGGCGCCATGTCGACGCGCGAATACACCACTGCGAAGTGGCGGCCGTCGGGCGCAACCGACACGTCGTGGTCGGCGTCGGCATCGGTCAGGCGCACCAGGCCGCGTCCGTCCAGGCCGACCCGGAACAGCTGGCGGAAGTAGGGGTCGCGCCCGGCGTCCATGCCGCTGGCGGTGAACCAGACCTCGCGGCGCTCTTCGTCCACGTGCAGGACCTCGCGCACCACCCACTCGCCTTGCGTGATGCGGTGGCGCACCTGCCCGCTGCGGCCGTCGAACAGGTAGAGGTGGCGCCAGCCGTCGCGCTCGGACAGCCAGATGATCTCCTCGCCGAGTCCAGCGACGTCGTGGCGGAAACCGCGCCAGGTATCGACGAAGGTGTCGCTGGGCTCGGCCACCACGATCCGCGCCTGCGCCGCGGCGCCGGGCGCGGGCACGTCCACCGCCAACAGGTCCACGCGCTGGTGTCCGCGGTGCACCACCTCGAAGGCGAAGCTCTCGCCGTCGCGCCGCCACTGGATCGGCGACAGCCGGTAGGGGTTGGCGAACAGGGCCGCGTCGATCTCGTGGCGCCGGCCCGAGCCCAGGTCGACCAGCACCGGCGACTCGATGTCCACCGCGTCGCCGGGCTTGGGGTAGAGCTGCACGTGCACCCGCGGCTGGCGCTGGTCGCGCGGCGCGGCCTCGACGCGCACCACCTCGCGGCGGTCGCCCGGGCGCACCCGGTAGAGCGCGAGCCAGCGCGAATCCGGGGACCAGGCGATGGTCTCCGGATCGTCGAACCGGCCGTCGTCGGCGGCCGCGGCATGGAACACGGTGCGGCCATCGTCCACGCGCCGCACCAGCACCCGCCCGTCCTCCACCAGCGCCTCGTGGCGGCCGTCGGGCGAGCGCCGCGGCTGGTTGTCGGCCGGCACCGCCAGGTCGCGCACCACGCCGAAGGCGCGTGGCCGTCCCGGCCGTGGCGGCACCCTGGCACAGGCCGCCGGCGCCAGCGTGCAGCGCCAGCGCGCCTCGTCCGTGGAGAACGCGATCGCCGCGCCGTCGTCCTCGAACCGGAACTGCTCGAACGGCAGCTGCGTGGGCGCGTGTTCGCCGCCGCCGGCCGCGGCCAGCGCCCGCGCGATCGCGACATGATCGAAGGCCGGCGCCTTGCGTCCGCCATCGAGCTCATAGCCGAAGAAGGCGAACCCGCCCTCGACCGTCTTGCGGTAGTGGAAGCGGCCGGCGTCCTGCCACGTGGCCGGCCAGGCGACGTCGCGGGTCAGCCCGATCCACTGTGCGCGCAGCCCGCCCGGGGGCGGATCGCCGGCCAGCACCGGCGCCGCCGCCAGCCCGCCCGTGCACAGCGCCAGCAGCACCAGGACCAGGGTCTTTCCCATCTCGCCTCCTCCCTTGCGGCCACGCGCCGCGATTGTGCCCTCAGGCGCCGTCGTCTTCCTCCAGCTCGAGTTCCTCGCGGCGCAATCCGGCGCGCGCGGCCCATTCATACACGGCGTAGGCAATCGCCGCGACCGCCAGCGTGTCCCACGGATGGGCAATCGCGCCGATGCCGCCGAACGAGCCCAGGTACGACACCAGCATGACCATCAGGTAGAACGCGATCAGCCACGCCGAACACTGCACCTGGCGCAGCAGCTGCGCCCTGCCCTCGCGCGAGGGCAGCCGGTACAGCACGTAGCAGGCGAACATCGCCACCTGCAGGCCGAGCAGCCAGGACAGCGTCTCCCAGCGCGACCAGTACACGATCAGCGCGGCGACGATGAACGACAGCGGGCCCAGTACCGCCAGCGCGCGCACCCTGAACGGCCGCGACATGCCCGGCGCGCTGCGTCGCAGCGCCGCCACCGCCACCGGCGCGGCGGCGTAGCTGAGCATCAGCGCCGCCGAGACCACGCCGATCAGCTTCTCCCACGACGGGAAGGGCAGGGTCCAGAACACCGACAGCGCGAAGCTCAGCCACAGCGCGGGCCGCGGGATGCCGGACTTCGCGTCCACCCTCGTCAGCGACCGGATGCCCAGGCCGCGCGCCCAGCCGTAGATCACGCGCGGCGTCGCGCTCATGTAGATGTTGCCGGTGCCGCTGGGCGAGACCACCGCGTCCGCGACCACCAGCCACGCCAGCCAGCCCAGTCCGAGGACCACGGCGATGTCGCGGTACGGCAGCGTGTACAGCTTGTCGATCCCGGTCCAGCCATTGGCGAGCTGCCCGGCGGGGATGCTGCCCAGGAACGAGAGCTGCAACAGCACGTAGATGACCGTCGACAGCACGATCGACAGGATCAGCGCGAACGGAATCGTGCGCTGCGGATCCCTGACCTCGCTGGCCACCGACACGATCGGGGTCAGCCCGAGGTAGGCGAAGATGATGCCGCCGGTGGAGATCGCCGCCTGGATGCCGGCCATGCCGCTGGGGGCGAAGCCGTGGACCTGCATGTTGTCGGCGTTGAAGTGGGTCAGCAGCAGCACGATCACCAGCGTCGGCACCATGAACTTGAAGATGCTGACGATGTTGTTGGAGATCGCGAAGCTCTTGATGCTGAAGTAGTTGAGCAGGAAGTACAGCACCAGCAGCCCGAACTGCACGATCCACCCCAGCAGGGTCGGGCTGGTGCCGTCGGCCTGGGTCAGCGACGGGAACCACGCCGCCGCGTACTGGCGGCTGGCCACGGCCTCGATCGCGATCAGGCTGGAGAACGCGATCAGGGTGATGAAGCCCATCAGCGAGCCCAGCAGCGGCCCGTGCGAGTACTCCGGATAGCGGACCACGCCGCCGGCGCGCGGGAGCGCCGCGCCCAGTTCGCAGTACACAAGGCCGAGCAGGAACACGGCGATGCCGCCGAAGATCCACGACACGATGCCGGCCGGTCCGGCCATCGAGGCCACGTGGCTCGCGGCGAACAGCCACCCGGACCCGAAGATCGATCCCAACCCGATGAAGGTCAGGTCGGTCAGGCTGAGGGACTTGCGGAACTTGCCTTGTTGCGACATGGATCACCTGGTCGGGTGCAGCGGGTGGATGGGAGGTTCGGCGCGACGTCCATGCCGTCGGGGTGTCATGCGAAAGGCCGGTCGATCGCCGGCGACGGGGGCGTGAACCAGCGCGCGCCATCCGCGGTGACGTGGAAGTGGTCTTCCAGGCGCACGCCGAACCGTCCCGGGACCACGATCATCGGTTCGTTGCTGGCGCACATGCCCGGCTCCAGCGCGGTGCGGTTGCCGCGCACCAGGTACGGCGCCTCGTGGATCGCCAGGCCGCAGCCGTGGCCGGTGCGGTGCGGCAGGCCGGGCAGGCGGTAGTCCGGGCCGAGGCCCGCGGCCTCGAGCACGCGCCGCGCGGCGGCATCGACGTCCTCGCAGGCCACGCCCGGGCGCACCGCGGCGAACGCGGCGGCCTGCGCCGCGTGTTCGAGGTCCCAGATCCGCTTCTGTGCGTCGCTGGCCGCGCCGAACACCCAGGTGCGGGTGATGTCGGAGTGGTAGCCCTGGACCGTGCAGCCGGTGTCGATCAGCACCAGGTCGCCCTCGCGCAGGTGCTGCACGCCCGGGATGCCGTGCGGGTACGCGGTGGCGTGGCCGAACTGGACGATGCAGAAGGTCGAGCCATTGTCGGCCCCGAGCGCGCGATGCGCCTGGTCGATGAAGCGCACCAGCTCGTCGGTGCCGATGCCTTCGCGGGCGATGCCGGCGGCGAGGCGCTGGACCTGGAGCGTCATGTCGCAGGCCTGCTGCATCAGCGCCAGCTCCGCCGGGGACTTGCGCGCGCGGCAGCCGTCGATGATGGCGGCCGCATCCACGATCGCGGACGCGTCCAGGTGCGCGCGCAGGCCGGTGTGCACGGCGAAGGCCGCGGCCGGGTCCAGCGCCAGGCTGCGCGCACCCCGCTCCGCCATCGCCTGCGCGACCAGGGCATGGGGGTCCTCGTGCTCCTCCCACAGCCGCTTGCCGGCCGGCACCCGCAGCACCGCGTCGAGCGAGCCTTCCTCGAACGCCGGGCACACCAGCAGCGGATCGCCGCTGGCCGTCAGCAACATCGCCACCAGGCGCTCGCTGGCGCCCCAGGGCACGCCGGCGAAGTAGCGCAGCGACGCGCCGGCGCCGACCAGCAGCGCGTCCACGCCCTGCGCGCGCATCAGCGCCCGCGCGCGCTCGATGCGCGCCTGGTACTCGTCGCCGGAAATCGGCGGCGCGGGCTGCGCCCACGGACGCAGACCCGCCAGCGCGGACTCCCGGTCGAGGTGGCCGATCTGCGCGCTCACCCCTGCGCCCCGATGGCCTCGCGGCTCCACTGGCCGTCGACCAGGCGCCAGGCGCCGGTCGGGTTGGCGTCGCGCAGCAGCGGCGGCAGCAGCCGGTCGGGCACGTTGTCGTAGCTGTGCAGGCCGGCGAAGCGCCGGATCGCGCCGGGCATGCCCACCGAGGTGAAGCCCGGATGGCTGGTCGCCGGGTACGGGCCGCCGTGGTTCATCGCCGGGCTGACCGCCACGCCGGTCGGCATCCGGTTCGCGATCAGCCGCCCCACCCGCGTGCGCAGCAGCGGGACCAGCGCCGCGGCCGCGGCGTCGTCGCTGCCGTCGCCGGCCAGGTAGAGGGTCGCGGTGAGGTTGCCCTCGAACGCGCGGGCGATGGCCTGCGACTGCGCCGCGCCGTCGCTGCGCACGACCAGGCTCACTGGTCCGAATGCCTCGGTCTGCAGCGCGGCCGGGTTGGCCAGGAACGCCGCGCCGTCGACCTGCAGCAACTTGGGTTGCACCCAGTAGCCCGCGCGGTCCGGATCCTCGCCGCCGGCGACGCGGGACGCGCCCGCGGCCAGCAGCGCGTCGACCGCTTGGGCCAGGTGGCGCTTGCCGTCGGCCGAGAACAGCACCTGCGCCGGGGCGGCGTCGAAGCGCGCCGCCGCGGCGGCGAGGAAGGCGTCGCCGGCGTCGCCGCGCGGCAGCACGATCACGCCGGGGTTGGTGCAGAACTGCCCGCTGCCCATGGTGCAGGACGCGAAGAACTCCTGCGCCAGCGCGTCGCCGCGTTCGGCCAGCGCGCCGTCGAGCAGGAACACCGGGTTGATGCTGGACATCTCCGCGTAGAACGGCACGCCCGCGGCATCGGCCTGGGCCTTGAGCGCCAGCCCGCCGGCACGCCCGCCGGTGAAGCCGACCCCGCCGATGCCCGCATGCCCCACCAGCAGGCCGCTGCACGCCGGATCGACCCGGTACAGCAGCTGGATCGCGGCGGCGGGCAGGCCGGCGGCGAGCAGCGCGGCATGGGCGATGCGGCCCAGCTTCTCGCTGGTGCCCGGGTGCAGCGGGTGCACCTTGGCGATCACCGGGTTGCGTGCGGCGATCGCCGAGGCGAAATCGCTGCCCGCGATCGCGTTGAATGCGAACGGGAAGTTGTTCGGGCCGAACACCGTGACCGGCTTGCCGAGCGGGCCGAACGCCGCCCGCAGCCCGGTGGCGGTGTCGACCACCGGATGCGCCCAGCTCCACTCGCGCACCGCGCGCGCGGCCTGGCGCAGCTGGCCGGTGGTGCGCGGCAGCTCCACCTCGCGCAGGCGCGGCGAGGCCGGCAGCCCGGTTTCGGCATGCGCCAGCGCCACCAGCGCCTCGGCCTCGGCCTCGATCCCGGCGGCATAGCCGTCGAGGAAGGCGGCGATCCGTTCGGGGTCGGCGGCGGAGAATTCCTCCGCCACCGCCATCGCGGCCGCCACGGCCTCCCCGACCTCACGGCGGCCGCTGACCGGATAGGCCGGACCGATCGCTTCGCCGGTGGCCGGGTCGTGCGCGCGCAGTTCGCCAGCCGGTTCGACCGGATCGCGCCACGCCCCGCCCACCAGTACCTGCTGCAGTCCGGCCACCGTCACAGCTCCGGGCGGGTCTTGATCGCCTGCTCGATCACGCGCACCGCGTGCTCGCGCTCGGCGCCTTCCAGCACCAGGCGCGGCGCGCGCACCCGCTCGCTGCCCCAGCCCACCATCTGCTGGGTCAGCTTGATCGCCTGCACGAACTTGGGAATCGTGTCCAGGCGCAGGGTCGGCAGGAACCAGTCGTACAGTTCCTTGACCGCGGCGTAGCCGCCGTCGCGGGCGCGCTCGAACAGCACCACCGACTCGCGCGGGAAGGCGTTGACCTGGCCCGCGATCCAGCCGGTCACGCCCATCGCCAGGCCCTCGACGATGGCGTCGTCGATGCCGGTCATCAGCACCAGCCGGTCGCCGCACAGCGCCTGGATGGCGGCCAGGCGGCGGATGTCGCCGGAGGACTCCTTGACCGCTTCGACCTGCGGGAACTCGTCGGCGAGCGCCACGATCTGCTCCGCGGTGAAGTCGGTCTTGTAGGCGATCGGGTTGTTGTACAGCAGGATCGGCAGCTTCGTCGCCCCGGCCACCGCGGCGAAATGCGCGCGGGTCTCGTGCCAGTCGGTGGAGTACGCGTACGCCGGCAGCACCATCAGGCCGCGCGCGCCTTCGGCTTCGCAGGCCTGCGCCAGCTTCACCGCCTCGCCGGTCGACAGCGAGCCGATGCCCGGGATCACGGGCACGTCGCCCAGCGCCTTCACGAGGGTGCGCACCACGGCCACCTTCTCGTCGAACGACAGCGTCGCGCTCTCGCCCAGCGAACCCAGCGGCACCACGCCGATGCAGCCCGCTTCCACCTGCCACTGCGCATGCCTGGCGAGAAAGGCGTGGTCGACCTGGCCGTCCTCGGTGAAGGGGGTGGTGATCGCGGGAATCACGCCCTGCCACATGCTCTTGCTCATTTCACAACTCCTGGGATTGGCCCGATGGAAGGGCGTCGCCGAATCCGGCGAGGACCTCCAGCGGAACGGGAAAGATCGGGGGACGGAATCCGCCCCTGGCGGCGCCGCCCAGCTCGGCCAGCGCGCTGCCGCAGATGCGGCCCTGGCAGGGCCCCATGCCGCAGCGGGTCATCAGCCTGGCCTCGCGGCCGGGGGCATAGGCCGCGAGCGCGGACATCGGCACGTCTTCGCAGCGGCAGACGATGGTGTCCGGCCCGGCGAGCGCATGCAGCGCCGGGTCGAGCGCGAAGCGGGTTCGCAGCCGCGCCGCGAAACCGCGCGCGCGCCTGCGCCTGGCGTGCAGCCGGGCGGCCGCGTTCCCGTGCCCGGTGGCGGCATGGCCGGCGATCCCGCCCTCGACCAGGGCGCAGTCCACGCCGCCGATGCCGCAGGCCTCGCCGGCGGCGAACACGCCGGGCACGCTGGTGCACTGCCATTGGTCGACGCGCACGTGCGCGTGCGCGCCGTCGAACTCGAGCTCGCAGCCGAGCATGTGCGCCAGCTCGATGTTCGGCACCAGGCCGAAGCCGCAGGCGAGCTGGTCGCAGTCCACGGTCACGGCCCGACCGTCCACGCTCAGTTCGACGGCGCGCAGCACGTCGCCGCCCAGCGCACGCAGCACGTGGCTGCCGGTCCGGTACGGGACGTTCCACAGCGCGGCGCGCAGGCGCGCCGCCTGCGCCAGCTTGCCGGGCCATCGCCACAGCCCGGCCGCGAAGCCGGCCACGGCCCGGGACGAGGCCTGCTCGTGGATGCCCAGGACCTGCGCGCCGTGCCGCCTGAGGGTGGCCGCGGCGGCCAGCAGCAGCGGACCGCTCCCGGCCACGACCACGCGCCGGTTGCGCAGCGGCCAGCCCTGCTTGGCCAGCGCCTGGGCGCCACCGGCGCCGGTCACGCCCGGCAGGGTCCAGCCGGGGAACGGCAGCAGTAGTTCGCGCGCCCCCGTGGCCAGCACGAGCGCGCCGTAGTCGATGCAGGCCGCTTCCTGACCCCTGCGCACGAACAGCCGGTGGCCGGAATGCCCCACCACCTCCGACTGCAGCAACAGGCCGACGCCCATCCGCGCCAGGCGCGCGCGCAGCGCACGCGCCGGGCCGGGCGCGCCATGGCGGACGTCCTGGCGCCAGACCTGTCCGCCGGGCGCCGGCTGCGGATCGACGACCAGCACTCGCGCGCCATGGGACGCGGCGGCGCGCGCAGCCGACAGTCCGGCGGGCCCGGCGCCGACGATGGCCACGTCGCAACCGTGCACGCGCTCAGCCACGGGTACGCACCTCCATGCCCTCGGCCACCGGCAACAGGCAGGTGCGCTGTTGCGCGCGACCGTCCACCGTGGCCCTGCATTCGAAGCACACGCCCATGCCGCACAGCGCGGTGCGGCGCTGGCCGGACACCGATGCGCGCGCGGTGGCTCCGGCATGCGCGATCGCCGCGGCGACGCTGCTGCCGGCCACGACCTCGACCTCATGGCCGTCCACGCGCAGGCGGACCATGGCGGTCAGCGCGCCCATGCCGCCACCCGCGCCGGATCGTAGGGGGAAGGATCGATGCCGGGCGCGCGCCCGGCCAGCAGGTCGAGCAGCAGCCGCGCCGTGCCCGGCGCGGTGGTCACGCCCAGGCCCTCGTGCCCGGTCGCGACCCAGCAGCCTTCGCGCCCGGGCACCGCACCGATGTAGGGACGACCGTCGCCGGTGCACGGGCGCAGGCCGGTCCACACCCGGGTCGCCTGCAGCGCACGCAGCGCCGGCAGGTAGCGGAAGGCGCGTTCGAGCATGCGCGCGAGCACCGGCGGGTTGACCTCCGGGCCGCTGGCGTCGCGCTCGCGCGAGGAGCCGATCAGCAGCTGCCCGGTCGCGCGCGGCTGCACGTTGAAGGCGACGCTGGTGTCGGCGTCGCCGTGCGCGCTGTCGGCGTAGCCCAGTTCCAGCACCTGGTGGCGGACGAGGTCCGGATGGCGGTCGGTGACCACCAGGTGGCCGCGACGCACGTGCATCGGCAGCTCGGGCAGCAGTTGCGCGCTGGCATGCCCGGCGGCCACCAGCACCTGGCCGCGCAGCACGCTGCCGTCGTCGAGCTGGACGCCGCCATCGACCAGTCGCGACGCGCGCCGCTCCAGCACGGTCGCGCCCGCGGCGCGGCAGCGCGCCATCAGCCAGTCGACCGCACGCGGCGGGTACAGCACGCCCTCGCCGGGCACCAGCATGCCGCCGGCCAACCCGGGCGCGAGCATCGGCTCGAGTTCGCGCAACCGCGCGGCGTCGACCGCCTCGGCGTGGACCCCCGCGGCCTGCAGGCGCGCGATCTTGTCCGGCACCGCGTCCATCTCCCGCTCGTCCGCGGCGACCCAGAGCGTCCCGCAGCGGCGGTACTCGCACTCCCCCAGGCCTTCGAACGCGTCCCAGCACCGGATCGAGTAGCGGCTCAGGGCCAGTTCGGCAGGATCGTCGTCCATCGCCACCAGGTGGCCCATCGAGGCGGCCGTGATTCCGCCGCCGGCGATGCCGGGCTCGACGATCGCCACCCGGTGGCCGTCGGCCAGCGCGCGCTCGGCGCAGCTCGCGCCGATGATCCCGGCGCCGATGACGATGAGGTCGTGGCCGGCCATTGCGTTCACAGCGTCCCGCGGATCCCCCAGGCGAACGGATCGTCCGCCTCGATGAGGATTTCGGCGCTGCCGGTGATCCACGCCTGGCCGGTGATGCGCGGCAGCACCCCTCGCCCGCCGTTGCGGTAGGTGCCCTCGAACACGCTGCCGAGGATGCCCTGCTGGACCCAGGTCTCGCCCTCGGCCAGCTTGCCGTCCGCGGCCAGGCAGGCCAGCTTCGCGCTGGTGCCGGTGCCGCACGGGGAGCGGTCGTAGGCCCCGCCGGGACACATCACGAAGTTGCGCGACTGGCCGCTGCCGTCCGGCGCCGGGCGGCTGATCTCGACGTGGTCGATCGCGCCGCCGTCGTCGCCGGTGATCCCCGCGGCTTCGAGCGCGCGCAGCACCGCGATGGTGTAGCGGGCCAGTTCCTCGCGATAGTCGAAGTCCAGCGGCGCGGGGGAATGCCCGGTGATGAAGAACCAGTTGCCGCCCCAGGCCACGTCGCCCGCGATCGTGCCGTAGCCGGGCACCTCGACTTCGACCGCCGCGGCCGCACGGTAGCTTTCGACGTTGTCGATCGTGACCCGCCCGTCGGCGTGCAGTTCGACCCCGACCACGCCCACCGGCGTCTCGATCCGGTGCCTGCCCGGGCCGATGCGGCCCAGGTGGGCGAGCGTGCGGGTCAGGCCGATGGTGCCGTGGCCGCACATGCC
>Ga0207873_1000621_pt1 | contig 38054 bp, 27 predicted proteins | sample BGWIniCompost_FD_187373 | JGI IMG/M metagenome (GOLD analysis project Ga0207873, IMG submission 187373) | Cellulose adapted compost microbial communities from Newby Island Compost Facility, Milpitas, CA, USA - BGW Initial Compost (SPAdes)... ... | reverse complement strand
ATGTCGGCCAGGGGTGCGGTGTCGGCGGTCTTGCGGGTGCGGCGGCGCGGCTTGGCCTCGGCGCCCTCCGCGGTGTCCGCCACGGCCTCGGCGGCCTTCTTCCGCGTGCGACGCGGCTTCGCCTCGCCGGTCTCGGCGCTCCCGGCCGTCCCGGCCGTCTCTGCGGCGCCCTCGGCCGAGTCGACCGCGGTCTGTGCGGCCGCGGACTTCCGGGTGCGGCGGCGGCGCGGCTCGGCGGCGGGAGCCTCGGGCTCCTCGGCCACCACCGGGTCCGTGCTCGCCCCGGCCGCCGGGGTGACCTCGGCCGTCGTCTCCGCCGCGGCCGTCTCGGCCGAGCGGCGGGTGCGGCGGCGCGGCTTGGCCGGAGCCTCGGCGGCGTCCTCGGCCGTGCCCTCGGCCGTCGCGACGGCGGCCTCTGCCGCCGGTGCCGCCTCGGCCGCGACCCCGCCGCGCGTGCGGCGGCGTCGTCGCGGTGTGCGGGCGGCCGTGCCGTCCTCGGCCTCACCGGTGCTCTCGCTCACCGCGGGCTGGGCCTGACCGGCCTCGTCCAGCGGCGTGCCCGCGCGCAGACGCCGGCGGCGGCGCGGCGTACGCGCCGGGCGCTCGCGGTCGCGCTCACGGTCGGCGGAGCGGCCGCCGCGCCCGCGCGGACCGCGGCCGCCCGGCTCGCCCAGGTCCTCCACCTGCTCGGCGTCCAGCCCGGCACGGGTCCGCGCCGAGCGCGGCAGGACACCCTTGGTGCCCTCGGGGATGCCGAGGTCGCTGAACAGGTGCGGGGAGGTGGAGTACGTCTCCGGCGGGTCGTTGAAGTCCAGCTCCAGCGCCTTGTTGATCAGCTGCCAGCGCGGGATGTCGTCCCAGTCGACCAGCGTGATCGCCGTGCCCTTGGCGCCCGCGCGGCCGGTGCGGCCCACCCGGTGCAGGTAGGTCTTCTCGTCCTCGGGCGACTGGTAGTTGATGACGTGCGTCACGCCCTCGACGTCGATGCCCCGGGCGGCGACGTCGGTGCAGACCAGCACGTCCACCTTGCCGTTGCGGAAGGCGCGCAGCGCCTGCTCGCGGGCGCCCTGGCCGAGGTCGCCGTGGACCGCGCCGGCGGCGAAACCGCGCCGCTGGAGCTGCTCGGCGATGTCGGCGGCCGTCCGCTTGGTGCGGCAGAAGATCATCGCCAGTCCGCGACCCTCGGCCTGCAGGATGCGGGCGACCATCTCCGGCTTGTCCATGGAGTGGGCGCGGTAGACGAACTGCTTGATGTTCGCCACCGTGGCGCCCTCGTCGTCCGGCGCGGTGGCCCGGATGTGCGTGGGCTGCGACATGTAGCGGCGGGCCAGGCCGATGACCGCGCCCGGCATGGTGGCCGAGAACAGCATGGTCTGGCGCCGGGCCGGAAGCAGATTGATGATCTTCTCGACGTCGGGCAGGAAGCCCAGGTCGAGCATCTCGTCGGCCTCGTCCAGCACCAGGGCCTTGACGTGGCTGAGGTCCAGCTTCTTCTGGCCGGCCAGGTCCAGCAGGCGGCCCGGGGTGCCGACGACCACGTCGACGCCCTTCTTCAGCGCCTCCACCTGCGGTTCGTAGGCGCGGCCGCCGTAGATCGCGACGACGCGCACATTGCGCACCTTGCCGGCGGTGAGCAGGTCGTTGGTGACCTGGGTGCACAGCTCGCGGGTGGGGACGACGACCAGCGCCTGCGGGGCGTCGGTGAGGTCGTCCGGCTCGGCGCGGCCCGCCTCCACGTCCGCGGGGACGGTGACCCGCTCGAGGAGCGGAAGGCCGAAGCCGAGCGTCTTGCCGGTGCCGGTCTTGGCCTGGCCGATGACGTCCGTGCCCGAGAGGGCGACGGGGAGCGTCATCTCCTGGATGGGGAAAGGTGTGGTGATGCCGACGGCTTCCAGGGCCTCGGCGGTCTCGGGAAGGATCCCGAGCTCTCGGAACGTCGTAGTCAGGGTGCTGCCTCTTCTGTGTGCGCGGTACGAGGCGAGCGCGGGGGTCTTGATGTGACCGTGCCGGGGACGTCGGCTGCCTTACGGGCTGTGCCGTGAGGCACGGGACCACTGCCTACGCTCCAGCGCTCGAACCGCTGAGGGTGTCCCCCTCCGGAACCCGTACGCAAGGTGCCGTACGGTCCATGAGGGCTGTCTGGTCGGAGCCGATCGGGCCACCGACCGGGCATCCTCATACATGCGGCCTGTCGAGTACGTCGACGTGCTCAGCAGGCTCATTACCACCATACCCCGGATTCGCGCACATGCGATGGCCGATTTGGTCACGTAGTCGTCGTCACACTGATCGACCAGGACCTTCCCGGATGCGGCAGGCGGGCTATTGTGCGCTTCATGACGAGCTCTGACAAGCCTGATCGCGCCGCGGACGCCCCCGAGACCACCGACGCACACACCGGTGTCGCCGCCCTCGACTGGGCGGCCGCCTCAGCCGACCCGCAGTACCGCGCCGCCGTCGTGGACCTGCTCGGCGCGCTCGCGTACGGGGAGCTGGCGGCGTTCGAGCGGCTGGCGGAGGACGCCAAGCTGGCGCCCACGCTGGAGGACAAGGCGGAGCTGGCGAAGATGGCCTCGGCCGAGTTCCACCACTTCGAGCGGCTGCGGGACCGGCTGGCGGAGATCGGTGAGGACCCGACCAGCGCGATGGAGCCGTTCGTCGCCGCGTATGACGGCTTCCACAAGCAGACCGCGCCCTCCGACTGGCTGGAGGGGCTCGTCAAGGCGTACGTCGGCGACTCCATCGCCAGCGACTTCTACCGTGAGGTCGCCGCCCGGCTGGACTCCGACACCCGCGCCCTGGTGCTGGCCGTACTGGACGACACCGGGCACGGCGGCTTCGCCGTGGAGAAGGTGCGCGCGGCGATCGAGGCGGATCCGCGGGTGGGCGGACGGCTGGCGCTGTGGGCGCGGCGTCTGATGGGCGAGGCCCTGTCCCAGTCGCAGCGGGTGGTCGCCGACCGGGACGCGCTGTCCACGATGCTGGTCGGCGGCGTCGCGGACGGCTTCGATCTCGCCGAGGTCGGCAAGATGTTCTCCCGCATCACCGAGGCCCACACCAAGCGCATGGCCGCACTGGGCCTCGCGGCCTGACACGGCTCCCTCGTCGGAGAGGGTGACCGTACCTGCCCCGGGGGCGGCGAGGACCGCGCATCTCACCTCGACCGAGGGCGCCCGGGTCCGCGGCGCCGTACGCGGTTCCCCGCGCCCCCCGGGTCCGTGCGCCGCGCCCTCTTCGATACGACGGCCCCGGCGGCCCTTACGCGGTCGCCGACCGCCCCCGCAGTCTTCCCGCGGGCCGCAGCAGCAACGACAGAGACGCCACGCAGACGATCACCGCACCCAGCAGGCCGGCCGCCAGGCCACCCGCCTCCAGCGCCGTATCCGCGAGAAAGGCACCGAACAGGGCTCCGGCCACCCCCGTGGACAGCACCAGCGCACGGGCCGGAAGCCGGTGCGACAACCAGTGGGCGGCCACCCACGACAGAGCAAGGCCGAGGATCGCGGAGCTGAGCGCTTGCAAGAGCATCTCGGGGGTCCCTCCCACATGGCCGGCCTGCTCACATCGGTCGTAGCCCGGTTTACCCCTGACCTGCGGAATCCAATCCTCCCCTGTGGGGGTTCCGTGCTCCATCCGTGGACGCGCGCCCTGGTGACGGCGCGAGCACGCCGAGGGCACGACGGGAGCGGGCGGCAGCACCACGAGAGCGGACGAGAGCGGACGGCAGCACCACGAGAGTGGACGGCAGCACGACGAGAGCACGACGAGAAAGGGCCCGGCGGTGTCGTACCGCCGGGCCCTTCGCCCGTATGTGTCCCGCGCGTTCCGCTACAGCGCGCCGAAGCCCACCTTGCGCGGAGCGGGCTCGCCGATCTCGACGTACGCGACCCGGTCGGCCGGGACGAGGAGCTTGCGGCCGTGCTCGTCCACCAGGCTCAGCAGCTGCGACTTCCCGGCCAGCGCCTCGGCCACCACGCGCTCGACCTCCTCGGCGCTCTGACCGCTCTCCAGAACGATCTCGCGCGGCGCGTGCTGCACGCCGATCTTGACCTCCACGGCTATGTCCCTCCGACGGTCAGTGAAGTGCGCGACCTACCGCGCCGTACTCCGCACACATTAGCCCGGTGAGGGGACCTGCACGGTCCGCCCGGCCACGCCAGGAGCGAACAGCCGACGGGAACAGACGCCCGCCCGCCGCGCTCAGCGCTGCTGCTCGCCGCCCTGCTGCTGACCGGCGTCGCTGCCGTGCAGCGGGAAGCCGGCGATGCCCCGCCAGGCGAGCGAGGTGAGCAGTTGGACCGCCTGGTCGCGCGGCACCGTGCGGTCGCTGTGCAGCCAGGCCCGCGCCACCACCTGGGCGAGACCGCCCAGACCCGAGGCGAGCAGCATCGACTCGTCCCGGGACAGGCCGGTGTCCTCGGCGATGACCTCGCAGATCGCCTCGGCGCAGTCGTTCGTGACCTTGTCGACCCGCTCGCGCACGGCGGGCTCGTTGGTCAGGTCCGACTCGAAGACCAGGCGGAAGGCCCCGCCGTCGTCCTCCACGTAGGCGAAGTACGCGTCCATGGTCGCCCGGACGCGCTGCTTGTTGTCCGTCGTCGACGCCAGCGCGTTGCGCACGGCCTGGATCAGTGACTCGCAGTGCTGGTCCAGCAGTGCGAGATAGAGGTCGAGCTTGCCCGGGAAGTGCTGGTAGAGCACCGGCTTGCTCACGCCGGCGCGCTCGGCGATGTCGTCCATCGCAGCCGCGTGGTAGCCCTGCGCGACGAACACCTCCTGGGCGGCGCCCAGCAGCTGGTTCCGTCGGGCTCGGCGCGGCAGGCGGGTGCCCTTCGGGCGTACCGCCTCTGTCTGCTCGATGGCTGTCACGCCGCCTCCCATTGTCGTCCACATGCGGTGTGAGCCGCGCCGCCATCGTACTTTTCGGTAACCGTGGTGTGCGCGGTGAGAACGCAGAATTTCACGGACCGGACGACGACGAAAGCGGCACGGACGGTTTCAAACGTCGCAGGAGCGGGCAACACGCGGTCTCTCCCCTGCTCCGATCAGCGGTAGTCGTCCTCGTCCAGGGAGACGATCCGAGCCTGTTCCAGCAGGTCCGCCTCGTTGGCGCGGTCCGGGTCGACGCCCGTCAGCGGGTCGTCGTGCTCCGGCGTGATGTCCGCCTGCTGCTCGGCCGCGTCGACCCTGGGGGCCTCGACGTCGTACTCCTCGCCCTCCTGGGCGTCCTCGACTTCCTCGAGCGTCTCCGGGTCGGTGGGGTCAACGGCCATGTCGGGCTCCCTTCCTACGATCGTCCCTGGTGATGCAGGGGCCATATGCGGGTGCCCTCTGTCCGAGCCTAGGAGACACCCGATCCGGACGCTATGCGATGAGCGACCCTCAGGTGACCCGGTGCGCACCCGGTGACCGGCCGTTTTCGACCGGCGCTGTGACGGCGAACACATGAACCACCGCGTGATCGTCTCGTAACATTGCCGCATGTCTTCGACCGAGCTGCCGTCCGTGCCGCCCGCAAACGTGCTGCCCAAGGCGGCCGCCGTGAGGGTCGGGGAGGGCGAGCATCTCAGGTCGGTCCGGCTGCCCGGCGTCACCCTGACACTACGGGCACGCAGGCCCGCGCGGGAGGGGCTGCCGCCCGCCCTCTACGTCCACGGCCTGGGCGGCTCCTCGCAGAACTGGTCGGCGCTGATGCCGCTGCTCGACGACGTCCTCGACAACGAGGCCGTCGACCTGCCGGGCTTCGGCGATTCCCCGCCCCCCGACGACGGCAACTACTCGATCACCGCGCACGCCCGCGCGGTGATTCGCTATCTGGACGAGTCCGGGCGCGGCCCGGTCCACCTCTTCGGCAACTCGCTGGGCGGGGCGGTCGTCACCCGGGTCGCCGCCGTGCGCCCCGACCTGGTCCGCACGCTCACCCTGGTGTCGCCCGCCCTGCCCGAACTGCGGGTGCAGCGCACCGCCGTGCCGACGGCGCTGCTCGCGGTGCCCGGGGTGGCACCCCTGTTCACCCGCATCACCCGTGAGTGGACCGCGGAGCAGCGGGTGCGCGGCGTGCTGGCGCTCTGCTACGGCGACCCCTCGCGGGTGACTCCGGAGGGCTTCCGCAACGCCGTGCACGAGATGGAGCGGCGCATGCGACTGCCGTACTTCTGGGACGCGATGGCCCGCTCCGCGCGCGGGCTCGTCAACGCCTACACCCTCGGTGGCCAGCACGCTCTGTGGCGCCAGGCCGAGCGGGTGCTGGCGCCGACCCTGCTGATCTACGGCGGCCGGGACAAGCTCGTCGGCTTCCGCATGGCCCAGCGGGCGGCCCGCGCCTTCCGGGACTCCCGCCTTGTGACGCTGCCCGACGCCGGCCATGTGGCGATGATGGAGTATCCCGAGACGGTGGCCGCCGCATTTCGTGAACTCCTCGCCGATGCGGGGGAATCTCCGGCCGAGGGGGCTACCTTGGTCCGGGGCGCGAAGGGCGCCCCGGACGCGTCCGCCGGTGCGGACGCGGCCGCCGACGGCGGAGTCACCGCCGACAACGTGAGGGGCTGAGGCGCGACGTGGGACGCCACAGCCGTCGTGGACCCGCCCCCAAGGGCGGCACCACGGAGACGACCCCGACGCGCCAGAGCCGCGCGGGCGTGGACGAGACGCGCCGAGGCACGGGCCGCTGGGACACCAGGGCTCCGCAGGCCGCCCGGCCGCAGCAGGCGCCGCCCGGTCCCGGGCCCGGCGGGCGGACGTACCCGGCCCCGGGTCAGGGGGCCGGCGCCTACGACGGCGCCCGGTACGACGCCCCGGCTCATGGCACCCCGCCCCACGGGACGCCGGTCCTGGGTGCTCCCGGACGGGGGGCGCCGGGACGAGGAACTCCGGGACGAGGGTCTCCGGGGCCGGGCGGCCCGGCGTACGGTGCCCCGCCCTACGGAGGCCCGCCGCGCCCGATGCCGGGACGCGAGACGCCACGCGGCCACGGGGCCGAGCCCCACGGGACGCCGGCGCAGGGTGTTCCGCGTTTCGCGGACGGGACTCCGGCGCACGGAGTCCCGCGCTTTCCCGACGGTACGCCCGCGCAGGGCGTCCCTCGTTTCGGCGACGGTACGCCCGCGCAGGGCGTCCCTCGTTTCGGCGACGGTACGCCCGCGCACGGTGTCCCTCGTTTCCCCGGCGGCACGCCCGCGCAGGGCGTCCCGCGCTTCCCCGACGGCACGCCCGTGCACGGCACGCCGCGGGTGCGCGGCGGTCACCCGGAGCAGCGGGAAGGCGGAGGCGGCTGGGGCGAGCTGAACGGGCGGACGGCCGCGGCGGCCGGTCAGGGCAGGCAGGCCGGGGTGGCCCCGCCCCTGCCGCGGCAGCGGCAGGCGCCTGCCGGCAACCCCGTCGGCGCCGGCGGCGTCCGGCAGGAGTACCTCGACGCCTTCGACGAGCCCGGCGATCTCTTCACCCCGCGCACCAAGCCGGCGCCCCGCCAGGGCGCCGACCCTTACGCCACGGTCACCGAATGGGACACCGCCTCCCCGGCCGACGCCGCGGACGACCCGTACGAAACGGACGCGGCGGACGACGACGCGCCGCCCACCGGTGCGCCCGCGCGGCCGAAGGGCGGCAAGGGGCGCACGTTCACCGGGATCGCGGCCGCGGCCGTCACCACCGCGCTGGCCGTCGTCGTCGCCGGGCAGGTCGCCGACGACCGCAGCGGCGGCGCGGTGCAGGCGCAGTCCGCCCCCGAGCAGTCCCGCGACGACCGGGGCCCCGCCTCGCGCGGCGACGACCGCGAGACGCCCGGCGCCAAGCCGGCGACGTACGAGCAGAAGATGAGCAAGAGGTACCCGCTGGGCGCGGACCTCACCGGCTCGGGCGTGTTCGAGGCGATCCGCGGCGTCGACAAGGCGCCCGGCAAGGGGCAGAAGATCACCTACCGGGTGGACGTGGAGAAGGGACTCGGCCTGGACGGCGAGCTGTTCGCCGAGGCCGTGCACAGGACGCTGAACGACCAGCGCAGTTGGGCGCATGGCGGGGCGCGCACCTTCGAGCGGATCCACTCCGGCCGGCCCGACTTCGTGATCACCCTGGCGAGTCCGGGCACCACCGCCAAGTGGTGCGCCAAGTCCGGTCTGGACACCACCGAGGACAACGTCTCCTGCGACTCGGCCGCCACCGAACGCGTGATGATCAACGCCTACCGGTGGGCGCAGGGCGCCGAGACCTACGGCGACGACCTGCTCGGCTACCGCCAGATGCTGATCAACCACGAGATCGGGCACCGGCTCGGCTACGGCCACGTCACCTGTGACAAGGACGGCGATCTGGCCCCGGTGATGCAGCAGCAGACCAAGTTCCTGGATCACGACGGCATCAGCTGCCGCCCCAACCCCTGGGCCTACCCGAACAGCTGACGGGTGATCACCTGGCTCTGAGCGGCGGGCGGCCGACGGGCGCGTAGCGCGGCCAAACGCGCCCCGCACGGGAAAGTTACGACCGTTCACCCCTTTTGGTGGAGCGACGGACAACCGTCCGTCGCTCCACCGCCTTGTCCGCATACGTTCGTCCCGCTGCGAGCCGCCGGGGCAACGGCGGCTCCCCATACGGGAGATCGGGGGTGCTTGTGCGCATCGGACTGCTTACGGAGGGTGGTTACCCGTATGTGAGCGGTGACGCCAGGCTCTGGTGCGACCGCCTGGTGCGCGGGCTCGGTCAGCACGAGTTCGACGTCTATGCGTTCAGCCGCAGCCAGGCCGAGGAGGACGAGGGCTGGGTCCCGCTGCCGCCGCAGGTCAGCCGGGTGCGTACGGCGCCGCTGTGGACGTCGGAGGACGACGGGGTGGTGTACGGGCGCCGCGCACGCCGGCGCTTCACGGAGCACTACGCCGAACTGGCCGCCGCGCTCTGCACCGCCGACCCCGCACCGGCCGGTACCCGTTCCGACGCCGGCACCGCCGAGGCGCCCGGCGTCCCGCATCAGGCGGACCGTTTCGCCAATGCCCTCTACGGGCTCGCGGAACTCGCCCGCGAGGAGGGCGGACTGGCGGCGGCCCTGCGGTCGGAGGCCGCCGTACGCGCCCTGGAGTGCGCCTGTCGCGCGCCCGGTGCCCAGCGCCCCGCGCGCGAGGCGCGCGTCCCCGATCTGCTCACCGTGGCCGCGCACCTGGAGCGCGCCCTGCGCCCCCTGACCCTCGACTGGTACGAGGAGAACGGCCTCGGCGCGGTCGATCTGTGCCACGCCGCCTCCGGCGGCACGGCCGCGCTGCCCGGCCTGCTCGCCCGTCACTTCTTCGGCGTCCCGCTGCTGGTGACCGAGTACGGCGTGCGGCTGCGCAGTCACTACCTCACCCGGCCCGACTCCTCACCGGCCGTCCGGTCCCTGCTCGCCGCCTTCCACGGCAGGCTCGCCGCCGAGATCTACCGGCAGGCCGCCTTCGTCACGCCGGGCAACACGCACGCCCGGCGCTGGCAGGAACGGTGCGGCGCCGACCGGACGAAGCTGCGCACGGTCTACCCCGGCATGGACGCCGCCCCCTTCGCCGAGGTGGGCGAGAGCCAGGCGAGCGCCGACCCGCACACCCTGGTCTGGGTCGGGCGCGTCGAGCCGGCCAAGGACCTGGTGTCGCTGCTGCACGCCTTCGCGGAGATCCGCAAGCAGGAGCCCGGCACCCGGCTGCGCATCGTCGGCGGCCCGGCCGGGCCCGAGGGCGAGGCCTACCTCGGCCACTGCCGCATGCTGGCCGCCCAGCTCTTCCCCGACGAGGCCGAGGGACCGCACGCCGTGGGCGACAACCCGGTGTCCTTCGAGGAGATCGGCGGCCCCGAACTGCCCACCCCGGCCGACGCCTACGCCGCCGGTGCGGTGACCGTGCTGTCCAGCGTGGTGGAGGGCTTCCCCGTGCGGCTGGTCGAGGCGATGCTCTGCGGCCGGGCCACCGTCTCCACCGACGTCGGCGCGGTCGTCGAGGTCATCGGCGGCACCGGCCTGGTCGTACCGCCGCGCAACCCGCGGGCGCTCGCCGAGGCGTGCGTCTCCCTGCTGCGCGACCCCGAGCGCCGTGAGCGCCTCGGAGCCGCCGCCCGCGCCCGCGCGCTGGAGCTGTTCACCGTCGAGCAGAACATCGCCGCCTTCCACGGTCTCTATCTGGAGACCGTCGCCCGCACCCCGGTCCGCCGCCTGCCGCTGGACCGCACCGGCGTCCCCCGGCCCTTCGCCAGCCCCGCCGAGGCCCACGTCCCCGGCCACTGGACCGACCCCGCGCCCCGCCCCGTGCCCCGCTGGGCCGCGCCGGAGCAGGTCCCCGTCACGGAGGCAGCACGATGACCGACCTCAGCGCGCCGGCCCGTGAGCCGGGCACTCCCGCCCCCCGCCGGGGCGCCGACCCGGTGAAGGCCCTGCTGCACCGCCACCGCGAGCTGTGCGAGACCGCCGTCGACCCCCTGGAGATCGCGGCCGGCCTCGAGGCGCACGGCGTCACCGACCGCACCGCCGCCCGCTTCCGCCACCGGGACGTCTTCTCCCTGGCCGAGGAGCTCTACGCCCGCGCCAACCACCACACCGACGCGCCCCCGGCCGCACCGCCCGCACCGGCGCCCCGCACCACCTGGGCGGTCCTCACCCTGCTGCCCGGCCTGCTCTGCCTCGCCACCCTCGTGGCCCTCCGCCACACCGGCGGCCAGACCCGCCTGCTGACCGCCGCCGCGGGCGCCCTGGCCGTCCACCTCAGCCTGCGCGCCGCCCTGCGCCGGGGTCCCCTGAGCGGACCCCGCTGCCCGGGCACGGCCCTGCCGGTCTGCTGGCTCGTCGCCCACGCCCTGCTGGGCGAGGGGCTGCTGCGCGCCGCGCTCTCCGGCGGCCCCGACACCCCGCCCACCGGCGCCGACTGGCCGCTCACCGCGGCGACCCTCGCCGCCCTCGCGCTGGCCTGCGCCCCCGCCGCCTGGACGACCCACCTCTTCCGCACCCGCACCCACCGCCGGCTCACCGCCAGCCGGGCCCTGGAGGACTTCGCCACCTCGGTGCGCCCGCTGCTGCTCGGCACGGTCGCCCTCCAGCTGCTCGCCGTGGCCGCCCTCACCCTGCTCACCGCGACCCTCCTCGACGAGGCCCCGGCCCTCGGCACCACCCTCACCCTGGGCGCCCTGCTCCACCTGTCCCGCCTGCTCACCGTGCACGGCTTCACCCACGCCCCCCGGGTGATCCTCGCCGCCACGGCACTCACCCAGGCGGCCGCCCTGGCCGCCGTGTTCGCCGCGCGCCTGCCCGGCCTGGCCGCCCTCGCCACCCCCGTGGAGACCCTGGTCACCGAGGGGACGCCGGCCGCCCTCCCCGCTCTCACCTGCGGCGCGGCGGCCTGCGTCCTGCTGCTCCACGCCGCTCGCCGGCTCACCCGAGCCTCGGCCCACGCCCACGCGGAGGCCCGCCGATGACCCCACCGGCAGCCGGGGCGTCCGCCGGCAACCGCACATGGCCTCACCCCGACGAAGGAGAACCCCACATGACCATCCGTCCAGGAGCCTCGTACGACGCGGAAGGAGTCGCGCGATGAGAGTCCTGCTGATCGGAGCCAACGGATTCATCGGCCGCTTCGTGGCGGACCGCCTGCTCGCCGATCCGGCCGTGCAGCTCACCGCCCTCGGCCGCGGCGACGACGCCGACGTCCGCTTCGACCTCGCCACCGGCAGCCCCGGGGCGCTCACCCGCTTCCTCGACGCGGTCCACCCCGGCGTCGTGGTCAACTGCGCCGGCGCCACCCGGGGCGGCGCCCGGGAACTCACCCGGCACAACACCGTCGCCGTGGCCACCGTCTGCGAGGCGCTGCGCCGCAGCGGCTGCGGCGCCCGGCTCGTGCAGATCGGGTGCAGCTCGGAGTACGGACCCAGCCAGCCCGGCTCCTCCACCGCCGAGGACGCGGTGCCGCGGCCCGGCGGCCCCTACGGCGTCAGCAAGCTCGCCGCCACCGAACTCGTCCTCGGATCCGGCCTGGACGCCGTCGTGCTGCGGGTGTTCTCGCCCGCCGGACCCGGGACCCCCGCCGGATCCCCGCTCGGGCGGCTCGCCGAGGCCATGCGCCGGGCCATGCAGTCCGGCGACGGCGAACTGAAACTGGGCGGGCTCGGCGCCCAGCGGGACTTCGTCGACGTGCGCGACGTCGCGCGCGCGGTGCACGCCGCCTCGCTCTCCGCGGCACAGGGCGTCATCAACATCGGCTCCGGCCGGGCGGTGCGGCTGCGCGACGCCGCCGCGATCCTCGCCCGGGTCGCCGGCTACGGCGGCGCGCTCCACGAGCTCGACAGCCCCGGCGTGCACGCCCCGCACGGGGTCCACACCCACAGCCCGCATCTGCGGACGGCCATCGGCCACCCCCGCTCCGGCGACGGCGACCACCACCCCGCACCCGTGGCCTTCCCCTACCCCGACGGCTGCGGCAGCTGGCAGCAGGCCGATGTACGCACCGCACGCGACCGGCTCGGCTGGCGCCCCCGCATCAACCTCGAGGAATCCCTGGCCGACATCTGGATGGAGGCGGCATGCCGTATCTGAGCCGTGCCGAACCCGGCCTCACCTGCACGGACTTCCGCACCGGCTTCGGCATTCCCGGTATCGCGCACCCGCTCGTCGCCCCGGCCGAGTGGAAGGCGCTCACCGAGCCCGGCACACCCCTGCACTGGGTCGTCCTCGACGTGGCCGACGGGCCCGGCGCCCAGCCCGACCCGCACTGCCTGGACGCGGCCGGACGACTGCGCAACGCCGGTGTCCGTGTCCTCGGCCGCCTCGACTCGGCGCACGGCGACCGCGGTCTCGGCCAGGTGATCGCGGACGCCCACCGCTACCTCGACTGGTACGAGGTCGACGGCTTCCTGCTGGACCGCCCTCCCGCCGACGCGCTGAGGCTGTACGAGGTGCGGCGCACCACCGCCGCGCTCCGCGTGCTGTGTGACGGTGCCCATATCGTCCTCGGCCACGGCATCCACCCGCACCCGGGCTACGCCGAGATCGCCGACCAGCTGGTCACCTTCTCCGGCCCCTGGAGCGACTACCGCTGGTCACAGGTCGCCGAGTGGACGGCCGACCTGCCGCCGGAGCGGTTCTGCCACTTCGTCCACGGAGTGCCGCGCCCCCACCTGGAGGAGGCGCTGCGCATCGCCCGCTGGCAGGGGGCCGCGACGATCTACTTCACCGACCACAGCGATCGCACCGGGCGCGGGGGCCGGTCCGAGACCTGGGAGACGAATCCCTGGGAGGTGCTGCCCGGCTACTGGGATGAAATCGTCTCGCGGATCGGAACAGGTGTCTCGGAATGAAAAAGCCCATGGCAGTGTTACGGGAGGAACAACCGTACTGATTGACCGACCAACGGAGTCCCCGTGTCGCTGCCACCCCTGGTCGAGCCCGCTTCGGAGCTCACCGTAGACGAGGTCCGCAGGTACTCCCGCCACCTGATCATCCCCGACGTGGGGATGGACGGGCAGAAGCGGCTGAAGAACGCCAAGGTGCTGTGTGTGGGCGCCGGCGGCCTGGGCTCGCCGGCGCTGATGTACATGGCCGCCGCGGGCGTGGGCACGCTCGGCATCGTGGAGTTCGACGAGGTCGACGAGTCGAACCTGCAGCGCCAGGTCATCCACAGCCAGGCCGACATCGGCCGCCCCAAGGCCGAGTCCGCGCGGGACACGGTCAAGGGCATCAACCCGTACGTGAACGTGGTCCTGCACGAAGAGCGGCTCGAGGCCGACAACGTGATGGACATCTTCAGCCAGTACGACCTGATCGTCGACGGCACGGACAACTTCGCGACCCGCTACCTGGTCAACGACGCCTGCGTGCTGCTCGGCAAGCCGTACGTCTGGGGTTCCATCTACCGCTTCGACGGCCAGGCCTCGGTGTTCTGGGCGGAGCACGGTCCCTGCTACCGCTGCCTCTACCCGGAGCCCCCGCCCCCCGGCATGGTTCCGTCCTGCGCCGAGGGCGGCGTGCTCGGCGTGCTGTGCGCCTCCATCGGCTCGATCCAGGTCAACGAGGCGATCAAGCTGCTGGCCGGCATCGGTGAGCCGCTGGTCGGCCGCCTGATGATCTACGACGCCCTGGAGATGCAGTACCGCCAGGTCAAGGTCCGCAAGGACCCCAACTGCGCGGTCTGCGGCGAGAACCCGACCGTCACCGAGCTGATCGACTACGAGGCCTTCTGCGGCGTCGTGTCCGAGGAGGCCCAGGCGGCGGCCGCCGACTCCACGATCACTCCCAAGCAGCTCAAGGAGTGGCTGGACGACGGTGAGAAGATCGAGCTCATCGACGTCCGCGAGCCGAACGAGTACGAGATCGTCTCCATCCCGGGCGCCCGCCTGATCCCCAAGAACGAGTTCCTCATGGGCAACGCCCTGGAGAGCCTCCCGCAGGACAAGAAGATCGTCTTGCACTGCAAGACGGGTGTCCGCAGTGCGGAAGTGCTCGCCGTCCTGAAGTCCGCCGGCTTCGCCGACGCGGTCCACGTCGGCGGCGGCGTCATCGGCTGGGTCAACCAGATCGAACCCCACAAGCCGGTGTACTGACCCCGGCATCCGCCCCCTGGCGGATCCGAAGAAGCCCACGGCTCCGGACAGCCCGGACGCCGTGGGCTTCTCTCATGCCCGGACCCGCACGTCCGTCATGCTCACGTGCAGACCTTCCCGTCCTTCGGGACCGTGCCCTCGATGAGATAGGCGTTGACGGTGGAGTCGACGCAGTCGCTGCCGTTGCCGTAGGCGCCGTGGCCCTCGCCCTTCCAGGTGAGGACCACACCTACGTCCTTGCCGAGTTCGTCGGCCATGCGGCGGGCGCCCTCGTAGGGGGTGGCCGGGTCGCCGGTGTTGCCGATGACCAGGATGGGGGCGGCGCCCGGGGCGCTCACCTCGGGGGTGTCGTGCCGGCCGGGAACCGGCCAGTCGTGGCACCAGCCGGCGATGTCCCAGCCGAGGGCGGGGCCGAAGACGGGGGAGATCTTCTCGAACTCCGGCAGCAGCTTCTTGGTCTCCGCCAGGCTCGGCCGCGCCTTGTCGTCCAGGCAGGAGATGACCCGCTGGGAGTGGGTGGTCGTGCCGTAACGGCCGGAGGCGTCGCGCTCGTTGTAGCCGTCGGCCAGGGCGAGGAGCTGGGAGCCGTCACCCTCCTCGGCGGCCCGCAGGGCGCTGGTCAGCGCCGGCCAGCCGTCCTTGCTGTAGAGGGGGAGGATGATGCCGGTGATCGCCAGGGACTGGGTGAGCTTGCGGCCCTTGGTGGAGGTCGGCAGCGGCTCGGCGTCGATCCGCCGCAGCAGGTCCGCTATCTCGCGGGAACCCTGCTCGGGGTCCTTGCCGGTGGACTTCAGGTAGGCGTCGAGGGCGCGCTGGAAGCCGAGGGTCTGGTTGCGGGCGTGGCCCACCATGTCGGCCGTCGGGTCGACGACCGCGTCGAGGGCCATCCGGCCCACCTTCTTCGGGAAGAGGTGGGCGTAGACGCCGCCCAGCTCGGTGCCGTAGGAGATGCCGAAGTAGTTCAGCTTGTCGTCACCGACGGCCTGGCGGATGCGGTCCAGGTCGCGGGCCGTGTCGGTGGTGGAGACGTGGCCCAGCAGCTCGCCCGCCGACTTGGCGCAGCCCTTGCCGAAGTCGGCGGCGTCGGACAGGAACGTCCGCTCCTCGGCCGGGGTGTCGGGCGTGGTGTCCACCGTGGCCTCGGCCGCCTGGATGTCCTTGTCCTCACGGCACCTCACGCCCTCGCTGGCGGCGACGCCGCGCGGGTCCCAGCTCACCAGGTCGTAGTGCTCGCGCAGCTTCGCGACCGTGCCGGCGTAGGACGGCAGCATCGACACGCCGGAGCCGCCGGGGCCGCCGAAGTTGAACACCAGGGAGCCGCGGCGCTCGTCGCCGGTGGCCTCGGCGCGGATCAGCGCCAGGCCGATCGTCTTGCCGTCCGGCTTCGACCAGTCCAGCGGCACCTCGAGCGTGGCGCACTGCCACTCCTCGCCCGGGGCGGGGGCGTCATCGGTGGACTCGCACTTCTTCCAGTCGAGCGCGGAGTCGCCCCTCTTGCCGTCGTCGCGGGCCCCGTCGTCGCCGGACGAGCCGGTGCAGCCCGCCGTCAGGAGCGCGGCGGCGACCCCGAGAGCCGTCCACCGTACGAAGCGCGTCATGTGCCACATCCCCCCTCGGGTGCCCTCCGCACGGTGCCGCGGACGGGCGGTCAGGCCATGGTAGGCACACCCCGGCCGTGCCGTTGCGGCCTGTGGACAACCCTCTGACCTGCTCGCTTCCGCCGCAGACCGGCGCAATCAGGTGCAGACGGTGCCGGCGGGCGGCACCTTGCCGTCCAGCAGATAGCCGTGCACCGCGTTCCGCACGCACTCGTTGCCGCTGTCGTAGGCGCCGTGTCCCTGCCCCTTGTACGTGAGCTCGACGCCGACTCCCTCACCGAGCGCCCGCACCATCCTGCGCGTCCCCTCGTAGGGGGTGGCCGGGTCGCCGGTGTTGCCGATCACCAGGATCGGCGAGGCGCCGGGCGCGCTCACATCGGGGTGCTCGGCGGCTCCGGGCACGGCCCAGTCGGTGCAGGTGATCAGCCCCCAGGCCAGGTAGTCGCCGAACAGTTCGGAGGCGGCACGGAACCGGGGCAGGCTGCGCTCCACGTCCTCGGCGGTGTAGCGGGGCTTGTCGTCGGCGCAGTTGATGGCGACGTTGGCGGGGACGAAGTTGCTGTACTCGCCGTTCTCGCCGCGGCCGGTCATGCTGTCGGACAGGGCCATCAGGATGGTGCCGTCGCCTTCGTAGGCCTGCTCGAGCCCGTCGGTGAGGAACTCCCAGAACTCCTGCGAGTACAGGGCCTGGGCGATCCCGTTCAGGGCTTCCGTCTGGGTGAGCTCGCGGGGCGGGATGCCGGGGATCGGCTTGCTGTCGAGGTCCTTCAGCAGCGCGGCGATGCGGTCCTTGACGTCCTCGGCGGTGTCGCCGACGGGGCACTCCTCGGTCTGCGAGACGCAGTTCTCCGCGTAGTTGCCGAGGGCGCGCTGGAAGCCCCGCGCCTGGCCGAGCGAGCCCTGCTCCGGGTCCTGGGTGGGGTCCACGACCGCGTCGAACACGGCGCGGCCCACCTTCTCGGGGAAGAGGTGGGCGTAGACGCCGCCCAGCTCGGTGCCGTAGGAGATGCCGAAGTAGTACAGCTTGTCGTCGCCCAGGACCTGCCGCATCAGGTCGAGGTCGCGGGCGGTGTCCGTGGTGCGCACATGCGGCAGGATCCGCTCGGAGCGGTCCGCGCAGGCCTCGTTGAACGACTTGGTGCTCTCCAGCAGCTCGGCGCGTTCGGCGTCGTCGTCGGGGGTGGCGTCCTGCTGGAAGTGCGCATCCATCTGCCGGTCGTTCAGGCAGAGCACGGGGGCGCTGCGGCCGACGCCGCGCGGGTCGAAGCTCACCAGGTCGTAGCGGGTGCGCAGGCGTTCGTAGTCCTCGCCGAAGGCGGGCAGCGTGGTGACGCCGGAGCCGCCGGGGCCCCCGAAGTTGAAGATCAGGGAGCCGATGCGCCGGTCCGCGGGGCCGCTGGACCTGGCCCGGATCAGCTCCAGGTCGATGGTGTCGCCCTCGGGGTCGTCCCAGTCGAGCGGAGCCTTCATCGTGGCGCACTGCCATCTCCCGCCGCCGGGCAGGGGCGAGGGGGAGGGGCCGCCGCCCTGGGCCTCGGACGGGGCCGGGCAGTCCCTCCAGCTGAGCTTCTGATCCGGCAGGTCCTGCCCCGGGTCGCCGTCCTCGCCGCAGCCGGCCAGCAGCGCCGGCAGCAGCAGGGCGGAGGCGGTCAGGGCCGCGGCGCGCGCACGGAAGGACTTGGGCATGACCCCATCCTGCGGCCGTACCCGGCGGTAGGCGCGGGGCACCGGCCGTCCGGGCGAAACGGCCCGGAAATGATCGCCGGGAGCGGCAGCGCGTCGCCTACAGCGCCTCTTTGCGGGTGAGGTGGTTGAAGGCGAGCCAGCCCGGCAGCACCGGCAGCCACAGGGTCAGCAGCCGGAACAGCAGCACGGCCGGGGTGGCGACCGCCTGCGGGAGGCCCACGGCGATCAGACCGACCGTGAGGGTCACCTCGACCGCGCCCACACCGCCGGGCGTCGGCGCCGCGGAGCCCAGCGCGTTGCCCGCGAGGAAGACCACGGCCACGCTGGCGATGCTGATGGAGGTCGACTCGTCGCCGAAGGCGCGGACCGAGGCGTCCAGGCAGAGCACGAAGCAGGCGGTCAGCAGCAGCATGCCGCCGATGCCGGTGATCAGCTTCTGCGGCCGCTGCAGCACGTCCAGCATGCGCGGCACCACACCCGCGAACAGCGAGCGCACCCGGGTGACGACGAACTTCCGCAGGAACGGCACCGAGGTCACCACCAGCATCAGCACCGCCACCGTCAGCAGGCCCGCGATGACCGTGCGGGACGGTGAGAGCGAGGGGGTCTTCTCGGTGCCGGTCAGATAGCCGAAGGCCAGCAGCATCAGGATGTGACAGCCCAGCCCGAACAGCTGCGAGGCGCCGACGCTGGCCACCGCGAGGCCCGGCCGCACCCCCGCCCGCTGGAGGAACCTGGTGTTCAGCGCCACGCCGCCCACCGCCGCCGGGGCGACGATCTTCACGAAGGACCCGGCCACCTGGGCGGCCACGGTCCGCAGGAACGGCACCCGCTCCGGCACGAACCCCAGCAGCGCCAGGGCCGCAGCGAAGTAGGTGGCCGCCGAGAACAGCACCGCCGCGATCACCCAGCGCCAGTCCGCGTTGGCGATCAGCGGCCCGAACTCGATGTGGGTGAGCTGGGTCAGCAGGAAGTAGGCGCCGATGGCGCCGGCGATGAAACTGATCAGTGTGCGCGGGCGCACCCGCTCCAGGCGGGCCGGCTCCACCGGGGCCTGCGGCCTGATCCGCAGCACCTGGTGCCGGATCTGGGTGAGCAGGTCCTCCTCGCGCGCTTCCTCCAGCGCCTCGTCCAGCGCCCGCTTCTCCGCCCGTTGCTCGGCCCGCATGGCCTTCTTGTCGGGCTTTCCCTGCGGGGTGCCCGCGGACTGCTCGGCGCGCAGCTGCTTGGCCTGCCGGGATGCCTCGAGGACCGCCTCGCGTTCGCGTTCGGCGCGCTCCCGGGCCAGCTTGCGCAGGGTCGCGCGGGTGGAGCGGCTCAGCGCGATCGGCTGGAGCATCGGCAGGCAGTCCGCCACGGCGTCCGGTCCGAGCACGCTCACCGCCGAGGACACCGCCCGCTCGGCGCCCACCCGCAGGCCGAGCGTCACCAGCAGCTGGGCGACGTCCATGCGCAGCAGCAGCTCGCCGGCGGCGATCTCACCGGCCCGCAGATCGGTGAGGAACACCTTGCCGGAACGATCCACCAGGATCGCCTCGCCCACCAGCCTGCGGTGCGCGATGCGCCGCGACTGCAGCGCCCGCACCTGGAGCCAGGTGCCGCGCAGCAGCTCGTCGGTGATCTCCTCGTCGGACAGTGCGTCCAGGGTGCGCCCGCCGATGTGCTCGTACACGAGCATGACCGCGTCCGGGCCGAGCTCGGAGGTCGCGATCAGCTTGGGCGCGTTGGCCCCGGCCGCGATCGCCGCGTAGGCCAGCAGCGCCTCCTGCTCCAGCGTCTGGCGCAGCGAGGGGAGGCTGCGGCGGGTGGCGAAGCCGCGCAGGGTGAGGTTGCGCCACGCCCGGTAGAAGAAGCCCTGGGCCTGCTGCTCGCGGTCCACCACCGTCACGTCCAGCGGCGGACCGTCCTCCAGGGTGACGAAGTAGCGGCGGCCCCGGTCGCCGGCCTCCGGGGCCTCCGCGGACTCCACCCGGGAGGCGGTCACCGGCCGGAAGCCCACCGTGCGCAGGCCCGCCATCAGGGTGCGCCCGGTGGGCCGCACATTGGGCGAGCCGACGGCGTAGAGCGTGCCGTAGGCGACGGTCCAGCCGATCAGGACGGTGAGGATGATCGAGAACGGGGTGGTGTACCCGGCGACCAGCATGGAGAAGGCGTCCAGCAGCAGCACCACCCACAGCACGGCGCGCCACCGGGGTCTGCGGGACATCCCCACGGCCGTCATGTACGCGATGACCGGGGCGAGATAGCCGTGCACGGGATCGGTCAGGCCGTTGATGTCGCCGGGGGAGGGCTGGGTGAGCGCCTCCTGGATGGAGCCCGGGGCGGCCCGTGCCACCCACAGGTCGGTGGCGAGGGTCACCCCGTGTGCCAGGACGGCCGCGAGCACGCCGTCGGCGATCCGCAGACCGTCGCGTTTGATCAGCCGCTCGATGGCGAACGCCACCGGCACCAGCAGGATCGCGATGCTGGAGGCGAGTCCCGCGATCTTGATGAGCAGGTCGGGCGCCTGTCCGGTGCCCTTGTTGATGTCCTGCTCCAGGCCGGCGGTGGTGCCGTGGGCGAACGCGGCGATCGCCAGCAGCACGCCGACGGCCAGGACGCCCACAAGGAGGCGCATGAGGTCGGACGGGCGGTGCACGCGGGCCGGGAGCAGCGGTTCGTCGCCCTCGACCTCGTCGATGTGCACGGTGTCGGACATGTCGGGCGCATCCCGCTTCTTTGCCGCCTCGCGCCGGGTGTTCTTACCTGATTCGCCCGACTCGCTCGACTTGCCTGACTTGTCGCCCTGAGTTGCCTTGTCCGGCTTGCCGCCGCTCTTCGGGCCGGCGGCCCCGTTGTCCGGGCGGGCCTGCGGGCGGGTCCCCGGGCGCGACGAAGCGTCAGAGGTGCCCTCCGTGCCCTCGGGGTGCGCACCCTGCTGCTTCATCGTCTCTTCTTGGTCTCGTATCACCAGTCACCGCCCGCACGATGGTGGCATGCCGTACCGGTACAAGGGGGCATCAGGGTCCATATGCGGGCCGCACAGTCTGCCGGAAGCGCTGCCCGGGGGCGAGACACCGGCGTGCGCCCGTGCGCGTCGCGTTGTCGGTGGGGTGGTGCAGGATGGGCCGGATGAGTCAGGAGAGCCGACTGCCGGCACGGGCGGATGACGCTCTGCCGCCGTACGTGGAACGCGTCCTCGAAGTGGCCGAGCTCATCCCTCCGGGACGGGTCATGACGTACGGGGACGTGGCCGAGTGGCTGGGGGAGGGCGGTCCGCGCCAGGTGGGACGTGCGATGTCCCTGTACGGCGGCGCCGTCCCCTGGTGGCGGGTCGTCCGCGCGGACGGCGTCCTGCTGCCGGGGCACGAGCTGCGGGCCCTGGCCCGCTACCGCGCGGAGGGCACGCCGCTGAAGGAGGCGAGCCGGGCCGCCGAGGGTCACCTCCCGCGCCTCGACATGAGACGCGCGCGGTGGGACGGCGGCGGACACACGGAGGGTCACATCTGACAGCTTCCGGCATCCGGCGCCGCGCCGTGTGACCGGTGATCCGTACGGGGGAAGAAGGGCACGTCCGTGCCATGACGTACGTTCGTGAGGCGAGGGGCGCAGGTGGCGCACGTGCCTGGCGGGAACAAGCGGAAGCCCTGCTTCCGGGGTCTCCGCCGGCGTAGCGTCGGCTGCACGCGTCCCCCTCATCCCGCGGCCCCCGCCCGCACCGCGCGGGACACCCAGCACAACCACCAGGACCGGCGAACCACGTGAGCTCCTCTTCCTCCACCAGCGACCTGCCGCACCCCCGGGTGCGCCGGGGGAGCCGCGGCGCCTATCGGCTGGTGCGCACCCCGCCGGCTCGCGTGAATCCCCCTCCTCTGGACGCCGCACAGCGCCGTGTGGTTGACCACGAGTCCGGTCCGCTGCTGGTCCTGGCCGGCCCGGGCACCGGGAAGACCACCACGCTCGTCGAGTCCGTCGCCGCCCGTGTGGCCCGCGGCCAGGACCCCGAACGCATCCTGGTGCTCACCTTCAGCCGGCGCGCGGCGGTGGAACTGCGCGACCGCCTGGCGCTGCGCACCGGCGCCGCGCGCGCCCCGCAGGCGACCACCTTCCACTCGTTCTGCTACGCCCTGGTCCGCGCCCACCAGGACAGCGATCTCTTCGTGGAGCCGCTGCGGCTGCTGTCCGGCCCCGAACAGGACGTCACCGTCCGCGAGCTGCTGGCCGGGCAGGCCGGCCTGGAGAAACTCGGCCTCGCGCATGTGCGCTGGCCGGACGAGCTGCGCGCCTGCCTGACCACCCGCGGCTTCGCCGACGAGGTCCGCGCGGTGCTCGCCCGCAGCCGCGAACTGGGCCTCGGCCCCCGGGAGCTGGAGGCCTTCGCCCGCCGCATCGGGCGCCCCGACTGGCGGGCCGCCTCCGCCTTCCTCGCCGAGTACCTCGACGTGCTCGACCTCCAGGGCGTCCTCGACTACGCCGAGCTCGTCCACCGCGCGGTGCTGCTCGCCCGCCGTCCCGAGGTCGCCGCCGCCCTCGCCGGTCGGTACGACGCCGTGTACGTCGACGAGTACCAGGACACCGACCCCGCCCAGGTACGGCTCCTGCACGCCCTGGCCGGCGAGGGCCGCACCCTGGTCGCCTTCGGCGACCCCGACCAGTCGATCTACGCCTTCCGGGGCGCCGACGTGAACGGCATCCTCGACTTCCCGCACGCCTTCCGCCGGGCCGACGGCCGGCCGGCCCCGGTCCAGGTGCTGCGCACCTCCCGCCGTTCCGGCGCGGCGCTGCTCGCCGCCACCCGTCTGATCACCCAGCGCATGCCGCTGCCGCGGCTGCCCGCCGACAAGGTCCGCGCCCACCGCGAGCTCAGCGCGGCGCGCGACGGCGGCCGGGTCGAGGTGTACACCTACCCGACGCCCGGAACCGAGCTGGACAACATCGCCGACATCCTCCGCCGCGCCCACCTGGAGGACGGCGTCCCGTGGAGCGAGATGGCCGTCCTGGTCCGCGCCGGCGCCCGCACCCTGCCCGTCCTCCGCCGCGCCCTCACCTCGGCCGGCGTCCCCGTCGATGTCGACGGCGACGACGTCCCCCTGCGCCACGAGCCGGCGGTGGCCCCCCTGCTGACGGCCCTGCGTGCGGTCGCCACGGCGGAGGCACGGCGCAGGGACGCCGGGGACGCCGGGGATGCGGGCGCGGGCGACGCCGGGGACGCGGGCGGTGCGGGCGACGCCGGGGACGCGGGCGGTGCGGGCGACGCGGCGAGCCCGGAGGGTGCTGCGGAGACCGGCCGCCGGAAGGACACGGAGGCTGCCGGTCACGGGCGTGGCGAGGGGGCTCGTGACCGTGACACGGACAAAGAGCCCTGCTGGCTGGACACCGAGACCGCGCTCACGTTGCTCGCCTCGCCGCTCGGCGGGATGGATGCCGCCGACCTGCGGCGGCTCGGGCGGGCGCTGCGGGAGGAGGAGCGGGCTGCGGGCAACTCCCTGCCGCCGCCGTCGGACGAGTTGCTCGCGCGGGCGCTCGCCGAGCCCGAGCGGCTGGCGGTGCACGATCCCGCGTATGCGCGAGGGGCGCAGCGACTGGGCACGTTGCTGCGCAAGGCGCGCGAGCGCCTGGCGGACGGGGGCACCGCCGAGGAGGTGCTGTGGGAGCTGTGGAGCGGCACCCCGTGGCCGGGGCGTCTGGAGCACGCCGCCCGGCGCGGCGGCGCGGCCGGTCGCAACGCCGACCGGGACCTCGATGCCGTCTGCGCGCTGTTCGCCACCGCCGCCCGCGCCGAGGAGCGCACCGGAGGCCGCGGCGCCCTGAACTTCCTCGAGGAGATCGAGGCCGAGGACATCGCCGCCGACACCCTCACCCGGCGTGCCGCCCGCCCCGACGCCGTGCGCCTGATGACCGCGCACCGTTCCAAGGGGCTGGAGTGGCGGCTGGTCGTGGTGGCGGGCGTGCAGGAGGGACTGTGGCCGGACCTGCGCCGCCGCGGCTCCCTGCTCGAGGCCGACCGCATCGGCCGGGACGGACTCGCCGAACCCCTCACCCCCGGTGCGCTGCTCGCCGAGGAGCGCCGCCTGTTCTACGTGGTCGCCACCCGTGCGCGGGAGCGGCTGGTGGTGACCGCGGTGAAGGCGCCGGCCGACGACGGCGACCAGCCCTCCCGCTTCCTCACCGAACTCGGCGTCGAACCCAGGGACGTCACCGGCCGCCCGCGCCGCCCGCTCTCCGTGGCGGCACTCGTCGCCGAGCTGCGCGCCACCACCGTGGACCCGCGGGTCTCCGACGCGCTCCGCCAGGCCGCCGCGCAGCGCCTCGCCCGGCTCGCCGCGCTCACCGACGAGGACGGCCGCCCGCTGGTGCCCGCCGCCCACCCCTGCCGGTGGTGGGGCATGGACGAGCCGACCGAGTCCAAGGTGCCGCTGCGCGACCGGGACCAGCCCGTGGTGCTCTCCGGCAGCGCCCTCGACCAGCTCGCCAACACCTGCGCCCTGCAGTGGTTCCTGGGCCGCGAGGTGAAGGCGGACGCTCCCGCCACCGCCGCCCAGGGCTTCGGCAACGTGGTGCACGTGCTCGCCGACGAGGTGGCCTCAGGACGCACCCCGGCCGACCTCGACGTCCTCATGGAGCGCCTCGACTCCGTGTGGAACGCCCTCGCCTTCGACGCCCCGTGGAAGTCGGCGCAGGAGAGGGAGAACGCCCGGGTGGCGCTGGAGCGCTTCCTGAGGTGGCACGTCGACTCCAACCGTCTGCGCCCCGGGCGCACCCCGGTGGCCACCGAGCACGACTTCGACGTCACCCTGGAGGCCGGCGACTACCAGGTCCGCATCCGCGGCCAGATGGACCGCGTGGAGGCCGACGGCGAGGGCCGCGCCTACGTCGTCGACTTCAAGACCGGCAAGCAGGCGCCCACCGCCAAGGAGGTCGAGCGGCATCCGCAGCTCGCCGTCTACCAGCTCGCCGTCCGCGAGGGCGCCGTCGACGACGCCTTCGACGGAGTGCGCCCCGAGCCGGGCGGCGCCGAGCTGGTCCAGCTGCGGCAGGGGGCCGCCGAGCGGGACGGCGGCGAGTCCCTGCCCAAGGTGCAGGCGCAGCGGCCGCTCGAGGGGGAGTGGGTGGGCGAACTGCTGGCCACCGCCGCCGGCAAGGTGCTCGACGAGCGGTTCACCCCGAGCGCGGGCCAGCACTGCACGCGCTGCGCCTTCCGCGCCTCGTGCAGCGCCCGGCCGGAGGGACGGCACGTGGTGGAGTAGGCGGCCGGCTCCCGGGGGCGGGGCGGAGTGGGGTGGGATGGAGTGACGGCGGCCCGCGGTCTCGGCCCGCGGTCTCGGCGCGCGGTCTCGGCGCGCGGATCTGTGCGAAGGGGGCGCACGTGCCCCCGCTGCCCCCGACACGCACCGCCCTTCACCCGTTGTCAGTGGCCGCCGCTAGCCTTCCTCGATGTGCCCGCACGTATCACCGATCCCGAGCAGCTCAAGGAGCTCCTCGGCATCCCGTTCACCCCGGAGCAGACGGCCTGCATCACCGCGCCGCCCGCCCCGCAGGTGATCGTGGCCGGAGCGGGATCCGGCAAGACGACGGTGATGGCGGCGCGCGTGGTCTGGCTGGTCGGCACCGGCCAGGTCGCCCCCGAGCAGGTGCTGGGCCTCACGTTCACCAACAAGGCCGCAGGCGAGCTCGCCGAGCGCGTCCGCAAGGCGCTGATCAAGGCCGGCGTCACCGACCCCGACGCCATCGACCCGGACAACCCGCCGGGCGAGCCCGAGATCTCCACGTACCACGCCTTCGCGGGCCGCCTGCTGACCGACCACGGACTGCGCATCGGGCTGGAGCCCAGCTCCCGGCTGCTCGCCGACGCCACCCGCTACCAGCTCGCCGCCCGCGTGCTGCGCGAGGCGCCAGGACCCTACCCGGCCCTCACCCGTTCCTTCGCGGACCTCGTCGGCGATCTGCTCGCCCTGGATGCCGAACTCTCCGAACACCTGGTGCGCCCCGAGGAGCTGCGCGCCCACGACACCGAGCTGCTGGACACCCTGAGCCGGCTCGAGCTGACCAACGCCGACCTGCGCAAGGTCCCCGAGGCCGCCGCCGCCCGCCGCGAACTGGCCGACCTGGTGCTGCGCTACCGCGCCGCCAAACGCGAACGCGACCTGCTCGACTTCGGCGACCAGATCGCCCTGTCCGCCCGGCTCGCCGCCATCGAGGAGGTCGGCCGCGTCCTGCGCGACGAGTTCCGGGTGGTGCTCCTCGACGAGTACCAGGACACCTCCGTCGCCCAGCGCGTGCTGCTCGCCGGGCTGTTCGGCGGCGGCACCGGCCACCCCGTCACCGCGGTCGGCGACCCCTGCCAGGCGATCTACGGCTGGCGCGGCGCCTCCGTCGCCAACCTCGACGACTTCCCCGAGCACTTCCCGCACGCCGACGGACGCCCGGCCACCCGCCAGTCGCTCAGCGAGAACCGCCGCAGCGGAGGGCGCCTGCTGGACCTCGCCAACGGCCTCGCCGAACCGCTGCGCGAGCTGCACGCCGGCGTGGAGGCGCTGCGCCCGGCGCCCGGCGCCGAACGCGACGGCATGGTCCGCTGCGCCCTGCTGCGCACCCACGCCGAGGAGCTGGAGTGGATGGCCGACTCCATCGCCCACCTGGTGCGCACCGGGAAGCCGCCCGGCGAGATCGCCGTGCTGTGCCGCACCGCCACCGACTTCGCCGACATCCAGGCCGCCCTGGTCGCCCGGGACGTGCCCGTGGAGGTCGTCGGCCTGTCCGGCCTGCTGCACCTGCCGGAGATCGCCGACCTGGTCGCCGTCTGCGAGGTGCTGCAGGACCCGGGCGCCAACGCCTCCCTGGTCCGGCTGCTGACCGGCCCGCGCTGGCGCATCGGCCCGCGCGACCTCGCCCTGCTGGGGCGCCGGGCCCGGCTGCTGGTGTCGCATGCGCGGGTGGAGGGCGACGACGACCCCGACCGGCGGCTCGCCGAGGCCGTCGAAGGAGTCGACCCGGCCGAGGTGATCTCGCTCGCCGACGCCCTCGACACCTTCCTGGAGACCCCGCTGGACGGCGACGGCGGCGACGACGGTCTGCCCTTCTCGCCCGACGCGCGGGTGCGCTTCGCCCGCCTCGCCGCCGAACTGCGCGACCTGCGCCGCTGCCTGGCCGACCCGCTGATGGACGTGCTGCACCGCGTGCTCGCCGTCACCGGCCTCGAGGTCGAACTGTCTGCGTCCCCGCACGCGCTCGCCGCCCGCCGCCGCGAGACCCTGTCCAACTTCCTCGACATCGCCGCCTCCTTCGCCGCCGGCGACAACGAGGCGACCCTGCTCGCCTTCCTCGGCTTCCTGCGCACCGCCGCCCAGTACGAGAAGGGCCTGGACAACGCGCTGCCCGGCGGCGAGAACACCGTCAAGGTGCTCACCGCGCACAAGTCCAAGGGCCTGGAGTGGGACGTGGTCGCCGTCCCCGGCCTGGTCAAGGGCACCTTCCCCAGCAGCCAGGGCCGGGAGAAGTGGACCTCCCAGGGCAAGGTGCTGCCGCACCGGCTGCGCGGCGACGCGGCCACCCTGCCCGACGTCACCTCCTGGGACGCCCGCGGCATCAAGGCCTTCCACGAGGCGATGAAGGAGCACCAGCACACCGAGGAACTCCGCCTCGGCTACGTCACCTTCACCCGGCCCCGCTCCCTGCTGCTCGGCTCCGGCCACTGGTGGGGTCCCTCGCAGAAGAAGCCGCGCGGTCCCTCCGAGTTCCTGCTGGCCCTCCACGACCACTGCGCGGCCGGGTACGGCGAGATCGAGGCGTGGGCGGAGAAGCCGGCCGACGACGAGGAGAACCCGAGCCTGCACCGGCCCGCCGGCGACCAGGCGTGGCCCCTGCCCCTGGACGACGCCGCCCTCGCCCGGCGGCGGGCAGCCGCGGAGACCGTCCTGGCCCACCTCGACGCCCTCGCCGCCCGCGAGAACGGCCAGGCGGCGGTGCCCGAGCCGGACGCCTACGCGGGCACCTACGAGGACCCGGACTGGCCCCCGCCGCCGGACGACGAGGAGCTCCTGCCGGAGGATCAGAGTCCGTTCCTCGGCGAGCCGTTCCCCGGGGCGTCGTTCCCCGAGGGGGCGTTCCCTGAAGAACCGTTCCCCGAGGATCCGTTCCCCGAGGATCCGTCCCGTGGGGAGGACGACTCGTTCCCCGGGGAGGGCGACTCGCTGACCGCTGAGACCGGGGGTGGGCGAGCCGTGCCCACGGGAACCGGGGGTGGGCGAGCCGGGAACCGTTCCACCGTCCCCCGCCAGGCGACACCGGACAGCCGCCTCACCCCGGAGGAGGCCCGCACCGTCGCCTCCTGGGACCGCGACCTCGACGCCCTCACCGGGGAACTGCTGCGCGCCCGAGAGAGCGTCACCGAGGTGCAGCTTCCGGCCTCGCTCACCGCGTCCGAGCTGCTGCGCCTGGCCGCCGACCCGGACGGCTTCGCCAAGGAGCTGGCCCGCCCCATGCCCCGCCCGCCGCAGCCCGCCGCCCGCCGGGGCACCCGCTTCCACGCCTGGGTCGAGTCCCGCTTCGAGGAACTGACCCTGCCCATGCTGGAGCCGGAGGAGCTGCCCGGCAGCGAGGCCGAGATCGCCGACGAACGCGATCTGGAGGCGCTCAAGGAGGCCTTCGAGCGCACCGAGTACGCTCGCCGCACGCCGTACCGCGTGGAGGCCCCCTTCCAGATCAGCCTCGCCGGGCGGGTGGTGCGTGGCCGCATCGACGCCGTCTACCGGACCGGGGAGGGCGAGGGCGAGCAGGCCACGTACGAGATCGTCGACTGGAAGACCAACCGCGCCCCCACGGCGGACCCGCTGCAGCTCGCCGTCTACCGGCTCGCCTGGGCCGAGCAGCAGGGCGTACCGCTGGAGAACGTCACGGCCGCGTTCCTGTACGTGCGCACCGGCGAGGTGGTCCGCCCCGAGAGTCTGCCGGGCCGCGCCGAGCTGGAGCGGCTGCTGCTCGGGGAGCCCTCCGGTGAGATACCGCACGCCGAGGACACCCCCGCGGGCCGATAGGCTCGGGAGCATGAGCCAGTCCGTTGACAGTGCCGTCGACGCCGTCCGTGCATACATCGATCAGCACCGCGCCGCCTTCCTCGACGACCTCGCCGCATGGCTGCGCATCCCCTCCGTCTCGGCCCAGCCCGAGCACGCCGCCGACGTGCACCGCAGCGCCGAATGGCTCGCCGCCAAGCTCCAGGAGACCGGTTTCCCGGTCGCCGAGGTCTGGCCGACCCCGGGCGCCCCGGCCGTCTACGCCGAGTGGCCCTGCGACGACCCCGGCGCACCCACGGTGCTGGTCTACGGCCATCACGACGTGCAGCCCGCCGCCCGCGCGGACGGCTGGGACAGCGAGCCGTTCGAGCCGGTCGTCAGGGGGAACCGCCTGTACGCGCGAGGCGCGGCCGACGACAAGGGGCAGGTGTTCTTCCACCTGCTCGGCGTCCGCGCCCACCTGGCCACCACCGGCCGCACCACCCCGGCCGTCCATCTGAAGCTGCTGATCGAGGGCGAGGAGGAGTCCGGCTCGCCGCACTTCCGGGCGCTGGTCGAGCAGCACGCCGGGCGGCTCGCCGCCGACGCCGTGATCGTCTCCGACACCGGGATGTGGTCCGAGGACACCCCCACCGTGTGCACCGGGATGCGCGGCCTCGCCGAGTGCGAGATCCGGCTGTACGGCCCCGACCAGGACATCCACTCCGGCTCCTTCGGCGGCGCCGTGCCCAACCCGGCCACCGCCGTCGGACGCCTGGTCGCCGCCCTGCACGACGAGAACGGGCGGGTGGCGATCCCCGGCTTCTACGACGGAGTGATCGACCTCACCGACCGGGAGCGGGAGCTCTTCGCCGAGCTGCCCTTCGACGAGCGGCAGTGGCTGGCCACCGCCAAGTCCCACGCCACCGCGGGCGAGGCCGGCTACACCACCCTGGAGCGCGTCTGGGCCCGCCCGACCGCCGAGGTCAACGGCATCGGCGGCGGCTACCAGGGCGCCGGCAGCAAGACGATCATCCCGTCCTCCGCCATGGTGAAGCTGTCGTTCCGGCTGGTCGCGGGCCAGGACCCGGCGCACATCGAGAAGATCGTCGGTGACTGGGTCCGGACCCGGGTGCCCGCCGGCATCCGCTGCGAGGTCGGCTTCAGCTCCGCCACCCGCCCGTGCCTGACCCCGCTGGACCATCCGGCACTGCAGTCCGTGGTCCGTGCGATGGGCAGGGCCTTCGGCAAACCCGTCCGCTTCACCCGCGAGGGCGGTTCGGGCCCCGCCGCCGATCTGCAGGACGTGCTCGGCGCCCCCGTGCTCTTCCTCGGCATCTCCGTCCCGTCCGACGGCTGGCACGCCCCCAACGAGAAGGTCGAGCTCGACCTGCTGCTCAAAGGCGTCGAGACCTCGGCCCACCTGTGGCGCGACCTCGCCGAGCACTGGCGGCACGCCCCCTGAAGCACCGAGCGGCCCCGGGCCCGGCCCGCCGGCGGGCGGGTCAGGACCGGCCACCCGGCCGGGGCACACTGGAAGAACCCCGCCCGCCGGCCGGAAGCGCCGCCGGACCGGTCGCCTCCCGCCCCACGTCCGCCGAACCGCCCGCCGACCCGATCCGTTCCACCGGGGGAGTTGGAAGCACCCGTGACCACCTGGACCGACCACACCGCCGACCGCCCCATCTCGCTCACCGCGCCCAGCGGCATCGACCGCGCCGCCCACCACCGGCTCGACGAGGCCTGGCTCGCGGCGGCGTGGAGCCACCCCTCGACGCGATGCTTCGTGGTCTCCGGCGGCCAGGTGCTCATCGACGAGACGCCCGACGGCCGTACCGAGCTCGTCATGACGCCCTCCTTCGAGGCCCCGCTCACCGAGGCGCACCGCTACTTCCTCGGCATCGACGAGGACGGCGTCGCCTACTTCGCCCTGCAGAAGGACTCCCTGCCCGGCCGCATGGACCAGTCGGCGCGCCCCGCCGGCCTGCGCGAGGCGGGCCTGCTGCTGTCGCCCAGGGACGCCGCGCTGATGGTGCACGCCGTCGGCCTGGAGAACTGGCAGCGCACCCACCGCTTCTGCTCCCGCTGCGGCGAGCGCACCGTGATCGCCGCGGCCGGTCACATCCGCCGCTGCACGGCCTGCGGCGCCGAGCACTACCCCCGCACCGACCCCGCCGTGATCATGGCGGTCACCGACCAGGAGGACCGCATCCTGCTGGGCCGCCAGGTCCACTGGCCCGAGGGCCGCTTCTCGACGCTGGCCGGCTTCGTGGAGCCCGGCGAGTCCATCGAGCAGTCGGTGCGGCGCGAGGTGCACGAGGAGGTCGGCATCAGCGTCGGCGAGGTCGAGTACATCGCCAGCCAGCCGTGGCCCTTCCCGTCCAGCCTGATGCTGGGCTTCTTCGCCCGGGCCACCTCCACCGAGATCGACGTCGACGGCGACGAGATCCACGAGGCCCGCTGGTTCTCCCGCGACGACCTGACCGCCGCCTTCGAGTCCGGCGAGGTCCTCCCGCCCTACGGCATCTCCATCGCCGCCCGCCTCATCGAACGCTGGTACGGCAGGCCGCTGCCGACCCGCAGCTTCGTCTGAGACCGCGAGAACACGGAACCCCGGGAACACGGGGCTCCGGGAACACGGGGCTCCGAGAACACGGGGCTCAGGGAAGACGGGACCCCGGGAACACGGGGCTCCGGGAACACGAACACGGGGAGGCGTCACCGAGCACGCCGGGGGCGCTCGAAAAGGGGCGGTTCCGGACAGGGAACCGCCCCTTCTCTTCCGCCGACGCCGGGCGCCGGGGGCATCAGACCGCGAGCGCCTGCTTCACCTGGGCGAGGCTCGGGTTCGTCATCACGATCTCCTCGCCGCCGGTGGCCGGCACCACCCGCACCGTGGGCACGGTCTGGTTGCCGTTGTTCGCCTTCTCCACGAACGCCGCGGACTCCGGGTCCTGCTCGATATTGATCTCGGTGTACGCGATGCCCTCGCGGTCCAGCTGGCTCTTCAGTCGGCGGCAGTAGCCGCACCACGTGGTGCTGTACATCGTCACAGTGCCCAGCATGTCCTTGTGCGCTCCTTCGGCGGCTGAGGGAAATTCGGTGCTGCCGACAGGGGAACGTACTTGAAAGCGCCACAATTCCCGCGGCCGGCGCCCGGCGGACGTGACGCCCGCCGCACCCCGGACCAGGGCGCCTGACGCCGTGGCCGGAAGTGACTCCTGCCGCATTCATATGACTGCAAGCCCCCGCCTGTGGACAACCGGCTCACCCGTCTCCGTCGACCTGGCAGCATGGCCGTGTGACAGCAGCAACGCACTCCTCGCTCTTCCCGCAGGTACCCGACTCGGCCGATGCGGTGCTCGAAGGGCTCGACCCCGAGCAGCGCGAGGTCGCCACCGCGCTGCACGGCCCGGTGTGCGTGCTGGCCGGCGCCGGTACGGGCAAGACCCGGGCGATCACCCACCGGATCGCCTACGGGGTGCGCGCCGGCATCCTCCAGCCGTCCAGCGTGCTCGCGGTCACCTTCACCAACCGCGCCGCCGGCGAGATGCGCGGCCGGCTGCGCCAGCTCGGCGCGGTCGGCGTCCAGGCCCGCACCTTCCACTCGGCGGCCCTGCGGCAGCTGCAGTACTTCTGGCCGAAAGCCATCGGCGGTTCCATGCCCCGGATCGTCGACCGCAAGGTCCAGCTCGTCGCCGACGCGGCGGCCGCCTGCCGCATCCGGCTCGACCGCGGGGAGCTGCGGGACGTCACCTCCGAGATCGAGTGGTCCAAGGTCACCCAGACCGTCCCCGGCGACTACGCGCCCGCCGCCGCGAAGGCCGGCCGCGAGACGCCCCGGGACCCGGCCGAGATCGCCCAGATCTACTCCGTCTACGAGGACCTCAAGCGCGAGCGCGGCGTGATCGACTTCGAGGACGTGCTGCTCCTCACCGTGGCCGTGCTGCAGGACCGCCCCGACGTCGCCGAGCAGGTCCGCGCCCAGTACCAGCACTTCGTCGTCGACGAGTACCAGGACGTCAGCCCCCTCCAGCAGCGCCTGCTGGAGCTGTGGCTCGGTGACCGGGAGAACCTGTGCGTGGTCGGCGACGCCAGCCAGACGATCTACTCGTTCACGGGCGCAACCCCCGACTACCTCCTCGACTTCCGCACCCGTCACCCGGGCGCCACCGTCGTCAAGCTCGTCCGCGACTACCGCTCCACCCCCCAGGTGGTCCACCTCGCCAACGGGCTGCTCGCCCAGGCCCGCGGCCGCGCCGCCGACCACCGCCTCGAGCTCGTCTCCCAGCGCGCCCCGGGCCCCGAGCCGGTCTTCACCGAGTACACCGACGAACCGGCCGAGGCCGAGGGCGCCGCCCACCGCATCCGGGAACTGATCGACTCCGGCGTGCCGGCCGGCGAGATCGCCGTGCTGTTCCGCACCAACTCCCAGTCCGAGACGTATGAGCAGGCCCTCGCCGACGCCGGGGTGCCCTATCAGCTGCGCGGCGCCGAGCGTTTCTTCGACCGGCCCGAGGTGCGCAAGGCGATCGCCGCCCTGCGCGCCGCGGCCCGCTTCGGCGGCAACGACCACCTGCTCGACGACGCCGTCGACCTGCCCTCCCAGGTGCGCGCGGTGCTCTCCGGCGAGGGCTGGACACCGGAGCCCCCGGCCGGCTCGGGTGCGGTGCGGGAACGCTGGGAGTCCCTGGCAGCCCTGGTGAACCTCGCCCAGGACTTCGCGGCCGTCCACCGGCGGGCCGGTCTGCCCGATCTCGTCGTCGAGCTCGACGAGCGGGCCGGAGCCCAGCACGCCCCGACCGTCCAGGGCGTCACCCTCGCCTCCCTGCACGCGGCCAAGGGCCTGGAGTGGGACGTGGTCTTCCTGGTCGGGGTCGCCGAGGGCATGATGCCGATCACCTACGCAAAGACCGACGAGCAGATCGAGGAGGAACGCCGCCTCCTCTATGTCGGTGTCACCCGCGCCCGCGAGCGCCTGCACCTGTCCTGGGCGCTCTCCCGCTCTCCGGGCGGCCGCCCGAACCGCCGCCCCAGCCGCTTCCTCGACGGCCTGCGACCGGGCTCGACCGGCACTAGGGGCAGGGCCGCCGCCGGCGGCACGGGAGGCGTGGAGCGCGGCTTCCCGGCGGCGCGCAGCGGGCCGTCCGGTTCCGGGAGCCCGCGCCGCAGACTGCGCAGCCCCGCCCGTTGCCGGGTCTGCGGGCGCACGCTCACCGACGCGGGCGAGATGAAGCTGATGCGCTGCGACGACTGCCCGTCCGACATGGACGAGGGCCTCTACGAGCGGCTGCGCGACTGGCGGGCCGGGCAGGCGCGGCGCAGCGGGCAGCCCGACTGGTGCATCTTCACCGACAGAACACTGATGGCGATCGCCGAGTCGTCACCCGAGGACGAGTACGAACTCGTGCGCATCCCCGGCGTGGGCAGGCGGAAGCTGGGCCGCTACGGCGCGGACGTTCTGGCCATCTGCGCAGGTCGGGAGCCCGCCGGGGAGCAGGAACGTGACTGATACGAACTCGTCGAAAAAATAGTTTGCGCATGCCCCGGGAATCCCCATAGGTTCTTAGGCACGGAAGCGGCGGCCTTCTCGGAGGCGCTGATTCCGTGTTGTACTTGCATATCCGCCGGACTGGCTCTGCTCCAGTCCCCGAAGCGCCGAGAGGAGGCGAGTCCAGTGATCAGCATCAACTTCAGCTCCGACGTCGAGATGACCGGTCGCTCGGCCGTCTCCCTGTGCATGCTCGGCGCCTCGAACAAGGGCACCGGTGTGTCCGGCCTCCGTGCCGCCGCGCACCTGGAGTCCGCCTTTGCTCCCGCGGGTCTTGCCATTCGTGGGCGCGATGCGCGACCGACCCAGGCACTGGAAGCAGTACAGGCGCAGGCCCAGGCCTATGCCTTTGCGGCGACCGGTGCCGGAGTCCGGAAGCAGACGAAGCACAACCAGATGTGGGCCTTCCGTGGGCCAGAACCCTGGAGTGATCCAGCCTGATTCGTCAGGCCGGCGCCTTCAGGGCCGCGGAACCCCATCCGGGATCCGCGGCCCTTCTGTTTGTCCACCCACACGGACAGCGGAACGAAGGGGCCTCGGGACAAGAAAAGACCCGGTACCAGCCGCCCATCCGGCCAACCGGCCGGACACGACCAGACGAGGAAGACGAACCGTGCAACTCGAAGCGCACGCCCCGTCCGTACCGCCTTCCGACACGATCCCCAAGCACGGCTCCACGGAGGACCCGACCTTGACTCCGCTCACCGCGCTCACCGCGCTCGACGACGCCATCGAGAACCTGGACGTGCCCGTCCCCTGCCGCTCCTACGACCCGGAGGTCTTCTTCGCGGAGTCCCCGGCGGACGTGGAGTACGCCAAGTCCCTCTGCCGCACCTGCCCGCTGATCGAGGCCTGCCTGGCCGGCGCCAAGGAGCGGCGTGAGCCCTGGGGCGTCTGGGGTGGCGAGCTGTTCGTCCAGGGGGTTGTCGTTGCCCGGAAGCGGCCGCGTGGTCGCCCGCGCAAGAACCCGGTCACGGCATGAACACCCGCGGAACGATCGACCGTCCCCTCACGCACGACCCCCAGAAGCAGGCCCCGATGACGCCGTCCACTCACGAGCCCGCAGGCTCCGCGACCGAAGACTTCACGACCAGCGGCGCGAACGACTCGCGCCAGAACAGGACCCGAGAGATGCAACTCATCCCAGAAGCCCTGGCCCGTGCGCATATGCACGAGCGACTGCAGGAGGCCGAACGCGAGCGTCAGGCCTCGCGCCTGGCGACCGCCCGCCGCATGCAGCGGCGTGCCGAGCGTGCTTCGCGGCGGGCCCGCCGCGCGCTCGCCATGGCCGTCATGCAGTAGGCGGCAGCAGCCAGGCAGTGTCCGTCACCAGCTGAGAGCGCTGCCTCCGGACCGGAGGAGCTGCTCCCCGCGGGGGCCGGTCCGTGTCGAAGCGGACCGGCCCCCGCGGTGCGTCCGGCCGGGCGGGCCGCACGGTGCGGCGCTATCGTCGCCGGATGACGAGTCATCCCGGTGACAGTGACAACCGCTCCCGGGCGGCGGAGCCGGAGTCCCTCGTGTGCGCCCGCTGCGGTGCCCGGGCCGAGGGACCGCAACCGACCTGGACCTTCTCCGTGGAGCAGGGCGAGCCCCGCCACTACTGCGAGGTCTGCTCACGGGAGAACCTGCGCGCGATCGAGGGCAGGCTGGACTCGCAGTGGTGGTAGGGGAGCGACCACGGCCGTAGGGGAGGAGCCACCGCAGCCGGCCGCTTCGCCTCTCACGCCTCGGCCGCCCGCTCCTCCTCCGCCTCGGGCACGAACCCGGGCAGCCACTCCTCCAGCTCCTCCCGCAGCCGGACCGTCGCGCCCAGCTGGCACAGCACACCGATCGTGCTCAGCGTCACCCGGTGGATCAGCAGATACGCCGGCGGCAGATTGAGCTGCTTGCCCAACTGGTAGGCGGGGGACCGGGGATCGGCGACACGGGCCGCCTGGCTGCGCATCCAGCCGCGGGTGAAGGTGAACTCGTCGACCTGCGCCGGTTCGATGATCGGCAGCAGATAGTCGAGGACCGCGTCCGGGTCCAGCTCTATGGACTCCTTGACGAAGCCCTCCTCGCACAGCATCTCGTAGACGGTCTCCGCCTCGCCGTCCAGCGTCATGCGCAGCGCCTCGCCGATGGTGACGGGCAGCCCGCCGGGCAGACGGTCGACCGTGCCGAAGTCCAGCACGCCCAGACGCCAGTCGTCCTCACCGTCCGGACCGCCGGGCAGCAGCCGGAAGTTGCCCGGGTGCGGGTCGGCGTGCAGCAGACCGGTGCGGGCGGGACCCGAGAAGAGGAAGCGCGCCAGAAGCTGCCCGGCCCGGTTGCGCTGCTCCTCGGTGCCGTCCGAGATGATCTCCGCCAGCGGGATTCCGTCCATCCATTCGGTGATCAGCACCTGGTCGGTCTGGTGGACCACCCCCGGCACCACCACGTCCGGGTCGCCGTCGAACTCCTCCGCGTGGACCTGCTGGGCCTGCGCCTCCAGGCCGTAGTCCAGCTCCTCGGAGACCCGGTCCCTCAGCTCCGCGATCAGCGGCTTCACGTCCATGCCCGGCACCAGCGGTCCCAGCAGCCGGGCGAAGCGGCTGAGCTGGTTCAGGTCGGACAGCAGGGCCTCGCCCGCGCCCGGGTACTGCACCTTCACCGCCACCTCGCGCCCGTCGTGCCACACGCCCCGGTGCACCTGGCCGATGGAGGCCGCCGCCGCGGGCTTGTCCTCGAACTCCAGGAAAAGATCGCGCCAGTTCTCGCCCAGCCGCTCGGCCAGCACCGCGTGCACGGTGCGGCCGGGCATCGGCGGGGCCGCCTCCTGCAGCTTGGTGAGCGTCGCACGATAGGGACCGGCGATCTCCTCGGGCAGCGCCGACTCGAAGACCGACAGGGCCTGGCCGAACTTCATCGCCCCGCCCTTCAGCTCGCCGAGCACCTTGAACAGCTGATCGGCGGTGCGCTGCTGCAGCTCGCGGCCGACGATCTCCGCGGACTCGCCCACGATCCGCTTGCCGAGTCCCCAGGTCGCCCGCCCGGCGATGCCGAGCGGAAGCGCCGCCAGCTTGGCGGTCCGGGTGACCGCCTTGCGGGGAAGATCAGACATGCGCCCTCCAAGTCCCTGCCGGCCGCTGTGCGTGCGCCTCGTGGAGCGCCCCCTCCGGCGGCCCGTGCACGGCCATTGTCTCGTGCGACCGTCCCTGACCGGAGGTGTGTTCTCCCTTACCTTTCTCCGCCGCACCGCACGGGCATGCGGGATGCGCCGGGACCGGGCGCGCATGCCAGGCGAGGCCGGGAAGCACGACCTCCCACCGGGCTCCGGCACTGGATGGAACACGGCCGTCGAGAAAGGCGAGCACATGGGCGGCGGCCAGTCCCGCCGCCGTAGCGGCAAGAGCGAGGTCGCAGGCGGTCGTACGCGGCCTTCCCCCGGACCGCCACTGGGCCACCAGCCGTGGCCAGACCGGGTCCCGGTCGGTGCGGTGCTGCTGGAGACAGCCCGCACAGCCCGTCTCGCCCGGCAGTACGAGCGGGCCCACCACACCGGTTCCCTCCACCACCCCGGCGTACAGATGGGGCGTGCCCGAGGCCAGCAGGGGCTCGGCGGAGACCGGGTCGGGCGCGTGCACCGCGACGTCGTCCCGCGGAGCGAGCACCACCAGGGAGAAGCAGGGGGTGTCCGCCGACAGCCGGGGGCGCTCGGCGCGGCGGGGCGGCCGGTCCGGTGCCGTGCGGCGCACCACCCGG
>Ga0207873_1000620_pt1 | contig 38057 bp, 33 predicted proteins | sample BGWIniCompost_FD_187373 | JGI IMG/M metagenome (GOLD analysis project Ga0207873, IMG submission 187373) | Cellulose adapted compost microbial communities from Newby Island Compost Facility, Milpitas, CA, USA - BGW Initial Compost (SPAdes)... ... | reverse complement strand
CGGGACCGGGCCGGGCACGTCCGGCGCTGCGCCCGCGGACCCGACGGGCCCGCCCGGCACCCTGCCACCGGTCGTCCTGCCGGCGCTACCGGCGGCGTCCGAGGACACGCACCAGCTCCCGGCGGCGTCCGAGCCGCCGGCGCCCGGCAAGCCCCGCCGCGGCGGCTCGCCGCGGGTGATCTCGGTGTCGGCCCGGGAGGCGACGGGCACCGAGCCGGCGTCCACGACCGCCGGGCCGTCCCCCTCCACGGTGGCCGGACCGGCGGCCGGGCACACCCCGCCGGCCGAGGCCGCGAGCCCAGCGCCCGCTTCGGGGGCGGCGGCCGGTCAGGGGCCGGCGACCGCCCCGTCGATCCCGCTGCCGGCGGCCGGCGACCGCCCGTTCGTGCCGGCGGGCGCGGCGCCCGACACGCCGTCCGGCGGCCCTCGGCCCGCGCCCTGGTGGTTCGAGTCGGAGCGGCTGGTCCGCCACGAGGAGCCGGCGGGGGCCGAGGCCGGTGGCCCGGCACCCGACCCGGACGAGCCGGCGACCACGGCCGGCGGCCTCGCCCGCCGGGTGCCCGGTGCCAACCTGGCGTCGCTGCGCCGCAACGACCCGCCGGAGGCGCCCCCGGCGGCCCCCGCCGCGGGCACGCCCGGCCGCGACCCCGAGCGCACCCGCACCATGCTCAGCCGCTTCCAGGCCAGCCAGCGTGCCGGCCGGTTGGTCGCCGGCACCCCGGGGAGCGCACCGCCACCACCACCGACCGACCGATCGGAGCAGGAACACCCGTGACCACACCTTCGGCCGACGAGCGGGACCTCGACTGGCTCATCACCAGCTTCGCCCAGCGCATCCCGGGCGTGACGAGCGTGGTCGTGCTGTCCACCGACGGCCTGGCGCTGGCTGCGTCGCAGGACCTGCCCCGCGACCGCGCCGAGACGCTCGCCGCGGTCAGCTCGGGGCTGGCCAGCCTCAGCAGCGGCGCGGCCCACCACCTGCAGACCGGCGCCGTCAACCAGGTGATCGTCGAGATGGAGGGCGGGTTCCTGTTCATCACGACCATCAGCGAGGGCTCGGCCCTCGCCGTGGTCTCCGGGCCCGAGGCCGACATCGGCCTCGTCGGCTACGAGATGAGCGTGCTCGTCGCCCGCATCGGCCAGGTGCTGACCCCCGCGCTGCGCGAGGAGCTGTCGGCCCGGGCCAACCTCTGAGCGCCCGCCGGCCCGGTCAGGGACCGAGGCCGGCAAGGAGCCGGTCGACGACCAGCGGCGGGACGACACGCTCGGGCCACGACGACCGGGGCCCCCGCAGCTGGCTCGCGAGCCGCCGGGCGTCCTCGGCCCGCGCGGGGTCGCCGGCGGCCGCCCAGGCGTGCGCGCATCGGTGCCAGGCCCCGAGCGCGGCGCGCCGGTCGCCGAGCCGCTCGGCCCGGGCGGCCGCCACCCCCTCCTGGACCGCCCGGGTGACCGTGGACAGGGCGGCCGACGCGGGCTCGTCACCGGGCCGCTCGGTCACCTCGAGGGCCACCCGCCCCATGGCGTCGGGCGGCACGAGCAGGAGCGCGACGGCGTCGTCGCCCTCGGGGCGGAACGGCCCCATCGCCACGACGGTGCGGTCGGACCGGTCGAGCGCCCGGGCCCACAGGTCGCGGCGGTCCCCGAAGCGGGCGATGCGCACCTCGACCTCGGAGGTGCCGCACCGCCGGCCCGTGACGACGGCCCCGGCGACGAGGCCCGGCAGGCCGTCCCGGTCGACGGTGAGCTCGCCGCCCGGCGCGATCGGCGACCCCGACGACGCCGTCGCCGCCAGCGTGCCGACCGGACGGCGCCGGGGCGGCGGCGCCCGGTGGGCGCCCTCGTCGAGCTCGCGGGCGAGGGCGGCGAACCGCGCCCCGGCGAGGGGCGGTGTCGCCGCCAGCCGAGCCACCCGGCGCAGCAGCCGACCGACCGGGGCGGCGGCGTGCTCCGGCACGGCGAAGGTGCCCTCGGCGAGGGTCTCGACCACGAGGTCGGCGGCCCCGGCCAGCCAGTCCCGGACGACGGCGCCGACCGCGGGCAGCCGCTCGGCGACGGGCGCCAGCTCGGCCGCCGCCTCGGCCAGCGCGATCCCCCGGACCGCGGTCGGCACGCCGGCGGTGCCGGCGCCGGCGACCGCGAGGGCGGCCCGGTGCAGGCCGGGCGCGACGCCCCGGGCGAGGTGCGCGCCGTCGCCGAGCCGGCACCCCACCCAGCCGTCGGCGTCGGGCCGGCCGTGCAGCGACGCGGCGAGCTGCGCCGCCCGGTCGCCGCCCAGGAGCACCTCCAGCGCCCGGCGGTGCTGCGGGGGTGGCTCCAGCCCCCCGGCGCCGTCCGTCGCCCACTCGAGGGTCAGGCCGACGAGCGTCGCCGGGTCGGCGACGTCGACGTCGAGCTCGAGCCCGTCGGCGAGCGTGATGCCGGCCGAGCCGGCCGGCCCGGCCGGGCGGGCGGACAGCGTCGCCACCCCGGCCGCAGGGTGGCAGTCGGCGAGGAGCGGACGCGTGCCGAGGAGCGGTTCAACCATGGTGCGCACCTTCCCGGTCGAGCCCGACGGCCGCAGCCACGTCCCGCAGCAGCGCGCGCAGCCGGCCCGTCCGCCGGCTCCGCCGCTTGCGCACCGCTGCGGCGCCGACCGTCGGCGTGGCGGTGAAGCAGTCGCGGTGGCCCGCGTACCAGAGGGCCGCCCAGGCGGCCGCCTCGTCCGGCGAGGCCCCGCCGGCCGGACGGGGGCAGCCGTCGCCCGGCACCGCGCCGTCGCAGGTGATGGCGAGGTAGGCGAGCGCCGCGGCCGCCCGGGCCGGGTCGTCGCCCGCCATCGCGAGCACCCGGCGGCGGATCTCGGCGAGCAGGGCGCCGCCGACGACGTCGGCCTCGACGTCGAGGGGCGAGGCACCGTCGAGCGACGGGACCCGCACCTCGGCGTCGGGGTCGACGAGCGTCGAGCGGACGACCTCCTGCGGGCCGCGGACCCGGCCCCGGACGAGGTCGACGGCGGCCCGGCGGGCCACCGTGGTCACCAGGGCGGCGAGGTTGTCGACGGCCTGCAGCCGGTCGGCGTCCGTGGCGCAGAGCCGGCGCAGCACCTCCTGGGCGAGGTCGTCCTCGACCGTCGCCGGCAGGTGGGCCCGGAGGCGGGCCCCGCGGACGACCGCGCGCCCCTCGGGCGAGGAGAGGAAGCGGGCCGCCGCCTCGGGCATCGGGGGTTCGGACATCGGTTCAGCCACCACCTCGTCGGTACGTGTTGGACGTGACTGGGAGAGGACGGCCGATCGCCTGATCGGCGAGAGGCGCGTCCCCGGCCCCGGATTGAAGCGACGGGGTGTGACAACGAAGGGGCCCGCCCCGGTCACACCGTCGTGCGGGCGTCGACGGGACGGGCATGGACCCGGTTCCCGCACCCACGGACACGACCCCCGGCAGCCCCGCCGGGCCGGCCCCGGCGCCCGCCGTCGTCCCGGCCGACGACCCCGACCCCGCCGAGGTGGCGGCGGTCATGGCCGAGATCGCCGCCGGCGACACCGCCGCCGTCTGGCGGTTCCTCCTCCTCGCCGACCGGCCCGTGCGGCGCCAGGTGCGTCGCGAGCTCCGCCGCCTGCGCATCCCCTACACGCGCGACGACCTCGACGGGCTCGTGCTCGACGCCGTCGACGCCATCGTCCGCTGCGCCCGCAGCTGGCGGCCGGACGGCGCGCCGCCCTGGACCTGGGCGCGGGACCGCGTCACCGGGGTCGTGCACCGCTGGGCCGGCACCTTCGCCGACCCGCTCGACGAGGTGGTCGCCGCCCGCCACGCGTCGTACGACCGCGCCGCCCCGGAGACCTCCCCCGCCGTCGACCCCGCCGACGTCGTGGAGGACGTCCTCGCGACGCTCCGCCGGGTGGCCGCCCGCGACCCCCGGGCGGCCCAGCTGGCCGCCGCGCTCGACCTGGTCGCCAGCCCCCGCGACGCCGCCGTGTGGCTGACCCACGCCGACGAGCGCGCCACCGGCAACCGCAGCCCGGCCGTCACCGTGGCCGCCCGCTTCGGCCTGGGTGAGGCGGCCGTCCGCAAGGTCGTGCAGCGGGTGGGGCAGCGCCTCCGGGCGCTCGGCGGCGACGACCGGTTCCCCGACCTCCTGCACCTCCCCGTGGTGGCCGCCCGCCGGGCCGCCTGACGCCCCTCCCCGCCGCCGGCACCGGGCGCGACGATGCCGGGGTGGCACGCCGCGGATGGGTGGTGACCTGCGACCCCGGGGTGGACGACGCCGTCGCCCTCGCGGTCCTCGCCGCCGCGGGCGCCGTGCGGGGGATCGTGGCCGGCGCGGGCAACGTCCCGGCGCCGGTCGCCCACCACAACGCCGCCGGGCTCGCCCGGCTCCTCGGCCTCGACGTCCCCGTGGGCCTCGGCCCGTCGGTGGCGCTCGACGGCCGGCCCGTGCGCCGCCACCGGCACGCCCACGGTGCCGACGGCCTCGCCGGGCTGGCGGCGCGGCTGCCCCTCGGCGCCCCCGGGCCGGAGGCGACCCCGCCGGCGGGCGACGTCCCGATCGAGGGCGCGGTGCTCGGGCTGGGGCCGCTCACCGCCGTCGCCCTGGCGCTCCGCCGCGGGGCGCGCGTCGACCGTGTCGTCTGGATGGGCGGGGCGCTCGCCCCCCGCCCGACCGTCGACCCGGCCATCGCCGAGTTCAACGCCGCCGCCGACCCGGCCGCGGTCGACGCCGTCCTCGCCGGGGTGCCGGAGGTCGCCGTCGTCCCCGTCGACGTGACCTCCCGGGTGGCGCTGCGGGAGGACGACCTGCGCCGCTGGGCCGCGGGCGGGCCCGTCGCCGCCTTCTGCGCCGAGCTCGCGGCCCGGCGGCGGGCGGACGGCGGCGGCGCCGCCCTCCACGACCCGGTCGCGGCCGTCGCCGCGCTCGAACCGGACCTGCTCACCTGGGAGGAGCGGTCCGTGGCCTGTCCCGCCGGCGGGGCGCCCGCCGGGGTGCTGGTCGCCAGCCCGGGCCGGCCCCCGGCGCGGCTGGCGGTGGACGTCGACGCCGACGCCGTCCGGGACCGCATCGTCGAGGCCGTGACCGCCGCCGGCTCGCGGCCCTGAGCCCGGCGGGGCTCAGCCCCGCAGCGCCGCCTCGACCGCCGCCGCCCACCCGGCGGTGTGGACCACCCGGGCGACGAGGGCGGCGCGGGCCCGGCGCACCACCTCGAGGGTGCGGACCGCGACGGCCCAGCGGCCGAGCCGCTCGGGCGGGAGGTGCAACGCCTCACGCCGGAAGCTCGTCAGCAGGAGCACGGCGTTCAGCTCGTCGACCGACGCGGTGCGGAACACGTAGGTGGCCCGGGCGTCGTCGCCGAAGCCCTCGACCGCCACCCGGTCGCCGTGGGGCGCCAGGGCGAAGCGCAGCACGGCGTCACCCTGCAGCTCGATCCCGAGGCGCAGCCGGTCGCCGGCGAGGGCCTCCAGCACCGCCAGCGCGGCCGGTCCGCGGTCCCCGTCGCCGTCACCGGCCGCCCCGCCGCCCGCCACCGCCGCTCGGAGGTGCGGCCACCAGCCGCCGGCCGCCGCCGCGTCGACCGCCCACCCGTCGGGGGCGGGGAAGCCGGCCAGCCCCGGGGAGAGGGCCGCCCAGGCCGCCGCCGTGCGGGCCGCCAGGTCGCGACGGGCCCGCTCGAGGTCGATCAGGAACTCGTCCGTGCGCCGGGCGAGCGGTGGCACGGCGACCGGCGCGGCACCCCGCAGGTGCAGGGTGATCCGGTACCCGTCCCGCTCGACCCCCTCGACCAGGGGCAGCGGGGCCAGGCGGGGTGGACCGTTCAACGGCTCGACGGTCACGCCGTCGGGGAACAGCACGACCTGGCCGGGCTCGCCGCCCACCCGCGTCGGGTAGGTGTCGATCGGCGGACCGGCGGTCCACTGCAGCAGCGCCGCCCGGCGGGCCCGGGCCCGCGCCGTGCGCAGTACCTCGACGAACTCGTCGGTCCGCCGGGCGAGGTGGGACAGCACGACCCGGCGGCCGTCGGCGAGGCCGAGCGTGACCCGGGCGTTCTCGACCACCACCTCGTCGACGTCGACCCACGGGAGCGCCGCCCTCGACGACCAGGTGGTCCCCCTCGACGGCGGCCACGGTCGGCCGGCCGTCGACCCGGCAGGGGAAGCTCACGGCGTCGACCAGGGGCGGCGCGGCCGGCGGCCGGCGCTCACACCCGCTGGCCGCACTCGCTGCAGAACTTCGCGCCCTCGCGGAGCTCCGTGCCGCAGTTGGTGCAGAACGTCGTGGGGGCCAGCTTCGAGCCGCACTCGGGGCAGAACTTGCCGCCGTCGACCTTCGTGTGGCACGCCGGGCACTCGACGACCGCCCGGCGGGCGATGTCGAGGTCGGCGGTCCAGTCGATGGTCTCGGCCTTCTCCTGGATCTGGCGCACCTGCGCGGCGGCCTGCGCCCGCGAGATCTCCTCGACGACGCTGGGCGAGCAGCGGAGGCACTGGCCGACCTCGTGCTTCCAGCACACGGCCCGGCACACCCAGTCGCCGCACCCGCGGCACTGCCGGAACTCCTCGGCCACCATGGCGGTCGCCTCGGCCAGGGCCTTGTCCTTGGCCGCCGAGTTGGTGGCCCGGTCCCACGGGAACTGCTCGGTGGCGCCGCTCAGCTCGGCCAGCTTGCCGCCGAACAGCGCACCGGCGCTGCGCAGCAACCCCCGCCCGGTCTCGAGCTTGTCCCGGACGAACCGCGACCGGTACCCGTTCCCGCACCGTTCGCAGAAGAACTCGAACTGGTACCCGTTGTGGTTCGACAGGTCGCGGAAGTTGTCGGCGAAGGGAACCCGTCCGCCCATGGCCGCATCGTGGGCAGGCGGGGATCCCGCGCTGCCAAACGGGGCGCGGTCGGGCCGCGGGTCAGGCAGCCAGCCCTGCCGGCGCCGCACCGCGGTCAAGCGCTCGCCAAGCCCGTGTCGAGCAGCGGGGCGCATGCTCGCCTCGTGCCGGCCCGCCGCCGCGTGCGCGCCGGGCCGGCCGACCGGCGAACCCAGGACAGGAGACCCCCCATGCAGCCCCTCTTCGACGCCGAGATCGCCCGCACCTTCGTCGCGGACCGCCACGCGGCGCTGCGGCGGGCCTGGACCCGTCCCCGCCGCGGCACCCGGCGGTTCGCGCGCCGGCGCCCCGCACCCCCCTCCACCACCTGACGGGCGCCAGGGCGGCCTCGACCTCCCCTGCCCCGGCACCGGGCGCGGCGGCGTCGACGTCCGCGCCCTGCCCCTCACCGGCCGGCCGGGCGGTTCACGGTCAGGTAGCGCCCGGGCGGCATCCCGAAGGTGGCGGTGAAGTCCCGGGTCATGTGGGCCTGGTCGCTGTAGCCGAGCGAGGCGGCCACCGCGGCCCAGTCGACGCGCTCCCGCCCCCGGGCCCGCTCGGCCGCCTCGTAGAGCCGGTACCGGCGGATCACGGCCTTCGGCCCCAGGCCCACGTGGTCGGCGAAGCGGCGCTGCAGCTCGCGGGCGGTCGTGCCCGCCTCCCGGGCGAGGTCGGCGACGGTGAGGAAGGCCGGGTCCGCCGCCACCCGCTCGACCAGGGCGGCGGTGTCCTCCCACGGCTGGTGCCCCGCCGGCACGAGCGGCGCCAGCGCGGCGTCGGCCGCGGCCGCCATGGCGGCGCCGTCCGGGACCGCCGCCACCCGCCGGGCCAGCGCGTCGGCCGCCCGGTCGCCGACGACGGAGGCCCAGTCCAGGGTGGCGTCCCGGATCGTCGCCATCGGCCGCCCGAGCAGCGGCCGGAAGCCCGCGGGGCGGAACATGATGCCGAGCACCCGCCCGGCGCCCGAGAGCGTCCGGGCCACGACGGTCGTGCTCACGCCGGTGACCAGACCGGGCCCCCCGTCCTGGAAGGTCACGTTCACGACCGGGTGCGGGAACACGTGCTGGGTGTGCGACGGACGGCCCCGCAGGTCCCAGGTCACGACCCAGTAGCGGTCGACGAGGCGGGCCACCTCGGGCGAGGGCGGGTACCGGTCGAGCCGGAACCGCTGCAGGCCGAGGTCCGGCGCCACGATGCCCCGGGCGTCCTCCCGGACCGATCGCACCACGGCCGCCAGCGTACCGAGGCTCCCCGGCCGGCCCCGTCGCGTTCCTTCAAGACGCCGGCGCCCCGCCCGGCGCACCGTGGCCCCATGGCCGACATCGCCGAACGCTACGACCGACTCGCCGCCGACTTCGCCGCCACCATCGCGGCCGTGCCGGACGACCGATGGGGCGCCCCGTCGCCCTGCGAGGGGTGGACCGCCCGCGACGTCGTGGCCCACATGGTCGACAACCACCGCCTGTTCGAGGGCTTCGTCGGGCGGGACCTGGGCGACGTGCCACCGGTCGAGGACGACCCGGCCGGCGCGTTCGCCGCCGCCCGGGCCGTCGTCAGCCGGCACCTGCACGACCCCGAGGCCGCCGGCGCGACCTTCGAGGGCGCCGTCTTCGGGCACATGAGCTTCGCCGAGGGGATCGACCGCTTCGTGTGCGCCGACCTCCTCGTCCACCGCTGGGACCTGGCCCGGGCCGCGGGCCTCGAGGTCACGCTGCCCGCCGACGAGGTGGCCCGGGTGCACGCCGGGCTGGCGGCCATGGGCGACGTCCTGCGGGGCCCGGGCGCCTTCGGGCCGGAGGTGCCGGCCCCCGAGGGCGCCGACGCCCAGGCCCGCCTGCTGGCCTTCCTCGGCCGCCGGCCCTGAGGCCACCGGCGGGGCCGGCGACGGCGGGCCCCGCCCCGCGCCGCGCCCGCTCAGAGCGAGCAGCCCACGAGCGTCGGCTCGTTGACCAGCTCGATCCCGAAGCGGTCCCGGACGCCGTCGCGGACCGTGCGGGCCAGCGCCAGCAGGTCGGCGGTCGTCGCCCCGCCCCGGTTGGTCAGCGCGAGGGCGTGCTTGGTCGACAGCGACACCCGGCCGCCCGGGCCGGGGTACCCCCGGCCGAAGCCGGCGTGGTCGATGAGCCAGGCGGCGCTGACCTTCACCCGGCCGTCGGGCTGGGGCCAGGCCGGCGCGCCGGGCGGCACCCGGGACGGCTCGACGATCGGGTTGGTGAAGAACGACCCCGCGCTCCAGGTGTCGTGGTCGTCGGGGTCGAGCACCATGCCCTTGGCCCGGCGCAGCTCGAGCACCGCCTCGCGCACCGCGGCCGCCGGCGCCACCTCGCCGAGCTCGACGCCGAGGCGCCGGGCCAGCTCGGCGTAGCGCACGGGCGACCCCGTGGCCGTCGCCGGCAGCTCGAAGGTCACGTCGAGCACGACGTGGCGGTCGTCGCCCTTGAAGGCGCTGGTGCGGTAGCCGAAGCCGCACTCGGCGGCAGGGACCGTCCGCACCTCGCCCCGCCGCCGGTCCCAGGCCCGCAGCCGGACGATCGTGTCGGCCACCTCCTGGCCGTAGGCGCCGACGTTCTGGATCGGGGTCGCCCCGGCCGACCCCGGGATGCCGGAGAGGGCCTCGATGCCCGACCACCCCTCGGTGACCGCCCGGGCGACGACGTCGTCCCACGGCTCACCGGCGGCGACCGTCACGAGGACGGCGCCGTCGCGCCCCGCGGGCTCGACGGTGACGCCCCGGGTCGCGACCCGCACGACGGTGCCGTCGAACCCCTCGTCGGCCACGACGACGTTGCTGCCGCCGGCCAGCACGAGCAGCGGCTCGCCCGCCGCGTCGACCGACCGCACGGCGTCGACCAGCTCGTCCTCGGTCGCCACCTCGACCAGCCGGCGGGCCGGGCCGCCGAGGCGGAGGGTGGTCAGGTCCGCGAGCAGGGCATCGGCATGGACGACGGGCACGGCCGGGAAGCGTACGGCGGGCACCGGCCCCGGCCGACATCCGCCGGGGGCGCGGCGCCGGGCACGGGAGCGGTTTCGGGTCGAGGGCGCCGCGGGTTTAGCGTTCTGTCGATCCGATGAGGCTCTCCGACCCCCTGCCCGACCGAGTGACGTGACCACGGACGCAGCCCCCCTCACGCTGACCGAGCGCGTCGCCGCCCGCCTCGACGCCAGCGGCCGCTACCCCCGGGCGGTCCTGATCGTCGCCATCAGCGGCCTGTTCGCGACGACGTTCCCCGTCACCGTCCTCACCCTCGCCATCCCCACCATCGCCGAGGACTTCGGGGTCAGCCAGGCCTCGCTGGCCTGGCTGGTCACGCTGCCGATCCTCACCTCCGCCCTGGCCCTGCCGGTGCTGGGCAAGCTCGGCGACCTGCACGGCCACCGGCGCATGTTCGTCGGCGGCTTCGCGCTCGCCACCGTCGCCACCGCCCTGTCGGCGACCGCCACCCACCCGGCGCTCCTCATCGCCTGGCGGACGCTGGCCATCGTGGCGGGGAGCAGCACGATGCCCAGCTCGCTGGCGCTCATCAACTCGGTCCACCGCGGCCCCGAGCGGGCCCGGGCCATGGGCTGGTGGGCGATGACCAGCGCGGGCGCGCCGGTCGTCGGCCTGACCCTGGGGGCGCCGGTCATCGACGCCCTGGGCTGGCAGATGCTCTTCGTGATGCAGGCCGTGCTGATGGTCGTGCCGGTCGTCGCCTCGTGGATCGTGCTGCGGGAGACGCCGCGGCGCGAGGCGTCCTTCGACCTCCCCGGCGCGGTCGTGCTGGCCGCCGGCGTCGGCCCCCTGCTGCTCGGCGTCGACCAGGCGCCGGAGTGGGGCGTCACCAGCCCGGCCGTGCTCGGCTGCGTGGCCGCCGGCGTCGTCGGCCTCGTCGCCTTCACGGTGGTCGAGCGCCGGGCGCCGGCCCCGCTCGTGCCCCTGGCGTTCTTCGCCCACCGGGACGTGCGGTCGTCGCTGACCAGCGGCTTCCTCTCCGGCGCCGCCTACATGGGCGGGTTCTTCCTCGCCAGCCTCCTGCTCGTCGAGCAGTTCGGCTACACGCTGACCAGCTCGGTGCCGATCCTCGCCATCCGCCCGGCCCTGTTCGCCCTCTTCTCCCCCGTGGGCGGGCGGGTCGCCGGCGCCGCGGGCAGCCGCACCGCCGTGATCGCCGGGTGCGCCTCGCTCGGCCTCGGCATGGTCGGCCTGGCCGTCGGGTCGGCGACCGACTCGCTGCCGGTCGTCGTCGGGGTCGGCTTCGTGTTCCAGGGCGTCGGCTACGGCCTGCTGCGGCCGGGGCTCACCACGGCGCTGTCCGACGCGGTCGACGACCGCGACCTCGGGATGGCCGGCGCCGCCGAGCGGCTGACCGGCCAGCTCGGCGTGGCCTTCGGCATCACCGTCATGGCCACCGTCTACGGCGGCCGGGTCGACGGCTTCCCGCCCGCGTTCTGGATCGCCGCCGTCGTCGCCGGGCTCGCCGTGCTCGCCGCCCTGCCGATGCGCCCGGGCATCGGCCACGGACCGGTCCACGTGTCCCGCGACGGGCAGGGCGACGAGGCGCCGGCCGACGAGGGCGAGGTCCTCGCCCGCACCCCCGACGAGGGCATCTGAGCGCCGGGCCCCGTTGACGACGGACGGTGGCGGTGCGCGCGCGGCGTGGGATACTGCGCCCATGCCGGCGGCACCCGCACGCCCCTCCGAGGCGGTGCCCGCGGCCAACGGCGCGTCCGTCACCGAGCTCGACCGCCACGTCGAGCGGTGGGCCGCGGTCGACGCGGTGCGCGGCCTGGCCGGCGCCGCCCTCGCCGTCGCCGGCGTGGTGCTCGCGGCGATCGCCACCGACACCCTCGGCGGCATGCAGGCCGACCTGGCCCGCTCGGTCGGCCGGCTCCCCGGCCCCGCCCGCACCGCGGCCATCGGCCTGACCCAGCTGGCCGCGGTGGTCGCCCCGGTCGTCCTGGTCGCCGCCGCGCTGGCCGCCCGGCGTCCGCGGTGGCTCGCCGGCGTCGCCCTGGGCGCCGTGGCGGCGTCCGCCGTCGCCGCGGTGCTCGGCCACACCTTCGTCGACGAGGCCCAGCCCGCCTCGTGGCGGGCGCTGGTCGAGCGGGAGAGCTGGATCTCCGGCCGCGCCTTCCCGACCTCCGCCTACCTGGCCGGCGCCGCCGCGGCCGTCGTCGTGACCGTCCGCTGGACCGGGCCCCGGTGGGCGCGGCCGCTGTGGGGCCTGCTCGCCGCGTTCTCGGTCGTGCGGGTCGTGTCGGGCACGAACCTGCCGCTCGACCTGGTCGTCGCCTACGGGACTGGCCTGGCCGCCGGCTCGGGCGCCCTGCTCGCCGTGGGGTCCCCCGACCTCGCCCCCGGCGGCGCCGCGGTGGTCGAGGCCCTGCGCCGCAACGGCCTGGCCGTCGTCTCGCTGACCGAGCGGCCGCCCGCGGCCGGGGCCTCCCGCTCGTACCGGGCCCGCCTCGCCGCGGGGAGCGAGCCGCCCGAGGTGGACGTCGACGTCCACAGCGACAACGACCGCGACCGCGACCTCGTCGCCCGCCTCTACCAGCGGATCCGGTCCCGCACCGCGTCCGCGGCCGGTGCGTTCCTGCCCGTCGAGCTGGTCGCCGAGCGGGCCGCCTTCGTCGCCCTGTGGCTCGACCGGCTCGGCGTGCGCGCCGGGCGCCCGGTGGCGGTCGCCCGGGCCGGGCGGGGCGCGGCGCTGGTGGCCCACGAGCCGGTGGCGGGCACGTCGCTCGCCGACCTGGGCGCCGACGCCCCGCACGCCGCGCTCGTCGCGGCCTGGCGCGCCGCCGGCGGGCTGCACGCCGGCCGGGTGGCCCACGGGGCGCTCGACACCCGGGCGCTCACGATCGACGGCGACGGCCGGGCCTGGGTCCGCGACCTCGCCGGGGCCGTCCTCGACGCCCCCGAGCCGCTGCTGCTCGTCGACCGGGCGACGCTGCTGGTGTCGACGGCGCTGCAGGTCGGGCCCGAGGCGGCGGTGGCGGCCTGCCGCGAGGCGCTGGGCGACGACGCGCTGACGGCCGCGCTCCCCTACGTGCAGGTGCCGGCGCTCCCGCTGAGCACGCGCCTGCGCCTCCGGGGCAGCGAGCGGACGCTCCGGGCCGTGCGCGACGAGGCCCGCCGGGTGACCGGCGCCGGGGAGGTCGAGCTCGTCCGGCTGGCCCGGGTGCAGCGGTCGACGGTGCTGCTCCTGGTGGCCGGCGTCGTGGTGCTGACCGTGCTCCTGCCCCAGCTGACGACGCTGGCGGACGCCGGGCGGGCCATGGCCGACGCCGACTGGCCGTGGCTGCTGCCGGTCGCCGTGCTGATGCCGCTGTGGTACGTCACCTCGACGGTCACCTTCCGGGCGGCGACGCCGCTGCGCCCGCCGTTCGGCCTCACCTACCTCACCCAGCTGGCCGCGGCCACGCTCAACCGGGTGACCCCCAACAACGTCGGCGGGCTCGGCACGAACATCCGCTTCCTGCAGCGCTCGGGCTACGGCGCGACCGAGGCGGCGACGACGCTGGCGCTCGTCACCCTGGCCAACGGGATCGCGGGCGTCGCCGTCATCGCCGTGTTCGTCACCTGGGCCGGCCAGTCCGACGCCCGCCTCCCCTGGCCGGGCCGCTCCGAGCTGCTGGTCGTCGCCGGCGTCGCCCTGGGCCTCGCCGGCCTCGTCGCCGCCGTGCCCGCCCTGCGCCGGCTGGTCGGCGGCCGGGTCGGACCGGTCGTGCGGCGGGCCGGGTCGTCGCTCGCCGAGCTGGCCACCGACCCCCGCCGGGGCGCCACGATGCTGCTGTCGTCGGTGGCGGGGTCGGCGATCCAGCTCGCCTGCCTGTGGTTCGTGCTGCGGGCCTTCGGCGCGTCGGTGGGCGTCGCGGTGATGGGCGCGGTGCTCTTCGGCGGCAAGGCCGTCGCCGGTGCGGCGCCGACGCCGGGCGGGCTCGGCGCGGTGGAGGCGACGCTGATCGGCGGGCTCAGCGGCGCCGGCGTCGACCCGGCGGTGGCGACGCCGGCCGTCCTGGTCTTCCGCCTGCTCACCAACTGGGCGGTCGTCGTCCCCGGCTGGTGGTCGCTGCGCCTGCTACGCCGCCGGCACGTCCTCTGACCCGCTCGTGCGGGCGGCCCCGTCGACCCCCGGGGTGCCGTCCGGCGCCTCGGCGGGGCCCTGGCGCGGCGTGGTCTCCTCGTTCCGCGCCGTCGTGGTCGTCGTCGGCGCGGTGGTCGTCGTCGTGCGCGGCGGGCGGGTGGTCGTCGTCGGGGCCGCGGTCGTCGGGGTGGTGGGGGGTGCCGTCGTGGGCGGGGACGTCGACGGGGGTGCGGTCGTGGCCGGCCGCTCCGGCGGTGGCGGGGCCGGCGACTCGTCGGCCGTCGTCGAGGGCGCGGACGTCGTCGGGGTCGTCGAGGCCGTCGAGGTGGTCGTCGACTCCGCCTCGGTGGTCGTCGTCTCCCGGTCGGCGACGGGATCCGCGTCGTCGCCGCCCCAGGTGAAGGCCACGGCCGCGGCCGCCGCCAGCACCGCGGCCGCGAGCCCGGCCAGCAGGGCCCGGCGGCGGCGCTCGACCTGCGCCCGGCGCCGGCGGCGGGCCGGGCGGGCGGCGGGGGTCGGGGCCCCCGTGGGCGGGGCGGTGGCCGGCGAGCTGGGCAGGCGGACGGTGGGCGACGCCTCGACCGGCCGGGTGGCGTCCGGGTCGTCGGCGGCGGGCCCGGCCACCAGCGTCGCCTCCGGGTCGCCGGTCCCGCCGGTGCCCGCGGCCGGGGTGGCCTCGGGGTCGCCGGCCGCCGGCGCCGGCTGCGTGGCGTCGGGGTCCGTGCCCGGCCCGGCCCCCGGTGGTGTCCCGGCCTCCCCGGCCGGCCCGGCCACGAGCGTCTCGTCCGGCGCACCGCCGGCACCCTCCGCCACCAGCGTCGCCTCCGGGTCGCCGCCGGCCGGGGCCACGAGCGTCTCGTCCGGTGCACCGCCGGCACCCTCTGCCACCAGCGTCGCGTCGGGGTCCTCCCCCACGCCGGCCACCTGCGTCGCGTCCGGGTCCTCGTCCGCCGGCGGGAGGGGGCGGGTGGCGTCGGGGTCGTCCGGCGGGGTCCTCTCGGTCGCGTCGGGGTCGTCGCGGCGGGGGTCTGCCATGCCGTCGAGTCTGGCGGGGCGCGGCCCCGATCCCGACACGGCACCCGCGGCGCGGGCCGACCGCGCTGCGCGTCCGGCCGGCCGCGGTCGTCAGACGTCGACCGGCGAGGTGGCGCGCCCCGCGGGGGACGGCCGGGTGCCCGCCCCCGCCGGCGACGGCGCCGTGCGGCCGGCGCGCTTGTCCCGCTTGGCCCGGTAGAGGGCGGCGTCGGCCCGCTGGACCACCTCGTCGGCCGGCGCGGTCGCCACGCCGACGCTGGCGCCCACCGACACCCGCAGCCCGCCGTCCAGCGCGATGGGGCCCTCGATCGCGGAGACGACCCGGGCCGCCGACCGGACGGCGTCGTCGTGGCCGGTGCCCTCGGCGAACACGATGGCGAACTCGTCGCCGCCGATGCGGGCGGCCAGGTCCTCGCGCCGGACGCCCAGGGCGAGCCGCTCGGCGACGACCCGCAGCACGGCGTCGCCGACCTCGTGGCCGTAGGTGTCGTTCACCGGCTTGAACCCGTCGAGGTCGAGGACCGCCACCGTCACCGGCCCGTCGGCCTGGGCGAGGCGCATCTCGAAGGCCGAGCGGTTGGCGAGCCGGGTGAGCGGGTCGGTCGTGGCCTGGCGGCGCAGGTCCTGCCGGCGGCGCTCCTCGCCGATGACCAGGCTGGCCAGCCGCTCGGTGTGGCGCAGGACCTCGTCGGTCGCGATGTTGGGCTCGAGCCGCATCTTCAGCCACACGACGGTGCAGCCGATGACGTCCTGGCGCACCTGGTCGCGGATGGGCAGGGCCCAGACCGACCGGAAGCCGCGGGCCCGGGCGGCCTCGGCCGCGTCGGCCGGGACGCCCTCGAACCCCGGCGCGATGGTCGGCTCCCCGACGGCCGCCGCCTGCCACCACCGGCGGTCGCCCACGAGGTCGGCGGCCGGCGACCCCGCGGGCACCCCGGTGACGATCCCGTCGGGCAGCAGGGCGACGACGGCCGCGGCCCCGAAGGGCTCGGGGACCAGCCCGGCGCAGGCGCCGAGCACCTCGGGCAGGGGCCGGCCGGCGACGAGCAGGTCGATGACGTGGCCGACGCCCTCGTGGTGCCCGCTGACGGGGCGGGCGAAGACGAGGAGGCCGTCGGCCTCGGGGTCACCGAGGAGGTTGTGGATGGTCGCCTCCATGACGACCCAGGTGCCGTCGAACCGCTGGAAGCGGTAGCGGATGGGCTCCGGCACCGTCGTGAGGTAGTCGTGGTGGCCCTGGGCGGCCCGGAGCTGCGCCAGCCCTTCGACCAGGCGGTGGGCGTCGTCGGGGTGGATGCGGGAGACGGCGCTGTCGCCCCGGCGGCTGTCGGGGTCGGACCCGGTGATCCAGCGGGCCGACCGGCTGACCCAGGCGATGGTCAGGTCGGGGTTGACGAGCGTGACGACGGTGGAGGGCGAGCGGTCGACCGCCCGCACGATCCGCGCCGCGACGTCGGGCGGCACGGGCGGCTCGTCGTCCGCCGCCGTCCCCCCACCTGCCGTCGGCTTCGGTGCCTCCGCACCGTCCATCTGCTGCCCCCGAACCGCTGTCACGACCGACATCGCCGCCTCACCCCGCGGCGGACGCCGATCGTATCGCCGTCCGCTCGCTCCGTGTCGCGATCGGTCCACCCAGGGTGCGGGCCCGGCCGCAGGGCGGGCCCGGTTCAGCGGCGCCGGCGGTTGAGCCGGCGGAACATCGGCCGCTGCGTCGAGCAGAGCCGGGGCAGCTCGGCCGAGAGCCGGTCGTAGACGTCGCGGTTGGCGGGGTCGGGCGTGAAGGTGCGGGCGACCCGGGCCAGTCCCCGCACCTCGGACCAGTCGACCAGGCCCAGCGCGATGCCGGCCAGCACGGCGGCGCCGCGCAGCTGCGCGTCGACGGGGTCCTCGACCTGCTCGATCGTGCGGTCCATGACGTCGGCGTGGATCTGGCACCACAGCTCCGACTGCGCGCCGCCGCCCACGACCCGGACGGGGTCGAGCCGCCGCTTGGCGAACCGCTCGACGTAGCCGTGCAGCCAGTGGTCGTTGTAGGCGACGCCCTCGAGCACGGCCCGCACGAGGTCGGCCCGGGTGGTCCGCAGCGAGACGTTGTGGAAGCCGCCCCGCAGGTGGCTGTCGCTGACCGGCGTGCGCTCCCCCGCCAGCCAGGGCGTGAAGATCACCCCGTTGGCGCCGGGCGGCGAGGTGGCGGCCAGCGCGGTGAGGTCGTCGTAGCTGCAGGAGCCGGGCCCGCCGGTCCCGGCCAGGCCGTCGTCGGGCGCCACGACGTTGTCGAGCAGCCATTGCAGCGCCAGCCCCGAGGTGTCGTGGTTGTTGGCCAGCAGGTAGCCGCCCCGGAAGCCGGGGATCGTGGCCATGCCCCGCAGCACGTCGGTCTTCTTGCGCCGCAGCGGGAGGCTGATCCACGAGGTGCTCGACAGCGCCATGTGGGCCTCGCCCTCCTCCACGGCGCCGGCGCCGAGCGCCGCCGCGTGCAGGTCGGGCACGCCGGCGACCACCTGCACGCCGTCGGGGAGGCCGAGGTCGCGGGCGACCGCCGCCCGGACGGTGCCGACGACCGAGCCGGTGGGCACGAGCGGCGGCAGCTTCGAGCGGTCGACGCCGGCCCGCTCGACCAGCTCGTCGTCGTAGTCGAGGACGTCGAGCCGGCGGTTGTCGGTGAGCCACGCCGCGGTCATCGAGGCGTGGGTGGCGGCGGGCTCGCCGGTGAACCGCATGGCCAGGTAGTCGACGGGCTCGAGGTACCAGCGGGCGGCCGCGGCGACCTCGGGGTGGTGGGTGGCCAGGGTGTGCATGTGACCGACCGGGTCGTTGCCGCCGGGGATGCCCGCGGTCTTGCGCACCCAGGTGACGAGCGCCCGCGGGTCGTAGCCGGCGACCGGCCCGCCGATGCGCCGGCGCACGAGCGGGATGCCCCGGTGGTCCTGCCACATGACGCAGTCGCCCACCGGCACGCCCTCGGCGTCGACCGGCACGGTGCTGGCCCACTGGCCGGTCACGCACACCGCGGCGACCCGCTCGGCCGGGGCGAGGCCGTTGGCGAGCGCCTTGCGGACGGCGTCGCAGATGACCGTCCACCACTCGTTCGGGTCCTGGACGGCGCCACCCCCGTCGAGCCAGCGGGTGGCCACCCGGACGTGGTCGCGCCAGACGGTCTCGCCGGTCACCGAGACGAACCCGACCTTGGGGCCACCGGTGCCCAGGTCGACGGCGAGGACGAGGCTGTCGCGCCCGTGCGGCGCAGGTCCGCTCCCGCCGGTGGTGCTCACGACGGGACCCGCATCTGCTTGTCGAGCATGTCCTCCATCACCGAGCGGATGAGCTCCTCCGCCTCGGCGGTGAGGCCGCCCTCGACGCCGCCGTAGATGGCGCCGGTGAAGGGCGTCTCGTCCTTGTGCTCGAGGGCGTAGCGCACGGCGTCGGCCAGGTCGGTGGCGAACGCCTCGGTGACGCCGGGGCGGGTCTGCGGCCGGGTGACCGCCATGTGGATGGCGTTCGGGTACTGCTGGCCGTTGAAGCGCCAGCCCCGCTCCCGCATGAAGTCGTTGACGTGGTAGATGTCGAACTCGTCCGACGTGAACGAGAAGCAGAACGTCGGCCGGCCGAGGATCCGCAGCTCGGGGTGGGAGCGGACGGCGGCCATCATCTCGGCGGCGGTGTCGAAGATCTGGCGGGCGTACCGCCGGTAGCCCTCCCGGCCGAGGCTGACCATGGCCGCCCACGTGGAGGCCAGCAGCCCGCCGGAGCGGGAGCCCTCGATGCCGGGTGACATGTACTTGCCGCCGCTCCAGCCCGGCACGAAGAAGTACTGCGCGTTGCGCAGCGCCTTGTCGCGGAACAGGAGCGTCGAGCTGCCCTTCAGCGCGTAGCCGTACTTGTGGGTGTCGGCCGAGATGGTCGTGACGCCCGGGACCCGGAAGTCGAATGGCGGGATGCCGGGCACGCCCAGCTCCTCGCCGAAGGGCAGGATGAACCCGCCGAGGCAGGCGTCGACGTGCAGGCCGACGCCCCGCTCCAGGGCCAGCTCGCCGAGCTCGGCGATGGGGTCGATGGTGCCGTAGGGGTAGTTGCCGGCCGAGCCGACGAGGGCGATGGTCTGGTCGTCGACCAGCTCGGCGAGGGCGTCGACCGCCACGGTCGTGGTGTCGGGGTCGACGGGGGCGGTGCGGGCCTCGACGCCGAACAGGTGGCACGCCTTGTCGAAGGCGGGGTGCGCCGTCTCGGGCTTGACCAGGTTGGGCTGCCGGACGCCCCGGGTGGCGGCCGCGTGGTCGCGGTAGGCGAGCACCGCGTGGAGGATGCTGCCGGTGCCGCCCGTGGTGACCAGGCCGGCCGGCTCGGTGTCGGTCACCGCCTCGGCGTGCATGAGGTCGAGCGCCATGGCGATGATCTCGGCCTCGAACTTCGTGGCGCTCGGGCACATGTCGCGCTGCAGGACGTTGACGTGGGCGAACAGCCCGAACGCCTCGGTCAGGAAGCGGTAGTGCTCGTGGTCGCCGCAGTACATCGTCCCCGAGCACTTGCCGGTCTCCCAGAAGGCGTCCTCCTCGGTGGCCATGGCCCGCAGCTCGGCCACGACCTCCTCGCGCGGTCGGCCCCTCTCGGGCAGCCGGCGGTTGACCGGGAACCGGTCCTCGTACGGAAACCTCGCCATGCGGCGTCGACCCCCACTGGTGCGCGGTGCCGGGGACATCCCCCGGACGAGCGGACGCTAGCACGCACTCTGGAAGATCTTCCAGACTTTCGCTAGCGTGCCCGCCGATGGCCGGGCCCCGCCGCCACCGCCCCAGCGCCCAGGCGCGGCGCGACGCGCTCCTGCGGGCCGCGATCGAGGTGGCGGCCGAGCGGGGTGCCGCCGGCACGACCCACCGGGCCGTCACCCAGCGGGCCGGGCTGCCGCTGGCGACGGCGTCGTACTTCTTCTCGTCGATCGCCGAGCTGGTCTCCGAGGCGCTGCGCACCCACGTGGCCGAGGAGGCGGAGCGCCTGGCCGCGCTGGCCGCCGAGCTCGTCGCCGGCCGGCGCACGCCCGACGAGCTGGCCGCCGCGCTGGCCGAGGCGGCCATGCCGCGCGGGCCCCTGCCGTTCACCCTCGCCCAGTTCGAGGCCTACCTCCAGGCCGCCCGCGACCCGGCGCTGCGGGACGCCGTGGCCGACGCGCTCGCCACCTACCGGCAGGTGGCGGAGGCCGCCCTCGTCGCCGCCGGGGCGCCGCCGGACGCGGCGGCGGAGGCCGCGCCGGCCTTCATCGCCCTGGCCGACGGGTTCGCGCTCCACCACCTGGCCCACCCCCGGCCGGGCGACGTCGACGCCCTCCGGCGGGCGCTGCGCATGCTCTTCGACGGCCTGCTCGCCCGCGCGGGCACGGCGGCCGGCGCGGCCGGCCCGGACGGCGGCGGCTGACCGCGGCCCCGCCGGTGCGGCCGCCACGACGGGCCGGCGGCCGGCGACGGCCGGGCGCCCGCTGGGCCGCCCCGCCCGCCGGTCGTCAAGATGGCGGCCATGGACTTCCCGGACTTCGCCGTCGCCGCCGGCGAGGAGGCGTCGGACCCGCTCGTGCTGCACGAGGGCCGGATCGTGCGGATCGACCAGCTCGGCGCGAGCGGCCACCTCGACCGCCTCGACGCCGACCTGGCCGACGTCGCCGCCCTCGGCGTCCGCGTCTGGCGGTACGGCATGCCGTGGGCCCGCACCGAGGTGGCCCCTGGCACCTACGACTGGTCGCTGTGGGACCGGGCCCTCGCCGCCTGCGAGCGCCACGGCCTGACCCCGGTCGTCGACCTGCTGCACTTCGGGCTGCCCGACCACTACCCCGGTCTCTGCGACCCCGCGTGGGTGGACGGCTTCCGCCGCTACGTCGACGCCTTCCTGGCCCGCTACCCCGAGCCCCGCTGGTTCACCCCGGTCAACGAGCCGCAGGTGACCGCCTCGTTCTCGGCGCTGCTCGGCATGTGGAACGACCGCCGGGCCTCGGTCGACGACTACCTGGTGGCGCTGGCCCACGTCGTGCTGGCCGACCTCGAGGCCCTGGCCCGCATCCGGGCCGACCGGGACGGCTGGTGGGTCGGGGCCGAGGGGTTCAGCTGCGACCTCGTCGACCCCGACGACGAGGAGGCGGTCGCCGCCGCGGCGGCCGACCGGGCGCTGCAGTGGGCGGTGTGGGACCTCCACCTGGGCCGCGAGCCCCTCGTCGGCGCCGACCGCCTGGAGCGGGCGGTGGGCGCCGCCGTGCTCGACCGCATCGCCGAGCTCGTCCCCCTGGCCATCGCCCCCGACCGCGTCGTCGCCGGCCACGACCTCTACCCGGTCAGCGTCGGCGCCCGGGGCCGGCGCGCCGAGCGGCCGGTGACGATCGGGGATCGCGTCGCGGCCTACGAGGCGACGGCCGCCGAGTGGCACGCCCGCTACGGCGTGCCCTTCTGGGTGGCCGAGACGTCGAACCTCGGCCTGCCGGCCGACGAGGGGCCGGCGTGGTTCGAGGCGCTGGTGGCGGCGCTCGACCGGCTGCGGGACCGGGGCCTGCCGGTCCGGGGCGTCTGCTGGTACAGCCGGGGCGACCAGGTGGACTGGGACACGGCCCTGACCGTGCCGGTGGGCCGCACGACCGAGGTCGGCCTCTTCGACACCGCCCGCCGGCCCCGGCGGGCCGCCGACGCGCTCGCCGCCCTGGCCCGCGCCCGCGGCTGAGCCGGGGCGCGGGCCCGCCGCAGCCGCCGCGGGCAGCGGGCTCAGCAGGGCCCGGCCTCGCGGCCCCAGCGCACGCAGACCTCGTGGTCGGGGCCCGGGTCCGAGGGGTCCAGCTCGATCACACCCCGCTCCTCGTCGACCTCGACGTCGAGCACCTCGCCGTCGAGCACGACCTCGACCTCGCCGTCCCACGCCGCCACCGGCGCGGCGAGCTCGGTGGGGCCGACGACGCCCTCCCGCTCCGTCCAGGACATGCGGAACACCGAGGCGCCCGGGTCCCACGAGAACCCGGTGGGGACGCCGGCGACGGCCCGGGGCTGCACCCGCGCCAGCCACCGGCCCCAGTCGGTCAGCTCGCCGTCGACGGTGACCGGCGACCAGGCACCGTCGGGGCTCTCGGCCGGGTCCCACGACCACTGGGCCCACCCCGCCATCGCCCGGTCCGCCATGGCCAGCACGTCCGCCGCGTAGGCCGCCATGCCGTCCTGGTCGGGCGGGCCGCCGAGCTCGCCGATGTACAGCGTCGCCTCCAGGGCCTCGGCCTCCGCGACCCGCAGCTCCTCCCACCGGGCGACGTAGGGGCTGTCGGGCGCGTACCCGTGGCCGTCGTGGACCGCCGGCTCGTAGAGGTGGGGCGCGTAGCCGAGGCGCGGGCCCTCGGGGCGCGGGTCGCGGATCCCCGCCGCCTCCAGGTCGCCGGCGTAGGGGAAGGCGTTGAGGAGCGACGTGGGCTGCACGAACACCCAGGCGTCGTCGTCGACCGCCCGGATCGTCTCGACGCCCCGCTGCATGAACGCGGTCAGGGTCTCGTTCCGGAACCGGCCGGCGGCCGCCTCCTCCTGGACGGCCAGCGTCTCGGCCAGGTCGCCGTTGGCGAAGACGGGCTCGTTGAACAGGTCGTAGCCGATCACCGCCGGGTGGTCGGCGAAGCGCTCGGCCACGTGCGCCCACGCCGCGAAGAAGTGGTCCTGCAGCTCCGGGTGCCCGCGCTCGGGGTGCCAGAAGTTGCGGTAGGCGGCCTGGACGGCGGGGTCGGCGGCCGCCAGGTACCACGGCTGCCCCTCGGCCAGCGGCTGGGGCTCGAGGCCGTCGGTCTCGACCGCCCAGTCGGGCGCCCCGTTCCCGCCGACCGCCCAGCCGTAGACGTCCTGGTGCATGTCGAGCACGACGTGGACGCCGTGGTCCGCGTACCAGTCCATCCACGTCTCCAGCTCGTCGAGGTAGCCCTCGTCGTACTCGCCGGGCGCCGGCTCGACCGCGCCCCAGGAGATGAGGAAGCGGACGCCGTTCCAGCCGAAGCCGGCGAGGTGCTCCTGCGACTCGACGCTGTCGGGGAGGTGCCGGTCGTCGACCGAGTCGCCCTTGTTGGCGCTGGCGACGTTGGTCCCCCGCAGGACCAGCACCCGCCCGCAGTCGTCGACGACGAAGCGCGGGTCGGGCGCCTCCAGGGCGCCGGTGCAGGCGGCGCCGCCGTCGGCGCCCTCGCCCGCGTCCGCCGCCGGGCCGGCGGCGCCGTCGTCCCCGCTGCACGCGCTGGCGACGAGGAGCGCGGTCGCGATCGCCGCGGCGCGCCGCGCCCCTCCACGGTGTGAGGCCCCCACGGGGCCCTGCCTACCGCGGCGCAGGGTGCCGGCGCCACCGGCCTGGCGGACGGGTGGGGCGGGCGGTCAGCCGCTGCGCCGTCTGAACAGCAGGAACCGCCGCCCACGACCCGGGCGCCGTCGGCGCACCGCCCGAGCGGACGCCAGGAGCTCGCCACGCCGCTGCTCCGCCATGAAGATCGTCTCGTCGTGGTTCACCGGGGGCCACCTCCGCGTCATCTCGCCCCTCGACGATGGAGGAACGGGCGCACGGCGCCATCCGTGAGGTCCACGGAACCACCACGGACGGGCCACGGACCCGCCACGGAGTCACCACGGAGGCGCCACGGACCGGTCACGGACCGGTCAGGGAGCGATCGGTGCCGTCGCGCCGGGCGCGCGGTGCGCTACGGACCGTCGGCGCCCGGTGAACCCCTGCCCTCGCCCTCGACGGCCGCGGCGAACAGGTCCGGGAACACCCGGCGGACCTTGGCCAGCAGGTACTCGCCGTAGGTGCCCTCGAACGCCTCGAGGTCGGCGCCGTCCCAGCGGGGGCGGCGGGGCGCCGGGGGCGCCCCCTCCAGCGGGATCGGCACGACCTCGGCGTCCCAGGCCGGGTCGAAGAAGAACGGGATGGACAGGCGGTCGGTGTCGCCGTCGTTGCGGACGCGGTGCGGCGTGGAGCGGTAGCGGCCACGGGTGAGCCGCTCGAGCATGTCGCCCAGGTTGCAGACGAAGGCGCCCGGCCGGGGCGGCACCGTGACCCAGCCGTCGGGCCCGTGGACCTGGAGGCCGCCGACCCCGTCCTGGTGCAGGATCGTGAGCAGGCCGTAGTCGGTGTGCTCGCCGACGCCCCAGCGGTCCTCCCCCGCGTCCCGGGCCGGCGGGTAGCGGAAGAACCGCAGCAGGACCGTCGGGTCGCCGGTCAGGTGGCGCTCGAACCAGTCGGCCTCCAGGCCGAGCCCCAGCGCGACACCCCGCACGAGCGCGTGGCCGAGCCTGGTCATCTCGTCCAGGTAGGCGAGCACCGTGGGGCGCAGGTCGGGCAGCTCGGCCGGGAACAGGTTGGGCCCGTGCAGCGGCACGCCCGCCCGGACCCGGGGGTGGTCGGGCGGCAGCTCGGCGCCCAGGTAGAAGCCCTCCTTGGCGTCGGGCACGCCCGCGGTCAGCTCGCCGCCGAGCGGGAACCACCCCCGCCACGCCCGGCCGCCGACGGCCATCGACACGGCCGCCTTCGCCCGCTCCGGCAGCGCGAACAGGCGCCGGGCGCCCTCCTCGACGCGGGCCACCAGCTCCGGCGGGACCCCGTGGCCGGTGACGAGGAAGAACCCCACCTCCCGGCAGGCGGCGTCGATGGCGGCCCCGACGGCACGGGGGTCGCCGTCGCCGCGCCCCACGAGGGGGCCGACGTCGATGACGGGCAGTTCGTCCACCGGCGGGCCAACCTACCCAGGGTGCGCGGGGCAACGTGTCCGGTCGCCGGCCCCGGCAGGGCAGACTTGAGGGCGTGCCGGCACGCGACAGCCTGATCGAGGCGGGGATCTCGCCGCGCGAGGCGGAGGTGCTCGAGCTCGTCGCCCAGCACGCGACCAACGCCGAGATCGCCGCCAAGCTGTTCGTGTCGGTGCGCACGGTCGAGAGCCACGTCTCGTCGCTGCTGCGCAAGCTCGGCGCCGCCGACCGCCGGGAGCTCGCGCGGCTCGCCCGGCGCGCCGCCGGCTCGGTGGCCGGCACGAGCGGCGCCGACGGCGGGGCCGGGGCCGACGGCACCGGCCCCGGTGGTCCGGTCGTCCCGCAGCGGGTGCTGCCGGTGCCGCTGACCTCGTTCGTCGGCCGGGCCGCCGAGGTGGCCGAGCTGGGCGCCGCGGTCGAGTCCCACCGCCTCGTCACCGCGACCGGCCCCGGGGGCGTGGGCAAGACCCGCCTCGCGGCGGCCGTCGCCGCCGCCCAGGCCGACCGGTGGCCGGACGGCGTCTGGTTCGTCGACCTCGTGCCGGTCACCGACGAGGCCCAGCTCGCCGCGACGATCGCCGCCACGCTGGGCATCACCGACCCCCGCCGGCGCTCGATCGAGGACGCGCTGGTCGCCCACCTCGCCGGCCGGCGGGCGCTGCTCGTGCTCGACAACTGCGAGCACCTGGTGGCGGCGGTGGCCGTGCTCGTCGAGCGGCTCCTGGCCGCCGCCCCCGACCTCCACGTGCTGGCCACCACCCAGGCCCGGCTCATGCTGCCGTTCGAGTGGGTCTTCGCCGTGCCGCCGCTGTCGCTGCCCGACGAGCACGGCGAGGGCGACGCGGTGGCGCTGTTCGTCGAGCGGGCCCGACAGGCCGGGGCGCCCGAGCCCACGCCGGAGGAGCGCCGCCGCATCGGCGAGATCTGCCGCCGGCTGGAGGGCAGCGCCCTCGCCATCGAGCTGGCCGCCGCCCGCCTGCCGGCCCTCGGCCTCGACGGCATCGAGGCCGGGCTGTCCGAGCGGCTGACGCTGCTGGCCGGCGGGCCCCGGGCCGACGCCCGCCACCGCTCGCTGCGGTCGGCGATCGACTGGAGCTACAACCTGCTGGGCCCGGCCGACCAGGCGCTGCTCCGGCGGGTCGCCGTGTTCGCCTCGGCCTTCACGGTCGACGACGGGGTCGCGGTCGCCGGGTTCGAGCCGGTCGACCCCGGCGCGGTCGCCGCCGGCCTCGCCCGGCTGGTCGAGCACAGCCTGCTCGTCGTCGTGCCCGGACCGGTCACCCGCTACCGGGCGCTCGACAGCATCCGCCAGCACGGCGTCGAGAAGATGGCGGCCACCCCGGCGGCGCCCGAGGCCGGTGCCGACGGTGCGTCGCCGGGCGACGAGCTCGACCTCGTGCGGCGGCGCCACCTCGACCGGTTCCGGCGGCTGACGGCCGACCTCGCCGAGCGGGGCGCCCTGACCCTCGGCGAGGTCCTCGCCGGCGACGACCCGCTGGCCGGGTGGCGGCAGGCCTTCGACGCCGTCGCCGACGACGCCCGGGCGGCGCTGAAGTGGGCCTCCGGCCGGCCGGGGCACCGGGGCGACGCGGCCCGGCTGGCCCGGACGCTGGCGGCGGCCTGCCTGGTGCGGGGCTGGCTGGTCGAGTGCCAGCGCCACTACGAGGCCGCGGCCGACCTCGCCGGCGACGCGCGGGAGCAGGTCGACGCGCTGCTGCTCGCCGCCGGCGCGGCGACCGGGCGGCAGGTCGGCGCCGACGCGCTGGCGCTGTGGCGGCGGGCGGCCGACGTCGCGCTCGGCGACGGGGACACCGACACGGCGGTCCGGGCGCTGTCCCAGGCCGTCGAGCTGATCCTGCGGGGCCCCGGCATCATCTCGCCCAAGCCGGCGAAGGACAGCCACCTGCCGCTCGCCGAGGAGGCCCGGCGCCTGCCGGTGCACAACCCGGCCACGGCCGCGGCCCGCCGGGTGGCGCTGCTGTTCGAGCTCGACGAGGCCTCGCCCGAGGCCGCGGACGAGGCGCGGCGTGCCATCCGGGTGGCCCGGGAGGTCGGCGACCCGGTGCTCGAGAGCAGCGCGCTCGACGCGCTGTGCGCGGTCAGCCTCGCCATCGGCGACGTGGCCACCGCCCTCGACGCCGTGCGGCGCCGCCTCGACCTGCTGGCCGGCTTCCCGCCCTCGGCCACCAACGCCTTCGAGATCGCCGACGCCTACGGCATGGCCGCCGAGGTGGCCCTGACCGCGGGCGACCTCGCGGCGGCACGGCGCTACGCCGACGACCTCGAGCGCCTGCCGTTCCACCTCGAGGAGGGCCACCTCGCCACCAGCCGGCGGCTCGAGGTCGACGCCATGGCCGGCGAGATCGCCCGGGTGCTCGACGCCGCGGCGCGCTTCCGCGAGGGGTGGGAGCGGGCCGGCCGGCCCCAGGCGACGAGCCTCGGCAAGGGGGCCTACGCCGTGTCGATGGTCCAGGGCCTGCGGGGCGACGACGAGGCGATGGCCGAGTGGCGGGAGGTCGCGTTCGCCCTCGGCCTGGACCTGAACTGGGCCGACGGCTGCTCGACCGGCTACGCGCCGACCCACGACGCCATCCTCGCCCTCCACCGGGGCGACCCCGAGCAGGCCTACCACCGGCTGAGGACCGACCCCGACGACTTCCGCACGTGGTTCACCGGCCAGTGGCGGCCCTGGTACGCGGCGCTCCACGCCGAGTCGGCCGTGCTCGTCGGCGCGCCCGACGCCGCCGACCGCATCGCGCGGGCCCGTCGCCACGCCGGGCCCAACCGCATCGCCGCCGCCATGGTCGAGCGGGCCGCCGCCCTCGCCGCCGGCGACCGGGACCGCCTGGTGGCGATCGCCGCCGACCTGGCCCCGACCGGCTGCCGCTACCAGTGGGCCCGCACGCTCGTCCTGGCCGGCGGCGAGCACGCCGAGCGGGGCCGCCGGGAGATGGCGGCGCTCGGCGCGGCGCCGATGGCCGAGACCCCGCTGCCCTGACCCGGGGCCGGGCGGCGGCCGGGCTCAGCGCGGCTCGAGCTCGGTGCCGTGGCCGGGGGTGACGAAGAGGGCGGTGCCCGGTTCCTGGACGTCGGCCGTGTGCCACACGCCGGGCGGGTCGACCACCGGAGTGACGCAGGCCACCTTGGCGGCTGCGTGCTGGCGTCACTACTGTCCGTCACCTCACGACGAGCGGAGGCGAGGGTGGAGGCGAGCGACTACCGGTGGCTCTCGCCCGGGCAGGCCGCAGACCGGCTCGGGCTCTCGGTCCGGGACGTGTACCGGCTCATCGACAAGGGCGAGCTGCCCGGCTACCGGATCGCCGGCACGCTCCGCCTGCTCGCCCCCGAGGTCGAGGAGTACCTGGGGCGGGACCGGTAGCCTCGCCCCCATGTGCCGCAACATCACGACCCTGCGGGGGCTGGAGCCGCCGGCCACGCCCGAGGAGATCGAGGCGGCGGCCCGCCAGTACGTCCGCAAGGTGAGCGGCGTCCAGAAGACCTCCGCCGCCACCGAGGCGGCGTTCGAGCGGGCGGTGCGCCAGGTGGCCGAGGCCACCGCCGACCTGCTCGCCGAGCTGCCCCCACGGCGGCAGCCGCCGCCGACGCTGCCGCCGCTGCGGCGCCTGGCGGCCCGGCCCGCCGGATCGCCGTCCGCCGGCTAGGTCGGGGGAGCCGCCTCCTCGGCCCCGCCCGGGGCGTCCGCCTCCCGTCGCCGCCCCCGCCGGCCGGCGCGCCGTCCCCGACGCTCCAGCAACTCGCCGCGGTGCCAGGGCGTCCCCAGCGCCGGCAGCGCGAAGCGGTCGAGTCCCCACCAGCCGGCGTTGCGCCAGGCGAGGACGAGGAGCCCGGACACGAGGATCATCGCCGGGTTGAGCCCGGCGGAGCCGGCGAACACGAACGAGAAGTTCATGATGGCGCCGAGCAGCGCGGCGATGCCGGTGAACAGCCCGACGATCAGCAGCGCGCCGACGACCAGCTCGCCGACGGCGACGATCGGGCCGATGACGGGGTGGGCCGTGTCCCGCACCCACTCGAGGAAGTCCACGTACCACGAGAAGGCGACGTCCGGGTGCGGCCCCTCGGCGTTCTCGATCGCGCCCTGGGCGAACCCGGCGACCGCGTCGCCGACCTCGACGTCACCCTCGGCCCGCACCCAACCGACGTTCCCGTCGCCGGTCAGGCCGTACCGCGCCTCGCCCCAGTCCCAGAACCGCCAGGTGATGGTGCCGCCGAAGACCTTGCCCCACCCGGCCTGGAACCACTCCCAGCCCAGCCACAACCGGGCGACGAGCCAGATCCACGCCGCCGTGCTCGAGCCGAAGAGCCAGCGGGAGACGGCCGGCTCCTCGATGTAGACGGTCCCCCGCTCGGGGGCCGCTGCTGCGTGGGCCATGACCTCACCTCTCGGGTCCGTCCCGACCTGCCGCCCCGAGCGCTACCCGCCGTGCGCCCGGGCCAGACGCCGGCCGCCCGGGCGGCCGGTCACAGCGGCAGCGGCACGTCCCCGCCGAGGTCGTAGACGACGTCGTCGCCGGCGCGCCGGGCGCCGTCGGTCAGCTCGTGCGGCACGCGGCGGCCGTCGTGCATGAGGTGCGTCACCGTCGCGCCCCGGAGCAGCACGGCGGCGTCGGCGAGCAGGCGGCGGTGGCAGCGCCACCACACCGCCTCCGAGCACATGACCGCCGTCGGCCGGCGGGCGGCCTCGGCCAGCACCTCGTCGAGCGCGGCGTGGAACGAGGGGCTCGCCATGTGGTCCGCGTAGCCCCGGAAGGCGTCGTTGCGCAGCGCCACGTGCGGGCTGTCGGGTCGCACCCGCCGCCGGCCGCCGAGGCGGGGCTCCCACCGCACGTCGATGCCGGCGGCGGGCAGCCAGTCCGCCATCCGCTCCCGCCCGAACTGGGGGTTGCGGCGGCTGCCGGGGTACGAGCGCACGTCGACGAGCAGCTCGACGCCGGCCCCGCGCAGCAGCTCGACGACGGCGTCCTCGCCGAGCGTGCCGTGGCCGACCGTCAGCAGCTCGACGCCGCTCACGTGCGGATCTGGCCCTCCCCCCGCACGACGTACTTCTCGGTGGTGAGCTGGCGCAGGCCCATCGGGCCCCGGGCGTGCAGCTTCTGGGTGGAGATGCCGATCTCGGCACCGAAGCCGAACTGCTCGCCGTCGACGAAGCGGGTCGAGGCGTTGACCAGGACGGCGGCCGCGTCGACCTCGGTGGTGAAGCGGTCCGCGGCCCGGAGGTCGGTCGTGACGATGGCCTCGCTGTGCCCGGTGCCGTAGCGGGCGATGTGGTCGATGGCCTCGTCGAGGCCGTCGACCACCCGGATCGCCAGCTTCAGGGCCAGGAACTCCTGCGCCCAGTCGTGCTCGGTCGCCGGCGCCACCCGGTCCTCGCCGAGCACGCCCCGGGTCGCCTCGTCACCGACGAGCTCGACGCCCTCGAGGCGGGGGGCGACCTGCGGCAGGAAGCGGTCGGCCACCGCCCGGTGCACGAGCAGGGTCTCGGCCGCGTTGCACACCGACGGGCGCTGGGTCTTGGCGTTGGCGACGATCTCGGCCGCCATGTCGAGGTCGGCGGCGGCGTCGACGTAGACGTGGCAGTTGCCGTCGCCGTCGATGACGTAGGGGACGGTGGCGTTGTCGAGGATCGACCGGATGAGCGACGGCCCGCCCCGGGGGATCAGGCAGTCGACGTGCTCGCGCTGGCGCATGAACTCGACGGCCGCCTCGCGGGAGGTGTCCTCCACCAGCACCAGCGCGTCCTCCGGCAGCCCCGACTTGGCCAGCGCCTCGCGCAGGACGCCGGCGATCGCCACGTTCGAGCGGATCGCCCCCGAGGACCCCCGCAGGAAGGCGGCGTTGCCCGACTTCAGGCACAGCCCGAACGCGTCGCTGGTCACGTTGGGCCGGTTCTCGTAGATGATGGCGACGACGCCGAGCGGCACCCGGACGGTGGAGATGCGCAGGCCGTTCGGGCGGGTCCAGCCCGCGCCCACCTCGCCGACCGGGTCGGGCAGCGCGGCGACCTGGCGCAGGCCGCCGGCCATGCCCTCCACCCGCGCCGGGGTCAGGCGGAGGCGGTCGAGCACGGTGGCGGAGGCGCCGGCCGCCTGCTCGCGCTCGACGTCCTCGGCGTTGGCCGCGAGCACGTCGTCGACCCGCTCGATCAGCAGGTCGGCGGCGGCCAGGAGGGCGGCGTCCTTCTCGGCGGTCGAGGCGGTGGCCAGCACGCGGCTGGCGGCCTTGGCGCGGGCACCGAGCTCGGCGATCGACGGCATGGGCCCATGCTAGGGGCGTCCCCGGCGGCCCGGCCCAACCGCCCGCGCGGGCGGGTCAGGGGCGGACGCCGGTGACCGCGAAGACCTCGACGTCCCGCACGTGCCCGCCCGAGGAGGCCACGATCGTCACGACCTCGTCGGCCGGCGGGGCGAAGGGCACCTCGACCTCCCACCAGGCCCGCTCGCCGCCGGCCGGGACGCAGCAGCGCTCCGCCAGCGGCCCGGGCGACGACGGCTGGCGGAGCTGCACCCGGACGCTCTCGTCCACGCCGGTGATCGTCCCGCCCACGACGAGGGGCGAGCCCAGCTCGGCGCCGGGGCGGGGGGTGTCGATGGTCAGCCGGTCGTCGACCGTGCGGACGACGACCCAGGGGGCGTCCGGCCGCTCGCCGTAGCGCACGAGGTGGATCACCGCGGCGGTCGCGGGCTCCGCCCCCGGCTCGGGCAGGTAGCCGACGCCGACGAACGCCTCCCGCTCCCGCACGTCGAGCAGGGTGACCTGGTCGATCCCGGTGAAGCCCAGGTAGTTCTGCGTGAAGAACAGCGCGGTCGCCGCCGCGTCCGCGTGCCACGGCGAGTGCCCGGCGTCGGGGTCCCAGGCGTCCGCCTCGGCCCGGCTCCGGAACGGCCACAGGGGCTCGTGGCCGAGGAGGTCGACGCCGTCCGGCGGCGACGGCGCGGTGGTCGCCGGCGCCTCCTCGGCGATCGCCGGCGTCGGCGGCGCCGTCTCGGGCGGCTCCGTCGTCGTCGGCGCGGTCGTCGTGGCCTCGGTGGCGACGTCGCCGCCGGGCTCGTCGCCCCGGGGGAGGGCCACGACGAGCGCGGCCGCGAGCGCGACCGCCGCGACCCCCGCGACCGCCACCCGCCGGCGACGCCGGTGACGGCGGACCCGGTGGCGCACGGCCGCGAGCGAGCCGCCGGGGTCGGCCCCGACCGGGGCGCGCTCGGCCTCGGCGTGCAGGGCGGCGGCGACGCGGGCGGAGAGGTCGTGGTCGGGACGGCTCATCGCTCCCCCTCCCCCAGGTGCCGGGCCAGGGCGGCGAGGCCCCGGTGCAGGTGGGTCTTGACCGCCCCCTCCGAGACGCCCATGCCCTCCGCGATCTCGCTGAGCGGCAGGTCCATGTAGAACCGCAGCACGACCGCCTCGCGCTGGCGCTGCGGCAGGCGCCGCACCGCGGCGACGACGCGCTCGTGCTCGGCCCGCCCGAGCAGCGCGCCCTCGGGGGTGTCCACCGGGGGCGCGGCGGTGCGGCGGGCGTCGTGGCGGTCGCGGATGCGCCGGCGCCGCAGGTGGGAGCGGGCGCCGTTCAGCACGGCGCTGCGGAGGTACGCCGGCGCCCGGTCGAGGCGGCGCAGCCCGCCCCAGCGCAGGTGCAGCTTGACGAAGGCGTCCTGGGTGAGCTGCTCGGCGACGCCCACGTCGCCGACGACGAGCACCGCCAGCCGCACGAGCTGGTCGTAGTGCTCCCGGTGGAGCGCCTCGAGCGGGTCGGCGGCCGTGCCGGGGCCCGGCCGCACCCGCGGCGCCGTGCCGGAGCCCGACCGCGCGCTGGGCGGGAGGCTCATCACCCTCATCATGTCGGACAGACGCCCGAGGGCCGCCGCGCGTTGACGCGCCGGTGGCGTCAGCGGACCGTCGCCCGGTGCTCACCTGGCGTCCACGTGAGGGCTAGGTTCGGGATGCCGACGCTGCCTAGCCTGCGGGCGTCCGGTGGCGACGGGGCCGACCCGGGGAGGGACGAGGTGGCCAGCCTGACCTTCGAGAGCGTGACCAAGCGGTTCGACGACGTCGTCGCCGTCGACGCGCTGGACCTCGAGATCCACGACGGCGAGTTCATGGTGCTGCTGGGGCCGTCGGGCTGCGGGAAGACGACGGCGCTGCGCATGATCGCCGGGCTCGAGGAGATCACCGAGGGCCGGCTCTACATCGGCGACCGCGTCGTGAACGACGTCGACCCCGCCCGGCGGGACGTCTCGATGGTCTTCCAGAGCTACGCGCTCTACCCGCACATGACGGTGCGCCGGAACATCGAGTCGCCGCTGCTCGTGCGCAAGTACCGGGTCGACGGCGACGGCGCGCCGCCCCGCAAGCTCACCAAGGCCGAGCGCGCCGCGCGGGTGGACGAGGCGGCCCGGGTCCTGGGCTTGACCGAGCTGCTCGACCGCAAGCCGGCAGCGCTGTCGGGCGGGCAGCGCCAGCGGGTGGCGCTCGCCCGGGCCTTCGTCGGCCGCCCGCAGGCGTACCTCATGGACGAGCCGCTCTCGAACCTCGACGCCAAGCTGCGGGCCGCCACCCGGCTCGAGCTCGTCGACCTGCACCGGCGGGTCCAGACGACGGTCGTCTACGTCACCCACGACCAGGTCGAGGCCATGACGATGGCCGACCGCATCGCGATCATGTCGGCCGGGCGCCTGCAGCAGGTCGGCACGCCGCAGGAGGTCTACGACCGGCCGGCCAACCTGTTCGTGGCCCAGTTCATCGGCACACCGCCCATGAACACGCTCACCGGCACCGTGACGACCGACGGCGGAACCGGGCCCGCCGTCGACGTCGGCCACGGGCGGGTGCCGCTGCCGCCGGGGCTGACCACCCGGCTCGAGGAGGGCCGCCCGGTCGTCGTCGGCGTCCGCCCCGAGCACCTCGCGCTCAGCGACGAGGGGCCCCTCGAGCAGAAGGTGCGGGCCGTCGAGTGGCTGGGGCACGAGTGCCTCGTCTTCGGGGCGATCGGCGACTCGCCCCTCGTCGTGCGCCAGACCGGCCTGGCCCGGCTGGAGCCCGGCGGCACGGCCCGGCTCGTGGTCGACCCGGCGCACGTCCACGTGTTCGACCCCGAGACCACCGAGCGCCTGCCGTGACCGCCGAGGCCGTCACCTCCCCCGCGGCGGACCGCTCGCCGGAAGTGCCCCGCTCGCGCCGCCGGTGGCTGCGCCGGTACTCGCCCCGCGAGGTCCTGCTCGCCCTGGCGCTGCTGGCGCCGTCGATCGCGGTCTTCGTCGTCTTCTTCTACCGGCCGTTCCTCAACCTCCTGAACTGGGGCCGGTTCGAGAGCCGACGCAACGGCGCCTACTTCGAGGACGTCGGTCTCGCCCAGTACCGGGAGGCGCTGGGCAGCGACGACTTCCGCGAGGGCCTGTGGCACAGCGTGCAGTTCGTGCTCTACACGGTCCCCGCCGGGCTGGTGCTCGGCGTGCTGCTGGCCGTCGCCGCGCACCGCCGCCTGCGGGGCATCAAGGTCTTCCAGGCCATCTTCAGCTCGACGCTGGCCAGCTCGACCGCGGTCACCTCGGTGATCTTCTTCTACCTGTTCAACCCGGTCGTCGGCCTGATCGAGGCCAACTGGCTGAACGACCCCGACATGGCGATGGTCGCCGTGTCGATCTCGTCGATCTGGCAGAACATGGGCCTCTCCTTCGTCATCGTGCTCGCCGGCCTGCAGGCGGTGCCGGACGAGGTGATGGAGGCGGCCCTGCTCGACGGCTACGGCGCCGTCCGCCGGCTGGTGCGCATCACGCTGCCGCTGATCTCACCGGTGCTGCTGTTCCTGCTCGTCGTGCTCGTGATCTTCGGCCTGCAGGCGTTCGCCCAGATCGACATCATCACCAAGGGCGGGCCGGTCTCCGCCACCGAGACGCTGGTGTTCAAGATCAACCGCCTGAACCGACCCGACAACATCGGCATCGGCGCCGTCTACTCGATCGGCCTGTTCCTCGTGACGCTGGTCGTCACCGCGCTGCAGTTCGCCATCCTCGAGCGGAGGGTCCACTATGCCCGCTGACCCGGGCGCGCCGGCCACGGCCACCGCCCTGCCCGACGAGGGCGTCGTCACGATGCCCGCCGACGACGTGATCGGCGGCCCGATCCACGGCGCGCCGCCCGCCGCCGTCGCCGGCCGGTCGCACGCCCGGCGGGTCGCCGGCCTCGTCGGCCAGTACGCGCTGCTCGTCGTGCTCGCCGCCGTCGTGCTGCTGCCGGTCGCGTTCGCGGTCATCCAGGCGCTGTCGCCGCCGTTCCCGTACATCAACGAGGGCAAGCCGCTGCACCCCGTGGCCGTCCAGTGGAAGGATCGGGGCTGGCTCGACGGGGGCGCGGTGTCGGTCGTCCTGCGGACGCTGGTCGTGGTCGCCGCGCTGGCCTGGGTCCAGCTGCGGGCCGCGGGCGGCACCCTGCGGGCGCCGGCACCGCTCGTGCGGTCGCCCCGTCGGCTGGCCGCCGTCGTCGCCGGCACGGTCGCGGTGGCCGCGCTGGCGAGCCAGGTGTGGTCGGCGGCGGTCGACCGCTCGACCAGCACGCCGGCCTGGTGGCTGGCGACGATCGCCGCGGTCGCCGCCACCCAGCTCGTCGGGTTCGGCCTCCACCGCCCCGTGTGGCGCCCGCTGCTGCTGGCCGCCCTGGTGGGTGTGGCGACGACGGCGATCGTGGTCGTCGCCTTCGGCGCCGCGGTGTGGAACCAGGGCTGGGACCAGGCCCGGCTCGGCCCGGCCATGACGCGCAGCCTCGTCGTCACCGTGCTCATCACGGTGGCGCAGGTGCTCACCTCGATCCTGGCCGCCTACGCGTTCGCCTTCCTGCGCTTCCCGGCCAAGACGCTGCTGTTCGCCCTGTTCATGGGCACGCTGCTGCTGCCCATCGAGGTCACGCTGCTGGCCAACGTCCAGACCATCCGCGAGCTGGGCTGGATCAACAGCAACGCCGGCCTCGTCGTGCCGTTCGCCGCCACCGCGTTCGGAACGTTCCTCATCCGCCAGGGCTTCCGCGGCGTCCCCCCCGAGATCCAGGACGCCACCCGGCTCGACGGCTACGGCCACATGGCCTTCCTGTGGCGCTTCGCCGTGCCCCTCACCCGGCCGGTGATCGCGTCGTTCACGGTCATCGCCGCGCTGAACGCCTGGAACCAGTACCTGTGGCCCCAGGCGGTGATCGACGACAGCCGCTACGAGACGGCGCAGATCGCGCTGAAGACGATCTCGGCCACCGACGTCGCCAACGCCAACGTCGGCGTCGCCGCGGCGCTGATCGTCGCCCTGCCGGTCGTGGCGCTGCTCCTCGCCTTCCAGCGCCAGATCATCCGGGGCCTGACCGCCGGGGCGGTGAAGGGGTAGCCGTGGCCGCGCCCGACCGACCGATCGCACCGTCCGCACGACACTGCCAGGAGGACGCATGACAACCTCCCGCTCCCCCCGCCGCCGAGGCCTCGCCGTGCTGGGCGTCGCCGCCCTGGTCGTGGCGGCGTGCAGCGACCCGCCCACCTCCGGCGGCAACGCGGACGTGGCGGCGGGCGACGGCGACGAGGCCGAGCTGCCCGACTGCCCGGTCGACGCGCTGGAGGACGCCGAGGGCCCGGTCGAGGTGACGCTGTGGTTCGGCGGCCTGGCCGGCTCGGCCAACGTCGCCATGCGCCAGATCGTCGACGCCTTCAACGCCAGCCAGGACCAGGTCGTGGTCAACGCCAGCGACCAGGGGGTGTCCTACGCCGAGGTCTACCGCGAGTTCACGAGCGCGGCGTCGGCCGGCGACGACCAGCTGCCCGACATGATCTACCTCGAGGACACGCAGCTGCAGGCCATGGCCGACAGCGGCAAGGTGCTGCCGGCCCAGGCCTGCATGGAGGCCGCCGACTACGACATCACCGAGCTCGAACCGGCGGTCCGGTCGAAGTACTCGGTCGGCGGCGTCCTCTACCCGGCGTACATGAACGTCTCGACGCCGGTGCTCTACTACAACAAGGCCCACTGGGAGCGCGCCGGCCTCGACCCGTCCGACCCGCCGGAGACCCTGGAGGAGGTCTGGGAGCACGCCCGGGCCATCAAGGAGGCCGGCGTGGCGGACAAGCCGCTGTCGCTCAAGACCACCCGGTGGTTCTTCGAGACGTGGCTGACCGGCGTCGGCGTCGACATGGTCGACGAGGGCAACGGGCGCGACGGCCTGGCCACCGAGGCGACCTTCGCCACCGAGGAGGCGGAGGAGCTCATGACCATGCTCAAGGAGATGGACGACGAGGGCCTGGTCAACGCGTTCGCCAACACCGAGGGCAGCATCGACCACTACCTGGCGCTGGTCACCCAGGAGTCGTCGATGCTCATCGAGACCTCGACGGCGTCGACGACGATCCGCGACGCGCTCGGCGGCACGATCACCGCCGAGCAGGCCGGGGTCGACTTCGACCCGTCGGCCATCGACCTCAGCGTGCTCGTCCCGGGCACCGGGCCCTTCCCCGGCATCGAGGAGCCGGGCCAGGTGTTCCCGAGCGGCGGCGCCTTCTACCTGCTCAACACCTCCTCGCCCGAGGAGGTCGCGGCGTCGTGGGCGTTCATGGAGTTCATGCTCCAGCCCGAGAACGCCAAGATCTGGCACCTGCAGGGCGGCTACCTGCCCGTCGTGAAGGACGTCGAGGACGAGCCCGAGGTCCAGGACTTCTGGGAGCACGACCTGGCCGGCGTCCTGCTGCAGCCGGCCGCCGAGCAGCTCAGCGAGGCCGACCCCGACCGGTCGGGCCCGCTGATCGGCCCCTACCCCGACGTCGCGGACGCCGTCGAGGCGGCGATGGAGGGGATCCTGTTCGACGACCAGGACGTGAGCTCGGCGCTGACCCGCGCCCAGGAGCGCGCCACCGAGGCCCTCGAGCGCTACGCCGGCTGAGGCCCGGACCGCCCCCGGCGCCGCGGCCCGTCGCCGATGCGCCGGGGGCGGTGCGCGCCCGCGTAACGTGAACGACACCTATGGCCGCGCCGACCTTCCGCGACCGCATGCTCTCCCACCGTGGCGCCCGGGCGCTCCTGTCACCGGTCGGGCTCCTCGTCGGGATCGCCGTCGCCGTCGTGCTGGCGGTCGCGGGCCTGCCGGTGTGGGCGGCGGTGCTCGCGGGCGTGGCGCTCTGGGCCCTCAACGTGGTGCGCCTCGCGCCCCGGGGCCGGCGCCGTGAGCGCATCGACCCGTTCACGCTCCAGGAGCCCTGGCGGCGGTTCGTGCAGGACGCGCTGCAGGCCCGGTCGCGGTTCGCCCACGCGCTCGAGCGGGTCCCGCCGGGGCCCCTGCGCGACCGCCTGGGCGAGATCGAGCGGCGGGTGCAGACCGGTGTCGAGGAGTGCTGGCAGGTCGCGAAGCGCGGCCAGGCGCTGGTGCGGGCCCGCCGGGG